>LNAP01000564.1_pt1 | contig 102726 bp, 83 predicted proteins | sample 602601 | NCBI WGS metagenome assembly LNAP01 (sample SAMN02440304, study PRJNA202911) | soil metagenome | biome: Subtropical and temperate rainforests or woodlands; isolation source: soil samples (1 kg each in a 20% v/v slurry with milli Q water) were... ... | reverse complement strand
AAACGGCGGTATCCAGGCGGCCGACGATGTGATGTTCAACATTGCCATGCCCTTGTTCGAGACAGAAGACGTGAAGAACGGGCTTGCTTCGGCCATCAAGGCCCTGAAGGCCGGTACGCCGCGCCTGGAGCTCGAATTCAAGGGGCATTGATTTCCGCTACGCAAACCGAGTCAAGGAACGGAGCATGCAGGAATTGCTGGCGCGGGTGGTCGAGGCGCATGAGAGGATCGGTGCGCTGGAAGCGGCATGAACCGCACAGCGTCACTATCGTTACCGGGGCGCACTACGGGCGCTGAAGGCTGTTCAGTGCCTACAAGCATTCCTCTATCGCCATTGCCACGGTGGTCTACCACATTCAGCCGTTCATGCTGGTCGGTCTGGGTGTGCTGTTTTTCGCTGAACGCCTCAGCGCCGCCAAGGTTGGATGGCTGCTGTTGGCCTTCGCCGGGCTGATGCTGATCGTGTCCGCTAAGGGCAGTGGGCAGGCCACCGGCGCCGACTACTTGCTCGGCGTCTGCCTGGCCCTGGCTTCGACCTTTTTCTACGCCGTGGCGGCGGCGATCACCAAGCGCCTCAAGGACCTGCCCGCGCACCTGATCGTGCTGATCCAGATGGTGGCAGGCGTGCTGGTCCTGGCCCCGTTCGTGTGTGATCAAGGGCATGTACCTGCTCGACACACTGGACGCCAGGTCGGACGCGCCGTTGGTGCACCTGCTTGGAAGCGGCGCGATCCTCAATGAAGTGCTGGCGGCGCGAACCGGCTGCGCGAGCAATGGGGCGTGACGGTGCAGGTCTGGAGTGTCACCAGTTTCAGCGAGCTTGAACGCGATGCCAGGTCTGCCCAACACGCGCGTCTGGCGGGTGCGCAGACGACAGTCAGTGCGCCGTTCAAGGTGCTGGGCACGGATGGCTTCGGCTGTTCAGACACCCGGCGCGCCCTGCGGCGTTACTTCGAGGTGGACAGCCAGGCGATCTGCCTGACGGCTCTGCAGGCACTGGTGGAGCAAGGACGCCTGGCCGCAGACACGGTCGCCAAAGCCCGTCGTATCATGGACGGTACGGATAATCGCCATGCTTGACCGCCGTGGATAGCCAGGATTGACCTGGGTGGTGTTCCAACTCAGCTACCTGTGGCTGTGGCTGGTGTGGCAGGTGCTGTCATATGACCTTGCGGGTTGGCGTACCTTGCTGGTCGCCACCCATCTGGCTCAGCAGCAGTGCTTGCAGCTCTTTTGCGGGCCGTTGTGAGTGCCCGGTCATCCAGCGTTTAAGTGTGCGACGGTTTGAATCAAAGACTCTCAGGGTCGCCAAAGAACATCTGGATCCGCGACCGTAACCACCGCTCACCCGGATCATTATCCTGCGACCCACGCCAAGCCATGTGCAGTTCAAAACTGCGCACTGGCAACGGCGGGTCTTCCGCCCGCACGCCACCGGCTGCAGTCAACGCTTCGGCGGTGTAATCCGGGACAGTGGCGACGATATCAGTCCCGCTGATCAGTGTGCTCAACCCATTGAACTGCGGCACCGCCAGCACCACATGCCGTTTGCGCCCCAGCTTCTCCAGCTCTTCATCGATAAAGCCGCTCAGGTCGCCAGCGAACGAAACCAGCGCGTGGGGGCGGGCGCAGAAGTCATCCAGGCTCAACGGTCCCGGTACCGTGTCGGCGCGTAACAGTTTCGGCATGCTGCGGCGCAGCACTTTGCGCTTGGCGTTGGCCGGCAGGTCGGCGGTGTAGCTGACGCCGATGGAAATCTCGCCCGAGGCGAGCAGGCTCGGCATCAGGATGTAGTTGGCCCGACGCACCACCAGCACGATTCCCGGCGATTCTGCGCGCAGCCGTTTGAGCAGCATTGGCAGCAGCGCGAATTCAACATCATCCGACAAGCCGATGCGGAACACCGCGGTGCTGGTCGCCGGGTCGAATTCCGCCGCACGACTGACCGCGGTGGAAATCGAATCCAAGGCTGGAGAGAGCAGGGCGAAGATTTCCACTGCTCGGGCGGAAGGCTCCATGCTGCGGCCGGTACGCACGAACAACGGGTCATCGAACAGCCCACGCAGGCGCGAGAGCGCCGCACTGATGGCCGGCTGGCCGAGGAACAATTTTTCCGCAGCGCGGGTCACGCTGCGTTCGTGCATCAGTGTTTCGAAAACGATCAACAGGTTCAGGTCGACACGACGCAGGTCATTACGATTCATCTGGAGTCCTGGCAGAGTCAGCAAACTTGACGTGAGCGGCCATATGAGAACAATGGCCGGCATGAATCTTACGGGGAAAGACTGGTACTCTGCACAGGGTAATTCAGTTTTTTCTGAAAGGCTGCTTCGGTTTTTCACGGCATTGGATGATGTCGCCGTCGCTGCGGAATCAATGACAGGCATGTCGACTATTAATAGCCACTGATGGTCTTGGGTAGAAAGCCCAGATAGAGTTCAGGGCATTAGAGGTTACTTTGACGAGGTTTGCGATGTCCCGCACGATCCGTTTTCACAAGTTTGGTCCAGCCGAGGTGCTCAAATGCGAAGAGCATGCGGCAGCCCTGCCTGCGCCGGGCGAAGTGCAGGTGCGCGTCGAAGCGATAGGCATCAGCTGGTACGACATTCTCTGGCGCCAGAACCTGGCCTCGTCCCATGCTCGTCTGCCTTCGGGCCTGGGTCATGAAATGGCCGGCGTGGTCACGATGGTCGGCGAAGGTGTCGATGACTTGGCCGTTGGCGACAAAGTCGCCAGCTTCCCGGCCGAAAGCCCCAACGACTATCCGGTCTACGGCGAACAGATCGTTCTGCCACGCACGGCGCTGACCCGCTACCCGGACGTGCTCAGCCCGATCGAAGCCAGCGTTCACTACACGCCGCTATTGATCGCTTATTTTGCCTATGCCGACCTGGCGCGAGTCAAACCCGGGCAATTTGCCCTCGTGACCGACGCCAGCCACTGCGCCGGACCGTCGTTCGTGCAACTGGGCAAAGCCCTTGGTGTGCGGGTGATTGCTGCGACCAAAACCGCGGATGAGCGTGAATACCTGCTGTCTCTGGGCGCCGAGAAAGTCATCGTTACCGAAGAAGAAGATCTGCTGATGCGGATCAACAAAATTACCGATAACCGCGGCGTCGATGTGGTGTTCGATGGCCTCGGCGGTCCGCAGATGTCATTGCTCGGCGATGTGCTCGCACCTCGTGGCAGCCTGGTGCTTTATGGTCTGCAAGGCGGTAACCAGACACCATTTCCGGCTTGTGCGGCGTTCCAGAAGAACATTCAATTCTTCGTGCACTGCATCGGTAACTTCACCGGCAAGCCGGAACTGGGCATCATTCAGGACCAGGTCGCATTACAGCGTGCCCTGCGTGACATCAACCAACTGACCGCCGACCGCGTGCTGCTGCCGCTCAAAACCCGGGTCTTCCCGTTTTCCGAGTTTGTCGAAGCGCACCGCTATATGGACGAATGCCCCTGTCGCGAACGGGTCGCCCTTCAGGTCGAACCTGTCTGAGCCCTTCCTCTGCCAAGAGTCCGTGCGAATACGGACTCTTCTGCTGGCAGTCACTCCCAAATGAGACGTGCCATCGATCTGTCGGTGGGCCGGTTCAGCAACTGAACTGGTTTTTGCTCTCGATCTGTATCTTCTAATCATTATGTAAGCCCTGATAATTGAATGATTACTTTCATCTCAAGGAAAGAGTCATGGCCGAGTATCAGGCTGAAACTCCTCAATGCGCGCCGGCAATATATGCTCAACAAATAATGCGGCGTCGCTCAGTTGTCTTACATTCGTGGGCAACTTCTTTCTTTATTTCTTGTGCTAAGTGTCTGTGGGACGCTGTCGGAAATTTCCTAGGAAAACCCGCGGGAGCCCAAGGTTCCCGCTCTGCGGGGGCTCGCGCCGATATAGGTCTCCCTGGGTTACCCGTAGCGTTCAAACATTTCAAATAATTACACAATGCTTAAGTGCTAGCATTTGAATAACAGCACCGGCACTCCATTCATGACAAACAACCTGTTGCGCAATACACCTCGTTATTTGCGTGGCATCGCACTTTTGAGTCACAGGTAAATAATGATGACCGCTACCCATGATCAGGCAATGAACTATGTTTATCAGCAAATGCTGCAGCGCTTGCTGGGTTTTTTCTCTCGCGCCGAGCGCACGGCATTGCAATTGCTGATTCAGCGCCTGGTGATGTCCGCAGGAGGTTTGGAGCGTATCGGCGATTACAAGGTGCTGTCGATCCAGTCCGGGTCCCGCGACAGCTGCTACACCCTGGCGCTACTGCGTGCCGCTCAGCTGAGTATTGCCGGTCGGGCACCGGCGACGTTTCAGCTGCGAGTGGCGACCTTGCGCTTGAACGGTGCGGCCTCGACAGCCTTGGAAAACATCCATCGCAGCTGCAGTGCATTGTTTCTCTACGACGATCCCCGGGTCGAAGTGTTGATGGTCGATAATCGCGAAGTCCTGCCGTTCAATCACCTGGCGCCGATCTCCGAGGCCGGTCGTGAGTCGAATCGGCTCAATCTGCTGATGGTCGGGCACCGCCGTGTCTGGGACGGGCCGCTCGATCTGTGGGATGACGGGTATCTGGCAACCGGCGAGTTTTACGGACAAATCGCCCGTTGGGACCAGGGTGTCGACGCATTGATCAGTAGCGATACGCCCCGTCGGCAGAAGCAGTTTCTCGAGGGGTTGAATCGTGCGGCGGCCAAGGCCGGGCTCAAGGCGCCGGACCGTCACGAAACGGGCTACGAGTGTCTGTTCGCGCGACTCGATGAATTGGGCAGCGATTGCTACCGCGAGTTTTATCCTGAGTCTGCCCAGGCGGCGTGGCGTCCCGCCGAACGTTTTGAAGCGTGTCGCCGCACGACCTTCATCGATATTCACGACATGCTGGTCAGCAACCTGGAAGAGCGCTGGCCGCTGCTCACCGATTTCCTCGGTTTTCAACCTGACGAGTTGTCGGCCCAGCTCAGTGATAACGGCTACGTCAGCTTGTCGATATCCGCACATCTTCGTGGCTTGCAAGCGTGCTTTGTACAGGGTCGCAGCTACGAGGAAGGCATTGGCGAATACCTGCAGCGGGCGCTGGTGATGATGCGCCGCAAACATGTTCCAGAGCGCTTTTGCGAACAGGCTATGGAAACCTTCGGCAACCCGATGACGATGACCGACCAGCGCGCATTGGCAGCGGCTGAAGCACAAAAGAGCCTCGGTTTGAGCGAGGCTCAACTGGTGTGTCTACTGTTTGCCCCGTTTGTCGATAACGGCGTGGCGCTTGAGCATTTTCTCCGTCAGTGCCATCCCGGCATGCTCGTGGCGTTGCCGGACTTGCACCGGGCGATGCAGGGCGGCCCGGCTCCCGAGCAGGTTCTGCAATGGATGGTCGATGTCAGCGGGTTGCCCGTGAGTCTGATCAGTACGCTTTACCGCATGGGGCCGGTGGTTCGGGATGAGGGCAGGGCTCTCGGCCTGGAAAGCGTCGAGGTGGGAGGGCAAGCTGAAGTCGTGGAGCCTGGCGGTGAAACGACTGTGGCTGGCGAATGGTCGACGGGCCGGTGAAAGTGACTGGTTCGACGGATCCGGCAAGGATGCGTCACGACGTTCGTAGTCTGTTCGGCCATTACCCATGAAAGGACCACGAGATACCGATTTTGCGTATCAGGCGGTGTACCGTTACCTGACTAACCTGATCAATGAGCCGGGCAGTGACATGCAAGTGCGCCTGCCTTCATTGCGGCAGTTGGCGCACCGCCTGAGTGTGTCGATCTCGACCATTCAGTACGCTTATTCGCTGTTGGAAAAGGAAGGGCGCGTCTATTCAGTGGCCAAATCAGGCTACTACGCACTCCCCGTGTCCTCAATCGGCATGCCCGGTAGCGGCAAGGACCTGCTCGAAACGGTTTACGTCAACGCCAGGCGTCCCGGCATGTTGGTGCTGAGCGCCGATGAACCGGCGTTATTACAACCCCTGGATAGCCCGTTGCTGTTACTGGAGAGAGAACTGCTGCGCCAGTATCCGCGCCAGCCGCAACCGTCTTCGCAACCCTGCGGCGAGCTGGAGCTGCGCGCAGCCCTGGCAGCGCGCTACACCACTTCGCCGACCCGTTGCTGGCATGCTGATGATGTCTATATCGGCGCCGATCTGCGTGGCGTACTGGAAATATTGATCGCTGTCCTTGGCCTCAAGGATGCTGTGGTGGTGGTCGAGTCACCGTGCGACTGGGCTATTTTGCGCCTGTTTCAAGACGCGGACGTGCAGGTTGTCGAGCTGCCGCTGCAAGCCCATGGCGGCCTGGATCCTGAGCAGTTGAAGAAGCTGCTTGAGACTGAGCAGGTACGACTGGTGATGCTTTCATCGAGGCTGAATATGCCCCGGGGCAGTGTGGCGCCTGACAGCAACAGGCAAATCACCGCACAGTTGCTGGAGCGACACGGCAGTTGGGTGCTGGAAAACGATTGTTACGGCGAGCTCGAATTCGAGCCGAGCGGCCTGCGGTTTCGTGATCTGCTCGACCCGGATCGGCTGATCGTGTTCTCCACATTCGAGAAAATCATCGGGTCGGAGGCGCCCTTCGGCTATCTGCTGTCGCGACAGCTGCGCGCCGAATTGCAACGGCACTTTCTGCTGCGCGCGTTTCGCTTGTCGCTGATTCGTCAGAAAGCCATTGCGCGGCTGTACAGCAACGGACGCATTGATCAACACCTGCTGGTGTTGCGTCGACTGCTCAAGGAACGCATGGTGCAGATGACTCGGTTGCTGGAAGAGCGTCTGCCCGATGCGTTGCACTTCGTTGAGCCCCGGGGTGGAGCGACAATCTGGATTCGTTCGTTGCGCCAGGTCGATGTGCGTCGAGTGTTCGAGCGTTTGCTCAAGCAGCATGTGGTGATTGCGCCGGGGGAGCTGTTCAGCCTGCAGGGCCTGCACGGGCAGCACTTGCGCCTGAGTCACACCTTCGGTGGTCACCACGACCTCGCCGATGCGTTGGGTCTGTTGGCGGATGCCTTGCGCCTGGAGTCGATCGACTGAGCCGAGGTGCAAATCGTGCTCGGAACCTGACAATCGATAACATCGCGCCCGGAGCAAACTGTCAGTAAACTGCGCTCTATTCCCGAACCACTCTTTCTCAGAGGTTTTGCATGACACTCAGTCCTTTTGCGGGCAAACCGGCACCGGCAGAACTGTTGGTCGACATCCCGCGACTGGTAACGGCCTATTACACCGGCCAGCCCGATGCAGCCATTTCTACCCAGCGCGTCGCCTTTGGCACGTCCGGACACCGAGGTAGCTCGTTCGATCTGAGTTTCAACGAATGGCACGTTCTGGCCATCAGCCAGGCGATCTGCCTGTACCGCGAAGCCCAGGGCATTGACGGTCCATTGTTCGTCGGGATCGACACCCACGCGCTGTCCACGCCGGCCGGTGCCAGCGCCCTGGAAGTCCTGGCGGCAAACGGCGTGACGGTGATGATCGCCGAAGGCGACGAGTACACGCCGACGCCGGCCATTTCCCACGCGATTCTTTGCTACAACCGTGGTCGAGCTTCGGGCCTGGCAGACGGCATCGTCATCACGCCGTCTCACAACCCGCCACAAAGCGGTGGCTACAAGTACAACCCTACCAACGGCGGCCCGGCCGATACCCACATCACCAAGTGGATCGAAGCCAAAGCCAACGAGCTGCTGGCGGCCAAACTCGCCGGCGTCAAACGCATCAGCTACGAGCAGGCCTTGAAGGCCAGCACCACCCATCGTCACGATTACCTCAACACCTATGTCGCTGACCTGATCAACGTGATCGACTTCGACGCCATTCGCGATGCGAAGCTGCGTCTGGGTGTCGATCCGCTGGGCGGAGCAGGGGTGCGCTACTGGTCGGCGATTGCCGAGCATTACCGCCTGGACCTGGAGGTGGTGAATAAACAGGTTGATGCGACATTCCGTTTCATGACCGTCGATTGGGACGGGCAGATTCGTATGGACCCATCGTCCAGCCACGCCATGCAAGGTTTGATCGGTCTGAAAGAGCGTTTCGACGTGGCCTTTGCCTGTGACCCGGATCACGACCGCCATGGCATCGTGACCCCGTCCGGTGGTTTGCTGGCACCCAACAACTACCTTGCGGTGTCGATCGATTACCTGTTCCAGAACCGTCCGCTGTGGCGCGCCGATGCGGCCGTGGGTAAAACCGTGGTCAGCAGTGGCTTGATCGATCGCGTCGCCAAACGCCTGGGCCGCCGTCTGTACGAAGTGCCGGTCGGCTTCAAATGGTTTGCCGACGGCCTGTTCGACGGCTCCCTCGGTTTTGGTGGCGAAGAAAGTGCCGGCGCGTCGTTCCTGCGCAAGGACGGCAGTGTCTGGTGCACCGACAAGGACGGCTTGATTCCGGCGCTGCTGGCGGCTGAAATGACTGCCCGCACGGGACGTGACCCGAGTCAGGCCTATCGCGCGTTGACTGATGAACTGGGCGAACCGTTCTCGGTACGGGTCGATGCCAAGGCCAACCCTGAGCAGAAAGCGCTGCTGAGCAAATTGTCGCCAGACCAGGTCACCTCCACTCAACTGGCGGGCGAAGCGATCCAGAGCATCCTCAGCCATGCACCGGGCAACGACCAGGCCATTGGCGGTCTGAAAGTCATGACCGAGAACGGTTGGTTCGCAGCGCGTCCGTCGGGCACTGAGGACATCTACAAGATCTATGCGGAAAGTTTTGTGAGCGACGACCACCTCAAGCAGTTGGTGGCAGAAGCTCAGACCTTGGTGGATGGCGCGATTTCTGCGAAATAGGTGATGGCCCCTTCGCGGGCAAGCCTCGCTCCTACAGAAGTTAGTCGCCCATGTGATCGACACTATTCCTGTAGGAGCGAGGCTTGCCCGCGAAGGTGTCGGGACAGTCACCCAGGATTTCAGCCAAAAAAAGGGGCGATCCATCAACGGTCGCCCCTTTTTTCGTCCCGCATTTACCCCATCAAGCCACATCCACCAAGACAATCTCACTGTCCTCAATCGCCGTCACGCGCAACACCTGCTCCTCGGCAATCGCGACACCGTCCCGAGCTTGTGCACGCAAGCCATTGACTTCAATGACGCCAGTGGCGGGAACCAGATAAGCCCGACGGCCGCTGTCCAGGTGATACTCCGCAGACTCCCCGGCCTTCAGATTCGCCGCCACCAGGCGCGCATCGGCGCGAATGTGCAGGCTTTGATCGTCGCCGGCCTTGCCGCTGGCCAGGGTCACAAAACCTTCGCGCTCGCCTTTGGGGAATGGCTTGGCACCCCACGACGGTGCCGAACCGGCTTCGTTGGGGATGATCCAGATCTGAAAGATCCGGGTTTCGGTCGCTTCCAGGTTGTACTCACTGTGAGCGATCCCGGTGCCAGCACTCATGACCTGAACGTCGCCCGCTTCGGTGCGGCCCTTGTTACCGAGGTTGTCCTGGTGAGTAATTGCGCCTTCACGAACGTAGGTGATGATTTCCATATCCCGGTGTGGGTGTTGCGGGAACCCGGTACCGGGGGCAATCACGTCATCGTTCCACACCCGCAGGTTGCCCCAGTTCATGCGTTTGGGGTCGTAGTACTCGGCGAACGAAAAGTGGTGATGGGCATCCAACCAGCCATGGTGCGCGCCACCCAGCGAGTTGAAGGGTCTGAGTTCAAGCATGATCGTCTCCTGAAAAGGTTCGTCATGGGGCTGAGCGCCTGAGCCACAGACGAGAACCGGTGGTTGATGGCGAGCATGATCTATCAGGCACCAATCGATAAAAAGCGTAAAAAATGCCTCAATACAATCGAATTAGTTGATATCAAATAACCTCGAAACATTCTCATCCAGCCTTCACTTCATCGCATAAGCCAATGACCTGTAAGCATTTCACTAGAACTCAGCGGCAAATGCAGACACCATAGCCCTCAACAGCCTCACACCCTGGAGTCCGTCCGCGTGCCGCAACACACCCCCGATCTTCCTCCCGAACTTCGCCCTTTGGCTGAGATGCCTTTGTTCAAGCGCCTGGCCGCCCGATTCTTTGGCCACGGCCTTACCCGCCTGCGCGCGCAACATCGTGCGTCCTGGCTGCACGGGCAAGCCGACGGTTTTCGCAGCGGTCACAGCGCCGGGGTGGATTACGGCTATAAGGAAGGCAAACTCGAGGGGCTGGAGGAAGGTCGGCAGGTTCTGTTGATTCGCGACTCACGCTCAACCGAACATCGACCGCCCAACGTTGATGACAATCTGTTTGACGATTGGCGGCTGCCATTGAGTGCTGAGTTGAAGAAGCGCATGAAGGCCGACGTGGCGCGATTGCTGCCCGCGCATGCCCAACCGAGCGCTGCCCAGTGGAAGATGATTTTCAGCGACACACCGTCGACCTCGGTGATCGCCGGGGCGGGGGCGGGCAAATCGACTACCCTGGTGCTGCGAATTCTGCTGCTCAGCCATTACCTCGGGTTTGAGCTGAGCTCGATGACCGTGGTGACCTTCACCCGCGAATCGCGCAAGGACTTCATCAACAAACTGATCGAATTGTTTGCAGTCTGGGGCCGGAGAATCAGCCTTAAGGAAGCGCGCGATCTGGTGCGTACGTTCCACTCACGCATCCTGCCGATGGTCCGCAGCCTGCCGGGTTTCGAGCGGCTGCAAGCCTTCGAAAACCTCAGTCACCGCGTGCAAGGCGGCGATGAGGAGGTCGACAGCAATCCCTTTGACTTGCGCATCAACGATGCCCAGCGCCAGCAACTCAACGCCTGCTATCACAGCCTGCACACCCGCGATGAGCGTTTCCGCGAGTTGATCAAGCCTTTGTCTCGTCATGCCTTGCAGCTCAAGGAGCTGGAGCGTGATCACCCGGACGTGCAGAAACGCATGGCGGTGACTGAGCTCGCCGCCAAGCGCGATGAAGAACTGTGCGACACAATCGAAGACCTATGGTTTCGCGCCGGCGCCTGGCCGATCAAGGGCATCGAGCCGAATCGTCAGACCTTCGATATCAACGGTTCGACCTTTCATTGCCACGGCTACATTCCGACGCTGGATGCCTGGGTGGTGCTTGGGTTCGATCCTCGGGAAAACCCTCAGGTCAGCCGGCCGAATGCCAAACTTTCGGTACGCGCAGAGTGGGCGGTAAAGCGCACCTTGTTTCAAGCTTTCTGTCGCAAGCCTTTGATATGGCTGGATAGTTACGATTCTTCAAAACGTGTTTTGGCGTCTCTTGCCGGAGACGCCAGCGCTGGGCCCGGCTTCGATTACAAGGTCAAGGGCGAGCTCGGCTCGGCTCCGTTGCTGGACTGTTTTGTTGCGGCGGCCGGGTTTATTGAAAACCTCGGCCTGGATGTGCCGAATGCCGTGGGCCAGATGAGTTTCGCCAAGGATGACCCGGACCGGTTCTTCTTCGAGGCCTTGAGCCTGTTCTGGCGAGCGCTGGAAGATCATCTGCTGGATCAATCGCCGCCGGTGATGACCTACAACCGGATGTTCGCCTTGTTCAGTGAACATTCACCGGAGAATCTCAAGCTGCTGAGCGATGAGCTGCTCAGGCCCATGTCGCACTTGATGATCGACGAGTTTCAGGACGTATCACCGCAGATCGTTTCGTGGATTCGCGCCAGCCTGGCGGAAATCCGCAGTCGCGGACCGGCCATGCATGTGGGGCGCGGCGCCCAGCGTTCGTCATTGCTTTGTGTCGGTGATGACTGGCAGTCCATCTATGGCTGGCGCGGCAGTTCGCCGACTTACTTCATGGAGTTCAACAAGGAATTCCCGTCGCCGAGCACGACCAAAGTGATGCTCAGTGACAACTACCGTAGTCATCAGCACATCATCGACGCGGCGGAGCATATTGTCCGCGCGGCTCCGGCGATCGTTGGCAAGAAAGCCAAGGCCAGCGGTGAACCCAAGGCGCTGCTGCCAGTGAATATTCTCGACCGGGATGACCAAGGCATGGCCCAGCGCCTGATCGAGCACTATAGAAAGGGTGATTCAATCTTGATGCTTTATCGAAAAAGCAGCGATAAGTCATTGATTGAAGAGCATATTCAGTCTGTAGTTAATGTGGATTCGAGCTTGCCGTACGACGCTCGACGGCTCAAACAACTGACCTATCACAGCGCCAAGGGCCTGCAGGCTGATGCGGTATTTCTGCTGGGCGATTGTCAGCACCTGACCAGTTCACCCTACAAGAACCAGGTCTATCGCATGGCCGGACTCGGCAAGGCCGGCGACAGCGAAGCTTACGACAGTGCACAGAAAGACGAGATCCTGCGACTGGCCTACGTGGGCATCACCCGGGCCGTGAGCCATTGCTACTGGTATGTCGATGGCCAGGATACCTCGGCTGCGAATATGCCCAAGGCCTCCGACCGGATTGGCAAGGGTAAGGCGTTCTTCGCTGATCACCGTCAGGGAAAAGTGTCTGCCTGACCCCTGAAGCTGTTCACTGAGAGTATTGAGTCAGAAAAACCTGTGGCGAGCGAGCTTGCTCGCCACAGGGATGCTACCGACTGGCCGCGAAAAGTTGCGGGGGGCGCAATCCCGGCCTATGGTCCAAAGCGAGGCTTTGCTTGCGACTGGCGCGCAATGATTCGCCGCAGGTCGCTGTCCATCCAGTGCGGATACATGCAGCGAGGTGACGACATGCCGAATGACTCCCGTCCCGCCGTGCTCGAACTGATCGGCAATACGCCGCTGGTGCGTATCAGCCGCTTCGATACCGGCCCATGCACACTGTTTCTCAAACTCGAATCACAGAACCCCGGCGGTTCGATCAAGGACCGCATCGGCCTGGCGATGATCGACACCGCCGAGCGCGATGGCCGCCTGCGCCCCGGTGGCACCATCGTCGAGGCCACCGCCGGCAACACCGGTTTGGGCCTGGCCCTGGTCGGCCGGGCCAAGGGTTATCGGGTGGTGTTGGTGGTGCCGGACAAGATGTCCACCGAGAAGGTTCTGCACCTCAAGGCCATGGGCGCCGAGGTGCACATCACCCGTTCCGATGTCGGCAAAGGTCATCCCGATTATTATCAGGACGTCGCTGCTCGGTTGGCGCGGGACATTCCCGACGCCTTCTTCGCCGATCAATTCAACAACCCGGCCAACCCGCTGGCCCATGAGTGCAGTACCGCTCCGGAGATCTGGGCGCAGACTCAGCATGATGTGGATGCCATCGTTGTCGGCGTCGGTTCGGCCGGCACGTTGACCGGGCTGACCCGTTTCTTTCAGCGTGTACAACCGAATCTGGAAATGGTGCTGGCCGATCCGGTCGGCTCGGTGATGGCCGAATACAGCCGCAGCGGCACCCTGGGTACGCCCGGTTCCTGGGCGGTGGAGGGCATTGGCGAAGATTTCATTCCGTCGATTGCCGACCTGTCCAGCGTGCGTAAGGCTTATTCGATCAGCGACGAGGAAAGCTTCGATCATGCCCGCCAACTGCTGCGCGCCGAAGGCATTCTTGGCGGTTCTTCGACCGGAACATTGCTCGCTGCGGCACTGCGTTACTGCCGCGAGCAAACCGAGCCGAAGCGGGTGGTCAGTTTCGTCTGCGACACCGGTACCCGCTACCTGTCGAAGGTCTATAACGACCAGTGGATGAACGACCAAGGGCTGCTGGCGCGCAAGCGCTACGGCGATTTGCGTGATCTGATTGCGCGGCGCTTCGAGGATGGCCGGGTAGTCAGCGTGGGCCCGGACGACACCTTGCTCACGGCGTTCCAGCGCATGCGCCTGGCGGATGTATCGCAACTGCCGGTGCTGGTGGACGGGCAGCGGCTGGTCGGGGTCATCGACGAGTCCGACATTCTGTTTGGCGTGCACGAAGACGCTACGCACTTTCGCATGACCGTGACCAGCGCGATGACCGACAAGCTCGAAACCCTGCCTCCCGGCGCCAGTCTTGCTGAGCTGGAGGCGGTGCTCGATCGTGGGTTGGTGGCGATCATCGCCGACACTTCGGGCTTCCACGGCCTGATTACTCGCGTCGACATGCTCAATCACTTGCGGAGATCTCTCGCATGAGTCAGCACGATGAAACCGCAAAACCACGTGCCTTCGCCACCCGTGTGATCCATGCCGGACAGACACCGGACCCTTCCACCGGGGCGCTGATGCCGCCGATCTACGCCAACTCCACCTATCTGCAACAGAGCCCGGGTGTGCACAAGGGGTTCGACTACGGGCGTTCGCACAACCCGACGCGCTTTGCGCTGGAGCGTTGCGTGGCGGATCTCGAGGGCGGTACCCAGGCCTTCGCCTTCGCTTCCGGGCTGGCGGCGATCGCCAACGTCCTCGAACTGCTCGACGTCGGCGCCCATATCGTCTCCGGCAATGACCTGTACGGCGGTACATTCCGGCTGTTCGACAAGGTGCGACGGCGCAGTGCCGGGCATCGTTTCAGTTTTGTCGATCTGACCGATCTGGCGGCCTTCGAAGCGGCGCTGCAGGACGACACGCGGATGGTTTGGGTCGAGACGCCGAGCAATCCTTTGCTGAGCCTCACTGATCTCGCCGCCGTCGCGCGTATCTGTCGTCAGCGGGGCATCATCTGTGTGGCCGACAATACCTTCGCCAGCCCGTGGATACAGCGGCCGTTGGAGTTGGGTTTCGACATCGTGCTGCACTCGACGACCAAGTACCTGAACGGTCACTCCGACGTGATCGGCGGCATCGCGGTAGTCGGGCAAAACGCAGAGCTGGCCGAGCGGCTGGGTTTTCTGCAGAACGCGGTGGGGGCTATCGCCGGGCCGTTCGACGCTTTTCTCACATTACGCGGTGTGAAGACCCTGGCATTGCGCATGGAACGCCACTGCAGCAACGCGCTAGAGCTGGCGCAATGGCTGGAGCGTCAGCCGCAGGTGGCGCGCGTTTACTATCCGGGCCTGCCATCGCACCCACAGCACGAACTGGCGCGGCGGCAGATGCGAGGATTCGGCGGAATGATTTCCCTCGACCTGAACAGCGACCTGGCGGGTGCCAGGCGTTTCCTTGAGAGTGTGCGGATTTTCGCCCTGGCCGAGAGCCTGGGCGGGGTGGAAAGCCTGATCGAGCACCCGGCGATCATGACCCATGCCAGCATCCCCGTGGAAACCCGGGCACAACTCGGCATCGGCGATGCGCTGGTGCGTTTGTCAGTGGGGGTTGAGGATGTCGAAGACCTGCGTGCCGATCTGGCTCAGGCCCTGTTGAAGGTCGGTTAAACACTATCCATGTGGGAGCGGGCTTGCTCGCGAAGAGGGAGTGTCAGTAAACATAGATACTGCCTGACACACCGCATTCGCGAGCAAGCCCGCTCCCACATGTTTGTGAAACGCTGGTCGTTCAGGCATAACTCCTGAGAGCCTCCGGCGGAATGAACGCCTCCAGCTCATCTTCCACAGCTTCAATGATTCGTTCTACATCCGCCGCATTCATGACCGTTGCGCAAGGAATGCCGGCAATGGCGATCATGGTTTCACCACTGGCGCGGTCGAACAGCCGCGCAACCATACTGCCCGGCGCATCCATGGTCGCTTCGAAACCCATGGGATGAAAATGCCAGCGCATCAGCTGGCAGGCATTTGGAAAAGTGACTTTGCTGAAGGAACCTTTATTCATGTGTTGCCCACCTTAATCATCGAGCGCTTCCTTTAGCTCATGTTAGGAGGGAAGAACCTTCAATGGCTCAACCGGTGACTGTCTTTAAAAGTAGCATCCAGATGTGAAAGTCATGTGGATTTTTTCAGTCCGTTTAGCGATTGGTTCATTTTTTTTGACGCAGATCACGAGACACCGATTTTGTGGCGAAAGGCCAATATTGCCGGGGCATTCCACGGGGCCATTGAAGCCTGGCGAGAACTTCGGCAAGCTCGGTTTTTCTCGTCGAGTCTTTTACGCACGCCGATGATGGCCCGTTGCAAACCAGGCCACGGGCGAGACGGTCATGCGTTACCACCTGCGCTGGAAACACCGGGATCTGGACAGACCCGGCCCCAGGATCGACACCATCGAAGTTTTGAGCAGCGGAGTCTTGCATGTCGGCGTGGCGCACGATCAGTTTGTGGATGGATCAACTTGAGGAGCCATTGCTGGCACGCCCGGCACTGGAGCAGGATCTGGACGTCGACGTGGCCATCATTGGCGCCGGGTACACCGGGCTCTGGACCGCGTATTACCTCAAGCGCCTGGCACCGGAGCTGGACATTGTCATCATCGAAGCCCAAACCGCCGGTTTTGGTGCTTCGGGCCGTAACGGCGGTTGGCTGATGGGCAACCTGCTGGGCGAAGATCGCTTACTCGCCGATTTACCGGCCGAACAGCGCCGCGCCTCTTTCGAACTGCTGCACGGTATCCCTGATGAAGTAGCGATCGTGCTCGAACGAGAAGGTATCGACTGCGATTATCGCAAAGGCGGGGTGCTTTACTGTGCTGCGCGCTATCCAGAGCAGGAAGCCAGCCTGCGCCATTATCTGGACACGCTCTACCGCCAGGGGCTGACCGAAAGCGACTACCGCTGGCTCAGTCCCGAGCAATTGGCGCAACAGATCAGAATTGCCAAACCTTATGGCGGTATCTATGCACCGCACGTCGCAACCATTCACCCGGCAAAGTTGGTCCGAGGTCTGGCACGGACGGTGGAGCGCATGGGGGTCAACATCTATGAGAACAGCCCGGTCATTCAATGGCAGTCAGGCAGTTTGCGCACGGCCAAGGCTCAGGTTCGCAGCCGCTGGATCGTGCCAGCGGTAGAAGGGTATGCGGCCACATTGCCACCGTTGGACCGTTATCAGTTGCCGGTCCAGAGTTTGCTGGTGGCGACCGAACCGCTGTCCGCCGCGACCTGGGACGAAATCGGCCTCAGCCACGGTCAGGCCTTTAGTGAAAGCAGCCGACAAGTCACCTATGGCCAGCGTACGGCGGATAACCGCTTGGTGTTCGGTGCCCGTGGTGGCTATCAATTTGCTGGCAAGTTGCGCCATGACTTCGACTTGACCGCCAGCGAAATAGAGTTGCGGCGCTACCTGTTCAGCGAACTTTTTCCGCAGCTCAAGAACGTCCGAATTACCCATGCCTGGGGCGGCAACTTGGGTATGTCCCGGCGCTTCAAGCCGCACATGCTCTGCGATCAGGCCAGCGGCATCGCCTTGTCCGGCGGTTATGGCGGGGAGGGCGTCGGTGCCAGCAACCTCGGCGGGCGGACGCTGGCCGACCTGATTCTTCAGCGCGACACCGATTTGGTCCACCAGCCGTGGGTCATTACTCAGGGTGGTCTCGACGCGCTCAAAGCCTGGGAGCCCGAGCCTTGCCGCTGGTTGGGCTACAACGCGATCATCCGCAGCTTCGTCCACGAAGACCAGACCCTGGCCAACCCGACTACCGCGCCCTGGCGTCGCAAACTGGCCAGCCGGGTCGCGGGGTTCATGGAAGGGTTCATGCACTGAGCGGGGCAACGGCAGGCCACAACTACAACTAACCGATCGTTTAATTTGGTTGATGGCAATCCACTGGCACTTATATTAATAAATCCGAAAAAAGTGAGAACTCATCTACAGAAAAACAACTTACTCATATTTAATATTTAGATAGCAGATTGTCGGACAATCCGGCCAAAATCTTCAACTACAAACTATATTTCGACAGCACACGCACTGTTTACTGGAGTTCGCCGGAACCACTCAATTTGACGTCAAAAAAAATGTAGACGTTTGATTTCGAATTGTGTCAGTTTTTATACGCCTTCATTGGGCGAGTGATAGGACGATCTCGCCAGAGATTGTCGTATCGGACAAAAACTGTTCCATTGCTAAACAAGGAAGTGTGTTTATGTCGAAAGTAAAAGACAACGCTATTGATCTTGCCGAACAGGCCTTTGCGCCATTGCAAGCGCTGGCCGCACCCAGTTCCGCCTACAACCAGATCGATAGTTTCAGCCATCAGTATGATCGGGGTGGCAATCTCACGGTCAATGGCAAACCCTCCTTCTCCGTCGACGAGGCTGCTACCCAGCTGCTGCGCGACGGTGCTGCCTACCAGGACAAGGACGGCAGCGGCAAAATCGAACTCACCTACACGTTCCTGACCTCGGCCTCGTCGAGCACCATGAACAAGCACGGTATCACCGGGTTCAGTCAGTTCAGCGCGCAACAGAAAGCACAGGCCGCACTCGCCATGCAATCCTGGGCCGACGTGGCCAATGTCACCTTCACCGAGAAGTCCTTCGGCGGCGATGGTCACATGACTTTCGGAAACTACAGCGGTGGTCAGGATGGCGCGGCAGCGTTCGCCTACTTGCCAGGCACCGGTGCGGGTTATGACGGTACTTCGTGGTATCTGACGGGTGGTGGTTATAACGTCAACAAGACGCCGGACCTGAACAACTACGGCCGTCAGACCCTGACCCACGAAATTGGTCACACCCTGGGCCTCGCTCACCCTGGCGACTACAACGCTGGTGAAGGCGCACCTACTTACAATGACGCGACCTACGGCGAAGACACCCGCGGTTACAGCGTCATGAGTTATTGGAGCGAGAGCAATACCGACCAGAATTTCAGCAAAAGTGGTGTGGAAGCCTATGCGTCCGGCCCGCTGATGGACGATATCGCCGCCATCCAGAAACTCTACGGTGCCAACACCACCACCCGTACCGGTGATACCACCTACGGCTTCAACTCCAACGCCGGTCGCGACTTCCTGAGCGCGTCTTCGTCGTCGGACAAAGTCGTGTTCTCGGTCTGGGATGCGGGCGGCAAGGACACCCTGGATTTCTCCGGTTTTACCCAAAACCAGAAGATCAACCTCAATGAAGCCTCGTTCTCCGATGTTGGCGGCATGGTGGGCAACGTGTCCATTGCCAAGGGCGTCACCGTCGAAAACGCGATTGGCGGTTCGGGTAGCGACCTGCTGATCGGCAACAGCGTGGCCAACGAACTGAAGGGCGGTGCCGGCAACGACATCCTCTTCGGCGCGGGCGGTTCGGACAAACTGTGGGGCGGTTCGGGTTCGGACACCTTTGTGTTCGCGGCCAGCAGCGACTCCAAGCCAGGTGCGGTCGACCAGATCCTCGATTTTGTCAGTGGCCTGGACAAGATCGACCTGACCGGCATCACCAACGGCGCGGGCCTGCATTTCGTGAACTCGTTCACCGGTGCGGCAGGCGATGCAGTGTTGACCACTTCGGGCGGTAACAGCCTGTTGTCGGTGGACTTCTCCGGGCACGGAGTGGCTGACTTCCTGGTCAGCACCGTTGGCCAGGCGGCGTTCTCGGACATCGTGGCCTGATTCAAGGCAAAAAGGAGGGCGGCGCTTGACGCGCCGCTCTCTGTTCCTTGAACGGCAAGTGTTATGAGTAAGGCTACAACCCAGAGTAAAACGCCCTATGATCCAGAACGCTTTTACCTACAAAGCAACCGCGTGGCTGTTGGCGACGCTGATGATGTTTCTTGGAGAGGTAGCCATGGCAAGCAGTCTGAAATTAGCCGACCCGTCGGAACTCGCCGGGAAATGGCAGGCCACCTTGAACACCGCGCAAGACTCGCCCGAGTCCCAGGCGCTGCAGGACAAACCGTCGAATGTTTGCTCGATCGAGCTCAAATTGAACCAGACCCTGGGTGAGGGAGCCGACTGCCTCGGCGCCTGGCTGAACGATTCGGCGATTGGCTGGTTCCCGGAACCGGATGGCATTGCCGTGACCGGTAGAGAAGGCTCAAGAATTGTGTTTTTCAGCCGACAGCGTGAGGGGCTTTATAAAAGCACCTTGAAGTCAGGTCTGATCATTACGCTCGAGCGCACTGCGCATTAAGTGAAAAATGTCGGACAGGCACCAGGCGCTGAATATAAAGCTTGTTATTGCCGTTATAAGCAGCCGATCAATAACAGGAATTCTTTGAAGAACCCAAAGAGTTGCTATTAGTGTGTAAGCGGTCACCGGCAAAAGAATGTCTCGACCCATGTGCGGACAGTTAATTGGAACCTCGTCAAGTAAGGCGAGGATTAATACCTCAGGAAAAACCAATGAAGATGGCGAAGAGCCCGGCCACCGCACCGTTATTCAAGGCACTGGGCGACTATAAGAGCATCCTGATCAGCGTCGGGTGTTTTACCGCACTGATTAATGTGCTGATGTTGGTCCCGTCGATTTATATGCTGCAGGTCTATGACCGGGTACTGTCTTCGCAAAACGAAACTACCTTGGCAATGTTGTCGTTGATGGTGGTCGGGTTCTTCGCTTTTATCGGTTTGCTGGAGATCGTGCGCAGCTTCATTGTCATCCGTATCGGCAGCCAACTGGAGCGCCGCTTCAACCTGCGGGTGTATCAAGCCGCTTTCGAGCGCAACCTGTTCAAGGGCGAGGGCAACGCGGGGCAATCCCTGGGCGACTTGACCCATATTCGCCAATTCGTCACCGGCCCGGCGCTGTTTGCCTTCTTCGACGCACCGTGGTTTCCGGTGTATCTGTTTGTGATCTTTCTGTTCAACGTCTGGCTCGGCGTATTGGCCACCGCGGGCGCGGTACTGCTGATCGGGCTGGCCTGCCTCAACGAGGCCATGACCAAAAAGCCCTTGGGCGAAGCCGCGGGGTTTTCCCAAAGATCCAGCCAACTGGCCACCAGTCACCTGCATAACGCCGAAACCATTCAGGCCATGGGCATGCTCGGTGTCTTGCGCAAGCGCTGGTTTCAAGTGCATTCGCGTTTTCTCGGCTTGCAGAATCAGGCCAGTGACACCGGCGCCGTTATTAGCTCCCTGAGCAAAACCCTGCGCCTGTGCCTGCAATCCCTGGTGCTGGGGCTGGGCGCCTTGCTGGTGATTCAGGGTGACATGACCGCCGGGATGATGATCGCCGGTTCCATCTTGATGGGCCGGGTACTGAGCCCCATCGATCAGTTGATCGCTGTATGGAAACAGTGGAGCGGCGCAAAACTCGCTTACCGCCGTCTCGACGCTTTGCTGCAAGCCTACCCGCCGACTGACGAAGCGATGGCGCTGCCGGCGCCGAAAGGCCAGATCACCTTCGAGCAAGTCAGCGCCGGCCCGCCGGGGCAACGGGCAGCGACCTTGCACATGGTCAATTTCAACCTGGGCGCCGGGGAAGTGCTGGGCGTGCTCGGGGCTTCCGGCTCGGGTAAATCGACCCTGGCCCGAGTGCTGGTCGGCGTCTGGCCGACGTTGGGCGGCACGGTGCGCCTGGATGGCGCGGACATTCATCGCTGGAACCGCGACGATCTCGGCCCCTACATCGGTTATCTGCCCCAGGACATCGAATTGTTCAGCGGCAGCATCGCCGAAAACATCGCCCGATTCCGTGAGGCGGATCCGCAAAAAGTCGTCGAAGCCGCGCAACAGGCCGGCGTTCATGAACTGATTCTGCGCATGCCGCAGGGCTACGACACCGTGCTGGGCGAGGACGGCAGCGGTTTGTCCGGCGGCCAGAAACAACGTGTGGCCCTGGCTCGAGCGCTGTATGGCCACCCGAGCCTGGTGGTGCTGGATGAGCCGAACTCCAACCTCGACACCGTCGGCGAAGCGGCATTGGCCGGCGCTATCGCGCAAATGAAAGCCCAGGGCACCAGCGTGATTCTGGTTACCCATCGCTCTTCGGCCCTGGCCCAGGCCGACAAATTGCTGGTGCTCAACGAAGGTCGCTTGCAGGCCTTCGGCCCAAGCCAGGAGGTGCTCAAGGCGCTTGCCGGTAACCCGTCAGGCGCCCAGGAACAGCAACGTGAAAAACCTGCGCAGGCACCGGGCGGGCTCAGCATGAGCCGGCAGTATCAGCCCACGACAAGGAATTCGGGTGTATGAGCAGCACACGCATGAACGACGACAGCGAAGCGACGATGGAACACGACTACATCGCCGAACGCCCTGAGCGCGACGCGCGTTTCTTCGCCCGCATGGGCTGGATTCTGGCGATTGTCGGCGCCGGCAGTTTCTTCACCTGGGCGAGCCTCGCGCCGCTCGATCAAGGCATTCCGGTGCAGGGGACTGTGGTGGTCTCGGGCAAGCGCAAAGCCGTGCAATCGATGAGCAGCGGTGTGGTCAGCCAGATTCTGGTGCGCGAAGGCCAAGTGGTGAAGCAGGGCCAGCCGCTGTTCCGCCTCGACCAGACCCAGGTCGCGGCCGACGTGCAATCGCTGCAAGCGCAATACCGCATGGCGTGGGCCAGCCTGGCACGCTGGCAGAGTGAACGGGACAACCTCAAGCAGGTGAATTTCCCTGCCGTGCTGAGCAACGATCCTGACCCGCGCCTGGCCCTGGTGCTTGAAGGCCAACGGCAATTATTCAGCAGCCGTCGCGAAGCCTTTTCCCGTGAGCAAGCGGCCCTGCGCGCGAACATCGAAGGCGCCAGCGCGCAACTGGCCGGGATGCGCCGTGCGCGCACCGACCTGACGGCCCAGGCCAGTTCCCTGCAACAACAGCTGAGCAATCTTCAGCCCTTGGCGGACAACGGCTACATCCCGCGCAACCGCTTGATGGATTACCAGCGTCAGTTGTCGCAAGTGCAGCAACAGCTAGCCGAAAACACCGGCGAAAGCGGCCGTGTGGAGCAGGGCATCCTGGAATCCCGCCTGAAACTGCAACAGCACAGCGAGGAATACCAGAAGGAAGTCCGCAGCCAACTGGCCGACGCACAACTCAAAAGCGTGACCCTGGAAGAGCAACTGACTTCCGCCGGCTTCGACCTGCAACACAGCGAAATCATCGCCACCGCCGACGGCATCGCCGTCAACCTTGGGGTTCACACCGAAGGCGCGGTGGTGCGTCAGGGCGACACGCTGCTGGAGATCGTCCCGCAAGGCACCCGCCTGGAAGTGGAAGGGCACCTGCCGATCAACCTGATCGACAAGGTCGGCACGCACTTGCCGGTGGACATTCTGTTCACCGCGTTCAACCAGAGCCGTACCCCGCGAGTCCCCGGCGAAGTCAGCCTGATCTCCGCCGACCAGATGGTCGATGAGAAAACCGGTGTGCCGTACTACGTGTTGCGCAGCAGCGTCAGTGATCAGGCCATGGAAAAACTCAACGGTCTGGTGATCAAACCGGGCATGCCGGCGGAAATGTTCGTGCGTACCGGTGAACGTTCACTCCTCAAACCGCTGCTCGACCGGGCAGGCTCCGCGTTGACCGAGGAATAAGGATGTTCGGCTGTATGAATAAGCTTTCCCTGCTCGCAGCGACCCTGGCGTTGTTGACGTGCAACAGCGCGATGGCCATGGGGCCCTTCGAGATTTATGAGCAAGCGCTACGCAATGATCCGGTGTTTCTCGGCGCCATCAAGGAGCGTGACGCGGGCCTTGAAAACCGCGCCATCGGCCGCGCCGGGCTGCTACCCAGGATCGGTTACAACTACAACAAGGGGCGTAACACCTCCAAGGTCACTCAAATTAATGAGGGGAGACCAGACTTCACCGAGGACCGCAACTACAGCAGTTACGGCTCGACCTTGACCCTGCAACAGCCGCTGCTCGATTACGAGGCTTATGCGGCGTACCGCAAAGGCGTAGCGCAATCGCTGTTCGCTGACGAAAACTTTCGCGGCAAGAGCCAGGAACTGCTGGTTCGCGTTCTGGAGAATTACACCAAGGCGCTGTTCGCTCAGGATCAGATCGATATCGCACGGGCCAAGAAGAAAGCCTTCGAACAGCAGTTTCAGCAGAACGAGCAGATGTTCCGCCAAGGCGAAGGCACGCGCACCGATATCCTCGAAGCCGAGTCACGTTATGAACTGGCGACCGCCGAGGAAATCGAGGCGCGGGATGAACAGGATGCGTCCTTGCGGGAGCTGGGGGCACTGATTGGCGTGCCGGCCATCGATATTGCCGACCTGACGCCACTGGATCAGAACTTCCAGACCTTCACCCTGCAACCGGCCAATTACGACACCTGGCACGAGATGGCGGTGGCCAATAACCCGAACCTGGCCTCCCAACGTCAGGCGGTGGAAGTGGCGCGCTACGAAGTGGAACGCAACCGCGCCGGCCACCTGCCAAAAGTCAGCGCCTACGCCTCGGTGCGCCAGAACGAATCGGAAAGCGGCAACACCTACAACCAACGCTACGACACCAACACCATTGGCATTGAAGTCAACGTGCCGCTGTATGCCGGTGGTGGGGTCTCGGCCTCGACCCGGCAGGCCAGCCGCACCATGGAACAGGCCGAATACGAGCTGGATGGCAAGACCCGGGAAACCTTGATCCAGTTGCGCCGCCAGTTCAGCGCCTGCCTGTCGGGGGTCAATAAATTGCGGGCTTATCAGAAGGCATTGGTGTCGGCCGAAGCGCTGGTGATCTCGACCAAGCAAAGCATTTTGGGCGGCGAACGGGTCAACCTCGATGCGCTGAACGCCGAACAACAACTGTTTACCACCCGCCGGGATCTGGCCCAGGCGCGCTACGACTATTTGATGGCCTGGACCAAGTTGCATTACTACGCCGGAACCTTGAGCGACCAGGACCTGGCGAAGGTGGATGAGGCCTTTGGCCAAGGCCCGAACATGGAAAATCGCACATCCCCGTAGGAGCTGCCGAAGGCTGCGATCTTTTGATCTTGCGGCGTCTTGCTGACGCTAAAAGATCGCAGCCTGCGGCAGCTCCTACAAAAACAAGAAAGCGAGATGTCATGCACATGGACGTACAGATCAAGCCGATGTCGGTCGGCACGCTATTGCTCCTGATTTCATCAGTACCAGGCCCAGCCCAGGCGCTTTATCTGGAAACCGGCAAACCCGGCGACGCAGCCAGTTGGCGCTCGACAGAGTTCCAGCGCGATTGGGGCCTGGCGCGCATGCAGGCCGATCAAGCCTATGCCGCCGGCATCACCGGCAAGGGCGTGAAAATCGGCGCGCTGGATTCCGGTTTCGATTCCAGCCATCCCGAATTTGCCGCAGACCGTTATCACGCGGTGACGGCCAGCGGCAGCTATGTCGACGGCTCAGCATTCAACGTCGACGGCACGCTCAACACCAACAACGACTCCCACGGCACCCACGTCACCGGCACCATGGGCGCTTCCCGGGATGGCAGCGGCATGCACGGCGTGGCGTACAACGCGCAAATCTATGTCGGCAACACCAACAAGAACGACAGTTTCCTGTTCGGCCCCAACCCCGACCCGCGCTACTTCAAAGCGGTCTATAACGCCCTGGCAGATGCCGGTGTCCGCGCGATCAACAACAGCTGGGGCAGCCAACCGCGGGATGTCAGCTACCGAACCCTCGACGACCTGCACGCTGCCTACGCCCAACACTGGAACAAAGGCACCTGGCTCGACGCCGCCGCCGACGTTTCGCGCCGCGGCGTGATCAACGTGTTCAGCGCCGGCAACAGCGGCTACCCGAATGCCAGCGTGCGTTCAGCCTTGCCGTATTTTCAGCCGGACCTGGAAGGCCACTGGCTGGCAGTGTCGGGGCTGGATCAAAGCAATCAGCAGAAATACAACCAGTGCGGGATCGCCAAGTATTGGTGTATCACCACGCCGGGCGCGAAGGTCGACAGCACCATTCCCGGCGGCGGTTACGCGATCAAGTCCGGCACCTCCATGGCCGCGCCGCATGCCACCGGGGCATTGGCGCTGGTGATGGAACGCTATCCGTACATGAACAATCAGCAGGCGCTGGAAGTGTTGCTGACCACCGCAACCCAGCTCGACGGCTCGATCACCGACGCACCGGGCACGCGCATCGGTTGGGGCGTGGCCAACCTCGAACGGGCGATGCGCGGGCCGGGGCAATTGCTCGGGGCGTTCGACGCCAATCTGGGGGCAGGGCAAAGCGATGTCTGGAGCAATGACATCTCGGATAAGGCGCTAATTCAGCGTCAGGCCGAAGACGCCGCCGAACGCAGCGCCTGGCAACAGACGTTGAAGGACAAGGGTTGGGAGAACGGTGTCCCGGCTGGCGCCAGTCAGCAGGATCAGACCGATTATGCGGTGGGCAGCGCTCGCGATTCCGCCGCCGCCAATCGAATCTACGAAGGCAGCCTGATCAAGTCCGGTGCCGGGCGGTTGATGTTGACCGGCGACAACACGTATCGCGGCCCGACCACGGTCAACGCCGGTTTGCTGGCGGTGAACGGCTCGCTGACGTCGGCGGTGACCGTCAATGACAGCGGCACCCTCGGCGGTAATGGACGAATCGCTGCGTTGACGGCCAATCCCGGCGGCACCGTGGCGCCCGGTAATTCCATCGGTACGTTACAAGTCAGCGGCGATGTGACATTTGCGCCGGGTTCGACTTATGCCGTCGAACTGTCACCCACCAGCAGCGACCAGATCATTGCGGGCGGAACGGCCACGATCAGCGGCGCCACCGTGAGCCTGTCCCTGGAAAACAGCCCGACCTTGCTCAGCACCCAACAAGTGCAAAGCCTGCTGGGCCATCAGTACAACATCCTGCAAGCGGCGGGCGGCATTCAAGGCCAGTTCGGCGAGGTGCTGCCCAACTACCTGTTCATCGGCGGCAGCCTCGATTACGCCGCGACCGGCATTCAGTTGAGCGTTGAGCGTAACGCCACAACCTTCGCCAGCGTCGGGCAAACGCCGAATCAGCGTTCTGTCGCCGCCGCAGTGGAAGGGCTTGGCGCGGGTAACGCAGTCTACGAAAGCCTGCTGCTGTCGCCGACCGCCAGTTCCGCGCAACAGGCTTTCCAGCAGTTGTCGGGGGAAATCTACCCGGCGCTGGGCTCGGTGTTGATCAATGACAGCCGTTATCTGCGCGACGCAGTGGGTGAGCGTCTCAACAACGCCAACAGTTCCCGAAACAACGGCTGGATCAAGGCATTGGGCGCCTGGGGCAAGACCGATGACAGTCACGATACCGCCGACTACACCACCTCGATTGGCGGTTTGCTGGCGGGTGTCGATGGCGCAGTGGACGACGATACCCGTGTCGGCCTGGTCGCCGGTTACAGCGACAGCTCGGTCAGCATGGGCTCCGGAACTCATTCATCAGCACAAGTCGATAGCTATCACCTGGGCGCCTATGCCGGCCACGAAATGGGCGCCTGGCGTCTGAGTGCCGGGGGTGCCTACAGCTGGCATCGAGCCGACATCAAACGTGACCTGCAATACGGCGACGTCAGTGCCAAACAGAAAGCCAAGGTCGACGCCGGGACCACCCAGGTGTTCGGCGAGGCGGCCTATCGCTTGAACCTGCAAGCACTGGCCTTGGAGCCATTCGCCCATCTGGCTTACGTGCACCTCGACACCGAGGGCTTCACCGAGAAAGGTGACGCCGCCGCGCTCAAAAGCAGTGGCGACCGACGTGACGCGGTACTCAGCACCCTGGGCGTACGCGCACTGAAAACAGTGACGCTGTCCGGTCAGCAACAACTCGACCTGAGCGGCAGCCTCGGTTGGCAGCACAACCTGAGCCACACCGATTCCGAGGAACACCTGGCGTTCGCCAGCGGTGGCACTCCGTTCGTGGTGGAAAGCTCGCCACTGGTTCGCGATGCGGCGCTGGTGGGCGCCCATGCCAGCCTGGCCTTGAGCCGGGATGTTCGGTTGAACCTCGATTACACCGGCCAACTGGCCAGCCGCGAGAAGAGCCACGGCGTCGGGCTGAGTCTCAATTGGCAGTTTTAACGTGGTAAGGGGCTGTAACACAGCAACCCCTGTAGGAGCGAGGCTTGCCCGCGAAAGGGCCGTGACATTCAGCATTGACGTTGACTGACACACCGCCTTCGCGGGCAAGCCTCGCTCCTACAAGTTGCACGCAGGCCCCTGGCCACAAGGATTTTGGCAAAACAACTAAGGACGGTAGTTCGATGAATAACAAGTACAACAACCTTGCCTTGCTCTGCGCATTGGCCACCCTGGGCACCGCACACGCGGCGCCCTACGTGGAAAACGGCAGGACAGGCGATCCCGATAGCTGGCGTAGCACAGAGTTCAACGCCGATTGGGGGCTGGGGGCGATCAATGCTCAGGAGGCCTATGCCGCCGGTTACACCGGCAAAGGCGTAAAGCTGGGGATCTTCGATCAACCGGTTTACGCCTTGCACCCGGAGTTTTCCGGGGCCGATAAAGTTGTCACGCTGGTCACCAGCGGCATCCGCGAATACACCGACCCGTACATTCCAGTCAAAGCCGGGGATGCCTTTCTGTATGACGGTTCGCCCTCGGTGGGCTCCAACGGCAAACTCGGTGCCCACGGCACCCACGTTGGCGGGATCGCTGCGGGCAGTCGCGACGGCGGCCCGATGCACGGCGTCGCCTTTGGTGCGCAAATCATCAGCGCCGACAACGGTGACCCGGGCCCGGAAGACGGGATCATTCGCGGCAACGACGGCGCGGTGTACAAGGCCGGTTGGGATGCGCTGATCGCCAGCGGTGCGCGAATCATCAACAACAGCTGGGGCATCGGCATCACTGACCGCTTCGACCTCGGTGGCCGAGACCCGGCGTACCCGCACTTCACCGTGCAGGACGCGCAACTGCAATTCAACGAGATCCAGACCTTGCTCGGGACCAAACCCGGCGGTGCCTACGACGGCGCCATCGCGGCGGCCCGCAGTGGCATCGTAACGATCTTCGCCGCCGGCAACGACTACAACCTTAACAACCCGGACGCCATCGCCGGCCTCGGCTACTTCGTCCCGGAGATCGCGCCGAACTGGATGACCGTCGCCGCGTTGCAGAGGAATCCGGACACCAGCAGTCCCGACCCTTACAACATCAGTACGTTTTCGTCACGCTGCGGCTACACCGCGAGTTTCTGCGTGTCGGCACCGGGCAGCCGCATCTACAGCTCGATTATCAGCGGCACCAATGCCGATGACCTGACCACCGGCTACGCCAATTACAACGGCACCTCCATGGCGGCCCCGCACGTTGCAGGCTCAGTGGCGGTGTTGATGGAACGCTTCCCGTACATGACCGGTGCGCAAGTCGCCAGCGTGCTGCGCACCACTGCCACCGACCTCGGCGCACCCGGTGTCGACTCGCTGTACGGCTGGGGCATGATCAACCTGCGCAAAGGTATCGATGGCCCGGCGATGTTCGTGACCGAGCAGGACATTCCCGAGGAATTCCGCATCGACGGCGCCTACGGCTCCAGCCAGTTTGTCGCGGACTTGCCGGGTATCGGCGCGATCATCGACGCCGGCAAACCCACCGAGCGTGTGTGCAATGACGTGCATTGCGGGCTCGACGTTTGGCGCAACGACATTTCCGGCCATGGTGGCTTGACCAAGCAGGGCATCGGCACACTGGTGCTGACCGGCGCCAATACCTACGCCGGCCCAACCCTGGTCAATCAGGGCCGATTGGCCATCAACGGTTCGCTGCTGTCGGCCGTCACCGTCAATGACAGCGGGATCCTCGGCGGTAACGGCAGCATCGCGGCGCTGACCGCGAAAAGCGGCGGTACCGTGGCGCCTGGCAACTCCATCGGCACCTTGCAGGTGGCGGGCGACGTGACTTTCGAGCCTGGCTCGACCTACGCCGTAGAGCTGTCGCCCACCAGCAGCGACCAGATCATTGCCGGCGGCAAGGCGATCATTGAGGGCGCAACGGTCAGCCTGTCTCTGGAAAACAGCCCGACATTGCTGACCACCAGCGAAGCGAAATCCCTGCTCGGCAATCAGTACAACATTCTGCAAGCGGCCGGTGGGATCGAAGGGCGCTTCGGTGCGGTGGTGCCGGATTACCTGTTCCTCGGCGGCACTCTCGATTACTCGGCTGGCGGCATTCAACTGGCGGTGGTGCGCAACGCGACCTCCTTCACCAGCGTTGGCCAAACCCCGAACCAACGCGCCGTGGCCGCTGCCGCCGAGCAGTTGGGCGCAGGCAATCCACTCTACGAAACCCTGCTGCTGTCGCCGACCGCCACTGTCGCGCAACAAGCGTTCCAGCAACTCTCCGGGGAAATTCATCCGGCAATCGGCACGCTGCTGATCAACGACAGCCGTTACCTGCGCGATGCGGTAGGCGAGCGTCTGCGTGAGCATGATTTGTTCGACGCCGGGGCACCCACCGATGACCGCAGCAACGCCTGGCTCAAAGTGCTCGGCGCCTGGGGCAAGAGCGATGGCGGGCATGACAACGCCAGTTCCAACAGCTCCATCGGCGGGCTGCTGGCCGGTGTCGATGGCTTGATCACTGAAGATACGCGACTGGGCTTCGTCACCGGTTATAGCGACAGCTCGTTGAGCATGGGCGATGGCACGCACTCGTCGGCCTCGGTCGACAGCTACCACTTGGGTGCGTACCTGGGCCATGAAATCGACGCGTTGCGCCTGAGCGTCGGTGGCGCTTACAGCTGGCATCGCATCGACGTCAAACGTGACCTGCAATTTAACGGTGTCAGCGGCAAGCAGAAATCCAAACGCGATGCGACCTCCGCGCAACTGTTCACCGAAGCGGCGTATCGCCTGGACCTGCAACCGATCGCTTTGGAGCCGTTCGTCAATCTGGCTTATGTGCATTTGAACACTGAAAGCTTCAGCGAAAAAGGTGACGCCGCCGCACTCAAGGGCGGTGAAAACAACCGCGACGTGGTGCTTTCGACCCTTGGCTTGCGGGCGAGCAAAGCCATTGCGTTGTCCGACCAGCAACAGCTGGAACTATCCGGCACGCTCGGCTGGCAGCACAACCTGAGCAACACCCGCTCCGAAGACCACTTGGCCTTCGTCAACGGCAACACCGCGTTCAGCGTGCAAAGCGTGTCCATGGACCGCGATGCCGCGGTAGTCGGTGCCCGTGCCGGATTGGCGCTGGGCAGCGATACCCGTTTGAGCCTGGATTACAACGGGCTGCTCGGCTCCCGGGAAAAAGACCACGGCGTGGGCCTGACCCTGGACTGGCAGTTCTGATTTGACGCAAAGGAAGCAAGCACATGGGACTGTTTGATTACAAAAATGCCGGCAGTGAGGCCGGCAAAGCGCTGTACTCCGACGCGATCGCGCTGACGCTCTACGCGTACACGCCGACCGGCCAGCCACTGCCGGCGACCGCTTGGGCGCCGATTGGCGCCACAGCGTTGGGCTATCAGGGCAACGTCGGGGCTCAAGGCACCTTCTATGGCGAGAAGGACGGCTTCACCAGCGCCGAAGCCGAAGTGCTCGGTAAATACGACGAGGCAGGCAAGCTGATCGGCATCGGTATCGCCTTCCGTGGCACCGGTGGCCTGGGGTACAGCGACACCTTCGGCGACATGAAAAACAATCTGCTGGCCGCGGTCGGCCCGGTGGATTACGCGACGAACTACGCGAAAAACGCCTTCGATACATTGCTGAAAAGTGTTGCCGCGTTCGCCATCGCCCACGGCTTGAGTGCCAAGGACGTGCTGGTCAGCGGGCATAGCCTCGGTGGGTTGGGGGTCAACAGCCTCGCGGAGTTGAGCGGCAATAACTGGAGCGGTTTTTTCAAGGACGCCAACTACATCGCCTTCGCCTCGCCGACCCAAAGCGCCACCGGCAACAACGTGCTGAACATCGGCTACGAGAACGACCCGGTGTTTCGAGTGCTCGACGGCACCACCTTCAGCAGTGGCTCGCTGGGCAAGCACGACGGTCATCAGGCGTCGGCGACCAACAACATCGTCAACTTCAATGACCAATACGCCTCCACCGCGCAGAACCTGGTGCCGTTCAGCATTCTCAATCCGCTGAACTGGTCGGCCCACGGTTCGTTGGGCTATGCCGACGGCTTGAACCGGGTGATCGACTCGCGCTTCTACGACCTCACCGACAAGGACTCGACGCTGATCGTGTCGAACCTGGCGGAATCGTCCCGAGGCAGCATCTGGGTCGAGGACCTGGGCCGTAGCGGCGAGCCGCACACCGGCAGCACCTTCATCATCGGCACTGACAGTAATGACTGGCTCAAGGGCGGCGCGGGCAATGACTTCATCGAAGGCCGTGACGGTAACGACCGGTTCCGCGATGACGGTGGCTACAACCTGCTGCTGGGCGGCAAGGGCAGCAACACCTTCGAGCTGCAGAAGCCGTTGCAGAACTTCAGCTTTGCCAACGACGGCGACGGCACGCTGTATGTGCGTGACGCCTACGGCGGCATCAGCATGACCCGCGACATCGGCGCGCTGGTGAGCAAGGAGTCGGGTTCGTGGTGGGGCAGCAAGGAGGTGACCTACAACGTCACCGCCAACGGTTTGCTCAATGGCAGTGAACTGACCCACTACAACCACTCGCTCAACGGCGATGGCTATGGGGATGGGAATGGCAACACGCTGGCGGCGACGCTGGATGGCGATTGGCTGTTCGGCAACGCCGGCGACGACCTGCTGCGCAGCGACAAAAGCCACGTGACCTTCGTCGGTGGCGCGGGCAATGACGTGATGCAGGCCTCGGGGGGCGGCAACAACACCTTCCTGTTCAGCGGCGCCTTCGGCTTCGACGCGATCAATGGCTACCAGGGCAGCGACAAACTGGTGTTCATGGGCGTCCAGGGCGCGGGGCAGGGTTATGACTACGCCCAGCACGCGACCCAGGCCGGCAACGACACTGTGCTCAAGATTGGCGATTACGCCGTAACGCTGGTGGGCGTGGGTCTGGATAATCTCTCGGCTTCGGGAATTACCTTCGCGTAAAGGCTGCATGCACTAAATGCTCCGGGGCGCCTCGTCAGTGAGGCGTCCTGGTTGTGAGCTATCTCTGACAATTCCAACAAAGAGAGAGGCAATACCAATGGGTGTGTATGACTACAAAAACTTCGGCACAGCAGACTCCAAGGCGTTGTTCAGCGACGCCATGGCGATCACGCTGTATTCCTATCACAACCTCGACAACGGTTTCGCCACCGGTTACCAGCAAAACGGCTTCGGCCTGGGCTTGCCGGCAACCCTGGTGACCGCGCTGATTGGCGGCACCGATTCCCAGGGCGTCATTCCCGGCATTCCCTGGAACCCCGATTCGGAAAAGGCTGCTCTCGAAGCCGTGCAAAAAGCCGGCTGGACGCCGATCACCGCCACGCAATTGGGCTATGACGGCAAGACCGACGCTCGCGGAACCTTCTTCGGCGAGAAGGACGGTTACACCAGCGCCCAAGTGGAGATCCTCGGCAAGTACGACGCCCAGGGTCATCTCACCGAAATCGGCATCGCTTTTCGCGGCACCAGCGGCCCACGAGAAATCCAGATCGGCGACTCCATTGGCGACGTGATCAACGATCTGCTGGCGGCGCTGGGTCCCAAGGATTACGCGAAAAACTACGTAGGTGAAGCCTTCGGCAATCTGCTCGGTGACGTTGCAGCGTTTGCCCAGGCCAATGGGCTTTCGGGCAAGGACGTGCTGGTCAGCGGCCACAGCCTCGGAGGGTTGGCGGTCAACAGCCTGGCGGACTTGAGCAGCGATAAGTGGTCCGGTTTTTACCAGGATTCCAACTACATCGCCTACGCCTCGCCGACCCAAAGCAGCAGCGACAAAGTGCTGAACATCGGTTATGAAAACGACCCGGTGTTCCGCGCCCTCGATGGCTCCACGTTCAACTTGTCCTCGGTTGGCGTGCACGATGCCGCCAAGGATTCGACGACCGATAACATCGTCAGCTTCAACGACCATTACGCCTCGACGGCGTGGAACGTGCTGCCGTATTCGATCCTCAACATCCCCACCTGGATCTCGCATTTGCCCACCGGTTACGGCGACGGCATGACCCGGGTGCTGGAGTCGCAGTTCTACGACCTGACCAGCAAGGATTCGACCATCATCGTCGCCAACCTCTCGGACCCGGCGCGCAGCAACACCTGGGTCCAGGACTTGAACCGCAACGCCGAAACCCACAAAGGCAGCACCTTCATCATCGGCAGCGACGGCAATGACCTGATCCAGGGCGGCAAGGGTAACGACTACCTGGAAGGCCGCGACGGCAACGACACCTTCCACGATAGTGGTGGCTACAACATTCTGTTGGGCGGCAAGGGCAGCAACGTGCTGGACCTGCAGCAGTCGGTGAAGAACTTCGTCTTTGCCAATGACGGTGCCGGTAACCTGTACGTGCGCGACGCCAATGGCGGCATCAGCATCACTCGCGACATCGGCAGCATCGTTACCAAGGAACCGGGTTTTCTCTGGGGGGTGTTCAAGGATGACGTGACCCACAGCGTCACCGGCAATGGCCTTGTGACCGGCAGCAACCTGACCCAGTACGCCTCAAGCGTGAAGGGCACGACCGGCGCCGACACCCTCAATGCGCACGCAACCGGCGACTGGATGTTTGGCTTCGATGGCAACGACCATTTGCTCGGCAGCACCGGCAACGACGTGTTTGTCGGCGGGGCGGGTAATGACCTGATGGAGTCGGGCGGCGGGGTCGATACGTTCCTGTTCAGCGGCGCGTTTGGCCAGGATCGGGTGGTGGGTTATCAAGCCAACGACAAACTGGTGTTCCTCGGCATTCAGGGCGTTGCGCCGAACGACGACTACCGGGCCCATGCCACGGCGGTGGGGCAGGATACGTTGCTGACGTTTGGCAGTGATTCGGTGACCCTGGTCGGTGTCGGGCTGGACAGTTTGGCCGGTAGCGCGATTGTGATCGCCTGAGGGTGATGCGGCGCCAGTAAGGGCCTCTTCGCGAGCAAGCCCGCTCCCACATTTTGATCGCAGGCGTACCCATATTGGGTGTTCACTGAAGATCTAATGTGGGAGCGGGCTTGCTCGCGAAGAACGATAACGCGGTAAACCTGCCTGCCCCCGTGACTCACCGGCCACTCTTTGACTCCAATACCTGCACCAACAGGAATCTGGCACTAAACCATCAGCCCATCCACGCGTTATCCCTATAACGCCGGTGCTGCATGCTGCCATTGAGTACAGGAGATTTTGCAACGTGAGTAACAGCAAGAGGTACACCTTCGGTCTGGCGCTGGCCTTGTTATCGGCAACCGCTGCCGCAGAACTGCCTCAGAGCTCGATTCTGACCCGTTACGGGGTCACCTCCGATCAACTGCCAAAACCGGCCGCGATCGAAACCGCCAAACCTGCCAAACCCATCGAAGAAAAAACTCGCTTTCAAATCCAGCCGGAACAGCCCTGGGTGACAGTGCGCCTGGGCGACGGTAAGCAACCGGAGAAAACCGGCAATATCAGCATCGATCGTTCGATGCAGCAGGAACGGGAGCGTTGTCAGCGGATGCAGGAACGACTGATGCTGAAAGGAGGGCAGTCCTTTTCCTGCGATAACAGTATTCCGGGAATTCACTGAGCGTAACGGGTGACTTTGAGAACAATGCTGTTCACTTAAGAGCGTCTTGAGTCAGAGAAACCTGTGGCGAGGGAGCTTGCTCCCGCTTGAGTGCGTAGCACTCACAAAAATCGGCAATGGTTGTCAGATTTTTGGGGCCGCTACGCAGCCCAACGCGAGCAAGCTCGCTCGCCACAAAGAGCGCCCGTTACTGCAATGGGCGATCAATAACCCTGCGCACGATCGATCTCACCGAGCATCGGCTCACCCCGTTGATGTCGACGAATATTTTCCAGCAACACACCAAAGGCACTTTCTGGCTGGGTCATCGCCGCGATGTGCGGTGTCAGCAGAATCTGTGGGTGGTGCCAGAACGGATGATCCACCGGTGCCGGTTCCTGCTGCAGCACATCAAGGACCGCGCCGCTCAAATGCCCGCTGTCCAATGCCTCAAGCAGATCGCCTTCCACCAAATGCCCGCCACGGCCCATGTTGATCAGCGCCGCGCCTCGGGGCAGTTGCTCAAACAGCCTGCGATCAAGAATGCCCTGGGTCTGTTCGGTCAGCGGCAATACACACAAGAGAATGTCGCACTGGCTGAGGAACGCTGGCAGCTGTTGGTTGCCGGCATAGCAATCGACCCCCTGAATGTGATGGGCACTGCGCGCCCAGCCTGACAAGGCAAAGCCCAGCGGCTGCAAGGTTGTCAGAATCTGCTGCGCCTGAGCGCCGAGCCCCATGACCCCGACCCGACGCCTGGCGGCTGGTTGCAGCAAGTGCGCTTGCCAGCAGCGGGCCATTTGTTGCTGGCGATAGCGCAACATGTCCCGGTGCAGGCTGAGCACGGCAAAACTGGCGTATTCGCACATGCCACGGGTGATGCCGGGGTCCAGCAGGCGCACCACCGGCAAGGTCGCTGGCAGGCGATTGAGGTCGAGTTGATCGACGCCAGCGGACAAGGCAAACAGCACTTGCAGATTGGGCAGCACAACCTCGAGATCGTCGGGTGCGTGCCACGCGGCCAGGTACTGAATGTCCTTCGGGTCGCCGAGGTCCGGCCACGCGCGCCATTCGATATCCGGGGCGTGTTCGGCGAACAGCGCTTTCCACTGTTCGCCGCGCACAGGGTCAGCTTTATACAGCAGGGCCATGGGCATTTCCTGAAAGGTGAAGGTGCTGCCCATCATCGCGCAACGCCAGCGCAGGATCTGTCGAAAGCACCGGGTTTAACGCGTTGTGTGAGGTTCTATCGGCCATCCATCGGCAGATTCGGCGGGTTGAAGGAATCTGCCGTTTGGCGGGGTGAAAACAGTCGATCCGAATTTCTCAGGGGGCAAGTTCGGCGTAGTTCGTTTCGCGCAAGCCTTAACCTGAACACCATCGCAACCACTTCCCGGTTGCCGGACTCACGATGGGAAATGCCATGAACAGCAAAGTCGACGAAACCCCTCATTTGCTCCGTCAGCGCGATCAATTCGTGCCACGTGGCCTGGTTACCGCGCATCCGTTGGTGATCGATCGGGCCCAAGGTTCAGAATTGTGGGACGTGGACGGCAAGCGCTACCTGGACTTTGTCGGCGGTATCGGTGTGCTGAACATCGGCCACAATCACCCGAAGGTGGTCGCGGCGGTGCAGGCGCAGCTGCAAAAAGTCTCCCACGCCTGTTTCCAGGTGGTGGCCTACAGGCCTTATCTCGACCTGGCTCAGCGCCTGTGCGAAATGATCGGCGGTCAGGAATCCTATAAAGCGGCGTTCTTCACCTCCGGCGCCGAAGCCGTGGAAAACGCGGTGAAGATCGCCCGCGCCCACACCAACCGCTCGGCGGTGATCGCCTTTCGCGGCGGGTTCCACGGCCGGACCTTGCTCGGCACCACGCTGACCGGCATGAGCCAGCCCTATAAGCAGAACTTCGGGCCGTTCGCGCCGGAGGTCTTCCACACTCCGTATCCGAATGCCTATCGTGGTGTCACCAGCGACATGGCGCTCAAGGCGCTGGACGAATTGTTGGCCACCCAAGTGGCGCCCGAGCGGGTCGCGGCGATCATCATCGAGCCGGTGCAGGGCGATGGCGGTTTCCTCTCGGCACCGACGGAATTTCTCCAGGCCCTGCGTGCCTTGACTGAAAAACACGGCATCGTGCTGATCCTTGATGAAATCCAGACCGGTTTCGGTCGCACCGGTAAATGGTTCGGCTTTCAGCACGCCGGCATTCAGCCGGACCTGGTCACTGTCGCCAAAAGCCTGGCCGGTGGTTTGCCGCTGTCCGGTGTGGTCGGCAAAGCCGAGATCATGGACGCGCCGTTACCCGGCGGCCTCGGTGGCACTTACGGCGGTAACGCGCTGTCATGCGCGGCGGCGCTGGCGGTGATCGAGGCTTATGAGCAAGAGCAGTTGCTGGCCCGTGGTGATGCTTTGGGCGAACGTCTGCGTCAGGGCTTGTTGAGCTTGCAGGCTCGTTACCCGCGTATCGGCGACGTACGCGGTAGCGGCTTCATGCTGGCGATCGAGCTGATCAAAGATGATGCGCACACCCCGGATGCCGACCTGAATCAACGGCTGATCGACGAAGCCCGAGCCGGTGGCTTGCTGGTGATCAAGTGCGGCGTGTACCGCAACGTGCTGCGCTTCCTCGCGCCGCTGGTGACCACCGAAGCGCAGGTCGACGAAGCGCTGCAGATTCTCGACGCGGCGCTGGCACGAGTCTTGAACTGAGCTCACGCCTGCTCCGGGCGGTGCCACCTGGCATCGCCCGTGAGCATTTATGGAGCATGGATTGATGGAATGCATCATCGGAGGCTTTACACACCATGGGGCTGACTGATTATCGAGCGCTGTTGATCGATTGCGATGAGGTCCTGGTGGATCGCGATTCCGGGGTCTGGACGGCGTTGCAGCCGCTGCTCGACAGCCGTGGCGGCCACCCGGACAAGGCACAGATACTGGCCGAATTCAGCGAGGTGGTGCATGCGCTGTACCCGCGCTTCGGCGAGCTGGGGTTCAGCGGCTTGCTGTGTTTCGCCCACCGTCAGTTGGCCGAGCGCTGGGGGCTGAAAGCCAGTTGGGAGGAGGGCATGAGCTTTGCCCGCTCGGTGGCGGGTTGGTCGTTGTTCGAAGACGCGCCCGGCGCGATGCTGTACCTGCGCAAGTTCTATCGCCTGTTGGTGCATGGCGATCGTGATGCCGAGGATCGGGGCCTGCTGTGCGAGCGTCTGGGAATCATGCCCGACGATTTCATTTCACTGGCCAGTGATCCCTTGCAGGATCGCGACTGGCTGGCGGCCAATGAGCTTGATGCCAAAACCATCCTCCAGGTGACCCGGCCTTCCGCCCGGCAGAAGGGCGCGGGCGCTGTCTGTCTGATCTGTCGCGGCCGGGGCAAACACCCGACGCCGTGCGCGGCGGATTACTGCATCAACAGCATGGCGGATCTGGTGGCTCAGCATCAGCTGTCTTTACGGCGCTGATTTTGCTAGAAGATTGTCTTACAAACGGCAGTCAAGAGGTACGCAATGGAAGGTTTAGTAAAACTGGACCGGATCGACATCAGCATCTTGGTTGAGCTGCAAAAGGATGGGCGCATGACCAACGTCAGCCTGGCCGATGCCGTGGGCCTGTCGGCCAGCCCCTGCCTGCAACGGGTCAAACGGCTTGAGTCGGCCGGGTACATTTCCAGCTACAAGGCCCATCTGAACCTGGCCAAGATCACCGACTCGGTCACGGTATTCACCGAAATCACCTTGAGCGACCACAAGCGCGAAGACTTCGCCAAGTTCGAATCCAATATCCGCTTGGTCGATGAAGTGCTCGAATGTCACCTGATCAGTGGCGGCTACGATTACCTGGTGCGTTTCATGACCCGCAGCATCCAGCATTATCAGGAAGTGGTCGAAAGCCTGCTGGACAAGAACATCGGTATCTCCAAGTACTTCAGCTACATCGTCATCAAATCACCCGTGCTCAAGGACGGCGTGCCGCTGCGCAAATTACTGCGTCACTGAAACTCCCTCCGCGAACACATCCATCGTCCATTCCATGCCCCGGCAGCCTGCCGTCCCCCATGTGGGAGCGGGCTTGCTCGCGAAGGCGGTGTGTCAGGCAACATTCATGTCGACTGACACTCCCTCTTCGCGAGCAAGCCCGCTCCCACAGGTTTTTCGTGTCTGTCGATGAAGTTTTTGGGAATGCACCTCGATTGGACATGGGGGCCGCAGAACCTCTCTGCACGCTTCACACTGGCGCAGGCCGCATAAACAGCTGTTTACGCTGCAAAAACAGTCTTCATTTGCGTAATGAGCAATGAATTCGGGACGAAGCGCAAAATAGCCTGCGTTGTAATGCGTTCAGAGAGAGGGGCCGATCGTTGCAGGGCTGCAACGATCCGTTGAACAACACCAATCGGAGCGCAAAAAATGCGAATGAGCCACGCAAAAAAAGCACTGTTGGGTTACGGCGTCTTCCTGCTGGCAAGCAGCAGCGAGGCGCATCAAATCTGGTACGAGCAGCCACCGGGGCAACCCCTGGCGTTGTACTACGGGGAATATGACAAGAACATGCTGGAAGTCACACCGGGCGGGATGGACCGGTTCCGGCAACTCAAGGGCTGGTCGATCAGCAACAAGTCTCAGCCGTTGAACCTGACCTTACAGCGCCAGGCGTTTGCCGTGGCGCATCAAACCAAAGCGGATGACTCGCTGCTGGCCGAGGACGCGCATTACCCGATCTTCGACCTTCATGAAGGCGATAAAACCCAAAAGGCTTACTGGACGCCCGCCACCCGTTGGGTCGGTGACTTGCGTGCCCGCACACCGGAACTGACGCTGGATATCGTGCCTACCGGTGTCGCCGATGCGGGCAAGGCGCAGTTCCAGGTGTTCTATGCGCACAAGCCCTTGGCTGATCAGGACGTGGTGCTGGAAACCGGTTCTGGCGAAGTGTTTACCCGACGCACCGATGCGACCGGCAAGGTCAGTTTCGAGCTGCCTTGGCAGGGCACCTATGTGGTGGCGGTCGAATACAAGGACCACACCGCCGGCGAGCGCATCAATGCCCAAGGCCAGGCCGAACCCTTTGACGTGAAGAGCTTCAGTTCGACGCTGTCGTTCTATCAAAAGGAAGGTCAGGTACCCTTGCCGCGGGCGCCGTCGCAGCTGCCGGCATCGGAAGTTGCCAGGCTGAAGAAACAGGGCTGAGCCAGCGGTAGTCCACTGACCACGACATGAGTGACTGATATGACCCTATCTACAGGTGTGGCAGGGCAGGCGGGAAGTGTTTCCCCTGCGCTTGCTACCAGCGCTGCAAAAACCAATACCCGGATGCTGGCCATCGATGCCTTGCGCGGCTTCGTCATGCTTTTGATGCTCATCGACCACGTGCGGGAAACCTTTCTGCTGCACCGCCAGGTCACCGATCCGATTGATGCGCTGAGTGTCACGCCGGACTTGTATTTCACCCGCATGCTCAGCGAGATCTGCGCCCCGGTGTTCATCTTCCTCACCGGTTTGTCGGCCTGGCTCTACAGCCAGAAACACACAGCCAACGAGACGTCAGTGTTCCTGCTCAAACGCGGGCTGTTCCTGGTGTTTCTGGAGCTCACATTCGTCTGCTTTGCCTGGAACGCCGAGTTCCCACCCAAGACGTTGTGGCTGCAAGTGATCTGGTGCATCGGCATCTGCATGATCGTGCTCGCCGGCTTGCTGCACTTCAAACGCGGTTGGCTGATCGTGCTCGGGGTGGCGATTGTCGCCGGGCACAACCTGCTCGATGGCGTGACCGTGGGGCCGGAGTCGCCGTTCTACGTGCCGTGGTCGATCCTGCATCAGCGGGTGTTCATCGACATCACCGAGTTCACCCGGGCTCGCACCACGTATCCGGTGTTGCCGTGGATCGGGGTGATTCTGCTGGGCTGGGCCATCGGGCCGTGGTTCGGCAAGGACATGGAACCGGCCGAGCGGATTTCCCGGTTGCTGAAAGTCGGTGTCGGCCTGCTGGTGGCGTTCGTGTTCATTCGTTACCTGAACGTCTACGGCGAGAAGCCTTGGGTGCAGACCGGTGACTCCCTGCGCACGTTCATGAGCTTCATGAGCGCGAAGAAGTACCCGCCGTCGCTGATGTTCCTGATGCCGACCCTCGGCCTGGGGCTGATCCTTCTGGCGTTGTTCGAGAAGGCCCAGGATCGCTGGTCCACCGCGACCCTGGCGATCTACGGCGGTGCGCCGATGTTCTTCTATTTGCTGCACCTGTACGTACTCAAGGCCATGTACCTGGTAGCCGTCGCCATCTGGGGCGCCAATCAGGGCACCTATTACGGCTTCGATGACCTGCCCATGGTCTGGCTGTGGAGCGTGATCCTCGGGGTGTTGCTGTTCTTCCCGACGCGTTGGTTCGCCAACCTCAAACAGCGCCGTCGCGACATCGCGATTCTCAAATACCTCTGATTGCCCTTCGGTGTCCCCCATTCGGCGGGACACCTTGCCTACCTGCTACGTACGACTGATTTTCCAGGAGTCAAACTGTGAAGACATTGACCACGCACGCCCTGCTTTTGGCCTTGGGAGGGCAAAGCCTGCTCGCTCAGGCCTCGGAACAAGACAATGCCAAAGGTTTTTTAGAGGACGGCCAATGGAACCTGCTCAATCGCAGCGTCTATGACCGTCGCGATTATGAACACGGCTCGCTCAGCAATGGCGCGCGCAATGCCTATAAACCCAGGGCCCAGCGCAGTGATCTGGCGGAGGAATGGGCTTATGGTCTGATGGCCGATGTGGCCTCGGGTTTCACCACCGGCACCGTAGGCTTTGGGTTGGACGCGCACCTGTATTCCGGCTGGCAACTGGACAGCGGAGGCGGGCGCGCCGGCAAGGCCCGACTGCTGGGCGTCGACAACGAAGGTCACCCCAAAGACGAGTTCAGCCGAGGCGGCGCGGTGGCCAAGCTGCGTTTTTCCTCCACCGAATTACGCTATGGCGAGCAGCGAGTGAAAACCCCGGTGTTCGGTTCATCAGACAGTCGCTTGTTGCCCGAGACCGCCACCGGTTGGCTGCTGACCAGCCGCGAACTGCCCGGCACAACGTTGTATGGCGGGCACTTCAATGAGAGCACCGACCGTAATGCCACCAGCCATGACCAGGGCTTCGTGGTCAATTACTCCAACGGCAAACAGGGCAACAGCTTCGACTTGATCGGTGCGCGTAACACCTCGATCAAAGGGCTCAATGCCAGCCTGTTCAGTGCGGAGTACGACGAGACATGGCGTCAGCACTATCTGGGCGCGGTGTACACGCAACCGTTGGCCGCCGGCCAGGACCTGATCTTCGACCTCAATCTGTATCGAACCCAAGACACCGGCAAAGCCTTGTCCGGCCGTATCGACAACACCACCTGGAGTTTTCTCTCCACCTACAAGGTCGGCTCCCACAGCTTCGGCCTGGGTTACCAAAAGGTCGATGGCGACACGCCCTACGACTACGTGACCCGTGGCGCGATCTACCTGAGCAACGCGGTGGCGCTGTCCGACTTCAACGCACCCGAGGAAGCGTCCTGGCAGGCACGCTACGATCTGAATATGGCCGGCTACGGCGTTCCCGGCCTGACCTTTGGCGCACTGTATGTGCGCGGCAGCGGCATCGATGGCAGTCATATGGACCCGAGCGGTGGTTACAAATGGCTGGGTTACGGGCAGGGCGGCAAACATTGGGAACGAGATCTGCAAGCCAAGTACGTGGTGCAGTCGGGACCGGCGAAAAACCTTGGGTTTACCCTGCGGCATGCGGTCCATCGGGGGAATTCGGCGCAGGCCGAGCTGGATGCCGATCAGATTCGTCTGGCGATTGAATATCCGCTGGGTGGGAAGTTCTGAGGCACAGCCTTGTAGCCGCTGCCGAGCTCCTGAGCCTCCCACAAAGGATTTGCTGTGAGCCCGTTTTTTTGCGAACGCCACAGATCCAATGTGGGAGCGGGCTTGCTCGCGAAGAGGCCATAACATTCAGTATCCGTGTTGAATGTAAGTCCGCCTTCGCGAGCAAGCCCGCTCCCACAGGTTCTGCACCTACGAGAGCTACTAGTGAGCGCTATTTGACGGCATAAACCTTGCGCACGTACCGCGCACTGCTCCAGGCGCATGGCGCGCCTTGCGGTACGAACACGGTATCGCCGGGGTTGACGGTTACGCGGGTTCCATCCGGCGCCTGCAAGGTCACGCTGCCTTCGAGCAGGTGCATCAGCTCGTTGAGTTTGTGCGCTCGGCCATGGCGAGTGTACGGCGTCGAATCCCAGACACCGACGCGCAGATCAGTGGCGTCGTCTTCGAAGGCATTGCGGGAGCGGCACTGCGGCGTAGGACCGATCAGTATTTGCGGTTCCGGGGCTGCCGAAGGGGACAGCATTGCCAATGGGTCGAGTGCGGTCAGCCCCGGCGTCGGTTTGGCGGTGGGGCTGGTGACGGCGCAGAAGGCCCAGCAGGTATCGGGTTGTGCCTGAAGCTTGAGCGCCGTACCGCGACCGATCACGGCGCTGGCACCGATCCCCAGTTCCAGCGTTTGCTCCGGGGATTGCAGCACGACATGCCCAGCGTGGACCACGATCACTTCGGTGTGCGGAAAGTCATCGATATCGAGGGTTTTGCTGGTGTGAACAATGCCCGCCGATACGCTGTCGGGCCCGGTGTAGGCGACCTGACGACCGTCCATGAACGGATCGATAGAGCTCAAGGGTGCTGTTTTGAAAGGCGTAGAAATACGGCTGCCGTCGGCGCGAGCCAACAGCAGAACGGTAGGTTGAGACATGCGGGTGACGCTCCCTGCAAATGGGGGGTAGAAGGTGTTGGATGGCGCTTGTTTCATCGCGCGCCGGAGTCAACCAATGGCTTGGGTGACGATGGCAAATTGGCGAACGCCGCTGACCGCTTGCGGCGGTGTGCCGAGTGCCATTTGTGCCACGGTGTCGACCTGTTTGAGGCCGGCCAGCTCCAGCCATTCGCCCAAGCCATTGTCCGCCGGAATGTCGATCCGCACGAAGGCGTCCGGCACCTGGGCCAACAACACGGCGATCAGGCGTTTGGCCTGCTCGGGGGTTTCGGCGATGACCGGACCGATACAACGACCGCGGCCGAAGGGGCGCAACAGGGCGAAAGCTCGCAACTGACCGTTGCGTTCGATGCCCACCGAATGCTCGACCACCTCAAACAGATCCGTAAGCACCGCTTGGCGGTCGAGCCCACTGCCAGCGTTGGCCAGTTCCAGTTGACGCGCCTGATCAGCAGCGCGCAGCGGGCGACATTCTTCACCTTCCGCCAGCGCTTCAAGCGCGGGTGCTTGCGCCTGGCCTTGATGCTGCTGAACCCGGCCGAATTCGACAAAACCCTGACTGGCGTAAAGCGGTGCGCCGGCGAGGGTGGCATTGAGCATCGGCGTGCATGACTGGCAAGCCTCAAGCGCAAGCTCCATCAACCGGCGACCGATGCCCTTGCCCTGATAGTCGTCACTGACGATCACCAGGCCGATGGTCGCGTATTTGCCTTGCGGACAGGCGAACGCGCTGCCGATCAATCGCTCGCCATCGAGCACCACGAAGCCTTCGCTGACCCGCTGCAACATCGCCCAGTCTTCCAGGCGATGGGGCCACTTCAACTGCACGGACAAGGCGTGGGCCGAGGGCAGATCGGCGGCAGTCATCGGCCGATAGACATAAGTGGAAGGGTGCGAGGCGGACATGGCGAGTCTCCGTTGGACAGTGTGCGCGATCAACCGGTTTTCCGGCGCGAGGATGCCTGTATCCCATCTGCGTGAAGGCCTGACAAGGGGCCGGGAAGATTCGGCAGATTCCTCACATCAAACGCCTGCAGACCACACTTACTACTTAATTGCCCCATAAGGTCGGCAGCAAATGCTTGGGCTTTTTTTCTACGATGGAGGCCTGAGTTCACGCCTCGCCGTCCCTTTTTGGAGTGCTCCATGGATAGCTTCGATCCTCGCCTTATCGCTGTGCGCAGCGCTCACTTTATTGCCGGTCAATACCGCGATGCCCGACCGGGACTGGAAGTGGTTCGCCCTTCGGACGGCCAGGCCTATGCCCAGTTGCCGATCGCCGATGCCGACCTGGTGGATGAGGCGGTCAATGATGCCTGGCAGGCTTTTAATCGCAGCGACTGGGCCAGCCGTCCACCCCGGGAACGGGCGCGAGTCATGCGCCGTTGGGCCGATCTGATCGAAGCCGATGCCGGCGTCCTGGCGCCGTTGGAAGCGGTGGGTTCGACTCGTCCGCATAAAGATGTGATCGCCTGGGATATTCCTTATGTCGCCGAGGGCATTCGTTTTTTTGCCGAACTGGCGGACAAGCACGGCGGACATGTCGCCGCGACCCAGGCGGATCGATTGGGCATGCAGATCGCCGAGCCGTACGGGGTGATCGCGGCCATCGCGCCGTGGAATTTCCCCTTGAGCATGGCCTCCTGGAAAGTCGCTCCGGCACTGGCCGCCGGTAATGCCGTGGTGCTCAAACCGTCGGAGCTGACGCCGTTCTCAAGCCTGCGCTTCGCCGAGCTGGCGGTGCAGGCGGGTATCCCCGCGGGGATTTTCAACGTGGTGCAGGGCGATGGCCGCATCACCGGCGACGCTTTGTGCCGGCATCCGCGGGTGGGCAAGGTGACCTTCACCGGGTCCACGGCGACCGGGTCGAGCATCATGTCCACCTGTGCGCTGGTGGGGCCGAAACCGGTGACGCTGGAGCTGGGCGGCAAGAGCCCGCAACTGGTGTTCGCCGACGTGCCGGACATCGCGAAAACCGCGCGCACCGTGGCGCTGGCCATTACCGGCAACGCCGGGCAAGTGTGCGTGTCCGGTTCGCGGCTGTTGATTGAGCGTTCGATCATGGAACCGTTCATTGCGCACTTGCAGGGCTATTTCGAGGCACTGCGCCCGGGGCCGACCTGGTCGTCCGAGAGCACGCTGTCGCCGATCATTTCCCGGTTGCAGGCCAGCCGTATTGACGGCATCGTCCAGCGTTCGCGTCAGGCCGGGGCCGAGGTGTTGATCGGCGGTAGGTTGTTCGAAGGGCTGGGTGGGGCTTATTACCAGCCGACCTTGCTGGCGGGGCTGGACAACCAGAACCCGGCGGTTTGCGAAGAGATCTTCGGCCCGGTGCTGACGGTGCAGGCGTTCGATGATGAAGAGCAGGCATTGAGCCTGGCCGCACACGCCACCTACGGCCTGGCGGCGGGGGTGCACACCGCTGACATCAATCGTGCGTTGCGGCTGGTCCGGCGTCTGGAAGCGGGCACGGTGTGGGTCAACCGTTACGGGCGCAGCAACGACTACATCCTGCCAACCGGCGGCTACAAACGCTCCGGCATCGGCAAGGATCTTGGGCGCGAAGCATTCGAAGCCAACTTGCGCTTCAAGAGCGTACTGATCGATATCGTGCAGTAGGGCGATACGCAATCCCTGTGGGAGCGGGCTTGCTCGCGAAAGCGGTGGGTCAGGTGACATCAATATCGACTGTGCCGCCGTCTTCGCGAGCAAGCCCGCTCCCACAGGTTTCGCATTATCAAATTTCGAATCATCGACAAACGGGCGCTTCCTGACGGACGCGCCCGTTTTCGTTCCGCCCGGCGCAGGTTCTGCCGTGAATGCGGGCGTTGTTGAGCCTTGCGCGGCCATCAAGGTCCATAAACGCGCACAAATACGGGGTTTGCCCAAGGCTGGAGCGAGCCGCAAAGTCTGCTGAGGGGGGTGGCTAAAACGGTGGTTTGTATCAAGCAGAGGTCGCTTTTAACGCCATCTGCTGGTTTCACGGTGTTGTAATGACCGTGTGCTGCAGCGTTGCATCGCCGCTCCCGAGACGCAGCGAATGCCTGTCGCGCCATGACCTCAACGAACTTCAGGACCGCACTCAATGAGCTTTCTTCGCCCCAAATTCATTACGTTCGACTGCTACGGTACGCTGACCAATTTCCACATGGGCACGATGACTCGCGAACTGTTCGCCGATCGCGTGGTGCCAGAGCAGATGGATCAGTTCGTCAAGGATTTCTCCGCCTATCGTCTGGATCAAGTGATGGGGGACTGGATGCCGTATGACGAAATCCTCAAGACCGCACTGGCACGAGTCTGCAAACGTTGGGGCATCGAATACCGTGACGAAGGTCAGCTGTATTACGACGCCGTGCCGACCTGGGGCCCACACCCGGACGTGCCGGCCGGCCTGTCGAAAATCGCTGACAAGATTCCTCTGGTGATTTTCTCCAACGCCAGCGACAGCCAGATCATGTCCAACGTCGACAAACTCGGTGCGCCGTTTCACAAAGTCTTCACCGCCGAACAGGCCCAAGCCTACAAGCCGCGCCTGGCCGCATTCGAGTTCATGCTCGACAACCTCAACTGCGGCCCGGAAGACATCTTGCATGTGTCTTCGAGTTTCCGTTACGACCTGATGCCGGCCCACGACATGAAGATCAAGAACAAGGCCTTCGTCGCCCGTGGCCACGAAGTCCCGGCCAATGCCTTCTACGGCTACCAGCAGATCACCGACATCGGTGGGCTGGCGGCGCTGGTCGGTCTCTGAGTCGAACGGTAACGGCATTCTTCATTTGGCATAGGCGGGTTAGACATGGGCAGTGAATCCTACTGGCTCGACACCGCACCGGCGTTTACCGGTGCTCAGCTCGGTGCATTGCCCGGGCAGGTCGACGTGGCCATCGTCGGTGGTGGTTTCACCGGCCTGGCGGCGGCTCGGGCATTGGCGCTAAAGGGCGCCAGTGTGGTGGTGCTGGAAGCCGGAAGGGTGATCGGCGAAGCCTCCGGGCGCAACGGCGGCCAGTGCAATACCGGCGTTGCGCAGGACTACGCCGGGCTGAGCGCCAGCCTCGGTGCCGACAAGGCCCGCGCTTATTACCAGGCCTATGAAAGCGCAGTGCAGAGCGTGGTGTCGCTGGTGGAGCAGGAGCAGATCACCTGCGACCTCAAGCGCAACGGCAAGCTCAAACTGGCGGCCAAACCGATGCACTACGAAGGCCTGGCGCGTACCTGCGAACTGATTCGCCGGGAAGTCGATGCCGAGGTCGAGTTGCTGTCCGCCGAACAGACCCGCGCTGAAGTGAATTCGGCCCAGTTCCATGGCGGCTTGCTGCAGCGCAACGGCGTGCAGATGCACGTCGGGCGCTTCGGTGTGGGGCTGGCCGAGGCGGCGGCGCGTCATGGCGCGTTGATCCATCAAGGCACGCCAGTAACGGACTGGAAAGCCCAGGCCGGCGGCTATCGGGTCAACACCGCCAAGGGGTCGCTGCACGCCGGACAAGTATTGCTGGCGACCGGTGCCTGTCAGCACGGCGGCCTGGGCTGGTATCGGCGGCGGATCGTGCCGGTCGGCAGTTTCGTGATCGCCACTGAGGTGCTGCCACAGTTCCTGATCGATCAGCTGCTGCCCGGTCGGCGCGCCTATGTCACCAGCCGCATGATCGGTAACTACTTTCGCCTGACCCCCGACAACCGCTTGCTGTTCGGCGGGCGTGCACGGTTTGCGATGTCCGACAGCGTGTCCGACGCCAAGAGCGGCAAGGTGCTGCAAGCGGCGATGGTGCAGATGTTCCCGCAGTTGGCCAACGTCAAGATCGACTACTGCTGGGGCGGACTGGTGGACATGACGTCCGATCGCTTGCCTCGGGCCGGTCAGCACGGCGGGGTTTATCACTCCATGGGCTACAGCGGCCATGGCGTACAGATGTCGGTGCACATGGGCCAGGTGATGGCCGAGGTGATGGCCGGCAAGGTCGAGGCCAACCCCTGGCGCGAACTCGACTGGCCGGCGATTCCCGGGCATTTCGGCAAGCCGTGGTTCTTGCCATTCGTGGGCGCTTATTACCGCTTCCAGGACTATTTGCATTGAGTTGATGTTGTGGCGTCACCGTCGTTTGCGTTTCCAGGACGCTCCGGTTAACCGCGAGCACTCGAGCCTCATTTTTTCGACAGGTACAACTGATATGACTGACAACAAAATCGACTCGACACTGATTTCCGGCCAGGAAAGCCTGCGGGTATTCGAAGGCCTCAATCGCGGCATGTCGCGCCGCAACGCCTTGCAGATGCTCGGCGTGGCGGGTGTCGCCGCAGCTGGCGCCGGTAGCCTGTTCGGCGCCGCCGGCAAGCTCTTCGCAGAAGAAGCGGCGACCCCGGGCAAAGGCAAGCCGGGCGGGCGGATTCGCGTCGCCGGCATGTCCAGCTCCACCGCCGATACCCTGGACCCGGCCAAGGGCGCGCTGTCCACCGACTACGTGCGCCACTTCATGTTCTACAACGGCCTGACCCGTTTCGACAGCCACCTGGTGCCGCAACTGGAACTGGCCGAGCGCATCGACAACACCGACGCGACGCTGTGGATCATCACCCTGCGCAAGGACGTGACCTTCCACAACGGCAAGACCCTGAGCGCCGCCGACGTGGTGTACTCGCTGTCGCGCCACAAGGACCCACTGACCGGTTCCAAGGTCATGCCGCTGATGGCGCAGTTCGAAGAGATCAAGGCCACCGGCACCCACGAAGTGCAGATCCGCCTGAGCGCGCCGAACGCCGAACTGCCGTCGATCCTCGCGGTGTCGCACTTGTTGATCGTTCCCGAAGGCACCACCGACTTCAACCAGGGCAACGGCACGGGCCCATTCAAGGTCAAGGAATTCAAACCGGGCGTGCGCTCGATTGCCGCGCGTAACACCGGCTACTGGAAACCGGGCCTGCCGTACCTGGACGAGATCGAATTCATCGCCATTGCCGACGAACCGTCACGGGTCAACGCGCTGCTGTCGGGCGACGTGCACATGATCAACGAGGTCAACCCGCGCTCGACCACGCGGATCAAGGCCAGCGCCAAACACCGGGTCGTCGATGCGCCGTCGGGCAACTACACCGACTTGATCATCCGCCAGGACCAGATGCCGGGTAAAAGCGCCGAATTCACTCAGGCCATGAAGTACCTGCTAGACCGTGAACAGGTCAAATCCGCGGTGTTCCGTGGCTTTGCCGTGGTCGGTAACGACCATCCGATTTCCCCTGGTTCGCGCTATTACAACGCCGACCTGCCGCAGCGGGTCTACGACCCGGAAAAAGCCAAATTCCTGCTCAAGAAGGCTGGCATGGAAAGCATCAGCATGCCGCTGGTGGCATCGCCCGCCGCGACCGGGTCGGTGGATATCGCCGTGCTGTTGCAGCAATCGGCGAAGCAGGCCGGGCTCAAGCTCGACGTCAACCGCCTGCCCAGCGATGGCTACTGGTCCAACCACTGGATGAAGCACCCGCTGAGCTTCGGCAACATCAACCCGCGGCCGAACGCCGACGTGATGTTCTCGCAGTTCTTCCAGTCCAGCGCGCCATGGAACGAGTCGGGCTGGAAGAACGAGCAGTTCGACCAGTTGCTGATGCTCGCCCGCGGTGAAACCGACGACGCCAAGCGCAGCAAGATGTACGCCGACATGCAGACCCTGGTGCATGAACACAGCGGCATCGGCGTGCCGGTGTTCATCAGCAACATCGACGGCGTCGACCAGCGCATCAAGGGCTACGGCAGCAACCCCCTCGGCGGTTTCATGGGCTACATGTTCGCCGAGCAGGTCTGGCTGGATGCCTGATCGGCTGCACAAGCATGTAACGCGGGGATATTGCATGAGGGTAGGGCAATGAATAGCAACACACTGTGGTTGATCGGCCGGCGCCTGGGCGCGGCGATCGTGACCTTGTTGATTGTGTCCATGGTGGTTTTCGCCATTACGGCGGTACTGCCGGGGGACGCGGCGCAACAGGCGCTCGGGCAATTCGCCACGCCGGAACAGGTGGCGGCCTTGCGCCTGAAGCTGGGGCTGGATCAACCCGGTGTGGTGCGTTACCTGCATTGGTTGATGAACCTGCTCAGTGGTGACATGGGGCAGTCGGTGTCCAATGCCATGCCGGTCAGCGAGCTGATGGCCGGGCGGGTGCCCAACACACTGATGCTGGCGGCCGTCACGGCGCTGGTGTCGGTGCCGGTGGCGCTGATCCTCGGCATCGGTTCGGCCATGGGCCGGGGCGGGCGCATCGACAGCTTCCTCAGCTTTGTCACCCTGGCCCTGGTCGCGGTGCCGGAGTTTCTGGTGGCGACCCTGGCGGTGCTGATCTTTGCGGTGAACCTGGGCTGGCTGTCGGCGTTGTCCTATGCCAGCGACATCACCTCACCTTGGCAATTCATGCGCACCTACGCCTTGCCGGTGATGACGTTGTGCTGCGTGATTGTCGCGCAAATGGCGCGCATGACCCGGGCGGCGGTGATCGATCAACTCGACAGCGCCTACGTGGAAATGGCCCGGCTCAAAGGCGTGAGCCCGATGCGAATCGTTCTGCGCCATGCCTTGCCCAATGCCATCGGGCCGATTGCCAATGCCATCGCGCTGAGCCTGTCCTACCTGCTGGGCGGGGTGGTGATCGTCGAGACGATCTTCAACTATCCGGGCATCGCCAGCCTGATGGTCGATGCGGTGACCAACCGCGACATGGCGCTGGTTCAGGCCTGCACCATGCTGTTTTGTACGGCGTACCTGGGGTTGGTGCTGATTGCCGACCTGTGCGCGATTCTTTCCAATCCGAGGCTGAGAAACCAATGAACGATCTCATTGCGAAATCGGCGCCTGCCGGCCCCGAACTGGCGCTGGGCAAGGTCTCCCATGGGCCGTCGTGGCTCGGTCTGGTCGGCGCTGCGATGTGTGTGATCTGGTTGCTGGTGGCCATCTTCGGCCCTTGGCTGGCGCCGCACCCGGTAGGCGAAGTGATCTCCGACAACGTCTTCGACAGCCTCAGTGCCGCCTACCCGCTGGGCACCGATTACCTGGGCCGCGACATGCTCAGCCGGATCCTTGTCGGGGCGCGCTTTACCGTTGGCTTGGCGCTGGTTTCGGCGGTGCTGGCGAGCACACTGGGTACCGGATGTGCGTTGCTGTCGGTGGTTTCGCCGAAGTGGCTGGACGAGGTGATCAGCCGTTTGATGGACGCCTTTATTTCCATCCCGAGCAAGATGCTGGCGCTGATCATGGTCTCGGCTTTCGGCTCCTCGGTGCTGTTGCTGGTCTGCACCGCGGTGCTGAGTTTCACTCCGGGTGCGTTCCGCATTGCCCGCAGCATGGCGGTGAATATCGAAGCGCTGGAGTACGTGCAAGTGGCCCGTACCCGCGGCGAACGCCGGCTATATATCGCTTGCGTGGAAATCCTGCCGAACATGCTCAACCCGGTGCTGACCGATCTGGGGCTGCGCTTCGGTTTCATCGTGCTGCTGCTCAGTGGCATGAGCTTCCTTGGCCTGGGTGTGCAACCACCGGATGCCGACCTCGGTTCATTGGTGCGCGAGAACATCGGCGGCCTCAATCAGGGCGCGCCGGCCATCGTGATTCCGGCGCTGGCCATCGGCACCCTGACCATTGGCGTGAATCTGTTCATCGACCGACTCTCGTCACGGCGTAGTCGACGTGCGGGAGGTCATTGAGATGAGTGATTTGATTCGAGTCGAAGACCTGCGCGTGGTCGCCTGTGGCGAGCGCGGCGAGGTGGAAATCGTCAAGGGCGTGAGTTTCTCCCTGGCCAAAGGTGAAGTGCTGGCGCTGATCGGTGAGTCCGGCTCCGGCAAGACCACCATTGCCCTGGCGCTGCTCGGCTATGCCCGGCGCGGCTGCCGATTGGCGGGCGGCGTGGTGCAGGTCGGCGAACACGACATGCTGGCGTTGAGCGAAAGCGAGCTGCAAGGCTTGCGCGGCAACCGGGTGTCCTATATCGCCCAGAGTGCCGCCGCCGCGTTCAACCCGGCGAAAAAACTTATCGACCAAGTGGTGGAGGGCGCCTTGATTCACGGTTTGGGCAGCCGGGCCGTGCTGGAAGCCAAAGCCATCGAGTTGTTCCGCGACCTGGCCCTGCCGGACCCTGATCACATCGGTCAGCGTTATCCGCATCAGGTGTCCGGCGGGCAGTTGCAACGGGTGATGGCGGCCATGGCGCTGATCAGCGATCCATTGCTGGTGGTGCTCGACGAGCCAACCACTGCCCTCGACGTGACCACCCAGATCGACGTGCTGCGCGCCTTCAAGCGCGTGGTCCGCGAGCGTGGCGCGACGGCGGTCTATGTGTCCCACGACTTGGCGGTCGTAGCGCAAATGGCCGATCAGATTGTGGTGCTCAACGGCGGTCAGATCTTCGAGCAGAGCGCCACCGCGCCGTTGCTCAAAGCCCCGGCCCATGAATACACCCGCAGCCTGCTACTGGCGGCCCGCCCGGACACGACAATTCGCCCGCCTTGCGGCATCGCCGAAGAAACGCCGCTGCTGACCATCCAGGGGCTGACCGCCGGCTACGGCAACAAGAATATGCAAGGCATGCCGGCAATCCGCGTGCTGGAAGACATCGACCTGACTGTACGCCGGGGCCAGGCCATCGGCGTGATCGGGGAGTCGGGTTCTGGCAAGTCGACCCTGGCGCGGGTGGTGGCCGGGTTGCTGACGCCCGCATTGGGCGGCCTGACGTTCGATGGCCAGCCATTGGGCGGCAGTTTGTCCGAGCGCACTGACGAGCAATTCCGACGGATTCAGATGGTGTTCCAGAACGCCGACACCGCGCTCAACCCAATGCACAGTGTTGGCACCATTCTGAGTCGTCCGCTGAAAATGTACTTCGGCCTCAAGGGCGCCGCACTGCGCGAGCGGATTGGCGAACTATTGGACCTGGTGCGCCTGCCGCGAGCCATGGCGGAACGACGTCCGAATGAACTCTCCGGCGGGCAAAAACAGCGGGTCAACCTGGCGCGGGCCCTGGCGGCGAAACCGGACCTGATCCTTTGCGATGAAGTGACCTCGGCGCTGGACACCGTGGTCGGCGCGGCAATTCTCGAACTGCTGCGCGACCTGCGTCAGCAACTGGGCGTGTCGTATCTGTTCATCAGCCATGACATCTCCACGGTGCGGGCGCTGTGCGACGACATTGTGGTGATGTACAGCGGCCACAAGGTCCAGGCCGGCAGTCGGCAGTCGTTTGCCCAGGCACCGTTTCATCCCTACACAGACCTGTTGATCCATTCGGTGCCGGAACTGCGTCAGGGCTGGCTGGAAAACTGCGGCACCACTTGCGGCACGCTGCCGCCGATCGGCGCCAAGGCCAATGTGCCAGAGCTGTGCACCTTCCTCAGTCGCTGCCCGGTTCGGGTCGACGGCCTGTGCAATCGCACCGCGCCGAACCGGCGGATCATCGACGGCGGCAGTGAAATCCTTTGCCACCACGACAGTGCCGAGTTGCTGAAAACTCAGCGGGACTTAACCACCATGAGCCTGGGAGCCTACGCATGAAGGGGCGTTTTGTGAGGTTGGCCGAACAGGGCCGGCCGACCGTCAAACTGACGGTGGACGGTTCACCCATCGAGGCATTGCAGGGCGACACGCTGATGGTCGCGTTGCTGACCCAAGGTAACGCGCTGCGCCAATCGGAATTCGATTCGGGCCGTCGCGCCGGATTCTGCCTGATGGGCGCCTGCCAGGATTGCTGGGTCTGGACCCGCAGCGGCGAACGCCTGCGTGCCTGCTCCAATGAAGTCCGCGAAGGGCTGGACATCGTCACCACACAACCGGAGGCGATATGGCCACTGCACGGCTGAGCACTCATCGGGTCGTTATCGTCGGCGCCGGGCCGGCCGGCATTCGCTGTGCCGAGACGCTGTTGGCGGCAGGCCTCAAACCGATACTGATCGACGAGAATCGCCGGGATGGCGGGCAGATCTACCGTCGCCAGCCCGAAGGGTTTACCCGGGATTACGTCACCCTGTATGGCACCGAAGCGACCAAGGCCAAAGACCTGCATCAGAGCTTCGACCGTTTGCGTGAGCAGATCGACTACCTCCCAGACACCCTTGTGTGGAACCTGACGCCGGGGCAATTGTGCTGCGTCAGCCAGGGCAAGCATTCGACAGTGGATTACGACGAGCTGATCCTGTGTACCGGCGCCACCGACCGCTTGATGCCGATCGAAGGCTGGCAGTTGGCGGGCACTTACAGCCTCGGCGGCGCGCAGATCGCACTGAAATCCCAGGCGGTGTCCATCGGTCATCGCGTGGTATTCATGGGCAGCGGGCCGCTGCTGTATCTGGTTGCCAGCCAATACGTCAAAGCAGGCGCCACGGTTGCGGCGGTGCTCGATACCTCGCCAATCAGCAAGCGCATCGGCGCCTTGCCCAAGTTGTTGGCGCGGCCGGGGTTGCTGTTTACCGGGATGAAACTGCTGGCGCAGCTTTATCGGGCGAAGATTCCGGTGCACTTGGGGATCACCCCCCTGCAAGTAGTGGGCGATGCCGCCAACGGGGTCAGTGGTGTGCGGATCAGCACGGCGAAAGGCGAAACCCTGACGATCGATTGCGATGCCGTGGCCCTGGGTTATCACTTGCGCCCGGAAACCCAACTGGCAGACCTGGCCGGTTGCCGCATGCGCTTCGACGAGGCCTCCAGCCAATGGTGGCTGGCCGTCGATGAAGCGGGCCGGACCTCGGTCAGCGGTGTGTATGCCGCCGGGGATGGTTCGAAGATTCGTGGCGCCGATGCCGCCGAGCACGCCGGGCGACTGGTGGCGATGGCGTTGTTGGAGGATCTGCAGCAACCGGTAAACATCGGATTGCGCGACGAACAACGGCATGCGCTGGCGGTGATGGATGAGTTTCGCCTCGGCCTGGCCCAGGCGTTTCCCTGGCCTGCGGCGCAAGCCAAAGCGCTACCGGATTCAGCCATCGTCTGCCGCTGCGAGATGATCAGCGCCGGCGAGTTGCGCCGCACCGTGAGCGAGAAGGGCGCCTGTGAAGTCAATCGGGCCAAGGCCTTCAGTCGGGTCGGCATGGGCCGTTGCCAGGGCCGTTATTGCTCCCAGGCCGGGGCCGAAGTGATTGCCGCCGCCGCGGGCGTCAGCGTGCAACAGGTCGGTCGGCAACGCGGCCAGGCGCCGGTCAAACCCCTTTCGATGCTCACCGAGGAGGTGTCGCCATGACGCTACACAAAGCCGATGTCGTGATTGTCGGCGGCGGCCTGATGGGCTCGGCGGCGGCGTTTTTCCTGCGTCAACGCGGGCAGTCGGTGATTCTGCTGGAACGCGACCAGATCGGTCAGTACGCCAGCGGGGTGAACTTCGGCAACGTCCGGCGTCAGGGACGATTCCTCGGGCAACTGGAATTGGCCAACCGTTCCTGGGCGCTGTGGAGACGTCTGCCGGAATTGATCGACGACGACCTCGAATTCATCGCCAGCGGGCACATGCGCGTGTGTTACCGCGAAGACGAAATCCCTGAGCTTGAGGCCTATGCGGCAGCACCCGAGGCGGCGCAACTGGACTTGAAGATTTATCGCGGTGCCGAGTTGCACCAGCGCTTTCCGTTCCTCGGGCCGGATGTGAAAGGCGGCTCTTACGCGCCCCACGATGGCCACGCTAACCCGCGCCTGGCCGCTCCGGCCTTTGCCCGGGCGGCACGACGCCTCGGAGCGCGGATCGAAGAACAGACCGAAGTCGCCGAGGTGCAGAAAGCCGGCGGTGAGTTCACGGTGACCACCACCGATGGCCGCCAGTTCAGCGCCGAGCGCTTGCTGATCACGGCCGGTGCCTGGGGCCAGAAACTCTCGGCGCAGTTCGGCGAACCGGTGCCGCTGGACACCCACGGCCCGCAAATGGCCGTGACCGAACCGGTGCCCTACACCTTGCCGACGGTGATCGGCGTGTACACCAAAATTCCCGAGGAAGTGATCTACTTCCGGCAGATCCCGCGCGGCAACATCATCATCGGCGGCGGTTACCGGAGCAAACCGGACATGCTCAACCGCCGGGCCTATGTCGAGCCGCGCAGCATTCTCAATCAGATGGAGCAGATGCGTCGCCTGCTGCCGGGTGTCGGCAACCTGAACATCATTCGCGTGTGGAGCGGCATCGAAGGCTACCTGCCCGATTCCCTGCCGGTGATGGGGCCGAGCGGCAACGTTGACGGCTTGTACTACGCGTTCGGCTTCTGCGGGCACGGCTTCCAGCTCGGCCCCGGTGTCGGCGACGTGATGGCTGAACTGATCAGCACCGGCAGCACGAGTACTTCGATCGAGCCGTTCTCCATCCGCCGGTTCGCCCCTTCAGCCGAGCAACGGACAACTGAGCAAAGGAGCAGGGCCTCATGAAACCCCGTGTACTGGATATTCTCAAACGCCTGATGGCCTTCGACACCGTGTCGTCGGAGTCGAACATGGGCCTGATCGAGTACGTGCGCGACCTGTTGCTGAGCAAAGGCATCGAGTCGCTGATCGTCAAGGACGAAACAGGCAAAAAGGCCAACCTGTTTGCCAGCACCGGTCCCAAGGAGTTGCCGGGAATTTTGCTGTCCGGGCACACCGACGTGGTGCCGGCAGCGGGGCAGGCCTGGACCTTTCCAGCGTTTCAGGCGACGGTGCAGGACGGCCGGATCTACGGCCGTGGCAGTTGCGACATGAAGGGGTTTATCGCGTTGGCGATCGACGCCATGCTCGATGCCGCCAACCATTCTTTGAGCCGACCGCTACAAATCGCCCTGTCCCATGACGAAGAAACCGGCTGCGTGGGTGTACGACGTTTGCTCGACGTGCTGCATCTGGCGCCGGTGCGTCCGTTTTTGTGCCTGATCGGTGAGCCGACCAACATGCAGTTCGTGCTGGGGCACAAGGGCAAGGGTTCTTACCGCACTTATTGTCGTGGGTTGGAAGCCCATTCTTCCCTGGCACCGCGTTCGGTCAATGCGATTCACGTCGCCTGCGACTTCATCGCGGCACTGCGCCAGAGCCAGCAGCAACTGCAAGCGCAGGGCGCGCAGGATGCGGATTACGACGTGCCTTACAGCACCGTGCATGTCGGGCAGATTGTCGGCGGCAAGGCGCTGAACATCGTGCCGAACCTGTGCACCCTGGATTTCGAGGTGCGTAACTTGCCGGCGGACGATCTGGAGCAGTTCCTGGAGCAGATGCGCGAGCGTGCCGAAGTGATCGTGCGCGAGGCCAAAAAGCTGTCTAGCGTGGCGGACATCGAGATCGAAACCCTGAACGTTTATCCGGGCCTCGATACGCACCCGAGCGTCGAAGCGGTGCGTTTCCTGAAAAACTTCGCCGCCCCGGACACCGGTACTGCCAAAGTCTCGTTTGGCACAGAGGGCGGGTTGTTCAAGCAGCGTCTGGATGTGCCCGTGGTGGTTTGCGGCCCGGGTTCGATCGAACAGGCGCACAAGCCGGACGAGTTCATCGAGTTCAGCCAGATGGAGGCTGGGGAGCGGTTTTTGGATGGCCTGCTCGGTTCCTTGAAACTGTAATCAGGTCTTGTAGCAAATGGAGATCAAATGTGGGAGCGGGCTTGCTCGCGAAGGCGTCGTGTCAGGCGACATCTATATTGACTGGAAGGACGCCTTCGCGAGCAAGCCCGCTCCCACAGGGTTTTGTGTTTGTCTGAAAGGTCATGAACCCCCTCGGTAGAGCCTGCCGTCCCACCGCAAATTTCAGCATCCAACACTGCCCATCAGACGCTTTCAGCATCCTCATCCGTGGCATCTCCCTAGACTGGAAATGTCTCGGATCAGGACTCGACCATGCTCAAGAATCGTTTGAAAGACCCCAGCCTTCTGGCAGAACTCGCTTATGTGGACGGGCAGTGGATCGGCGCCGATAACGCCGCGACCCTGGACGTCATGGACCCGGCCACCGGCCAATTGCTCGCCCGAGTCCCGGCCATGCAAGGCGCGCAAACCCGAAGTGCGATCGAAGCCGCCGAACGCGCCTGGCCTGCATGGCGCGTACGCCCGGCGGCGGAACGTGCGGCGCTGCTGGAGCGCTGGTATCAGGCGATGATCGACAACCTCGACGACCTCGCCTTGATCATGACCTGCGAGCAGGGCAAACCGCTGAATGAAGCCAAGGGCGAAATCCGTTATGGCGCTGGCTTCGTCAAGTGGTTCGCCGAAGAGGCCCGTCGGGTTTACGGCGAAACCATGCCAGCCCCCAGTGGCGACCGGCGCCTGCTGACGCTCAAACAACCGGTGGGCGTATGCGCCGCGATCACCCCGTGGAATTTCCCCAATGCGATGATCACCCGCAAGTGTGCGCCGGCGCTGGCTGCCGGTTGCCCGATCATCGTCAAACCTTCGGACCTGACTCCGCTGTCGGCCCTGGCCCTGGCGGTACTCGCCGAGCGCGTCGGTATTCCGGCCGGGGTGTTCAATGTGTTGACCGGGATGCCTGCTGGCATCGGCGAAGAGCTGACCGGCAACCCGACGGTGCGCAAAATCTCTTTCACCGGTTCCACCGCCGTGGGCCGCTTGCTGATGCGCCAGAGCGCTGAACACATCAAACGCTTGAGCCTGGAACTGGGCGGTAACGCGCCGTTCATTGTGTTCGACGACGCCGATCTGGAGCAGGCAGTCGCCGGCATCATGCTCAGCAAGTTTCGCAACGCCGGCCAGACCTGCGTCTGCGCCAACCGCATTCTGGTGCAGGACGGCATCTACGAACGCTTCGCCCAGCGTTTGGTGGAGGAGGTGGGCAAGCTCAAAGTCGGCAATGGTTTGGACGCCGACGTCACCATCGGTCCGCTGATCAATCCGGCAGCGGTGAGCAAGGTCGCCCGGCACATCGACGATGCCCTGAGTAAGGGCGCGCGTTTGCTCTGCGGCGGTATTCCCGAGGGCGACAGTCAGTTTGTCCAACCGACCGTCCTCGGCGACACCCATGCCGGCATGTTGCTGGCTAACGAAGAAACCTTCGGGCCGGTGGCGCCGTTGATGCGTTTTACCGATGAAGCCGAAGCGCTCGCGTTAGCCAATGCCACGCCCTATGGCCTGGGCGCCTACTATTTCACCCAGGACTTGCGCCGTTCTTGGCGGTTCGGCGAGGCGCTGGAGTTCGGCATGGTCGGCCTCAACACCGGGATCATTTCCATGGAAGTCGCGCCGTTCGGCGGCATCAAGCAGTCGGGCCTTGGCCGTGAAGGCAGCAAGTACGGCCTGGACGAATACCTTGAAGTCAAAGCCTTCCATATCGGCGGGCTGTAACCCGGCAAACAGCCATTTTGCGAGGCATGATAATGAGTAAACCATTCAGAATCGCCGCAATTGCCGGCGATGGTATTGGCAAGGAAGTCCTGCCGGAAGGATTGCGGGTACTGGAGTACGCCGCGAAAAAGTGGCAACTCGATTTGAGCATCGAAGTGCTCGACTGGGCCCACTGCGATTATTACCTGGAACACGGGCAGATGATGCCTGACGACTGGTTCGAGCAACTCAAGGGCTTTGACGCCATCTACTTCGGTGCTGTGGGCTGGCCGGACAAAGTGCCGGATCACATTTCCCTGTGGGGCTCGCTGCTGAAGTTTCGCCGCGACTTTGACCAGTACGTGAACATTCGCCCGGTGCGTTTGTTTCCTGGTGTGCCGTGCCCGTTGGCCGGGCGCAAACCGGGCGACATCGATTTCGTGGTGATCCGCGAGAACACCGAGGGCGAGTATTCATCGGTCGGCGGCAAGATGTTCGAAGGCACCGAGCATGAATTCGTGCTGCAAGAGTCGGTGTTCACCCGGCGTGGCGTGGACCGGATTCTCAAGTTCGCCTTCGACCTGGCCCAAACTCGACCGCGCAAGCGCCTGACGGCGGCGACCAAGTCCAACGGGATTTCCATCAGCATGCCGTATTGGGACGAACGCACGGCGTTGATGGCCGCGCAGTACCCGGACATCACCTGGGACAAGCAACACATCGACATCCTGTGCGCGCGTTTTGTGCTGCAACCGGACCGGTTCGATGTGGTGGTGGCGTCGAACCTGTTCGGCGACATCCTGTCCGACCTGGGACCTGCCTGCGCCGGCACCATCGGCATTGCACCGTCGGCCAACCTCGATCCCGAGCGGCGTTTTCCGTCGCTGTTCGAGCCGGTACATGGCTCGGCCCCGGACATCTACGGGCGCAATATCGCCAACCCGATCGCCATGATCTGGTCCGGTGCGTTGATGCTGGATTTTCTGGGCAATGGCGATGAGCGTTATCGCGCAGCGCACGACGGGATTCTGCAGGCGATTGAACGGGTGATTGCCGAGGGGCCGATCACACCGGATCTGGGCGGGAAGGGCTCGACCCAAGAGGTCGGAAAGGCGATTGCACAAGCGCTGTAGGAGCGAGGCTTGCCCGCGAAGAACGATCACGCGTAATGCCTGAAAAACCGCGGTGCATTCTTCGCGGGCAAGCCTCGCTCCTACGGGTTCTGTGTCAGTCTTCCTTGCGAACCGTGGCCACGTCATCGGCCCGGACTTTCACCTTCGCCCCGGAAATATCTTCAAACTCAAAGAAACCGTCCTCGGTCTTGGTATTCGGCATGTCCTTGGTCAAATACTGAGTGCCGTTCTGCAGGGTAACAACCGTTGGCGTCGAGCAACCGGCCAGGGCCAGAAAGGCCGCTACCGCCAAGGGCAAACCCAGAGTCTTGATCTTCATACACACCTCTCCTTACTCAATAAAAACAGCGCGAACGCCTCGCTTGAGGTCAATCGTCACTGTGCCTCTAACGCGGTTGGTGCGATGGAATGCCAGAAAGTTCGATGGTCACCCGAAAATTGTAGGATAGCGTCGCCACTGATCCTTTTCCGTTTGCACCGGGAGGGGCATAGCTGGTATCTGTACGCATAACCAGTACTCGTTTGCCATGGCCCTATTGCCCGTGATTGTAAAACCTCTCGATGATCCGTTCTATTACTTGAATAACTTCATGCAAGTGCTTGATTGGCTTGAACATCGTTATGCCGATGTATTGAGCCTCGAGGAACAGGATTTCATCCGCGACTTCAATCGATTGCCCCGCGAGTCCCAAGCCTTGCTGGTCAGACTGGTGATGCGCAAGGGTGTGCATTTCAGGGCCGGCAAATTGAGTTACGCCGAGATCGGCGACATCGACAGCGCTGCGGCGCCGTTGCTGGCATCGGGCTGGATCGATGAGCAGTCGCCATTGCACATCGAGGACTTGTTCGAGGTGTTGCTCAAGGCCGAGATTCTCCAGTGCCTTGGCGGCGCCATTGATCAGCCCAAAGGCAAAAAGACTGATTGGCTGCCAGCCCTGAGCGAGCAGTTTCCCGAAGCACACAGTTTTGCCCAATGGTGTCCGGCACTGAATGATCGATTGTTCAGCCTGACTGTCATGGGCCTGTGCGACCGATTGCGGCTGATGTTCTTCGGCAATCTTTACCAGGACTGGTCGGAGTTCGTACTGGCCGACCTGGGCATCTTTACCTACGAAAAAGTCGAGTTCTGTGCCGAGTCCCGCGGCTTGCGCAGTCGCGAGGACGTGGACGCCTGTTTGTTCCTGCACAGCTGCCAGCAGCGTTTCGAGGCCGGTGAAGACGTGGCGGCGATTGTCGAGCAGATCAACGGGCTGCAGCTCGACAATCCCTGGCTGCAAAGACGTCGGGGCAAGTTACTGTTCCAGATCGGCCAGCACTGCGAGCGCGTCGCGGATTTCCCCAGCGCTTTGAGCCTGTACCGCGAATGCGCCTACCCCGGCGCGCGTGTGCGTCTGATTCGCGTGCTGGAGCGCTGTGCTGAATACCAACTGGCGATGGACCTGGCCATCCACGCCGAGCAAGCCCCTGAAAGCGCTGCCGAGCATCAGCATCTATCGCGTGTGCTGCCCAGACTGCGGCGCAAACTGGGCGGGCCGCCGATCAAGCGGCCAGCCCCTCGGGCCATGCAGCGTCTGGACCTGCAGCTGCCCCGGCACGATCCGGCGTTGTCGGTGGAGTCTTACGTTCAGGCGCACCTGGCGGACGATTCGGCGCCGGTGCATTACGTCGAGAACAGCCTGATCAACTCGCTGTTCGGGCTGCTGTGCTGGCCGGCAATCTTCGCGCCGTTGCCGGGGGCGTTTTTTCACCCGTTCCAGCGCGGGCCGGTGGACCTGCTCAACGAAGACTTTCATGCGCGGCGCGCGGAGCTGTTCCAGGCCTGCCTCGCCGAACTTGATGACGGGCGTTATGTGCAAACCGTCCGCGAGCGTTACAGCGCCAAGTGGGGCGTGCAGTCACCGTTCGTATTCTGGGGCGCGCTGAGCGAGGAACTGCTGGAGCAGGCACTTGCCTGTCTGCCCGCCGAACACCTCAAGCACTGGTTCAATCGCCTGCTGCTCGACATCAAGGCCAACCGCGCCGGCATGCCGGACTTGATCCAGTTTTGGCCGCAACACAAAACCTACCGGATGATCGAAGTCAAAGGCCCCGGCGATCGGCTACAAGACAATCAATTGCGCTGGCTGGAGTTCTGTCACGAACACCAGATGCCGATCGCCGTGTGCTACGTGCAATGGGCGGAGCAGGGCGCGTGAGCTATAGCATTGCGGTGCGGGCGCTGTGTGAATTTACCGCCAAGGTCGGCGACCTCGATCTGCGCTTTACCCCGTCGCCAACCGCGCTGGAAGGCATCGTTGGGCATCGCACCGTGGCGTCACGGCGCAGCGAGGGTTACCAGAATGAAGTCGCGCTGGAGGGCCAGTATCGAACCTTGACCGTGAAGGGCCGGGCGGACGGCTACGATCCGGTGCAAAACTGCCTCGAAGAAGTCAAAACCTACCGTGGTGACCTGAGCAAGCAACCGGCCAATCACCGGCAGTTGCACTGGGCGCAGGCGAAGATCTACGGCGCGTTGATGTGCCAGAAATTGCAGTTGGAGCAGATTAATCTGGCGCTGGTGTACTCGAAAAGGAAACCTGTCTGGTTGAGGCCTTCAGCGCCGCCGAACTACAGCTGTTCTTCGAACACCATTGCGGGTTGTTCCTGCATTGGGCCGAACAGGAGATGGCCCATCGCGAAGGTCGCAATCTGGCGGCGCAACAGCTGGCATTTCCCCATGCCGAATTTCGTCCCGGGCAACGGCATCTGGCCGAATCGGTGTTCAAGGCGGTCAGCACCGGTCGGTGCCTGATGGCCCAGGCACCGACCGGTATCGGCAAGACCGTTGGCACGCTGTTCCCGATGCTCAAGGCCCTGGCGCCGCAACAACTGGACAAGGTGTTTTTCCTCACGGCGAAAACCCCGGGGCGCAAATTGGCGCTGGACGCCGCTCAGGTCATCCTCGACAGTGCCGATGCTCCACCCTTGCGAGTTCTCGAAATGATCGCCCGGGACAAGGCTTGCGAGCACCCGGACAAGGCCTGCCATGGCGAGTCCTGCCCGTTGGCCCTGGGTTTTTATGATCGTCTGCCGGCCGCACGTCAGGCCGCCAGCCAACTGAGCTTGTTGGCCTTGCGCGAGGTTGCCCTGCAGCATGACGTTTGTCCCTACTACCTCAGCCAGGAAATGGCCCGCTGGGCGGACGTGGTAGTCGCCGACTACAACTACTATTTCGACTTCAGTGCGCTGCTGTTCGGGCTCGCCCAGGCCAATAACTGGAAAGTCGCGGTGCTGGTGGACGAAGCCCACAATCTGGTGGAACGCGGCCGGCAGATGTACAGCGCCAGCCTCGACCAGGCAACGTTGAACAGCGTGCGAAAAACCGCGCCTGAGCCACTGAAGAGATCCTTGCAACGGGTCAATCGTGAATGGAATGCCCTGCATGATCAGCAACTCAGTCCCTATCAAGCCTACGACAAAGCCCCGGAAAAACTGCTTCAGGCGCTGTCCTTATGCTGCGCGAGCATCGGCGACTACCTGAATGATCACCCTCAGGGCCTGGACAGCGGGTTGCAGAATTTTTACTTCGACATGCTGCAATTCGGCCGTGTGGCTGAACTGTTCGATGAACATTTCCTGTTCGACATCAGCAAGCGTGACCTCGAGCGCAAGCGCAACCTGTCGCAACTGTGCCTGCGCAATGTGGTGCCCGCCGCTTTCATTCGCCCGCGCCTGACTGCTGCGCGTAGCGCTGTACTGTTTTCCGCCACCCTGAGCCCTCGGCATTACTACGCCGACTTGCTGGGTACACCGGCGAATACAGTCTGGATTGATGTGGAGTCGCCGTTCAGCGCCGAACAGTTGCAAGTGCACATCGTCAGCCAGATTTCGACCCGATTTGTCCACCGACAGGCGTCCCTTGAACCCATCGTCGAACTGATCGCCAAACAGTTCACCCAGCGCCCCGGTAATTACCTGGCGTTTTTCAGCAGCTTCGATTATTTGCAGCAAGTGGCGCAGTTGCTGGCCGAGCGGCATCCGCACATCACGCTATGGTCGCAGTCCCGGGGGATGGGGGAAAGGCCGCGTCAGGCCTTTCTCGATCAATTCACCGTCCATGGTCAGGGCGTCGGATTTGCGGTGCTGGGTGGCGCATTCGGCGAAGGCATCGATCTACCCGGCGCGCGGTTGATTGGTGCATTCATTGCCACACTGGGGCTGGCGCAACTCAATCCGGTCAACGAACAGATGAAACAGCGCATGGCGGCGATTTTCGGTGCCGGGTATGACTACACCTACCTGTTTCCTGGCGTGCAGAAAGTAGTGCAAGCGGCGGGGCGGGTGATCCGCACTCAGCAGGATCAAGGGGTGGTGATGTTGATCGATGACCGGTTTGGCGAGAGCAAGGTCAAGCAATTGCTGCCGCGCTGGTGGTCGATAAAATCTGCGCTATTTTAGCCTGTTGAGTAGTGTCCCCACCCACGTATTGGTTTTTTGAATTCCCAAACGTGCGGCTTGTCGCATACTCCAGAAGATCAATAATAAGGGCAGGGATCCATGAGCGATGACCGGACCAAGATCAATGCCATCGAGGAGATGCGCTTTCGTCTGCTGATCGATGCCGTGGTCGACTACGCGATCTACATGATTGACCCCGATGGCATCATCACCAGTTGGAACGCTGGCGCCAAGCGTTTCAAAGGGTATGAGGAAGCGGAAATTCTCGGCCAGCATTTCTCGCGTTTCTATACCGAAGAGGACCGCAAGGCCGGTTTGCCTCAGCGCGCCCTTGATACCGCCATTCACGAAGGGCGTTTCGAGGGCGAAGGCTGGCGGGTTCGCAAGGACGGCACGCATTTCTGGTCCCATGTCATCATCGATCCCATTCTCGATCCCTCGGGCAAATTGCTGGGTTTTGCCAAGATCACCCGGGATTTGACCGACCGCAAAATGGCCGAAGAAACCCTCAAGCAAAGCGAGCAGCAGTTCCGGCTGCTGGTGCAAAGCGTCACCGACTACGCCATCTACATGCTCGCCCCGGATGGACGCGTGACCAACTGGAATCTGGGGGCTCAGCGAATCAAGGGCTACCGGCCCGAAGAAGTTATCGGCCAGCATTTCTCGATGTTTTACACCCCTGAAGACCGCGAAGCCGGTGAACCCCAGCGTGCGCTGGAGATCGCTACACGCGAGGGGCGATTCGAAAACAAGGCCTGGCGCGTGCGCAAGGACGGCACGCAGTTTTTCGCGCATGTCGTGGTCGACCCGATTTGGGGCGAAACCGGCACGTTGCTGGGATTTGCCAAGATCACTCGGGACATCACCGAGGTGACCCAAGCCCAGCAAGCCCTTGAGAAAACCCGCGAAGCGTTGTTTCAGGCGCAAAAGATGCAGGCCATCGGTCAGCTCAGCGGGGGGATTGCCCACGACTTCAATAATCTGCTGACCGTTATCCTTGGCAATCTGGAGGTCGTTCGCAAACGTGCGGCGGACGACCCGAGAATTACCCGTTTGCTCGACAATGCCACCCAAGGCGCCTTGCGCGGCGTTTCCCTGACCCAGCGCATGCTGGCGTTTGCCAGGCGTCAGGAACTCAAGACCGAATCCGTTGAGATACCAGTACTGATAGAGGGGATTACCGGGCTGTTGCGCAGCTCTCTGGGGCCTGCGGTGAGCATAGAAACCCGCTTTGCGCCAGGACTTGAACCGGTGATGGCCGACGTCAATCAGCTCGAACTGGCGGTGCTGAATCTGGCGACCAACGCCCGTGATGCCATGCCCGATGGTGGGAAACTTGTCATCAGTGCACAGACAGAAGAGATCTGCGATCAGGCGAAACTCGCCCTGACGCCAGGCCGCTATGTCTGCCTGAGTGTCACGGATATAGGGGAGGGCATGGATGACGCTACCCTGGCGTCGGCAATGGACCCTTTCTTCACCACAAAAGGTGTCGGCAAAGGCACAGGCCTGGGGTTGTCGATGGTTCACGGGTTTACTGAACAACTGGGGGGACGCTTCATCCTCAAAAGCCAGAAGGACGTCGGCACCACTGCCGAACTCTGGTTACCCGTTGCGCTAGCCGACTCGACCACCGAACCCGCTATTGAAGAGGCCGCCATGTCGCGGGTGCCTCGTCTGTGTGTGTTGGTGGTGGACGACGACAGTCTGGTGTTGACCAGTACCAGCCTGTTGCTTGAGGACCTGGGCCATCGGGTGATCAGTGCAGCGTCCGGCGCACAGGCACTGGAGCTGTTCGACAGCGAGCACGACGTTGACCTGGTCATTACGGACATGGTCATGCCCAAGATGAGTGGCGCGCAATTGGCACAGGCTATTCGGGTGATAAGGCCACACCTGCCGATCATCCTCGCCACCGGTTATGCGGAGCGCCTGGAAGGCTTCGCAGCCAGACTTCCACGCCTGTCCAAGCCCTTTACCCAACTCAATCTGGTGGAAGTCATTGCCTTGGCGATGAAGTGAGTCAGGTAATGCCTGTCAGTTAAGCAGTTAAGCGAAATTTCTGTAGGAGCGAGGCTGCCCGCGAAGAATGCGCCGCGGTTTTTCAGGTATTACGCGTCATCGTTCTTCGCGGGCGAGCCTCGCTCCTACAGGTTATGCGCCTTAACCCACCCCTATCAAGCAGCGAGATTCGGCGCGCCCAGCTCTTTTTTGTAGCGTGCTTTCAGGCTTTCCATTTCTGCACCCAATTCGTCGAGTGTCGTTTTGCCCAGCAGTTTTTTGGCCTGAGGAAACATTTCCTTTTCCTCTTCTTCAATGTGATGTTCCAGCAGCTCCTTGACCACTTTCACGCGACCGGCAAATTCGAGAGTGGAGGGGTCAGTGGTTTTCAGGTCCGGAAGCACCAGCGTATCGACGGTGCGATGTTCTTCCTTGGCTTCGTAATACATCACGTCCTGTTCTTTGCCCCCGGCTTTTTTATACGCCGGGTACAAGACTTCCTCTTCCAGACGAGTATGGATCTTGATTTCCATTTCCAGTTTGGCCAGCAACTCGGTGCGCTTTTTAACCCCACGCTCGGTGGACTCGCTCAACTGGGCCAGGATGTCTTTTACGCGTTCATGGTCGGCTTTCAACAGGTCAATAGCGTTCATGATCGAACCTCTTGTTTAGTCATGGGTCAGGCGCAAACGGTCTTCCTGCCGTTGTCGCTCACACTGTTGGAGCATTTCCCGTGCCTGTTTCAACATCCAATAAAAAGCCAGTAAAAACAGTGGGTTGAAATCGACTTGAAACGGCGTTTGTCGTGCAACCTGCATGAATATCCGTTGCTGTTCAATGCAGGTTGACCGAACGATTGCCTCGCCTGAGAAGGTGTCAGGCGTCCGGTTTATTGCGCCGCTCATAACGGGCCAGCATCGGTTGCGTACTGATGCCATGCGCCAGAATGCTGAGCGCCACTACCGACAACGTCAGGTCGGTGCACAGCGTCGTCGCCGCCGGACCGAGGTCATGGTTCAAGGCGTAGAACAGGTAATAAAAGCTCCCGATGCCGCGAATCCCGAACCAGCCGATCAACTGCCGCTGGCGACCGTCCAGCAAGCGCCCCCACGGCATGAGCCATACACACAAGGGGCGAATGGCACAGAACAACACCAGTGCAACCACCAACGCTCGCCAATCCCAATGGCCCACCAGCACCACGCCCAGCAGGGTGACCAGAAACACTTCCATGGCCCGTTCCACCAGGCTGCCGAATGCCAGCATGTCGCCCATCATGATGCCCGCCGCGACTTGGGTTTCTGGCAGATTCGCCACGTCTCCGTGGACGGCAGCCTCAGGTTCGACGTTCTGGTGGCCGACCACCGGCTGCACCAGATGCTCAGCGGGGATCCGTGCGTCGCCGGTGGATTTGACTTCGGCTTGTCGCAACCCCAGGCCGGCGGCGAATACCGACAGAAAGCCATAGCCATGGATCTCTTCGGCCGCGACGTAAGCGAGGGCGATCAGGGCCAGGGTCAGGTAATCGTTGGGAGAAATGGTGCTGTCGGCATTGCGGATGCGCATCGACAAGGTCAAGCGACCGATGCCGTGGCCCATCCAGTAACCGGTCAACAAACCGACCGGCACGGCCCACAGCACACTTTTCAATGCCCACTCACCGAGCCAGGCGTCGCTGTTGCCGCCCTGCTGCACGAACAGTAAGCCGAGGATCACGAAAGGGAAGGCGATGCCGTCGTTGAGGCCCGCTTCACCGGAGAGCCCGAAACGCACCGAGTCGTAATCCCTGGCGTCGTTGACCTGCACCAGCGAGGCCAGTACCGGATCGGTGGGGGCCAGAATCGCCCCGATCAGCAACGACGGCCCCCACGCCAGGGCAAAACCGTAATGCAGTAGCAGGCAGACGCCAATGATGGTCAGGATCATCACCGGTCCCGCCAGGCCGAACGCCACCCGCCATCGAAGATCCTTCAGCGGCAGGCGCAATTTGAGTCCGCAGACAAACAGCGAAAAGAGCACCGCGACTTCCGTCAGGTGCTCCATCCAGATCGCCGCGTCCTTGATGTCCAGCTTCAACAAGCCCAGGCCACCCGGACCGATCGCCACGCCTAGCGCCAGGCACACCGCCGATGTGGTCACCGGCATCCAGCGCAGATAGGACGAGGTCAGTGCCAGGGTCAGCAGCACCGCACCCAACACCGCCACCCATACAATAAAGCTCATGCCCGGTTCTCGGAGGTTTACCGCCGATCGCCGGCGGATGGCGGACTCAGGAAAATCAAACGCCAGTCACGCGCACGTACTCAGGTCCCAGGTAGTTGAACCAGAGCAGAATCATCTCCACCAAAATAGTCACCAGCACCAATAGCCCGACGCCCCATACGCTCGCCGCATTCAGCAGGCCTTGCTCCTTGCGCTCGTGCATGAAGATCGGCAAACCGACGAACAGCAGAAACGTTGAATAGAGGGAGGCGGCCCCCAGCACGGTGATCGCCAGCCAGCGACTCGGATAGAGCCCGGCAATACCTGCAAGGAAGAACGGAGTGACGGTGTAGGCGGCAAAACCGATGCACTGATTGACGGTGGGGCGCGAGTCGAAGGTGCGCGACATCCAGCGGATGAACAGCCCCATCAGCATCACGCCGACGATGATGCTCAGGTACAGCAGCCCACAGAGTTGCAGGGCGCTGGCGGCACTGAGTTTGACCGTTTCGTTTTCGGCCAGGCTCCAGCCGACGTAGGTGGTCCCGATAAACAGGCACACGGAGGGAATCAAGGCGAGCAGCAGTAAATGAGCGAGGTAATGACGCGGATTCGCTTCCTCTTCTTTACGAATATCTGTCCAGACGAAATTGGGCTGAGTGAACAGCCTGACCAAGGGTGCGGACATGTCGACCTCCAGATAGCGAGCGGCCCGGCATAGGGGCCCCTAGAAGTATTGAGGTGCATCCATCGGCGGGGGTTCATTTTTTATCGGGTGACGCCAAGGGCAGTCCTGACTTCTTTGGTGTGGCCGGTGTAGGAGTTGCCGAAGGCTGCGATCTTTTGATCTTGCTTTCGCTGACATCAAAGTCAAAAGATCGCAGCCTTCGGCAGCTCCTACAGGGGGCGAATGCAGGTTGCGCGAGATCCAGGTCAGAGCATCGGCTTGCCGCTGGTGACGCCGGGCATGGTCGAGACGATCAGCGGCGCCCAGATCGGCCCCGGTGCCACCCTGTTCACCCGGATGTTCTTTGGCCTCGTGAGTTCGGTTGGACTTCCGACGGGTTTAGCGCGGGAGGAGAGCTCGTTGTTCCTGCATACACTCAACTCATGAGTTAGGCTCAATGCGATGCAAGAAACTCGATGAGGAATTGCTCATGAATACTCAATCGCTCGTTGCACTGGCACTCTCGTTGGCATGTCTCGCTGGCTGCGAAAACAAATACGATGTGAACGAGAAGAATTGCGAGCCGAAAAACTTCATGAAGCTGCCGGACGATCAGAAGCGGGAAGCCTTCATCAAGGCTTGCTTGGAGCGCATAACGCCTTGAACAGGATTCGATGCTGCGCCTATCGCCCATAAAAAACCCGACGCACAGGCATCGGGTTTTCGGTGTCAACCTGGGGCGTCAGGTCTGGCGGTTACGCAAACTACGCTCCATCCGCGCGATCCCTTCTTCCAGCAGCGCCCGCGGGCAGCCGAAGTTCAGACGCACGAACTGCCGGGCGTGATCGCCGAAATCCAGCCCTGCGCTCAGCCCGACCTTGGCCTGTTCAAGGAAAAACTGCTGCGGGTTATCCAGCCCCAGCGCCGTGCAGTCGAGCCATGCCAGGTAAGTGCCCTGAGGGATGTTCATGGTCACACCCGGCAACCGCGTACGAACCGCCTCCACCAGATAATCCCGATTGCTTTGCAGGTAGGCCATGAGCTCGGTCAACCACGGGCCGCCTTCGCTGTAGGCGACGCGGGTGGCTTCCAGGCCCAGCGGGTTGACGCTGTCGACCATGCCGCAGCGAGCGCTGTTGACCCGATGACGCAGTGCCGCGTCCTGAATGATCATGAACGCAGTCTTCAAACCGGCGATGTTGTAAGCCTTGCTCGCCGACATCAGGGTGATGGTGCGCTTGGCGATCTGCGGGCTGAGCGAGGCGGTCGGAATGTGTACGCGCCCGTCGAAGCACAACTCGGAGTGGATCTCGTCGGAGATGATCCAGGCATCCTGCTCCAGACAAATGTCGGCGACCGCTTGCAGCTCCTCGCGCGGGAAGACCTTGCCCAACGGGTTATGCGGGTTGCTCAGCAGCAGCGCGCCGCCCCCTTGCAGCGCTTCGCGCAAGGTATCGAGTGGCGTGGCATACGTGCCATCGGCCAACGCGTCGAAATCCAGTTCGACTTTGTTCAGCTGCCAGTGGCCCGGCGCATGGCGCAGCGGTGGGTAGTTTGGCGTCTGCACGACCACGTTCTGCTGCGGCTGAACCAGCGCATGCAGGGCCATGTTGAACCCCGACTCGATACCCGGCAGGAATATCAGCTCCTGAGGTTGCACGCGCCAGGCGTACTTGCTCCACAGGTCGGCGACGATGGCGTCACGCAAGTCATCCTGAGCCACGCTGTAACCGAGCATCGGGTGTTCCAGACGTTTTTGCAGCGCCTGAATGATCGCTGGTGGCGCGGCAAAGTCCATGTCGGCGACCCACATCGGCAACACGTCGGCCGGGTAGCGGCTCCATTTGGTACTGCCGGTGCCATGGCGGTCGAACACCTGATCAAAATCGAAAGTCATGCTCAGTCTCATAAAAGGCAGGGGGTTAATCCGGCGGCCATGATAAGCGCCAACCTTGATCGCTGGCGAATTGCGCAACAGAGCATGACCGGCAAGCCGCCGATGGTCGGTTTTCAGACGGCGCACGGCAACATTGTCTAAAGTTCTAAGTGGCGGTAGATAGGTTACCGTCACCGTGATCGTCCAGAAAAATCCGGCCAACGCACGATGCCAGGCAGTTAAGCAAAATCCCTGTGGGAGCGGGCTTGCTCGCGAAGAGGGCGGCACAGTCAACATTGATGTCGGCTGACACACCGCTTTCGCGAGCAAGCCCGCTCCCACAGGGGCCGCGAATTGACTGACTGGCCAATGCACCGGGTTTCCACCTGATCAGGAGTGCACGATGGACCTCAACCGTCGTCAGTTCTTCAAGGTCGCTGGTCTCGGCCTTGCGGGCTCAAGCCTCGGCGCGCTGGGCATGGCCCCGACGCCCGCTTTCGCCGAACAAGTGCGTCATTTCAAGCTCGCCCATACCCATGAAACCCGCAACACCTGCCCGTACTGCTCGGTCGGTTGCGGCTTGATCATGTACAGCCAGGGCGACAATGCGAAGAATGTCGCCCAAAGCATCATCCACATCGAAGGTGATGCCGACCACCCCGTCAATCGCGGCACCCTCTGCCCCAAAGGCGCAGGCCTGCTCGATTTCATTCACAGCCCCAGCCGTCTCCAGTACCCGCAGGTGCGCAAGCCTGGCACCACGGAATGGACGCGCATCTCCTGGGATGAAGCACTGGATCGCATCGCCGACCTGATGAAGGCCGACCGCGACGCCCACTTCATCGAGAAGAACGCCCAAGGGCAAACGGTGAACCGCTGGCTGAGCACCGGGTTCCTCGCGGCGTCGGCATCGTCCAACGAAGCGGGTTACATCACCCACAAGGTGATTCGCAGTCTCGGCATGCTGGGGTTCGATAACCAGGCACGTGTCTGACATGGCCCGACGGTGGCAAGTCTTGCCCCGACGTATGGCCGTGGTGCCATGACCAACCACTGGACCGATATCGCCAACGCGAATCTGGTTCTGGTGATGGGTGGCAATGCCGCCGAAGCGCACCCTTGCGGTTTCAAATGGGTGACCGAAGCCAAAGCCCATAACAAGGCGCGGCTGATTGTGGTCGACCCGCGTTTCACCCGTACCGCCTCGGTGGCCGACTATTACGCGCCGATCCGCACCGGCACCGACATCGCCTTCATGGGCGGGCTGATCAATTACCTGCTGACCGAAGACAAGATCCAGCACGAATACGTGCGCGCCTATACGGACGTGTCGTTCATCGTCAAGGCCAACTATGGTTTCGAGGACGGCTTGTTCAGCGGTTACGACGCGAGCAAGCGCATCTACACCGACAAGTCTGGCTGGGGCTATGAAATCGGCGAAGACGGTTTCGCCAAAGTCGACCCGACCTTGCAGGACCCACGCTGCGTCTACCAATTAATGAAGCAGCATTACAGCCGCTACACCCTGGAGCTGGCCAGTCAGGTCTGCGGCATGCCCGTGGACGCGATGCAGAAAATCTGGGAAGAGATCGCCACGTGCTCGCAACCGGGCAAAACCATGACGATTCTCTATGCGTTGGGCTGGACCCAGCATTCGACCGGTTCGCAGATGATCCGCAGCGCGGCCATGGTGCAACTGCTGCTGGGCAACGTCGGCATGCCGGGCGGGGGCGTCAATGCCCTGCGCGGGCACTCCAACATCCAGGGCCTGACCGACCTGGGCTTGCTGTCCAACCTGCTGCCCGGTTACCTGACCCTGCCGGCCGAGGCCGAACAGGATTACAGCGCGTACATTGCCAAGCGGGCACTCAAGCCGCTGCGTCCTGGTCAGATGTCCTACTGGCAGAACTACGGCAAGTTTCACGTCAGCCTGATGAAAGCCTGGTACGGCGCCAATGCCACCGCAGAGAACAACTGGGGTTACGACTGGCTGCCCAAGCTGGACATTCCCGGCTACGACATCCTGAAAATGTTCGACATGATGGGCAAGGGCGAGGTCAATGGCTACATGTGCCAGGGCTTCAACCCGATCGCCGCTTTGCCGGACAAGAACCGGGTGATGAAGGCGCTGGCCAAACTCAAATGGCTGGTGGTGATGGACCCGTTGGCCACCGAAACCTCGGAGTTCTGGCGCAACGCCGGGCCTTACAACGATGTGCAAACGGCCGAGATCCAGACCGAAGTCATCCGTCTGCCCACCACCTGTTTCGCCGAAGAAAACGGTTCGCTGGTCAACAGCGGTCGCTGGCTGCAATGGCACTGGAAGGGTGCCGATGGCCCGGGGCAGGCGCGCACGGACGTGAAGATCATGGCCGAGCTGTTCTTGCGTCTGCGCCAGCGTTACCAGGCCAACGGCGGTGCCTGGGCCGAGCCGATCCTCAAGCTCGACTGGCCCTACAAGGTACCGGATGATCCGACGCCGGAAGAGCTGGCCCGGGAATTCAACGGCTACGCCGTATCCGATGTCACCGATGCTTCGGGCGCGGTGATCAAGACCGGTCAGCAGCTGTCCGGCTTCGGCCAACTCAAGGACGATGGCAGCACGGCGTCCGGGTGCTGGATCTTCTGCGGCAGCTGGACCGAGCAGGGCAACAACATGGCCCGGCGTGACAACAGCGATCCTTTCGGCATGAAGCAGAACCTGGGCTGGGCCTGGGCCTGGCCGGCGAATCGCCGGATTCTCTACAACCGCGCCTCTTGCGACCCCCAAGGCAAACCGTGGGACCCGAACAAACGGCTGGTGTGGTGGAACGGCAAGGTCTGGACCGGCACCGACGTGCCCGACTACAAGGCCGATGTGCCGCCGGAAGCCGGGATGAACCCGTTCATCATGAACCCCGAAGGCGTGGCGCGTTTCTTCGCCCTCGACAAGATGAACGAAGGGCCGTTCCCGGAACACTATGAACCGTTCGAGACGCCCATTGGCATCAACCCGATGCACCCCAACAACAAGCAGGCCACCAGCAACCCCGCCGGTCGGGTCTTCGATTCCGTCTGGGACACCCTCGGGCAGGCCAAGGACTTCCCTTATGCGGCGACCAGCTACCGGCTGACCGAACACTTCCACTTCTGGACCAAGCATTGCCCGATCAACGCCGTGACCCAGCCTGAGCAGTTTGTCGAAATCGGCGAGGTGCTGGCCAAGGAGAAGGGCATTGCTGCCGGTGACCGGGTGCGGGTCAGCTCCAAGCGCGGGCATATCGAAGCGGTGGCGGTGGTGACCAAGCGGATTCGTCCGCTGCAGGTCAATAACCAAGTGGTGCACCAGATCGGTATCCCGTTGCACTGGGGGTTCACCGGCGCCACCCGTCACGGTTACCTGACCAACACCCTGGTGCCGTTCCTTGGCAACACACAGACCCCGGAATCCAAGTCATTCCTGGTCAACGTGGAGAAAGTCTAAATGGCCAGCCAAGACATCATCGCCCGTTCGGCCACCACCACGATGCCGCCCTCGGTGCGCACGCAAGAGGAAGTGGCCAAGCTGATCGACACCACCAAGTGCATCGGCTGCAAGGCTTGCCAGGTCGCCTGCTCGGAATGGAACGAGCTGCGCGACGACGTCGGTCACAACCTCGGCACTTACGACAACCCTCAAGACCTCAGCGCAGACACCTGGACCTTGATGCGCTTCACCGAGCATGAAACCGACGCTGGCAACCTTGAATGGCTGATTCGCAAAGACGGCTGCATGCACTGCGCCGAGCCCGGCTGCCTGGCGGCATGCCCGAGCCCCGGCGCGATTATCAAGCACGCCAACGGCATCGTCGATTTCGATCAGGACCACTGCATCGGCTGCGGGTATTGCATCACCGGTTGCCCGTTCAACATTCCGCGCATCTCGCAAAAGGATCACAAGGCTTATAAATGTACGCTGTGCTCGGACCGGGTGGCGGTGGGGCTGGAACCGGCCTGCGTAAAAACCTGCCCGACCGGCGCCATCGTTTTCGGCAGCAAGGAAGACATGAAAGAACACGCGGCCGAACGTATCGTCGACCTCAAGAGCCGCGGTTTCGAAAATGCCGGTTTGTATGACCCCGAGGGCGTCGGCGGCACCCACGTCATGTATGTGCTGCACCATGCCGACACGCCCAGGTTATATGCCGGGTTGCCGGATCACCCGGCGATCAGTCCGCTGGTGGACCTGTGGAAAGGCCTGAGCAAACCCCTGGCGTTGCTGGCCATGGGCGCGGCGGTGCTGGCCGGGTTCTTCCATTACGTGCGTGTCGGGCCACAACTGGTCGAGGAGGACGAACATCCAGTCACCCTCGACCCGGCGGTGCACGAGTTCGATCCATCGGTGCACACCTTTGATCCGACGAAACCCGGCGGGGAGGACAGGCCATGAACGACAAATCGATCCTGCGCTACACCGCCAACCAGCGCACCAATCACTGGCTGGTGGCGATTCTGTTTCTCGCGGCCGCGCTGTCGGGGCTGGCCTTGTTCCACCCGGGATTGTTCTGGCTCAGCAACCTGTTTGGCGGCGGTTCGTGGACGCGCATTCTGCATCCGTACATGGGCGTGGCGATGTTTGTGCTGTTCCTCGGCCTGGTGTTCAGCTTCTGGCGGGCGAATTACTTCAGCGCCAACGACCGGTTGTGGCTCAGGCGCGTCGGGACTGTCATGCGTAACGAAGAGGAGGGCGTGCCGCCGATCGGCAAGTACAACCCGGCGCAGAAGCTGCTGTTCTGGGTGTTACTGATCTGCATGCTGGTGCTGTTGTTCAGCGGGCTGGTGATCTGGCGTGCCTGGTTCAGCGCGTACTTCGGCATCACCAGTATTCGCTGGGCGATGCTGTTGCATGCGCTGGCGGGCTTCATCCTGGTGCTGAGCATCATCGTCCACGTCTATGCCGGTATCTGGATTCGCGGCTCGGTCCACGCCATGGTGCGTGGCCGGGTCAGCCGCGCCTGGGCGAGAAGACACCATGAGCTCTGGTACCAGGAAGTGACCCGAGACGAGACGCCTGAGCGACCGATCACAAAAAAAGGATGACCCCTTGGCCACGATCCTCGAGCCTGGGCAGATAGAAGCGGCGGCAAGTTCACCGCCGTTTCTGTACCTGCCACCGAACAACCTGTTCACCTTGCGCGCGCTGCGTCTGGAACGTCTGGCCGATGGGCATCCCATGGCAGACTATCTGCGATTGATCGCGGGACTGTGCCACGTTCAGCAGAACCTGATGGACGATCCGCCCGTGGCCGCCATGCCCGATCCCGAACGTCTTCAGGTGTGCGTAGAGCATGGCTTGCCACCGTTTGCCGCCGACAGTCTGGTGCGCGAAAACATTTGGTTGCCGTATCTCGAAGCCATGTTGCAACGTTATCAGCCACCGCCAAACGCTGCGGTAGAAAACGCCGTGGCGACGTTGCGCAGTGCCAACCCGGGGCTGCTCAAAGCCTGGGCGATTGCCTTGGTCAGCGGCCAGTATTCAATGCTGCCGGCAGCACTGGTGCCGTTCCTCGGTGCAGCGCTGCAAGCGGCCTGGAGCCATTGGCTGCTGAGTTCACCCAACCTTGAACTCAAGCGCGGCGACAGCCTCAGCCAATGCCCGGCCTGCGGTTCGCCGGCGATGGCCGGGGTGATTCGTCATCGGGGCAAATACAACGGTTTGCGTTATCTGGTGTGTTCGTTGTGCGCCTGCGAATGGCATGCGGTGCGGGTCAAATGCGTGTACTGCGAACAGAGCAAGGGGCTTCAATACGTCAGCTTCGAGGATGACCGTCACGCTGCCAATCAGGCACCGTTGCGGGCGGAAGTCTGCCCCGGCTGCAACAGCTACCTGAAACTGATCTACCTGGAAAACGACGCCGAAGCCGAAGCGCTCTCGGCAGACCTGTCCAGCCTGATGCTGGACATGCGCCTGGAGCAGGAAGGCTACCAGCGCCTGTCGCCGAATCTGATGCTGGCACCCGGCGAATCGTAACTTGCGGCGGGGCCAGGTTTCCTGCTGGTAACGGCGGCGGATGACATTTACTGGCCGATTTTCCCAGCCCGGCTACGCTGATTGCTGCCAGGAAAAGAAGTTTCACACACGCCCGGGCTGGAGCGTGTTGTTTTGCCAGGCTACCCACCCCACGCCATGTCGCGTGTGATAGGTCACGACCGCCATCCGGTGGAACTTCCCCCCTCTTTGCCGCCGCGCATCAGAAGCGAGTGCCTGACGCGCGGTATTTGTGTTGGCACAGCCACGCCAGTACAGCAGGAATCGCCCTCGCGCCATGTGACAAGGAACGCAAGTTTCCACACAACGGTGAAAAGGAGATCAAGATGAACATCGTGACCGATGCATCGCAAATAATGTCGGCCGCCAGCGATGCGGTGGCTGACATCCAGTCCAGCCGTTTCCTCAAAGTTCCGCTCGGCGAGCCCGTCCAGGCCGACGACGGCAATATTCTACCCGGTACACAGATGCTGCCTGGCCAATGGGTGGCCTGCCCCGACAATACTTACGTGCTGCTGTTGCGGACCGATGGCAACCTGGTGCTTTACCAGGTGGTCGCGGGCCAGTTGGCGAGCGGCGGTTCGTTCACCGGCAGCGCACTGTGGCAAACGGGGACCACTACCGGCGCGCGCTTCGATGTCCAGACCGACGGCAATCTGGTCTTGTACGACGCCAACGGCGGCGTGGCATGGAAGTCCGACACCAATGGCATCGAGCCACAGGAACTGCGCTTGCAGACCGACGGCAACCTGGTTTTATACAACACGCTGGGCGAGCCTTGCTGGGCTTCGACCAGCAACCACCTCCAGGTGTGGCCGCTGGCTCGTTGGGTGAGTGTGCAAAACAGTCTGGTCGTCCCGGTTAAAGGGGTGCCCAATGTGCTCACCGCTGACGAGAGGGGCATCATGCTGAAACGCTTCGTGGCCGGATCGCTCGACCAGATCTGGCAAATCACGGCGGACGGGCGGCTACTCAGCGGTCTGCTCGGCGGCCAGGTGCTGAGCCAGGACACGGGCAGTAACGCGGCCCTCAACACGACACAGGTGGTTCCCGTGCCGGTCGAGCAGACCTGGCTCTGGGACGCCGGGCTGGGGCCGGTTTCCATCCAGAACAGCGGCTCGACCCAGTATCTGTGCGCCGCCATGTCGGGCGGGACGGTGCAAGTGCAGAACTGCGAAACCCCGGCGCAGTGGTACTTCGTGCCTACCTGCCCGCTGGACATTATCATGGCCCTGCCGGCGTCCGACCCTGCCTTTGCGCCATTCCCGCCCGAGCAGCAGCCCGTCTACGACTGGATCAATAGCCAACTGGCGATCATGAACGAGCAGCCCGGACTGATCCTGCGCGAGCAGTACACCAACGAGGCCAGCGCGCTGGGCGCGTACCAGCAGGACATGAGCGGCCTGGACTACAGCGCCTTTGCGTCGGATGCCTGGCAACCCGTGGTGGCCCAGCTCACGTTGGAACTGAGCGCGGCGATCGGCGTGAACAACCTGTTCAGCTGCTACAACGATTTCCACACCCAACTCTTCGAGGACAAGGGCGCGCTGCTCTCCGAACTGGGCCAGGTTGCCGGCTTTGAAAACGGCGACAAGACCAACATTGGCGGGGTCATCCTGGCCGTACTCTCGGGTGTGATCTACACAGTGCTGTCGGCCGAGACGATGGAAGGCGACGTCAACTATTTCGCCGTCGCGGCCAACGTGATCCAGAGCGGTATCAACGTGGCGGTCGCCGCTCAGAGTCCGAGTGTTTCCCCCAGCCTGTTCCAGGTCGCCTATGCCGACTTGTGGGTGCAGTTGAGCAGTACCTTCGAAGGGTTGCAGACCACGTTCGACACGATGGAGCAAAGCATCCTGACCGACGGCGCCAAGCTGCAGACGGCGTATACGCTGATCGCTTCCACCGCGCCCGATGGATTGTTCTGGAACGCCGGCTCCACCGGGCAGATGGTGATAGATGCGAAGCCGGGTTATGTGCTGTCGGTGATGCAGATGCTGCTTCCGGCCAAGTTCCAGATCTACCAGTACCTGGACGTCAACAACGACCCCATCGACGGCGTACCTGCCTATGCGCAGTACATCGCATCCAATGCCAGTGGAGGGTATTTCAAGTACTGGATCGCCGACTCGACGGACTGGTCGATCTATCCGGATCAAGCCGCGCTGAGCCAGGTGTGGGAAAACGGCGGCTCGAAAGACGACTTCTACAACGGCAGGAACGGTTGGGCATTCGCGAGGACGCTGCCCTATACCTTCGATGGCAATGATGCCAACTACCTGGTGATCGCGCTCACCAACCTGAGCCCGAACATGCTGGTGGTCACCTCGCTTTGCGAGGCTGGCAATAGCATCGGGCCGGCGTCGCAGAACCTTTATCCCTACCAGACGGTTTTGGTCGAGGCCTCGGGAGTGTTTCGCGCGGGCGTGCAGCTCAAGATCTCCATCTTCGATCCCTCGCGGGGCATCGACTTCAATAAGCCTGTCGCCTCGTTCCAGGCCAACCAGGACTACTCTGTGTTCGAGGCCGGTAATGTGACCACCGCCCACAGCTCGACCGCGGGCGATTACCAGCTGTCGACCCCGCTGTGCAACGAGGGTGGCTTCGACAGGTATCCCGGCGCCATTCAGGCCAGTATCTACCGTCCCTGATGCGCTATCGCCGACGTCCTCCGCATAGGAGGACGTCGCTGCGTAAGGTTCGGTGGCCCCGTGAACTCAGCGGCTACACTCAGACGCGACGGTCATTCGCTTCCGGGAGCCTCTGATGCCCGCAACCTCCGCCAGCCAAGCCTTGCGGCTGCCCTCCATCGACAGCTTGCTGCGCCATCCTGCCTGCCAACCACTGGCTGAACGTTACGGGCGTGACGCGCTGCTGGCCGGTTTGCGGCAACTGCTCGATGACTTGCGCGAGCCGGTTCAAAAGGGTGAACTCAACGCGGTTGAAATCGCCCCTGACGTATTGGCGGGCAGGGCAGGCGAGCGTCTGGCGATCCAGCATCGCAGTCAGGTGCGGCGGGTGTTCAACCTCACCGGCACGGTGCTGCACACCAACCTCGGGCGCGCGTTATTGCCGGAGTCTGCTATCGAAGCCGTTCAACTCGCCGCCCGCTATCCGCTCAATCTGGAATTCGACCTGCACAGCGGCAAGCGCGGCGACCGGGATGATTTGATCGAAGGCCTGATTCGCGAGCTGACCGGTGCCGAAGCGGTGACCGTGGTCAACAACAACGCCGCTGCCGTGTTGCTGACACTCAACAGTCTGGGCGCGCGCAAGGAAGGCATCATTTCCCGTGGTGAACTGATCGAAATCGGCGGCGCCTTCCGCATTCCCGACATCATGGCCCGGGCCGGGGTGCGGCTTCACGAAGTGGGCACCACCAACCGAACCCATGCCCGCGATTACGAGGCCGCCATCGGTCCGCGCAGCGGCCTGGTGATGCGCGTACATGCGAGCAACTATTCCATCGAAGGTTTCACCGCCCGGGTGCCGACGGCTGAATTGGCGGAGCTGGCTCACCGTCACGGGCTGCCGCTGCTCGAAGACCTGGGTAGTGGCAGCCTGCTGGACCTGACTCGCTGGGGCCTGCCCGCCGAACCGACGGTGCGTCAGGCGCTGCTCGATGGTGCGGACATCGTCACCTTCAGCGGCGACAAACTACTCGGAGGTCCCCAGGCCGGGTTGATAGTCGGCCGCAAAGACCTGATCGCGAAGATCAAAAAGAACCCGCTCAAGCGCGCACTGCGGGTCGACAAACTGACCCTGGCCGCCCTCGAAGCCGTATTGGCGCTGTACCGCGATCCTGATCGGCTGGCCGAGCGCCTGCCGAGTCTGCGCCTGCTGACCCGCCCCCAAGCCGACATTCATGCCCAGGCCGAACGCCTGCAACCGTCACTGGCGCAGGTGCTGGGTGACGGCTGGAGCGTCAGCGCGGTTCCGGCGCTGGGCATGATCGGCAGCGGCAGCCAGCCGGTGGCTCGACTGCCCAGTGCCGCGTTGTGCCTGCGGCCCAACGTTTCCAAACGTCTGCGTGGACGGCGATTGCTAGGGCTGGAGGCAGCGTTTCGTCAGTTGCCGATTCCTGTGCTTGGGCGCATCGACGATGACGCGCTGTGGCTGGATTTACGCCAACTCGACGACGAAGCCGCGTGGCTGGCTCAACTCGATCAATTGCAGGAGGAGGGCCGGGAAGGGTGATTGTCGGCACGGCGGGGCACATTGATCACGGCAAGACGTCCTTGCTCCAGGCCTTGACCGGCCAGGCCGGCGACCGTCGTCGGGAAGAACGTGAACGCGGCATGACCATTGACCTGGGCTACATTTATGCAGCACTGGAACCGGGTGCCGCCCTGACCGGTTTTATCGACGTGCCCGGTCATGAGCGCTTCACCCACAACATGCTGGCCGGGGCGCAGGGTATTGATCTGGTGTTGTTGGTGGTGGCGGCCGATGACGGTGTCATGCCGCAGACCCGCGAACATCTGGCGATTGTCGAAATGCTGGGCATCCCTCGGGCACTGGTCGCCATCAGCAAATGCGACCGTGTCGATCCGGCGCGTGTGCAGGCAGTCCGTGAGCAGATCGAAGCATTACTGGCGCCCGGCCCTTATGCCGACGCGCCGCAAATTGCCCTGTCGAGTGTGACCGGCGAGGGTATCGAGACACTGCGTCAGGCATTGCTGGAGGCGCAGCATGAGGTACTTCAACGCAGTACCCGCGGCGGTTTTCGCCTGGCGATTGATCGGGCTTTCAGCGTGGCCGGCGCCGGTATCGTGGTGACCGGCACCGCGTTGTCTGGCCAGGTGGCCGTGGGCGATACGCTGATGTTGAGTCCGCTGGGCAAACCCGTGCGGGTGCGAGGCCTGCATGCGCAGAATCAGGCGGCTGACATCGCCATGGCCGGGCAGCGAGTCGCACTGAACCTGAGTGCCGAGCGTCTGGCCCTGGAGCAGATTCACCGTGGCCACTGGCTGTTGGCCGAATGGCTGCATGCGCCGACCCAGCGTCTGGATATCGAGATGACCTTGCTGGCCAGCGAAGCGCGAAGCTTCGAGCACTTTCAACCGGTACACGTGCATCTCGGTACTCAGGACGTAACGGCGCGGGTGGCCTTGCTGGAGGGCGCCAGCCTGGCACCGGGTGAGCAGATGTTCGCGCAACTGCTGGTGAATGCGCCGGTGCTGGCGGTGAAGGGCGACCGCTTGATCCTGCGCGATCAAAGCGCCCAACGCACCCTCGGCGGTGGCCGGGTACTCGACCCGTTCGCCCCGGCCCGACACCGCCGCAGCCCCGAACGATTGGCGCAGCTACAAACGCTGGCCACCACGACCAGTCTGGAAGACGCACTGCCGACGCTGCTGGCCAACAGCGACACCGGGCTCGATCCGCAACGCCTGGAACGCCAGTTCAACTGTCCGCGCAACACGTGGGTGTTGACCGAAGACGTGCGCTTGATCGATACGCGGCAGGGGCCGTTGCTGTTCAGCGCGGTGCGCTGGGAAGCCCTGAAAGCGCCGCTGCTGGAACACCTCGCACGTTTTCATCAACTGGAACCGGATCAAATGGGACCGGACAGGGATCGCCTGCGTCGCTTCGCCGGCACCGCGCTGGAGCGGCCGACCTTTATCAGCCTGCTCGACGAATTACTGGCCAGCGGAGCGATCGTCGCCAGCGGTCCGTGGCTGCATTTGCCGGACCATCAAGTGCGTTTGAGCGAGGATGACGAAACCCTGTGGCAACAGCTACAGCCGCTGTTTGAACAATCGGGTTTCGATCCGCCATGGGTGCGTGACTTGGCCAAAGTTGCTGGCCGTGAAGAGGCCGCTGTGCGCCTGCTGCTGCGCAAGATGGCGCGGCTGGGTCTGGTGCATCAAGTGGTTCGTGACCTGTTCTACACCGACACGCTGCTGCGCCGATTGGCGGCTATGCTGGTGCAACTGGCCAGCGATGACCCGGTGATACAGGTCACCGCGTTTCGCGATGCCGTGGGCCTGGGGCGCAAGCGCAGTATTCAGATTCTGGAGTACTTCGACCGAATCGGCCTGACCCGACGCTTTGGCGACCGGCGCCACATTCGGCTCGACAATGCACTGGCTCAGCCAGCAAGGAAGGCAATCGCGCCCGGTGGCGCGGCCGGGCTTCAAACCCGGTTGGGGACGGCATCCGTTCCCGGGCAGGTTCGACTCCGGCTGCCTTCCGCCATTTATTGCGGTAGAACACAGGGGGCCGGCAGCGCAGCAATCCCTGTGGGAGCGGGCTTGCTCGCGAAGACGGCGGCACAGTCAACATTGATGTCACCTGATACACCGCTTTCGCGAGCAAGCCCGCTCCCACAGGTTCTGCATTCATAATTGACTTGCGTTAGGAACCCCATTGAAAGCGCCCCAACAAACACAACTATGACCTACGCTTATTCCAGACGCATGTTCAACGAACAGGGGCTCTTCCCTGATCGAAAACAACAAGAACAGCTATCCGGAGACGACTCATGTTTGCATTGGCCCGTCGATTCAGCAGCAACCTCGCCGTTTTAGTTACCGCCGCCGCGCTCGCCTCACCGGTTTTTGCGCTGGACACCGTCAAGTTCATGGCCCCAGGTTCAGTCGGTGGTGGTTATGACCAGACCGCACGTGTCCTGGGCAAAGCCATGGTCGAGGCGAAAACAGCAAAGTCCGCTACCTTCGAGAACAAGGGCGGCGCCGGTGGGACCCTGGGCTTGGCGCAATTTGCCAACGGCACCAAGGGCGACGCCAATGCCCTGATTGTGGTCGGTGCGATCATGGTCGCAGCCATCGAGCAGAACAAACCGCAAATCACCTTGAAGGACGTGACGCCGATCGCCCGGCTGTTTACCGAATACAACGTGATTGCCGTGCGTGACGACTCCCCGTACAAAACCCTGGACGACTTGCTCAAAGACTTCAAAGCCAAACCGGCCAGTATCAAATGGGGGGGCGGCTCCAAGGGGTCGATCGACCACATTGGCATCGCCGAACTGGCGAGCAAAATGGACGTCCCCGTCAACCAGGTGAATTACGTGGCCTTCGCCGGTGGCGGCGAGGTCGTCGCCGCGACGCTGGGTGGCCATATCACGGTGATCACCGGCGGCTACGCCGAGCTTGCCAAATACGTCCAGTCCAAACAATTCCGCTTACTCGCCATCGGCGCACCCAACCGCGTTGAGGGCATCGATGCGCCGACGCTCAAAGAAAGTGGCTATGACGTAACGATCGGCAACTGGCGTGGCGTTTACGGCGCAGCGGGCCTGACGCCCGAGCAACGCAAAGAACTGACCGAAGCCGTCCTGACCGCCACCAAAAGCACTGTCTGGCAAGAAAACGTAAAAACCAATGCATGGTCATCGAGCATTCTGACCGGGGATGATTTCGGTAAATTCGTCGAAGAAGAGCACGGGCGCCTGCGTGCGATGCTGGTCAAGGTCGGGCTGCTTTGAGATGGCCGGGCGCTGGAAAGTCATGCCGACCCAACTGGCGATTGGTTTAGGTGTCGTCGCCATCAGCGCGGTATTGGCGTTCGGCGCCTCGCGATTTCCTCCCGAGATGGGCTTCGTCATCATGGCGGCGTATGTCTATCCCTACGCCGTCGCGGCGTTTCTGGGCGTCGTCGGTCTGTTGATGTGCTATCAGGCGCTCACCGGTGGTTTTCGCAACCTTGGCGACGATCACGAAACCACCCAGGCTCAGCCCGGCGGCAAGGCCGGGGCGACCTGGGTCACGGCGGGGCTTGTGGGCGTTGCCTTGCTCATTACCTACATCGGCTTCGTATTGGCCGCCTCATTGCTATTTGCCTGTTCGGCACGGGGTTTTGGCAGTCGCAGCCCGGTGCGGGACCTGGCCATCGGCATCGCCCTGACGCTGCCGATTTACTGGCTTTTCACCGCCGGGCTAGGGGTTTCCCTTCCGCCCCTGGTCAACGCCTGGATCTGATCCGGGCCCAAGGAGGTCGAAGGTGGACATTCTCTCGAGTCTGGCAACCGGCTTCGGTGCCGCGTTGGCGCCGATCAATCTGATGTGGGGTTTCATTGGCTGTCTACTGGGCACCGCGATCGGTGTTTTGCCGGGAATCGGGCCGGCGCTGACCGTCGCCTTGCTGCTGCCGATCACCGCCAAGGTCGATCCTACCGGGGCGCTGATCATGTTCGCCGGCATCTATTACGGCGCTCAGTTTGGCGGCTCTACCACCTCGATTCTGCTCAACACACCAGGGGAATCGTCCTCCATGGTCACGGCCCTGGAAGGCAACCTCATGGCGCGCAACGGACGGGCAGGCCCGGCTTTGGCGACGGCCGCTATCGGTTCATTCGTGGCCGGTACCATCGCAACAATTTTGCTGACCCTGTTCGCCCCCCTTGTTGCGACGTTGGCGCTGAAGTTCGGGCCAGCGGAGTATTTCGCGATTCTGGTGCTGGCCTTCACCACGGTGTCGGCGGTGCTCGGTGCGTCGATGCTGCGCGGCTTTGCGTCATTGGGCATCGGGCTGACCATCGGCTTGATCGGCCTGGACTCGACCTCGGGCATTGCCCGCTACACCATGGAGGTGCCCGAACTGGTCGATGGCATCGAAGTGGTGCTGGTGGCGGTCGGCTTGTTTGCCGTCGGTGAGGCCTTGTATAGCGTGCTCTACCAAAAGGAAGAAACGGGCAGCCGACATCGCCTGACCTCGTTGTGGATGACCCGCGCCGACTGGAAACGCTCGATTCCCGCGTGGCTGCGGGGCACTCTGATCGGTTTTCCCTTCGGGTCTATTCCGGCCGGTGGTGCGGAAATTCCGACGTTCCTGTCTTATTCAACCGAACGCAAACTCAGCAAGTACCCGAAAGAGTTTGCCGCCAGCAAAGGCGAGGGCGCTATCGAAGGTGTCGCGGGGCCGGAGGCGGCCAACAACGCGAGCGCGACCGGTTCTCTGGTGCCATTGCTGACCCTGGGCATCCCGACCTCCGCCACGGCGGCGATCTTGTTGGCCGCGTTCCAGAACTACAACCTGCAACCGGGGCCGCTGCTGTTCCAGACCTCGGGTGAACTGGTCTGGACGCTGGTGGCCTCGCTGTACATCGGCAATGCCATCCTGCTGGTGCTGAACCTGCCGTTGGTGGGCCTGTGGGTCAAACTCTTGCAGATTCCACGACCGTACCTGAACGCCGGCATTTTGGTGTTCGCGACCATCGGCGTATACGGCATGCGCCACTCGACGTTCGACCTGTTTCTGATGCTGGGCATCGGCTGGGCGGGGGTGTTGATGCGCCGTTTCGATTTCCCCGTCGCCCCGGTGATCGTCGGCATGCTGCTGGGCCCGATGGCGGAAAAACAACTGCGCAACGCGTTATCAATCAGCCAGGGCGACTGGATGATATTTGTGACGCAACCCATCGCGGCCTCGCTTCTGGTGCTCACGCTGTTGGTGTTGCTGGTTCCGTACGTGCTGCACAAACGCGGCATCAAATTGCATGAGGATGATTGACGGATGATTGCCTAACTCCGTAACGCGATCTTTAGCAGCTGCCGAAGGCTGCGTTCGGCTGCGCAGCAGTCGTGAGTCCAGCCAACGCGGTCTGCCTGTAGAAACGGCGTTGCACGGGAGGAGGGGTTCAAGACTGCTGTTTAGCGGTGTAGCGACGGACGCCTTCGCGAGCAAGCCCGCTCCCACATTTGATCGCTGGCATGCACAAATAATGTGTTCACAGAAAATCCAGTGTGGGAGCGGGCTTGCTCGCGAAGAGGCCGACACATCCAGCATTGCCATCGCCTGACACCCCTCATCTCGCCACAAACGGTTTGCAGTGTTTGTGGGAAACAGCCTTCAGCCCCGATAGCGCAGCGCATCCACCAACAGCGCAAACGCCGGCGATGCCTGACTGACGCTGGGGGCAGGATCTGTTCGGCAGACAGGCCTCGATCGGTGAATACTTTCTTCACTACGCCGGCGGCCGATGAGGCTGCGATCTTTCAAAGCAGCCAACGTCTATTGACTGCCTTGCCGCGCAGAAATCAGAAGCGGAACGCTTGTCGTCCGACCAGTAGCCATTTGCCTTTCTGTTTCTGCCAGATCTGGAAGTTCTCGATTTCCGTCGGAACGATTTCTTCACCCTTGATGGCTTGTGCCGAAAAATGATGCCGGACCAACGCCACATCACCCGACAGCGTGATGGTCTGGCCCTGCATTTCCAGTGTCTTGAAAGCGCTTTTTCCGGTTTCGATGTCGGCGATGAACGCTTTCTTGTCCTGGATTTTCCCGCTGGAATGGCCGTAGGTGAGGTTTTCAGCGGTGAGCGCATTCAGCTGGGAAATGTCCTTGTGCAGCATCGCTTGAGTCAGATGGTCTACCGCTACGGCGACATCCTTTTCGCCCGAGGAGGGGGCTGCCATCACATAGCCGCTGAAGAGGCACAAGAAGCCGATAAGCAATTTCGTTTTTTTCATGGGTATTTTCCTTGTTGTTATGGAGATGACAGACGAGAGATAGCCGTCTCGTCTGTCATCGTACAACGTAGCAGGTTTTTGTTGCGAGATGCATCCAGTCAGTCAATGAAACGCAATCCTGTGGGAGCGGGCTTGCTCGCGAAGACGGCGGTACATTCAACATTGATGTCGCCTGACACATCGCTTTCGCGAGCAAGCCCGCTCCCACAGGTTCCGCACCCGCGAGTACCACCGGTGTGCTTTTTATCACTTCATCATCTGCTTGGAACTCCCTGCCAGACACCCTCGTCATCTGCAATGAAGCACCACCGCGGGCACACCGCGGCCACTTCCTGACGTGTTCATTACGAAGGCGAGGGATGACATGACTATTCCAGACAGCAGAACCGGACAACCGGATGCCCCTCGGGATCCCGCAGGCTCCGAACAAAACTTTCAGCATTTAAAGGAGGAGGTTACCGAAGCGATAGGCGGTGCGCGGCATCAGGCCGATGAGCAGTTCGGCCAATACCGCGATACCGCAGCGGACCAGATTGAAGCATTGGCCAGAGGCGCCCAGTCAGTCGTCTCCGAGATCCGGACGAACGATACGTTTGGGATGTCCGATTACCTGGCGGACATGGCCGAGAGCATGAGCAGCCTGGCGGGAAAACTGCGCAGCAAAAGTGCCGAAGAACTTCTGCACGATGGCGCTGATCTGGCGCGGGACAATCCGGGGTTGTTCATTGTCGGCAGCATTGCGGTGGGGTTCGGTTTGTCGCGGTTCCTGAAAGCGGGCACGGCGACCCTGCCGACAACCACCGACCGTGAGTTCGCTGCCCAAAGCAGCACACCCACGTTCAGTGGCGATGGCTCGCAAGAATTTTATGAAACGTCGATGCCATCGGCAGGCGATTTGTCTCCCGGCTTGGCCACTGGCATCACGCCGTCCTCGCCGAGCGCGCCCGACCATCGTGGCGACAGTTCCTCAATGCCGGGGGCCAGCCCCTTCACAGGAGAACGGTGATGAACAGAAACGATCCAGAACTGCAACCCACACCACCCGTCACACCGTCTGTCACGACGGCTGATCATGACGCTTCCGTGGTCGGTTTATTGCGGCAGTTGACTCGGGAAGTACCGGCGTTATTCACCAAGGAGCTGGCGTTGGCCAAGGTGGAATTGCAGGCCAGCCTGACGACGTTGAAAGCAGGGATTGCCGGGGTAGCCGGCGGCGCCATTGTGCTGCTCGCCGGGTTCATCATTGTGCTGATGGCGGTCGTCTATGCCTTGAGCCTGGTGATGGCGCCCTGGCTGGCTGCGCTGATTGTTGGCGTCGTGGTGATGGTCATCGGGTTCGTGATGCTGCAGGCAGGCAAAAAACAATTCGAGCCTTCCCACTTCAAGCCTGATCGCACCCTGGGCGCGCTGAATAAAGACCAGGAAGCCCTGCGGAGGAAAGTGTCATGAAGCGAGAATTCGAAACCGAAGCGGCCAAGAGCCCGGAAACCATCGAGCGTGAAATCGATGCGCAACGGGAGAACATCGGGCATATCGTCGACGCGCTGGAAAGCAAGTTTACCCCTGGCCAGATGTTCGATCAGGCGCTGCTGATGATGCAAAGCAACGGCTCGACCTTCCTGACCAACCTGGGCACCAGCGTGCGCAACAACCCCGTGCCGGCGGTGCTGACCTCGGTCGGGCTGATGTGGTTGATGATGAGCCAGAATCGCCCGCCAACGCCCCGGGAATATCGCGTCGAGCCGGATGTCGACTGGACCGATGACTTGGCCGAAGGGCTCACCGACGGCATGGACAGCGCCCGACAGCGTCTGCACAACACCACTGATTCGCTCAAGGACAGCTATCAGGCAGTCAAGGGTAAGGCCGCGCACCTGAGTGATAGCCTGCATGCGAAGACCGATCACCTCAGTCACGCCGTCCATGACACCAGTGATCGCCTGGCGCGCAGGACTCATGAAATGAGCGACCAGTTCAGTCATCTGCTCAAGGAGCAACCCCTGCTGATGGCGGCGATGGGCATCGCGGTGGGTGCGTTGCTGGGCGCGGCGTTACCCACTACCGCAACGGAGCGCCGTTATCTGGGCAGGACCAGCGCAAGCCTCACCAGCAAGGTCAAACAGCAAGCACGGGAGGGCTATGAGGCGGTGCGCGAAAAGGTGATGGAAACCACAGAGCCCCACGAGACAATCGCGGGAGAAACGGGCGAGATGCGCAAGACCGCGTCCGAAACCCCGGCCGATCTGTCCCGTGGGCTGGGAACTTCTTGACTGGTATCAGGGCAAGACGGGAGGTCTGAGGCACAGACGTCCCGTCGAGCCTGGTTTGTCGACGCCTTGAAACAGGCGGGAATCCACGATCAGACACCATGACGAGGTACGCATCATGATTGATGAATCCACAGGCATGACCCCAGGTGTGCGCTACGAAATCGAGAACCGCGAAAGGGTCGAACCGTTTGCCGGTTTTTTTCTGGACGGCAAGTATTACCTCACGCCCGAACTGCAAACAGCCATCGGCTGGCTTGAGGGCAATCGCTTTATCTACGATGTACTTGATCCCGAGGGCGAGCCGGTTTTCAAGGATCGTGTGGCCGGCACTATCAAGGATTTGAAACTCACATTGAGTGACGGAATGCCCCTGGATATCCACCCCATTCCGGGCACCTGACGTATCGAACGTGCGTCAGCCGCCACTGATTTTCCAGTGTTTGACGTTATCGGCAAACACCATCTGATGCATTTCGTGGGCGATTCCGTAGGCCAGGGATTCATGCGCCGCAATGACCTTCTCTTCCGCTGAAAGGCAATGAAAAATGTCCAGTTTGGTATCCGCGTTGGCGGTTTCCAGGGCAAAGATTTGCACATAACGCGCGAGGTCGTTATCCAGGCTCAAGAGGTATTCGCGCAGGCGTTGATGGTCGACCGAGCTTTGGGGGAAGTACCAATTCATTGGGTGAATCAGAAACCGCGAATGGGGCGCGGTGATCCGTCGGCCGGCGGCCAGGTACATGATGATGCCCATCGACTCGATGTTGCCGGCATTGATCGCGCACAGCGGCACCGGCAGGGATTTGAGGAAGGTGTAGAGGGCGAAGCCGAAGTTGGTGCTGCCGCCGCTGGTGGAAAGATTCAGCAGCAAGGAGGAGGCGCCCTGGTCGATGGCGTCGAGGCAGCAGTCCCTGAAGCGTTCCATCGTGCCCTGATCAATCTGGCAATGAAAGTGGACGATGTGCTCTGTCATCGACGTACCTCCACACAGGATAAATGAGAGAGCTGACAGTTCAGCGTAACTGCTTGAATGATGCCAGACCTCAACGCGCTTTTCTTTCATCAATTTGTATAAGCGGACCCCTCTTTTATACTCGTTTTACTCACACCCATTAGTCGCCGCATCAGGAGTTTTCTGGAACTAATCGTCCCAATCCGCTTGTCGCAAGAACGACAGATCAGTTCAAACTTTCAATCGCAGAAAACCTCGGAATTAGACGAGCCGACGACGAAGGCTCGTGAATAACAATGAGGAGAACGGAAATGGCTAACACCGGAAACAAGAACCCAGGCAATTTTGCCAATGACCCTGGAAAAGCCTCCGAAGCCGGTAGAAAAGGCGGGGAGTCGGGCGGCGGGATGATGAACGATCCGCAACGCACCTCCGATGCCGGCAAAAAAGGTGGACAGGCCTCAGGGGGCCGCCAATCCAGCGATACCAATCGTCCTGGCAGCGGACAGGGAGGAGGACGCCCAGGCAACTTTGTCGAAGACAGAGAGAAAGCATCTGACGCAGGCAAAAAAGGAGGAGGGCAAAATCCCGGCAGCGGGCGTAAACCCTGATGCCGAGTGAAATACATCAAGCCCCGCTTATGGCGGGGCTTGGTTTTATCCAGGTCAGATTCCTGTCGCCGCCAAGTTTCCTGAAACCATCAGGAGTGATCTGGCCGCAACTATCGGTTCAAGTAATAGTGACAATCGAGAAACGCAAGTTCTGGTTTGTTGGGCAAAGGCGGAAAATCGCCCCCATCGAAGACGCTGCTCAATGAACCAGACTTTTTATTTTCAGGACTTCACCGATGCGCCCTTTATTTGTTCCTGTCATGACTTTCGCCTCCTTGCTGCTGGCCGGTTGCGCCTCCGCGCCGAACGACCCGACGCAGACCTTCCAGACGAAAAAAACGCCCGCCGAGTACGCCGACTGCGTGATACCGAAGTTGCAGGGCAGCGCACTGAACCCTACGGTCTCGCAAACCCAGCGCAGCTACCGGATCGTGGTGCCGAGCAAAGTCACGGCAGACAACGTTCTCGAAGCCTACAAGGCCCCGAATGGCGGCAAGGTGTTTTTGTATGAGCGCCACTTGCTGGCATCGAACTTCATGCCTTCGAGTTTCGAACGTGCCGCGCAGGAATGCCTGTAACCGGTAACCGCTTTTAAAAATGCTCCTTTGGTTGGCCGCAACCAACCCATTTTTTGTCCCGTGCCTCATTCGGTCACGGGATTTTTTTTGCGTGTAGATGGCCGCCCATTTACCCGGACGGGTTCCTGTCATTGCATCACATAACGCCCCGGCGCCGACTCAAGTGCCGGGTATTGCGCGTTCCCGGTGCTCAGCACTGCAGGCTGGCGTTCGCCGGCGTGTTCGGCCAGCCAGACGAACCAGTCATTCCACCAGCTGCCCGGATGCTGCTGGGCATTCTTGAACCAGGTTTCAGGGTTCTTGGTGACGCGATTGTTGGTCCAGTAATGGCGTTTTTCCTTGGCCGGTGGGTTGATCACCCCCGCGATATGCCCTGAGGCGCCGAGCACGAAACGCTTGGTTCCAGACAGTAGCTCGGTGCTGGCGTAGGCGCTTTTCCATGGCACGATGTGGTCGTCATGGGTGGCGAGGATGTACGCCGGGGCATCGATGGCGCGCAGGTCCAGCTTGACCCCGCAGCAATCCAGTTCGCCGGATTTCAGATCGTTTTGCAGATAGGTATGGCGCAGGTACCAGCAGTACATCGGCCCGGGCAGGTTGGTGCTGTCGTTGTTCCAGAACAGCAGGTCAAGGGGTATCGATTTTTGCCCCTTGAGGTATTTGTCGACGTTGTAGTTCCACCACAAGTCGTTGGGGCGCAGCAGCGAGAATGTATTGCCCATGTCCTCGCCCTTGAACAGGCCGATGGGGCCATTGAGGCCGCCGATGGTGCGCTCGCGATAAGCCACCAATTGCTCGTCGACGAAGATGTCGATGGGGCCGGTATCGAGGTAGTCGAGGAAGGTGGTCAGCAGGCTCACGCTGGCGATCTCTTTGTCGCCACGGGCCGCCAACACGGCCAGCGCCGAGCTCAACAATGTGCCCCCAATGCAGAATCCCACGCAATTGGGCCGTTGCTCGCCGCTGATTTCACGGGTCAGCTGCAGCCCTTTGATAATCCCGGTTTCAATCAGGTCATCCCAGGTGGTGCCGGCATGTTCCTGGTCGAAGTTGCGCCACGACATCAGAAATACCGGGTGGCCTTGCTGCAGCAGGTGGCGAACCATCGAATTGTCGGGGCGCAGGTCGAGGATGTAGTACTTGTTGATTGACGGAGGAACGATAAATACCGGGCGCCGGTACTGGGTTTCGCTTTGCGGATAGTACTGGATGAGCTGGAAGAGTTCGTTCTCGAAGACCACTTCGCCGGGGGTGTTTGCCAGGTCGACGCCCACTTTGAACGCGCCGGCGTCGCACTGGCGCATCTTGCCTTCCTGCAGGTCGCTGGCCAGGTGCATCAGGCCTGTGAGCAGGCTGCTTCCTTGGGTGTCAACGGCCCGTTGCAGCGCATCGGGGTTACTGACCAGAAAATTGCTCGGCGCGCCGGCGGCGATGGCTTGCTCCGCCAGATAGAGCAAGCGTTGACGCGGTTTCTTGCCGTCGATCGGCAACTGATCGAGCAGCTTAAGCAGAAAGCCGGCATTGAGCAGATAAAACGCCGCGAGGGAACCGAACAGCGGTTGGCTCCAGTTGCCGCTGGCGAAACGTCGATCTTCGAAACTGAAGGGCTGACCGGTCAACAGACGCTGGCCGAGTTCACACCATTGTTGCTGATAGTCCGATTGGAGGCTGTCCAGGGTTTCGCGTGGCAGCTCGAACCAGGCGTTGTAATCCTGCCCGGTAAACCAGGGATTGGTGCTGACCCAAAGCCTTAGTTGTTGCACTGCAAAGGACGCAATGAACGGAACCTGGCCCGACCAGAGCGTGTTTAAGGTATGCGCGTTGTCCATGGAACTCCTTGCCCACATGAATAAAACCGGGCAGAAAAAAACCGCGGCGCCGGACTTCGGCGCCGCGTCACCAACCAGCCTGTGTTTCTAACGCTCGATGACCAGGCTGACACCCTGGCCGCCACCGATGCACAAGGTGGCCAGACCTTTTTTGCCATCGCGACGGATCAACTCATGTACCAGCGACACCAGAATCCGCGCGCCTGATGCGCCGATCGGATGCCCGAGGGCAATGGCGCCACCGTTGACATTGACCTTGTTCATGTCCCAGCCCAGTTCCTTGCCGACGGCCAGTGACTGCGCGGCGAACGCTTCGTTGGCTTCGATAAGGTCCAGGTCGTCCAGGCTCCAGCCGGCTTTGGTCAAGACCAGACGGGTAGCGGGCACCGGACCGATGCCCATGATCGACGGGTCCACTCCGGCGCTGGCATAGGCCTTGATGCGCGCAAGCACCGGCAAGCCCAGTGCCAGGGCTTTGGCGGCGCTTGCCAGCATCAGCACGGCGGCGCCGTCATTGAGGGTCGACGAGTTGCCTGCGGTGACGCTGCCGTTTTTCTGGAACGCGGGTTTGAGGTTGCCCAGTGCCTGCAGCGTGCTGTCCGGACGTGGCTGTTCATCGGTGTCGAAGACCAGCGGCTCGCCCTTGCGCTGGGGAATCAGGATTGGGGTGATTTCACCCTTGAAGTAACCCGCCTCGATGGCCGCGACGGCTTTCTGTTGCGAGGTCGCGGCGAAGGCGTCCTGATCTTCGCGACTGATGCTGTATTGATTCGCCAGATTCTCGGCAGTGATGCCCATGTGGTAGTCGTTGAAGGCATCCCACAAACCATCCTGAATCACGCTGTCTTGCAGTTGCGCATGACCCAGGCGCAGACCGGTGCGCGCCTTGGGCAGAACATAGGGCGCCAGGCTCATGTTTTCCTGACCGCCGGCAATCACCAGTTCGGCGTCGCCGCAACGGATCGCCTGAACCGCAAGCTGGACCGCCTTGAGGCCTGAACCGCAGACTTTGTTCAGGGTCAGGGCAGGGGTGGTATGGGGCAGGCCGGCCTTGATCGCGGTCTGGCGTGCCGGGTTTTGCCCGGAGCCTGCAGTCAGCACCTGACCGAGGATGACTTCATCAATCTGCGCAGCGTCGATCCCGGTCTGTTCGAGCAGGCGACGAATCACCGCCGCACCCAACTCGGTGGCTGGAATGGCGGACAGTGAACCTTGAAAACTGCCAATGGCGGTGCGAGTAGCGGCAACGATTACGACTTCGTTCATGCATGACCTCATTAGGATTCTGTCGAGCGGGAGCAGGGCATCCATGCCCTGACAGGCTTATTGCATGTTCATGCCGCCGTTGACCGAGAAGTCGGCACCGGTGCTGTAGGCCGATTCATCGGACGCCAGCCAGGCGACGATCGAAGCGATTTCTTCGGGTTGACCAAGGCGCCCCACCGGTGTGGCTGCGATCATGGTCTCGAGAATGTCTGGGCGGATGGCCGCGGTCATGCTGGTCTGGATGTAGCCGGGCGATACGGTATTGACGGTCACGCCCTTGCCCGAGACTTCCCGGGCCAGTGCCATGGTGAAGCCATGGATGCCGGCTTTGGCCGCGCTGTAATTGGTCTGGCCGAACTGGCCGCGCTGACCGTTGATCGATGAAATGTTGATGACCCGACCCCAGCCCTTGGCCAACATGCCTTCAATCACCTGTTTGGTGGTGTTGAACAGGCCGCTGAGGTTGGTCCCGATCACCGCGTTCCAGTCTTCTGGAGTGAGTTTGCGAAAGGAGGCATCCCGAGTGATGCCGGCGTTATTGACCAGCACATCGATCGGGCCGAATTGCTCTCGTGCCATCTCGAAGGCCTTGCGGGTCGATTCCCAATCGGTGATGTCGCCGAAGATACATTCGAACTGATAACCCGCCGCCAGTTGGGTCGCTATCCATTCGTTCTTGCGGGCGGAATCCGAACTGCAGCCGACGATGACCTTGAATCCTTCCTTGTACAGGCGTTGGCTTATCGCAGTGCCAATCCCACCCATACCACCCGTGACCAACGCAATACGACCAAGCGACTTCATACAATCCCTTCCTTTCTTTGTTTTGCGTTGCAAGATGGGGGGATTGTTCGGTATTGACCGGGCGTGAGGAAGTGTTGAGAGGTGACTGTCTGGTGTCCAACGGTGCCATGCCCCGGTTAATGACGGGTGGCGAAAAACGCTGGTTACCTATACTGGGATCAGTATTGGCCACTGAAGAACTGATTCATCGCAGATCAGTTATGGCTCCGGACAGGATGTTCGGTTCCACAGGTCATTGAGGACGCCATGTATAGAATGAGTTCAGGCTATGCCAGCGTGCTGGTAAATACACTCTCGGCTCAAGGACTGGATGTTGCCAGTCTGTGTCGGGAGGCTGGACTAGACATGAAGCTTGCGAACAAACCAGGAGCGTTTTGCGAGCGAAGGGCAATTTATCGATTATGGGATCTGGCGGCTCAGGCCTCGGGCGATCCGGACATCGGCCTGGAGGCCTATGGAAGCTTCCACCCCGGTAGCTTTCAGATCGTCGGCTACACCATGATGTCCAGCCTGAATCTGAAAAAAGCCCTTGAGCGCCTGGTTCGTTTCAGTCCGTTGATTGGCACCGGATTCAGCCTTTTCTTTACATCGGAACCGCAGGGTTACCGACTTTCCGGCCTCGATCATCAACAAAAAGGTTCGGTCAAGCCTCGCCAATACACCGATGCGGCGCTGGCTTCGTTGCTGGGCTTCTGCCGTAAGCTGGCGGGCGGTCACTCACCGCAACCCTTGAGTGTGGAGTTCACCTATCCCGAACCTGAAGACACCTCCGAGCATCGACGGTTGTTTGGCTGCGACCTTCGTTTCGACGCGGCTTACGACAGCATTTTGTTTGATGGGCAGGAGCTGCTGCGTCCATTGAGCATGGCCAACGAAGCGCTGGCGGTGCTGCATGACAGTTTTGCCGAGGCGCAACTGGATCTGCTGTTTGGTTTTTGCATCGTCGGCAGGATTCGCGCGCTGATTACCGAGCGCTTGAGTCAGGGCCAGGGGCAATGCGATATGGAGTCGATCGCGGCGGCATTGCACGTTAGCAAGCGCACGCTGCAACGCGCGCTGGAAAAGGAAGGGACGCAATTCAAGGACGTGCAGAACGCTGTGCGCCGGCAATTGGCCGACTTCTACCTGCGTCATTCTCACTTCAACATGAAGCATGTCGCGTATCTCCTTGGTTTTCATGATCACAGCAGCTTTAACAAAGCCTGTAGCCGCTGGTTTGGCATGACACCCGGTCAGTATCGGGCCGAGGAATCGTTGGCAATCGAGGAAGCCGCGCCGGTTTGACACGGCCTTCCGTCAGCGTTCAACGTTATTTCATCGGAGGTTTTTTTACCGCTTTCTTGCCCTTGGCAGGTTTGCGCACCGGACTCGCCACCTTGGCGATGGGGTGTGGGGTCACTGCGGGGATTTTCCGTTTGATCGGCTCTGGCGTTATCGCCGGGACTTTCACTTCGATGGCGTCGGCCGCACCAGGTGGTTGGGGCAGGCTGAAACCTGGCAGCGGAACGTCGAGTAGTGTGTGCAGCTCACACCAGCATGGGTTATTTGCGCCGCTGGTCAGCAGTTCCGGCAGCAAATTGGCGACGGCCGCCAGCACTTGTTGGCGCTCTTCGACTTCAACCAGCATCAAGGGCAGGCTGTTCAGGCTTTCTTGCGGGAGGGTGGCGACCAGCAGTTTTTGCAGGCGCAGGGTTTCGCGCAAATCAAGCGGCTTGGCACTGTAGTCCTGGAGCAGCACCTGCAGTTGCAGGATCAATTTTTCGACGCTTTCCTTGCCCGGTTCGTCGCTGTCGCGGCCCAGCAGGAACAGGATCCGTATCAAGGCTTCCATCAGGCCGCCAAGGGGCAGGGCATCCTGCAGGCGCTCGATCAGAACCTGGTCGTGCTGCTTGGCGTGTTCCTGCAGATTTCGTCCGGGTGCGTTGCCAGCGAGGCTATTGAGCACGCCATACACGCCGTAGAAACACATTTCGTGAGCCGCATCACGCAGGTCCCGATAGCCGTTCAAGGCGTCCTGCACCTGGTTGGAAAACAGTTCTTGCCAGGCCAGCAACGGGTTGTTCTGGCTGGCGGGGTAACGATCCTTGCTCACTTGGGCGGCACTGCCAGCCAGCCACCACAGCGCCGGGTTCAAACTGCTCCAGGCCACTTGCTGCTGATGGAAAGGGTGCGCGCGGCGCAGCAGTTCGGCGCTCGGTTCGTTGATCAGTTGGCGCAACCACGGGCGTATGAATTCGTCGTACACGTTGTTGTTGATGGCGGAGGCGCGCTGCACCAGTGCGAATTCGCGATCGTCATCACGGGGCGGCTGCACTTGGCCATGAATGTCGGCGATACGCCGGGACTCGAAACGCACGGCATACGGCGTCGCCGAGTGCTCCGGCAGGTCTTCGATCAGCATTTCATAGAGCCCGGACGGCAGCGCATTGATCGCATCGACCGCACCCAGCAACTCACGGTGCTCACGCCGCGCCACTTCGCCGGACACGAAGATGCCCAGGTGACCGATGCTCGCATGTCGCAGGTAAACGATGGTGCGTCCGGCATTTTGCAACGCGAGATCGCTGGGATAGACGTCGGTGATCCAGTCCAGCGCCTGCTGCGGGGAGGTGATGTTGTCGCCATAGGAACAGAACACCACCACCGGCACTTCGATCAATTTGAGGTCAAGCCCGCTGCTCTTGCGCCCCAGGCCACCGGACAGCTGATTACCGATGAACAGGTCGTCGACAATCATCTCGATTTCTTCGCTATTGAGCAGGGTCGGGCTGCCCCACCAGCGTTCGAAATCCAGAAAGCGTGCGGCCTCGCTGTCGACTTCACTGAACAGGTGGTAGTACTTGCCCCACCAGGTGTTGGCCGGGTCCAGGTTTTCGAAATTGCTCACCAGCCAGGTGCCGTCGAAACGATCATTGCCGAGGTCGCTTCCCAGGCGTGCCATCCAGCCACCGCCCAGCAAACCGCCGGTGTAGCGCATTGGATTGTGGCCATTGACGCCGGCCCAGTACGACAACGGCGCACCGTTGACGATGATCAGCCCCGGCAGCTCTGGCCGAGTGGCCGCCAGGCCCATTAACGCCCAGCCCGCTTGGCAGTTACCAATGACGACAGGTTTGGCGCTGTCCGGATGCCGGGTGCTGACGACCTCGATGAACCGTGCCTGGGCGTGTGTGATATCGGCAAGGGTTTGCCCTGGGCGTGGCGAGTGACTGAAGGCGATGAAATAGGTGGGATGGCCGGCTCTCAGGCTTTCGCCGATGACCGAATCCTGTTTGAAACCGCCGATCCCCGAGCCGTGACCGCCGCGGGGGTCAATGATGATCACGGGCTGTTTTTTGCTGTCGATCTGTTGCCCCGGGCCGCCGAGGATTTGCAACAACGAATAGTTGACCGCACGGGGCAGGTCTTCACCAGCGACCAGCGTTTCATGATTGAACTTGAGTAGCAGCGGATACCCGGCGCGTTCGTGGGCCAGGGTGTTGTCGCCGCGCTGACGCAAGGTGTCCCAGAACAGCACGCTGCGCTGGCCAAGGTCCGTGAAGTATTCCTGCCAGTCAGCCGGTGTCGGCTGTCTGAGTTGCCCAAGGCTTAAAGGCGCGAAAGTTTTTGCCTGGCGCTTCTGCACGGCGTCGAGGATGTTGTGGGTATTGAGGCGTTGCAGATGATTAAGGTGTTCGAACAAGCCGGCGGGGTCGCTACGCGCTTCATCTTGCAGCGCAATATTTACTTCCTGACCCATGGTGATCTCCTGCTGCTCTGCATGGGAACCTGCGCATCTGAACCCTTTAGTTAAAGAGGGCAAGGCGGGCCGTTCGATGAGCAGGAGTCTACAGCGAATAAGGAGGGCGTTAGCAACGTTTATTTTGCACCGCACAAAAATAGGCGTTGCCAAATAGTTTTGTGCACTGCAATATCAAGGCTAACGCGATGACTGGCCGGATCGCTATCGCGTCCTCAGGCCCATCAGTACCAGGAGATTCAAGCATGTCTTTTTTCAATTCGGAAAAACTGCAAACCGCTCAGAAAGCCAACCTCGACCTTTTGCAGCAAATCAGCGGCAAAGTGTTCGCCAGCGTTGAACAGCTCAGCCAGTTGCAGTTCAAGGCACTGCGCGACTCCACCGAAGAGCACTTCGAAGGTGTTCGCAAGCTGCTGGCTGTCCGTGATCCACAAGGTTTCGCCGAGCTGCAGGCTTCTTTCACCCAGCCGAGCGCGCAAGCCGAACGCCTGGCCGAGTTCAATCGTCAGGTTCAAGCATTGATCGTGGGTACTCAGTCGGACATCGCCAAATTGACCTCGAGTCAGGTCGAAGCGGGCACCCAGCAGATGCATGAGTTCGTTGAAACGATCAGCAAGAATGCACCGGCCGGCTCCGAGCCTGTTGTGGCCGCGTTCAAGTCGGGCCTGGCGAATGCCGGTACTGTGTTCGAAAGCGCACAGAAAGCCGTAAAACAGGCTGCCGATGTGGCTCAGAGTGGTTTCGAGGCAGCGACTGCCGCGGGCACCAAAGCTGCCCCGGAAGCTAGCGCCAAGCCTAACAGCGGTAACAAGTAAGTCACGTCAGGCCAGCGGCACCAATGGCGATGGGTTTATTCCCCATCGCCATTTTTTTTTGTTCCGCCATCGGCACCGGGCTTGCCGCCGAACATGCCGAACAGGTTCTGGGTGTTCAGGTACAGCGCCTTGGACTGATCGACATACTGACGCATCAAATCCTGCATCACCGGCGCTTGCTGATGCATGAAGGTGCTCCAGGCCTCGGATGATTGCGCACCGGTCTGGGACTGGATGTCGATTACGGTCTGAATGCTCTTGTCCAGGTAACTGCCGAGTACGCCCTGATAAGGACCGTAGAACTGGATAATCCCCATCAGCATCTCGCTGGTGAAGATCGGCTCACCGCCGCTTTCGGCTTCCAGAATCACTTGCAGCAAGATGCTGCGCGTCAGATCCTCGCCGCTCTTGGCATCGACCACCTGAAAGGCAACTTTGTCGACCACCAACTGGCGTATGTCCGCCAGCGTCAGATGACTGCTGGTGTGGGTGTCATACAGTCGGCGATTGGGGTACTTCTTGATCAGGCGTGGGGTGGTATCAGTCATGCGGGGCGTCTCGCGGCGGGCCTGGTTTGCCGGCATCTTAACCTACAATCATCATTGGTGTTTTTGAGGCCGCCTTCGCGAGCAAGCCCGCTCCCACATTTAACCGCATTCTCATGGGAGACTCGGTCAAGTGTGGGAGCGGGCTTGCTCGCGAAGAGGCCCGCCATCACAGCACAAATCCAGCAGCAAAAAGGAGACTGCGCCGTCAAGCGAGTCCCCCTTGTGCAACCAGAACTGACTTACCAGATCGGCAAGGTGTAGCTGACGATCAGGCGGTTTTCATCCAGGTCGCTGCCGAAGTTGGTCGAGCGCACTGTCGCGTTACGCCACTTCACGCCGACATTCTTCAGCGGTCCGCTCTGCACGACATAACCAATGTCGGTATCACGTTCCCATTCCTTGCCTTGCGGGCGGTTGCCGCCC
>LNAP01000058.1_pt1 | contig 103350 bp, 89 predicted proteins | sample 602601 | NCBI WGS metagenome assembly LNAP01 (sample SAMN02440304, study PRJNA202911) | soil metagenome | biome: Subtropical and temperate rainforests or woodlands; isolation source: soil samples (1 kg each in a 20% v/v slurry with milli Q water) were... ... | reverse complement strand
GGGTGGGCGCGTAGCGCCGTGCGGCGAAGCCGCACACATCGAGAGGAGGTCGAAGCGAAGCCGACCGGAGGCGATGCCCCCAGATGAATGCCGGAGCGAGGGTACGCCGAGCCCAGGCGAGGGGCCGGACGTTGGGGCGAAGCCTTTTGCTTACTTTTCGGCGTTTGGAAAAGTGAGTCGCTGTAAGAGCGAAACCATAAGCAGCCGTTACCGCAGCAATGGATATGTACTCAGTCAACAAGAACCAGGTCGGCCCGAAGGCCGCCTAGGTTCACTCTTCCTCACCCTCAGGCACAACCTTGTTCTGGGTCAGGTAACGATCCAGCGTCGCATTGTTGTCAGGTGAAGAATTATCCCCCGCCACCTGCCACAAACGCCGTTCGATCCCCTGGGCCAACAGGTGCCCGACAGCCGCCTCGATCGCCGACAACACACACAACTGCGCCGGCTCGTTCGTGGTGTACCCGACCTCAGCCTCAAGCAACTTCTTGAACTCGATAAACTTGAACACCCCGGCACTGCGGCCCACGGAATAAATCGTCTTGCTGGTCATCACATTCGCCAGCACCTGCCCACTGCGTACATCCACCGCCCGCAGGTTGACCGTGACCTGATCTATCCGATACTCCCGGGAAATATCGATCCCCAGGTAGCGCGCCCCTTCCCCGCCACTGCGCACATTGGTGTCGTAGGCGATGATCCCGCCTTCGAGCATCATGTTCGCCGCTTGCAGCGGTGGCAGCTCGCCCTGAATGTTCACCGGCGTATTGGGCTTCTTCTGCGAGGCGCGAATGATCTTGCGCTCGGTCAGCAGGTTTTGCAGCCCTTCACGTTCCAGCACCACAAACCAGCCGCTGGCCTGCAACGCATCCATCAACATGCTCGCCGCGCCCTGGGTCACGCTGGTCGAAAACGAACTGGCCGGGGTCGGTTTGTACTGCCCGGTCTGGTCCCGGAAGCCGTACACCACCGCCATCAACCGGCCCTTGGGTCGTGGCATGTTGATCAAGTCGTAATAGGTCGACGCCCGGGGTGTCAGGGTCGGTGATTCGGTGTCCTGCTCGGCACCCACGTTCTCGCGCAAACTGCACCCTTGCAATGCCGCCAACATCAGCCCCAGCGCTATTATTTTTTTCATGTCCGTCTCTCCCCATCAACCCTGATCCCCGTCAAGGGGCGAGGCCATTCACCTGGATTTCCGAAATTTCACCGGTCGCTCGGTCGGTCACTTCAATGGTCAGTGCACCGGAGTCGTCGACGACGTTGACGATAAAGGCGTCGGTGGACAGGCTCCCGGTGTTGCCCGTGGAGATGTTGTCCAGCAACTGCCCCAGCAGCCGCGACTGCAACTGGCTGGTGAAGCGTTCGAGGGCCGAAGTCCCGGCCACAGACGTGCGGTTTTTCAGGTCAGGATCGTCGTAGTCGTTTTGTGCCTGGGCGTTGTTCAGCAACCAGGTGCCGTTCAACGGGTTGCCGCCGAACGAAGGGTTGATGGGCGTGTAAACCAGCTCCGTGGCCTGCACCAGGCTGCAACTGCCCAGCCCGATCAACCAGAGCCCGAGGTTCCGTGAGACCGTTGTCGTTTTCATAATTCGTCCCTCTCAAGGTCCGTAGTGTCCTGCAACAAGGCTTCCAGCTTGCGCTGGACAATCTGTCCGCGAACCCAGTCGGCGGCGTCATAGGCCTCGTCCTTGAGTTCCACGGTGTTCGGCGGCAGGAAGCGCCGATAAACCAGTCGCTGCTGATATTCCACGGTCACCAGGCTGCCCCAGCGTGCCGAAGGTCGTTCGCGTACCACCAGGTTGAAATCCATCGGGCTGGTGGCACGCAGGCGTTCACTGAACGAGTAGTAAAAGTCGTGGCCGATGTGCGAGATCGTGTCATCGACGATAAAGCCCAGCATCTCGTCTTCCTCGCCGGCGCTGGCGAACGTCGCCACGCATGCGAGGATCAGGGCCGGCAGCCAGTGGCGGTTCATGGCGACACCGCCTGAGGCGATCCGGCCTGGTTTTTCACCGGCCCCGAAGCACCATCGAGGAAGGCTTTCTCGGCCACGAACTGCCAGTCCTTGTAGCTCGCCATGCCGGTGAAGTCCGACCACTGGCTGGGAAAATCCGACTGCTTCAGCGGCAGGTCCGTGGAAGGACTGCTGAGGCCGGTGATGCGTCCGTCGAACCCACGCATCAGCGTCCATTCACCGCCGCCGATCGGGTCCGGGTAGAGCTGGCGAATGTGATGTTTAGGCGTTGGAAAACGCTCGTCCTGCAACAGGTCTTCAAGTTCTTTCGGGTACTGCGCCAGCCCCGGAGAACTGCGGTAATAACTGCGCAACGCCTGGGCGTATTGCGTGCCGACCCACAGCAACTGACGTTCGCGATCACGGCGCGAGGCGGTTGACCACAACTCGCCGGCACTGGCCAGGCCCATGCCCATCAACATGATCAGAAACAGCACGCCCAGGTACGTGAACCCGGCCTCGTCGGCGGGCTTACCACTCGGAATAAAGGCTGCCATCACGCGCCCTCCCTGTGGCACCGCTTTTGATATCGGCGACCCCGCCCGGTACGCCGTCAGGCGGCGCGACCAGCACCCAGAGGTCCTTGCGTTCGGAAATCGGGTCCATCGGCGGGTTGCGCAAGTAGCGCTGCTCCACCAGTTGTTCCAGGGAATCGGGATAGCGCCCGGTGTCGCCGTAGTAGTGATCCAGGGCTTCGCGCATGGCCGACAGGCTCTGGCGCAGCGTGGTTTCTTTCGAGGCCTCGAGGCTGTTGAAATAGCGTGGCAAGGCGATGGTCATCAGGGTCGCGATGATTGCCATGACCACCATCAGCTCCAGCAGGGTAAAACCCTTTTCCCGACGCATGATTCACCACTCCTTGTACGCGATGCCGTTGAGACCCTTGCCGCGTGCATGGGAGTAAACGTCAAAGACGTCTTCGCCCTCCCGCGGGTTCTGAGCCGTACTGTCGTAAGAGCGCAAGCCCCAACCACCTTCATCGTCACGCTTGACCGGCGTCAGCGGGTCATGGGGCACGCGCCGTAAAAAGTAGAACTTGGCACCCTTGGCGCTGCGCACATCACGCACACCTTCCACCAACACTTGCAGGTTCGGTGGATAGCCGCTGCTGTTCAGCGACTTCTCGATGTAACCGGCGTCGAAGGCGCGTTTGTAGGCGTCGATGGCGTCGCGGATCTGGTACAGCGCCGCACGCAATTCCTGCTCTTTGCCCCGGCGCACCACGGTCTCGGTCAGCGGCGCGGCCATGCCGGCCAGCAGGCCGATCAGGGCCAGCGTCACCACGACTTCGATCAAGGTAAAACCACGTTGCGAGGCGTTCATGATCAAGGCTTCTCGACGACAACAGTGGTGGAATTGACCGCAACCGGCCGATCGATGTGTTCATTCTGAATCGGCGCCTGCATCCGGCGGTCAGGCGCCTGGATGTGCATGCTGGTTTCGGTGCCGGTGGGGAATTCCATGTCCGACGGGCTCTGGTACGGCAGGTTGCGCACGATGCGCGGGGTGATGGAGAGCACCAGTTCCGATTTGCCGACGGTGTCCTTGTTGCTGCCGAACAACCGGCCAAGACCGGGAATGTCGCCCAGGCCCGGAATCTTGTTGCCGGTGGCGCCATGGTCGTTACGCACCAGGCCAGCAAGGATCTGGGTTTCGCCGTCATGCAAGCGCAGCGTGGTCTGGGCATTGCGGGTGTCGACCTGAACCGGAATCGTGCCTTGGCGGGTCGGTTCCAGTGGCGTGGCGTTACTGACTTCGAGTGCGATCTTGATCGCCACTTCGTTGTTCAGATGGATGGTCGGCTGCACTTCGAGCTTCAGACCGACGTCCAGGTAGGTGACGCTTTCAGTGATCACCGGACCTTGGGTCGACGGCACGGAGGTGGCGCTGATGATGGGCACACGCTGACCGATGTGGATGCGCGCCTGTTCACGGTTGCTCACGCGAATCACCGGGCTGGCCAGGGTGTTGATGTCGTTGTCCTGGGCGTTGATCTTGGCCTGAGGCGATGGCGAGATGGTGATCCGGCTGGAGTTGATGCCTTTGAGTTGATCGAGCAGGGTCACGGCCGAGCCGTCGCTGTTGACCACGCCGAAGGTGTTCGGCCATTGCAGTCCCAGGTCGAGAATCCGCTGAGTCGCGACTTCCATCACCTCCACTTCCAGCACCACTTCAGGGTTGGACTGGTCCTGCGACTGCAAGAGTTTTTCGGCCATGCGTATGGCGTCTTCGGTGTCGCGCATGGTCAGGGTGTTGAGGCGTTCATCGACGAACACGTCACGGGTCTTGAGCATGGTCTTGATCATGTTCAGCGCGGTGTTGGCATCGATGCTGGTCAGGTAGAACGTGCGCATCACCAGCTCTTGATAATCCTTGAGCTTCTGCGGCGAGTCCGGGTAGATCAGCAAGGTGTTTTCATTCACCACTTTCTGATGCAGCTGGTTCTGTTGCAGCAGCAGTTCCACGGCGTCTTCGATGCGCACGTCACGCACGAAGATGGTGGCTTTCATGTCGGGGCGCAGATCCTTGTCGAAGATGAAGTTCAAACCGGCGACCTGGGACAGCACTTCGAAGATGGTTTTCAGGTTGGCGTCGCGAAATTCCAGGGTCACCGGCCGGTCGAGACGGGTGCGCAGTTGCGGATAAGGAATCACGTTGCGGCTTTGCACCAGACGAATATTGTCTTGCAACTCCAGGGCACCGCCATTCTTGGGGTCCAGTTCGAGGATCTGTTTCACCTGACGGTCGGCGCCGTAGATGTCGCCGCGACGCAGGTCACCCCGGGCCAGTTCGAGTTTGTCATCAAGACTGCGCATGTGCTCTAGCTGGCGCATTGAATCCTGGGCGCGGCGGTTGTTGGGTTCAATGGTCAACACCCGGCCATACTCCAGACGGGCCGAAGCGAAATCACGCTGGGCGCGATCCATGTCGGCCTGGGTCAACAATGCCGTCACGGCACGGGCACGGCCGCTGGTCAGGGCCAGGTGCAGCTCGGTATCCCGAGGGTTTTCCTTCAGCCCTTCCTCAATACGCGCCAGGCCGGCTTCGTACTGCCCCGACTCCATCAGGTCGGTTGCTTCCTGCTTGGCCACCTGCGCCGAACTGCACGCAGCCAGCCCTGCGCATATACAAAGGTTCATCAACAAACGGGAACTGTTCATTGCGTGCTCCCCACAGACAAGGTCTGGGACAAATGCAGAGGCAGGTAGACAAAGCTGAGTTCCACATCGGAAATCCCCTCGATCCGCCAGGTGTCGTCGATCACATCCCCTTTGCGCACGACGTATATTTTCTCGCCGTTCTGCAAAAACACTTGCAGGTCGGAACGGTCATTGAGCTTGCCGACGAACTGGAAAGGCATCGGCGGTACGCTGGGGACTGGCACCACCGGGGTCTGGTTGACGGGTTGTTCGGTGACGCTGGCCAGCATCGGTGCAGCCTTCCAGCTGCGGGCGGCGAACAGATCGCCGGACGGGCTCAGGTCCTTGATCACCGCGGGTTTGCCACTGGCTGAAGCGGCCGGCAGCGTGCCGCGAATTTTGCTTTTGGCGGGCGTGGCAGCGGTCGCAACCGACGCCTCGCCTTCGTCCGAAGGCATGAAGTAATCAGGCCCCCAGGTCAGCGCCGCGGCTACGCCGAAGAACGCCACCCAGCCCACTACGCGTTTGGTATTCATCATGACCTCGACAGGTAAAGGGTCATGCGGATCCGCCCGGTCAGGTCGGTGTCGGCGATTTTTTTACGCTGAAACTCCACGTCCTCCACCACCACGGCCGGCAACTGGCCGAGCAACGCGTGCAGGAAGCGCCGCAGTTGCGGGTAGCTGCCCCGCACCGGCAGCAGAATCTGATAACGGGCCAAGTGGGTCTTGGGGTCGATGCCCAATGAATATTCACCGCGCGCCAGGGTGATGTGTTCCTGGGCCGCCAGCGCGTAGATCTTGTCGATGGCCACCGTGGCCTGGGGCTGCGACGGCAGTTTGCTGCGGAAGTCGTCGAGCTGACGTTGCGGCACCACCGGGGCGGCGACACTGCCGTCTTCAACCTTGGCCAGGTACTCGCCGGCTTCGCGGGTCTGCTGGCTGAGGGTTTGCAACGAATTCCAGTCCGGCATCAGGCCACCCAGCGCCCAGGCCAGCGCCAGCAGCAACATCGCCAAGCCTGCCAGGCCGGGCATACCCAGGCCTTGCAGGTATTCGTGGACGATCAATCTAGGGATTCGCATCGCCGATCTCCCAGCTAGCCGACAGGTTGAATTGCACCGGTTGTTCCGGCGATTTCACGACAATTTCGTGGCTGAGCAGCGACACATCGGAGAGCTCGTCGCTGGCTTCGAGACGGCGGTGGAAGTCGAGCATCGCTTCCAGGTCCCGTGCTTCGGCGCTGATGCGCACCTGACCCTTGCGGGCATCCGGGGTCAGGGTCAGCAAAGCGATGTTGTCGCGCGGCATCGCTTCGAGCATGGCGAACAGACGTTCCCAAGGCCGGCGCAGTTGCTGCGAGACCTTGCGCATTTCTGCCAGGTTCTGTGCTTGCTCGCGGGTTTCGGCCGGGCTCAAAGTGACTTTGCTGCCGGTGTCGCCGGTGAGTTCGCGCTGGGCACTTTGCAGATGGCCTTGCTGTTGCGAGGTCTGTTCGGCGACGTGCTGCTGGGCGACAAAACAGGTCACCACCAGCACCACGCCGCCCGCCAGCAGGCTCCAGCCCAATGGGCCCGAGCGGCGGCGCGGCTGGAAGTCGAGCGTCAGGGCGCGCATATCAGGCCACCGCCCGGGACATCACGTACAAACAATCGTGTACGGCTGTCCGGTCTTCTTCGAGGGTGCGCAAGTGCACACCGGGTACGTCGGGCTGTACCTCGATCCGCGCTGGCGCGTGCAGGTAAACGTTCAGCGGCCGCTCGCTGATGGAGGCTTGCAACTGGCTTTCCCGGCCGATCAGCGCGGTCAGTGCGGCATCGCTGTCGCTGCTGCCCACCGAACGCACCGAGGTCCAGCGCCCTTCCCTGGCCAGCAGCAAGACACTGCGTACGGGCTCGGCGACCACGAACAGGAAGTCACCGGCGTCGAGGCTTTTATCGAAGTGATTGAACGCCGCCATCAGGTACGGCTGTACCGACCGCAGGCGCAGGCCGCGACCGCTGACCAGATTGCGCAAACGCGTCAGCAAGTCTTGCGGCAGCGCGGTGGCGATCCGGTCGTAACCCGCAGGTTCAGCCGACAGCACCATGCTCCAGGGTTGGGCCGGTACACCGTAGAGGTCTTCGAAACACAGTTGGGCAAACCCGAGCAATTCGTCGGGGCTGCTGATCTGTTCGCTCCAGGGCACCAGGCAGAAGCGGCTGAAGTGACCGGAGACCACCACGCTCAGTTCCGCACCGGCCGGGGCGTGTTCGCCCAGCAAACGGTCGAGGGTTTCGAGGGCGACGGCCCAGGCATGGAAGCCTTCGTCGATAAAGCCGACGCTGCCCAGCCACAAGGTGTCGCCACCCTTGCGCTGACCCAGGCCGACACCACTGGCGCCGAGTACGGCGACATAACGATCACGAGACAAAAGTGACACGATTGATCTCCTCGAGCGTGGTCCGCCCCTCAGCTACCAGTTCCAGAGCGGACTCGCGCAACAAGCGCAAGCCACGTTTGCAAGCGTGTGCCTTGATTTTCGAAACGGGTTGGCGCTCGACGATCATCTGCCGCAGTTCGTCGTCCAGGTGCAGCAGCTCGGCAATCGCGGTCCGCCCGCGATATCCGGTGCCGCGGCAATGGCCGCAGCCTTTGCCATGGACGAAGTGGTAGTGATCGACCTTTTGCGGATCGAGCCCTGAGAGGCGTAGTTCTTCATCGGTCGGGGTGCTCGGCGCGCTGCAACTGGCGCACACCAGGCGGATCAGCCGCTGGGCGAGCACGGCGTTGAGGGCCGAGACGAGGCTGTAAGGGTCGATTTCCATCTGGGTGAACCGGCCAATCACGTCGAACACGTTGTTGGCGTGAATGGTGGTGAACACCAGGTGCCCGGTCAGGGCCGATTGCACGGCGATCTGTGCGGTGTCGGGGTCGCGGATCTCACCGACCATGATCTTGTCCGGGTCATGGCGCAGGATCGAGCGCAGGCCACGGGCAAAGGTCAGGCCTTTCTTTTCATTGACCGGGATTTGCAGCACGCCCGGCAGTTGGTACTCCACCGGGTCTTCAATGGTGATGATCTTGTCCACGCCGTGGTTGATCTCGGTGATCATGGCGTAGAGCGTGGTGGTCTTGCCGCTGCCGGTCGGGCCGGTCACCAGCACCATGCCGTAGGGTTCGGCGGCCAACCGGCGCAGCTGGCGCAGGGTGTTTTCTTCAAAGCCCAGGGCTTGCAATTGCACGCCGCTGACCTTGTCCGCCAGGTCCTGTTTGTCGAGCACCCGCAGCACCGCGTCTTCGCCAAAAATGCTCGGCATGATCGAGACCCGGAAGTCGATCTGCCGGCCGCTGATGCCGATCTTGAAGCGACCGTCCTGGGGCACGCGTTTTTCGCCGATGTCCAGTTCGGCCATGACTTTGACCCGGGAGATCACCTGCTCGGCGAACTCGCTGCCCTGGATTTTGCTGATGTTGTTCAGCACGCCGTCGATCCGGTACTTGATCACCAGACCGCTGCCGGTGGTGCCCAGGTGGATGTCGCTGGCGTGCATTTTCAGCGCGTCGTAGAGGGTCGAGTTGACCAGTTTGACCACCACGCTGGCGTCTTCACTGATGCTGGTCAGGGACAGGCTTTGCAGGGTGTCGATTTCGACATTGGCGTCGGCCTGGGCGTTGAGCGATTCCACCGCGTGGAAACTCTCTTCGTGACGCGCCAGGTAGGCTTTCAGGTCGTCGGCATGCACCAGGTACAGCGGCGCGCCGTGCAGGCAGTCGTCGATCCACGCCAGACGGGTTGTGTCGAACGGATCGGCAAACACGCCAATGACCGCATCGTCATGACGCAGCAGGATGAATTCGCGCTTGAGGCATTGGGCCAGGGTGACCCGGTCGAACACCGGGGTGGCTTGAAACAGGGTGTCGGTGTCGAGCACCGGATAATGCAGGGTAGCGCCGAGGCACTGGATGAAGGGCATGGGGGCCAGTTCGCACAACCCCCCGAGGGCCTCCAGAACCCGCTCGCCGGAACCGGTTGCCAGGGCCCGGGCCTGGGCCAGTTGTTCACTGGAAAAGCGAGACGGTACACATTCCAACTGCGCCGGTTCTACGGCAAGGGATAGACGGTCCATGGCATGCTCTCCAACGCCGGGGGCTTTGAGCCCTGTCGACGCGGCAGGCCATTGCGGCGTATGCCGGAACGTCTTGTCGCGCCACTACTCCCCGGTGAGCAATTGTTGGTCGTCTGGTGCCTTGGAGGTCGATGGAGTTCGTCGACGATCTGCCAGCACCCAACTGCCGTCGTACAACTGCAGCGGGAAGCTTTCGGTCCTGCTCTGGCGTCGTTCGACGAATCCTTCGGACTTGCTCATGCCTGCTTTGGGTTCGCGCTCCATCCCCAAAAGGTCACAGACTGCACGGGCCAATTCCGCCAATGGAAACGGTTTGAACAGGATATGGCTGACTCCCAGTTGCCGGGCCCGCTCACAGACTTCAGCGGTTGGGTGCCCGGTAATCAGCACAAAATGGCAGTTCCTGTTCTGGCGGACGGCATCGAGCACCTGAAAGCCTTCCATGTCTGGCAAGCGGTAATCGAACACCATCACATCGGGTGAAAAACTTTTGGCTTCGCCGATAGCTGTTTCACCGTTGTGAGCTATCCGGACTTCCAGCGCTTGCGCCTGCAGGTAACCCTGGAGGTTTTCCGCCAGCAGCTGTTCGTCTTCAACAACCAGTACTTTGTTTAACAAGGTGGACTCCTTGAAACCGCAGGTCCGATATTCGTGCCTGGGAGTACGCGCCTTAATTAGGCTAACGCACACTTCATGCCAGACTGAGCGCCGGTTTTCGACCGCTTCATCTCTATGATTTTCATGAAAAAATCTTTTCGTTCAGGAACCCCGTCCCCCAAAGGCGGGGAAGCGCTCGGAATTGCCCCTGAAGCTTTCCCCACATTTGGGGGGGAACCTTCAATCGTCGTCAATCCGCTCGATTCGATTGCTTGATCGCAACTGCCCCAGAACTTGTAGACGAGCCTGGGACTTTTGCTGTCGGGCAAGGTAAGCCCGAACCATTTCAAGTCCCTGAGCTTCTGAGACATCGGCCGCCTCCTGGTGGTTCTGTAGGTAGATCAAATGCCAGCCCAACGGTGTGCGCACTGGCGCGCTGACGGATCCCGGCGCCAGCGCAAATGCCGCGGCTTCGAATTCCGGCATCATGCGCCCACGGGGGAAATAGCCCAGATCCCCGCCTTCGGTGGCGGAAGCATCTTCGGAGCCGGCCCGGGCAATGCTGGCAAAGTCCTCGCCCTGGCTGATTTTCACCCGCATCTCCTCTAAGCGTAGCCGGGCGGCTTCAACGGTGGCGGCATCGGCGCCCTGAGGCACTTTGACCAGGATGTGCCGCGCCTGGATTTGCTCGGGAGTGCTCATTTCGGCGCGGTGTTCCTCGTAGAACGCGCGGACCTGTTTTTCGTCCGGCTCAGCCACCTGGAGCAGGTCGGCGAACACCTTTTGCGCCGCGAGCTCACGGCGCGTGTACTCGATAAAGGTGGCTTCGTTGAAACCGGCGTCTTCCAGCCGGCGGGCGAACACCTCGGCCCCCCCCATCGCTTGCCGCGTCTGCTCAACCTGGCTTTGTACGACCTCATCGCTGATCTTCACCCCGCGTTTGCGCGCTTCCTGCCACAGCAACTCCTTGTCGATCAGCGCATCCAGTGCTTTCTGGCGCAATTGCTTGTACGCCTTGGGGTTGCGAATGCTGCCCACTGCGCGGCCCTGGTCCTCCAGGTATTCGGCAAAATAGCGCTCGAGACGGAACTCGGAAATTTCCTCGCCATTGACCCGTGCGGCAGCCGGGCCGTTGCTGCAGAAGGCCACGGGGACCCACATCGTCAGCAGAATCAGCAGCGTCTTGAGTTTCATCATCAGCCCTCTTTTCAGGGTGTCACTGCAATGGGTTTGTACGGTGCGACCAGAAAGAAGCGCTGGTCGGGCAAATCTACGGTGACGATGTGGGCACCGCTCAAGCCCAGTCGGCGACCCGGACCGAAGCTGAGCAGCGGGGTCAGCCCGGTGTCGAAATCGTGCAACCCTTCCAGGGCACTGATGAGTTTTTCGCGGCTGGCGTCGCGCCCGGCCTGTTTCATGCCTTCGCTGAGCAGCAGCATCGAACTGTAGGCGCCGACTTGCAGCACCGCGTGCTCACCGCCGAGCCCCTGGTGCTCGCGCAGTTGCGTCAAGGCCAGGCGCCCGGCCAGCGTCCAGTCACTGGGCACGAACGGATAGGCCAGAAACACTCGCCGGGAAAACCCGCTGGGCAATTGAAACAGGTCACCTGCCACCTGATTCGACGCGGCGAACAGGTAAGGCACCTGCCCCGCCGTTTGCAGGCGCTCGGCGAAGCGACTGAAACCGACGCCGCTGCCCAGGTAAAACACCGATCGCGAGCCCAGCGGCAACTCGTCCTGCGCCGAGTTGTAGGCCTGCAGCCGCACTTGCTGCCAGGCGTGATCATGCAGGTACTGGCCGAGGTGCTGCGCCGCCTCCTGTTGGCTCGGCTCGTCCGGGTAGACAATCAGCGTCGGGCCCTGGAGCAAGCGCAAATTGGCGGCACCGTAGTCGGCCAAGGCGATCAGTTGCTCGCGCAGCCCTGACAGCGGTTCGAAAATCTGCCGACTGGCCGGGGCCATGCCCTGCAACGAGAGCGGCCCGATCAGTGGAATGCCGGCGCGTTCCAGCCGCGTGACCAGTTCGGCGTCGAGCGCAGGTGCCAGTGGTGCGATCAGGGCGAACACCTGTTCCTGCTCAATCAAGCGATCCAGCGCCTGTTTGGCACTGGCGCGGTCCGGGCCCGGATCGAGGATGGTCAGGCGCAATTGCCGGCCATGGATCCCGCCCGCCTCGTTAATCCGCGCCACGCTGCCCTTGAGCACCGCCGCCACCGTGGCGCCCTCCGTGCTCAGCGGCCCCTGCCTCGGCAACAAGGTGCCCAAGTGCAGGCTGTCGGCGGTCAACCCGGGGTCGCGATCATCGGCCACGCGCTTGAGGTAGGCCGTGAGGTTGCGCTGATCATTCATCGACAGCACGAACCGGGGCATCGCCGGGTCGAGCCGATTATTCGCCGAATCGCGCCCTTCCTGGATCGCCCGGGCCAGTGCGCCCTCGGTGTAGGCCGGGTAATTGCGACCGTTGATCTGCTGTTGCCCGTAACCGCTGGAGAGCCGCGACCAGCTGATGTCCGGCGGCCGTACCCCGCCTTCGGGTCGCCCCTGGGCATCGGCGCCATGGCAATTGGCGCAGGGCAGGCTGGTGGCGGGCAGCAACATGCCCGCCGCGCCCACCCGAGCCATGATCGGCTCACCGCTTGCCGACACGCCCTCGCGATACAGCCGTTTACCGGCGCTTTCGCTGGGGCTCAGCGGCAACGCATTGGCGGCGAGATTGATGCCGCCAATCAGTAGCAGGCCGAGGACGAGGGCAATGTTCATGGCGCGTGCTCAACGACTGGCCACGGGCATTGTCAGCAACTGCAAGCGCTGGGCAATGGCGGCGGCCGGTGCATCGGGACGGATCTTGCTCCAGCGCTTGTTGGCCACGTCACCGACAATCAGCTGCGTCGAGTGCTGCTCGGGAGTCGGCACAATCTGGCCGATGCGCCCCAGTACAAGGTCCATTTGTGCCTTGTCGCCGGTGAGAAAAAGCCAGTGGGGGCCATCGACGCCCTGCTTCAAGGTGTAAGCCTTGAGTACCGCCGGCGTATCGCGCAGCGGATCACTGGTAAGGGAGATAAAGGTGATGCCATCGGCCTTGTCGCCCAGCACTTCGCGGACTTCCTTGAGCTTTTGGGTGATCAGCGGGCAGGCATCGTTGCAACTGGTGAAAATCACGTTAAGCAACACCACGCGGTTTTGTAGCGCGTCACTGTAGAAACGCAGCGTGTTGCCGTTCTGGTCCTGCAACGGCGTGTCGGTGAACCAGGTTTTCGCATCCCGGGTGCCGGTTGCCGGTTGCGCAGCGGCCACGGTAGGTGCGGGCTCTGTGTGGCCTTCATGGGAGAACGCCATAAAGCTGATGACGCAAAAACACATCGTAAGGAAGATCAAGGCGAGGGCTTTCATGGTTGGTGCTCCATGGCAATGGCCGTGTGTTTGGCGTGGGCGTTGCGCTGGCCGCTGAGTTTCTCGACCTGGCGGGTCAGCACGGTCGGGTCGGTAAAACCGTAATAGCGTGTCCAGTGGCGGCTGTTGCCGTCCCCCACCAGAATCAGCGGTTGATGGCTTTTGAAGTCACCGCTGAAGGAGCCGAGGCCCTTGAGGGTTTCGTTGATCGACTGCGAGCTGCCGGTCAGCCAGCTCCAGCCCGGCCCCTTCTGGAAGCTGCGGGCGTAGTCGTTGAGACGCTTGGCGTCATCGCGCTGCGGGTCGATGCTGATGGACACCAGTTGCACCTCCTCGCCGACCCGGGCGCCGAGTTGCTTCTGCACCTTGCCCATGATCGAGGACACCACCGGGCACACCGTGGTGCAGCTGGTGTAGATGAAACTCATGACCACGATTTTGTCGGTCACCAGGTCCTTTTCCAGACGCACCGGTTTGCCGTTCTGGTCCACCAGCGCAACGTCGGCGAATTTGACCTGGGCGCTTTCCGAACTGGCACTTTTAGCCGGCATGTCATGCCCGGCGTGTTCATCCGCCGAGTGCGCCAGGGCCTGGCCGATGCCGACGGCCAACAGGCAGAACGTCAGCAGTCCACGGTGTGCGAATCGGTTCATGTCGGTTTCCTCTTCAGTGGGCATCGCCGGGAATCACCCGAACGCTGGCAAAGGTCTTGTCATCGAAACTCGCGCCAAGGGACGCCGCACGCACGTGCAGGTACCAGGCGCCGTTCTGGTCGAGGGTCACCGGGGCTTCATAGATGCCATTGCCCACGTCAAGGGCCGCGACTTGCTGGGCCCGGGAAGTCGGAGCACGGAAGTAGCGCACCTGAACGTCCTTGACCCCGCTGCGCTGTGCCTTCTGCTGGCCCTGAACAATGCGAAACCGCACGGTGTAAGGGCTGCCGAGGGCGGCCGTGGACTTATCGAGCATGAACTCGACTTTTGGCACGCCGGGGAGCGTGGCGAGGTTCGGGTCCGGCTCAACCAGCGCCGTGAAGCAATGGATGATGTTCGGCTGGTTGAGCAGGAACGCCACGTCGAAACGCCCGGCGGCTGGCAGCTTGATCCGCGAACTGTAAAGCCCTGGCTCGACCTCGCGCAGGCTGCGGTCGATGACCATGGCGGCCCGCGCCACCTGCCCGCGATTGGGGTAGCCGGACATCGGCGCGTTCATGCCTTCGGCGTAGAAATAGGTGGTGTTGTCCACCGGGTTGACCACGAACACCGCGTTGTCGTCCCGCGACACCGCCAGGCTCGAAGCCAGGGGCAAATCACCGGCCAGTCGTGGCGCCTGGGCCCCGGCTTCGAAACCCTGACTGATCGGCGTGCGGCCGGCCCCCAACGACGAGAGGTTGATCATCGTAACCTTGGCCGAGGCCAATCCACGGATGTAGGCGTAGGCCTTGGTGAACACCACTTGGTAGGGTTCGGCGGACACGTCCAGCTCGTGGATCATCGAATCGGTGGCCGCGTCGATCACCGCCACCTGGTTTTCCAGAGTGTTGAGGACGATGCCGAAACGCCCGTCCGCACTGAACCCCATCGGGCCCAGGCCCTGTTTCATTTTGATCACCCGCCGAACCGCGAGGCTGGCGGTATCGACCACGGTCACGCTGCCGTCCTTGCCGTCGGCGACATACACCGCCTGGGACAGCGGCGAGTACGCCACCGACAGCGGGTGCGAGCCGGTCTTGAGTTGCTTGCTGATGGTCAGGCTGGCGATGTCGATGATGCTCAGGGTGCCGTCGTCGCGGTTGCTGACGAAGGCAAAACGGCTGTCTTTGCTGAAGGCGATTTCATGGTGCCCGGCCCCGGTGGCCAGGTGTTTGAGTGGCTTGAGGCTGCGGGTGTCGATCACCGTGACCCCCGACTGCTCGGCGGTCTTGGCATTGTTGCCGACCCACAGCAGGCGCTCGTCCGGCTGCAAGGCTACGCGCACCGGGTTGCTGCCAGCGGCGACCGAGTCGACCAGCTTGAACTGCTCGCTGTCGATCACCGCCACTGCATCGGCGGTCGGCATGGAGACGAACACCCGTTTGTTGTCCTTGGGCGTGGTCCAGTCCATCGGCGGTTGCTTGATCTCAATCCGCGTCATGGTGCTGGTGATGCCGCCCACCGACACCGACGGGTCGACCACCGAGACACTGGCGTCGCGGTTCATCACCAGCAGGAAGTAGCTGTTCAGGTCGAGCAGCGGCCGCGCGCCAATGCTGGATTTGAGGAAGACCCCGACCCGGGATTTGCAGCTTTGCTCGCGGCCCTGAGCCTTGTCGGCGGCGATGGTTTCCGGGTCCAGCCAGGCGCCGGGATTGACGCCCGACAACGGCTGGCCCGAGGCACTGTCGCTGACGCGGAACTGCACGTCGGCAAACTCGCCTTCACGCAACACACCGTCCTGGGCCAATGACTTGACCTCAAGCGCCACCGAAATCCCGTCTCGGGAGAGGTTCTGACCGCTCCAGGTGTCCGGCAGTGCGACTTCGCTCAGCAGGTTGGGCGGCGCGGTGCGCCAGACGCCGAAGCTGATGAGTGCCACTGCGACGACCAGCCCACAACCGGCGATTTTTGTAGTCCTGTTCATTACCCTCTCCCCTTACAGATCTGTGCCTGCCTTGTCCCTTGTAGGTACGAGCGGTGTCAGCCCCCCAACCCCTGGCTTTACGGTGCCGGTGCCGGTTCTGGCTCGCTGGTCACCCGCAGCAATCCCCAAAGCCCGGCGGTGTTGCCGTAGGCGCCGTAATCACGGAACAGGTAGTCGCCCGGTATTGCGTTGCTGCCCCCGGCGCTCGGGTGCATGAAGCTGAAGTGCGCCGCCGGCAGGATGCTTTCACGAGCGCCGATGTACATCGACATCGGGTTGTAGCCGAACCGCACCGACCCCACCCCAGGTGTCATCATCGGATAGCCACCGGTATCGCTCTTCTCCGACTGGAACGGGTTGACCGACCAGACGTGACCGTCCAGTTGGAAGGTCGTGCCGCGACTGCCACCGGTCGGCATCAGGATATGGGTGCGGAACGGTTGCCCCGGTTTCACATACAGCACCGGTGTCTGAGGATCGCCCCCGATGAGCGCATTGCTGTACGCCATATGCGCGTTAGGCACGTCACCGTAACCGGCGCCATTGGCGTGCCCGAACGGCGCATCCGGCGCCAACCCGAAGCGGAACCAGATCGGCTCGGCCTTGTAGTTGATGGCCATGCTCGAGTTGTCCTGTGGATCGGTCGGCACACCAAAGCCTTCGGCGGCAATACCTTCCACCGGCCGACCGTTGGCCCAGCGGATGTTCAACGCTTTCTGCCAGACCATCGCGAAGTCGCGGTAAGTGGTCTGCCCTGGTGCCGTGACCGTTGCGTTGGTTTTACGCGCATCCTCAACCCAGGTTGCGCCGACCGGCAGGATGGTCATCGCCCCACCCAAGCCTTTCTGCGGTTGTTTGATGAGGTCCGCCGGCGTGATATTCAGTCCGCCGAACTCCACCGCCGTGGCGTTGATGTTGTCGACACTGCGGCCCAGTTGCGAGATCGGCTTGCCTTCACGCTCCAGGTGCCCGGCGTAGTACTGATAAGTACGGGTCGGGTATGCGCCGCTGTTGCCGATGCGCGGTGGCACGGTCTGGATCGGGTTGGCGCCGACATTGGTGCCATCGGATTTGGTGATGTCATACGCCAGCAGTTGTGCATGCAGGCCAACATGGCTCGAAGGCCGCAGCAGGTTGTTGGTGAAGATGGTCGAGCCCTGGCCATTGTTGCGATCTCGCTTGACCAGCCCTTGCATCACGGCAGTCTGGGTCAGGTCGGGCATGACCACAGGCAAGCGGTTTTCCAGGGTGACGTTGATGCAGTCACCCGCCGCCGCGCGCAATACCAGCGGCTCCACCGGCACACCTGGTTTCATTTTTCCAGTGAGCGGATCGAGGTCGGATTTGCGCACGTACAGGATCGCAGTCGGATCATGCAACGGGCCGCTTTGACCGCCGATGGTGATGGTTTCGCCATCTTCAGGATCGACCACGGTGACCTGAGGGATGTTCACCGGCCGCGAGTTGAACACCAGGGTGCCACCCGCCGGGTTCAACGGCCCACCCACGTGTTGCCCGATACCGGCCGGATCGCCGATGGTCAGGTTCAACGGATTGCGCAGGATGTCGTTGGCCAGCGCCGCAACCACTTCATAGTTGCGTTGCACGGTCGGCCGGGTGCCGATGCCGTTCGGGTTGGCGCCATACCGTGGGCAGATGCCATCGAACGCCACGGTGTTGCGCATACCGGTCGGTTTCGGGTTGTTTGGCAGTGCGAACAGATCGCTGCGCTGGGTCGTGTAGTTGCGCATCACGCCCCAGATACCGTTCCAGTAACCTTCAATCGAAGCGTCCATCGAGTACAGGTAATCCCCCGTGGCCGCCGCCGAACTGGAGAGCATCGAGACCGGCGCGTTGAAGCCCAACTGTTCGGAGATACCGACCATCTGCGACGAGCGCCAGCCGGAGTTGGAGCTGTTGCCGAAGCCGGAACCGCTTTGCAGCCATTTCACGCCGTGCAGGGTCACGTTGTGCTCTTCTTCGTGACCGCCGGCATGCACCCGCAGCCGCACGTTGTCACCGGTGTAAGTGCGCAACATTGGCGTGAACGGGTCACCCGGTTCCGCGCCGCCACGGTTGACGTGTGGCGGGAACAGTGTGGTGCCGCCGGTTGGACCGGTGGCGGCGGTGACCAGGTTCGGTGCCAGGTTCATCGCCGGGATGGCGCGGTCGGTACGGCTTTGCATGGCGTACGCCAGGTCGCCGCCGAGGCCGTCGGCCTGCATGCCGCGCTTGCCGTCCGGGCCGACCTTGTTCGGGTCGTAGACCCGCAGGGCCAGCGGTTCGTTGCGGTAGTTGACCACGAACATGCCGGGGTCATCGACCGAGATCGCCTGTGGGCATGGCCGAGTCGGACAACCCGGCACCATACCGCCCTGCACTTCGATGATGCCGTCGAGCAAGGTGCTGGCGTTGTTGCGCACTGGCGGGTTGATCGCGTAGCGGAAGCTGTCCGCGGTGGCCGGGAAGGTTTGTGGATCAGGCACGCCGTTAGGACCGGCGCCCACATACACTCCGGCTTCATAGGCGTGCTGGAAGTCGCTGTACTCGAGGAAGAACTCACGGAAGCTGTCGTTCTTGCCGTCGCCGTCGATGTCCCCGGTGGACACCACCGCTTGCCACGACGTCGGCCCGCCGTCCTGGCGCGCGCCGCTGTACAAAGGCTCGCCGGTTTCGGCATGGAACCAGGTGGAACCGGCCGGTTCAGCCAGTACGGTGGCGTACAGGCCAATCTGTTGGTGAGTCGATGGGCCCAGGTGGTCGTGGGTAAAAATGGTCCCCAGTCCACGGTCGACACCTTTGGCGTTTACCACCGGATCGACGAACCAGCGCTGCATCGCCGTGCGCGCGCCCACCCAATCCGCCCGGCCATACTGACCGAAGTACGGGTGATTCCTGGCTTTTGGACAGGCCGGTGTGCCGTCACGTGGATCGGTGCCTTCGCACTGGTTGAACTCGCGAATGGCGCGGATGCGTTCTTGCACAGCCCCCGGGGAAAGCACGCCGTCTTCATAGTTCCAGCCGTTGGCCGAACCGTCGGCCGCCGTCAGGTCCCATTTGGGCAGGTGAATGTGCTGACCGATCACGTCGGTCGGCGTGCGCACCTGATAGTCATCCATCTCATAGACGGCCGGCACCAGGTTGGTTTGCTGGTATTGCACGCAATCGAAGGTGTTCATGCGCATCACCAGCGGCTCTGGTGGACGCTGCTTGGTGATGACCGGCCAGGCGTCTTCCCACAGGGCCAGAATGCGCGCTTGCGGGAAGTGGTAGCCGACCTTGTTGTACACCGCGTCGAACTGGATGTTCGCCGCTTTGTAGACCCGTGGACGGTCGGCGGTAAAGGTCGACGAGCCGGTATAGGACATGCCGTCGATGCGTTCACCGCTGGCAAACTCGCCGGTGCCGGCGCTGCTGGTCAGGCGTTTTTGCCGGTCGTCCATGCACGGTTCGTAATAAGGCGCGCCGGCAATCGGCAAGGCACCGTTGGTGCGGAAGGCCTTCGCCACGATTTGATTGCCGGGCAGCAAGGCAAAGCTTGGGTGGTCCTTTTTGGCGTGGAAGGCCATGGCCGCCTGTTCGACTTCGGTGCCCTCTTCCGGCATGTAGATCGGTTTGGCGCGGGTCACTTCCTTGGAGAAATCCAGCGACGTGGTAATGGTGTGCGCCACGCCACCGGCGGAGAAACCGTCCAGGGAATGACGCCCCAGGCCGCCATCCCAGCCACCGGACTGCGCCGGGTCGAGGTTGGCCCACAAGGCGTTGCCGCTGGTTTTCAAGGACTGGGCCTTGGCCGCGTCGAGCATGTCCAGCGGTGGCGTCGGCGGACGTTGGCCGACCGAAGTTTCCATGCCGCCGATCCAGAACGGATAGCCAGGGTTTTTCAGGCTGCCGTCGGCATTGCGGTTGGCTTCGCTGCGATCCACCAGGGCCAGGGAACCGATGGCCTGAGCGCCGCCGCTGCTGCCGCTACCGCCGCCGTCGTCATCTTCTTCGTCATCGTCGTCACCACCACCGGCGACCAGGGTCTCGCCGATTTTCGGCACCACCGCGACCTTGCCTGGCATCGGCGCCATGGCTTTGCCCGGCAGCGGCACGACCGCTGGAATCGGCGTACCGGCAATGATTTCGCCATCGGGCAAGGCCCGGGCACCTGCCGCCGGTTTGCCGCTGCGCAAGGCGTAGGGTTCGCTGTGGAACCCGTCGGCACCTTGCTGGGAAACTTCGAGTCGGGTGCCTTCTTCAAACACGTCATGCACCCGCCACATGCTCCACATACCTTGTGCGAAGTGCGGATAGAAGTGGCAGTGGTAAATCGCATCGCCCGCTACGCGGTTACGGTTGCCCGAACCACCGTTGGCGATTTCATAGGTGTAGCCGGCACCCGGGCCGATGCCCTGGGCATCCACATAGTCGGAGTTGTCATCGTTGGGGTTGAACAGCCATTGATGACCGTGCAGGTGGAAGATGTGCTGCTCGTGGCCGTTGTGGGTGTTGCGGAATTTGACGAAGTCGCCAATGTAGCTGTGGTTGACGTTGGACGGCTCGGACGGATACAGCGCCATGGTCGCCTTGACCCCAATCTGATCGGCGCTCGGTACCTGCCCTGGAAGAATGCCTTCCAGGCCAGCGTTGGCCGGCACGTCCACCAGCATCGCCACGTCGCCGACAGTGTGCGAACTGAGGAAGAATTCTTCATAGGCGCAGGACAGGCAATCGTGCATCGGCCCGACACCCAGCCGGTTGGCCACCACCTCGGCGCCCATGCCGCCGGAGCCATAGTTGATCATGAACGAGTCGCGGGTCGGCTCCAGCACATGGGCCATGACCGGGTCGGCCCAATATGCGGGGAACGCCTGGGTCGCGGCGGTTTCATCCTGGAACTGCGAGGCGAAATCGCGGAACGGTTCCAGCCGGTTCGGAATCGCCGGGTTGCGTTTGCCGACGGCTTCCAGCGGATAGGTCGACGGCGGGAAGCTGCCGTCGGCGTTGCTGCCCATCACAATCGCGTCGCTTTCGCTGGAGATGATTTCATTGCCGTCGACCATGTTGATGATCGGTGTGCCGGCCTTGCCTTCACGGATCCACGGTTCGCGTTGCGGGTAGCGCGCCTGGTAGTCGACGATCGGTTGACCGGCCGGGGTGCGGCCGCTGCTGGCCAGGCGCATCTCTTCTTCGGTCACGGTGTTGCGGTAGCTGCGGCCGCCCTTGGGCACCACCACGACCTGGCCGAACAGGCCGTTGGCAACGTTGCCCGCATCGCCTTCACCACCGAAAGTCGCGCCACGGCTGCTGGCGGCGAATGCACCTTCGCGCTCGGCGAACAAGGTGTAGGAACGGGTGCCGCCGGGGGCGACCAGCGAATTGCCGTTGCGCCCGGTGTACGAGGCGATGTCATCGATGCTGTTGACCGCTTGCATGCCGTTGACCTGGAAGCCGACGTGGCGGTCGGTGACCTGCTCATCGACTTTGAACTGCTCGACGTCACCTATTTCGACCTCCCCCTCAACCCCTTCCTCGCCGTTTTCGTGGCTGCCGGGATTGGCCTGATACGCCAGCAGGTTCTGCAGGTTGATGGTCAGGCAGTCACCGGCGGCCACCCGCAACACCAGGGGACGCGGACGCTTGTCGGGCCGCAGCGAGACTTTGCCCGGCACTGCCGCGCCGCCCTGAGCCAGGGACACATTGTGGTCGTCGACCACGTCACGGCGCAGGGCGAACATCATGCCGTTGGCGTTCTGCGCCCCGAGGCGGTTGAACATCAGCGGCTGATCCAGCGCCACGACGTTCGCCACCAAATTGCGCTCGCAGCGCAGGGCCGCCTCAGCCAGCTCGATGCCGAACATCGACACCACCAACAGCGCGAATTTAAACAAGGACGAAGTGTTGGGTATGCCGGTCATGATCACGGGCCTCGCTGTGGGTGCTCACAGGGAATAATTCTCGACAAATCCGCTTGAGCAATCCGCATGCCATAAATAATTCAGTTAGTTTTCAGCCACTTGAAGCGACGATCTGAGAACCCGGGGGATATTCCCCACTTATTCCCCACTTTTCGGCCCAGTCCTTGTTGCCCCACTATTGGGGGACGTTCCCCACACTCGCCAATCACAGCGGTGCGTCCATGGCCAAGCCTTGCAAGCGCCGGTACTGACGCAAGACGCTGGGCACATAACGCTGGGTTTCAGCAAACGGCGGGACCACTCCGCCACGGCTCAGCACCGCTTGCGGCCCGGCGTTGTAGGCCGCCACGGCGAGGGTGATGTCGTTGTCGAACAGGGTCAGCAGGCGCTTGAGGTATTTGGCGCCGCCCTGGATGTTGGCCTTGGGGTCATAGACGTTTTTCACCCCCATCTCCCGGGCGGTATCGGGCATCAATTGCATCAGCCCGCCGGCGCCTTTGGGGGACGTCGCATCCGAGTTGTAGCGGGACTCTTCGCGGATGACCGCGTGCAACAACGCGGCCGGCAATTCATTGGCCGTGGCGGCCGCCGACACCAGCTCTGCATAGGGTTGCCTGGCAATCATCTGGGGCTGCTGATCAAGACCGACCAGCGAGGATTGGGGCTCGTGAATCACCCGTTCATAGGTGCGGCCGGGACGGTGAACATTGGACAGTACGTAACTGCCCTTGGCGTCCACGGAAACGAACACATCGGCCTGTACGACGCTCGTCAGCAGCAAACAGCCGAGCAGTCCTGTGGTGAGTGTTTTCATTTTTTTGTCTCCCCTGCCCGGCCCCGAAAAATGGGGGTAATGCCCCAATGGCCGGTAGTAAACAAGCCATACGCAAGCACTGTGCCGAAAGCGCAAAGGCCCGGAATACAGGGGTTGTGGAAGAATGACCGGGGGTGAGCATGGCAATTGCATACGCCTCCATGGCGACCCTTCTGCCGACTGTGTGAGGTCATCATGAATCAGCGTTTGCGTTCCGCCCCGCGTCCTCAAGGCGGGTTCACCCTGCTCGAACTGTTGGTGGTGCTGGTGGTGCTGGGGCTGTTGGCCGGCATCGTCGCGCCGAAGTATTTCGCCCAACTGGGCCGCTCCGAAGTGAAGGTGGCCAAGGCGCAAATCGAAGGCTTGGGCAAAGCGCTCGACCTGTACCGTCTGGAGGTCGGTCATTACCCATCGACCGAACAAGGTTTGCAGGCGCTGGTCACTGCGCCAAGCGATGAAACCAAATGGACCGGTCCTTACTTGCAGAAAAAACTGCCGCAGGATCCGTGGGGCCGTAACTACAACTACCGCTACCCCGGCGAAAACGGCGAATACGATCTGCTGTCCATGGGCAAGGACGGCCAACCCGGCGGCGAAGGCGAAAACGCCGAAGTCACCAGCTGGCAATGACGGGGGGGCCGACCATGCGCTTTCATCTCAAGGCAGTGGGCAAGGCTGGCGTGGTCTCGATGACCGTCGAGGCCCCCGGCCACAGCGAGGCCCGGCGCATCGTCGAAGACCAGGGCTTGCGGGTGGTCAGCCTGCACGTCGAGCGGCACTGGCGCGCGTTGCGCCTTCGACAGCGCGAGACATTCAATCTGGTGTTGTTCAGCCAGGAACTGACCACCTTGCTCAACGCCGGCCTGCCGTTAATCGATGCGCTGGAAAGCCTCGCAGAAAAAGAGAACGCGCCACAGGCCCGTAAAACGTTGAGCGAACTGGTGCGCCTGCTGTATGAAGGCAAATCGTTCTCCCAGGCATTGGCCCAGCTGTCGGCGGTGTTCCCTCCGCTCTACGTGGCGCTGGTGCAGTCCAGTGAGAAGACCGGCGCCGTGGGTGATGCCCTGGGCCGCTATGTCAGCTATCGCCAGCGCATGGACGAGGTTCGGCAAAAAATCGTCAGCGCTTCGATCTACCCCCTGCTGTTGCTGGTGGTGGGCGGTGGCGTGGTGTTGTTCTTGATGGGTTACGTGGTGCCGCGCTTCAGCCTGGTGTTCGAAGGGCTGGGGTCGAATCTGCCGTGGCTGTCGCAAGTGCTGATGAGCTGCGGGATGTTCCTGCACGCCCACCAGGGTGAGTTCTTCGGCGCATTGGCGGCAATCATCGTCGCCCTCGGCTTTCTTCAGCGACAACCGGCCTTTCGTCGGGGCGTCGACCGTGTGATCGAAAAACTCCCGGCGGTCCATCAACGCATCTTCATGTACGAACTGGCGCGCTTCTATCGCTCCCTGGGCATCCTGTTGCAGGGCGGCATTCCCCTCGTCACCGCCATGGGCATGGTTCGCGGCCTGCTCACCCCCGCCTCCCGCGTGCGCCTGGACCAGGCCTGCGAACGGGTACGCGAGGGGCAATCACTGTCGGCCGCGCTGGAGCTCAATCACCTGGTGACCCCGGTCTCCCTGCGTTTGCTTCGAGCGGGCGAACAATCCGGCAACCTCGGCCAGATGATGGAGCGCAGCGCTGACTTCTACGACGAAGAAATCAGCCGCTGGATCGAATGGTTCGTGCGGCTGTTCGAACCCTTGCTCATGACCTTCATCGGCCTGCTGATCGGGGTCATCGTGATCCTGATGTACATCCCGATCTTCGAACTGGCTTCGAGTATTCACTGACCCGCTGGAACAGGATCGATGTGTACCGTTCATCGTTCATACGCGTTGCCACTGAATTAATCGGCGCGTTGCGGTGTTCTCCCATTGAATCGAGCAGCAAGTTGCATTGTTCATCAACGTTCCAACCTGAATAAGAAGACGGAGAACGACATGCACATCAACAAGCTTTTACTGGCAGTAGCTATTGGCGCAGTTCTGTCGGCGTCTACCGTATTGATCCCGGACAGCTTGTCCGGGGTATCGAGTGCCCAGGCCAAGGATGGTGGTAGTGGTGGCGGCGGTGGATCGGGCGGCGGGGGCGGTGGTGGTGGTCACGGCGGCGGTGGGTCTGGCGGTGGTGGCGGAGGTCACGGCGGCGGTTCTGGTGGCGGTGGCGGCGGTCACGGCGGCGGTGGTTCCGGTGGCGGAAGCGGGGGCGGCGGCAATGGCGGTGGTCACGGTGGCAGCGGCGGCGGTGGCAATGGCGGCGGCCACAGTGGAAACGGCAGCGGCGGCAACAGCGGCAGCGGTCACAGCAGCGGCGACCATGGTTCGGGACACTCAGGCAGCTCAGCCTCATCCGGGCGCAGCGGCACTCACTCTGAGCCCGGCGACGATCACGGTGTACACCGCTCGGGCGAAATCGGCGACGACCACGGTGTGCACCGCGCGGGCGAAATCGGCGACGACCGCGGTGTGCATCGCGCGGGCGAAATCGGCGACGACCGCGGTGTGCATGTCGGTGGCGAGCCAGGCGATGACAAAAGGTCCTGACAGGGGCTGATCTTCAAACCCCCACAATCCCTTGTAGGAGCGAGGCTTGCCCGCGAAGGCGTCGTATCAGTCAACGCTTGTTTTGAATGTCACGACGCCTTCGCGGGCAAGCCTCGCTCCTACAAGGAGATGTGTAATCCGGCGTTCTACAACCCACACTCAACCCGATCCAGCCGCTCGCGCAAAAACTCGATCAACGCCTGCACCGGCCGCGAACTCTGGCGGTGCTGCGGATACACCGCCGACAACGTCAGCGGCGGCGGACGAAACTCATCCAGCACCGGCACCAGCCGACCCTCTTTCAGCGCCGAACCGACAATGAACGTCGGCAAATACGTAATCCCCATCCCGGCCACCGCCGCATCCTTGAGCAACTCCCCGTTATTGACCCGCATCCGGCCCGTCACGTTGACGCTCAGCGGCTTACCCTGCCCTTCGAAACGCCATTGCACCTGACGCCAACGTGATCGCACCTATGATGAACCGAGAATCATCATCGGGTTCGTCGTGCTGGTGAAATCAGAGATGATCATGGCGTTCACTTTGGTGGCGTGCCAGGGACGCCGCCGGGCGACTTGACTAAACAAACCCCGAGCCTTGCACCAGTATTCAGCCCAGACGTTAATTCTGTAAGAGTTATCTCACAACAAAAAAGGAAGTTTCTTTCGTTAATTAAATACCAACACTTCAATACGCGTAAGAAAACTCTGATTTTCCATGTGCATATTGACGACCAGCCGATATCACCACTAGGGTTTATGCATAAACGTCACTATCTTGGGCTACCGACGAGTTTCAAAAAAAAAAAAAACACTTACATCACCGATATTCTCAGGATTGACACTCGAACTTAATAAAGTAACAACAAACACACTCTCACACGTGCGCAAGGAATAACAAAAATGATACCACTCGTTAAAACAGCGCAGTCGAAAATCTCAGACAACGAAATCTCAATATTAAATGGAAGAGTATCAATTCCGAAAAACTATTTACGTGAAAGAGCTTATTTAGAAAGCACCAGCATTCTCGTGATCTCAGGTTCGTTAATCGAGGGCATTGGCACCATCCACTCCGATATCGATTGCATCGTTTTCTGCGAGCATCGACCCAAAGCTAGCAGCATGAAAAATTACGACCATGCGCTCATTACAGATATAAATTACCACTACATAACCCAAGACGAAGAAGTCCATAATACTACCAACTTCTATGGCGACACCAGTATCCACATTGATGCCGACTATATAACCTTTGCCGAACTGAACAACATTATCACCAAGATTGAGGTAGCATTCGATGAAATTTCTGGTGATCAGCGCTTCCTCTATGCCCCAGTACTGTCAAACACAGAGAACAACGTCATTCATAGATCATTAATCGGGCACGCGCTGGAGAATAAAGAAAAATTCAATCGGCTGAAATCCGAGATACCGCTGGAGAAACATATTTATGTAGCTCATCGTGAAAAACTGCCAGTATTTTATGCATTTCAAGATATTCAGGGTTGCTGGCAGTCGGGAAATCTTTGGATGGGTTGTGAAATTGCCCGGGACATGATGCTAAAAACGACGATGAGCTTTACCTACTTAACAGGCACAACGAACAAGCACTACAAGTGGGTGTATTCGAACATGTTAAGAATTGATGGGTTTGATGAAATCAAGAACAGCTTTTTCTCCTTGGCTAGACGGGGAGCGGTTACAGAAACTGAATGCCTATCGTACATACAAGATATGCTGACATACATGGACCTGGTATTCTTAGCAATTGAAGGACTCCTAAAAAAAACCAATATCTATCCTTCAACGCAAAAATCTCTTTCCGTACTGGATGAGGAATTCAATAAACGAAAACAAACCAAACACAAAATATCAATGTGCGAATACTACTTCAGAAAAAAATACTTCGCCGCGGAGGGCACCCCCTCTTTAATTACCTTACTGAAAGAATGGGATTAAGAAGAATATATTGTAAACCCACTTTCTACACACTTTAGGGCTTCATTGTATTCTTCACACTAATACGGGTTAACGCATATGGAAATCACCCGAATAGCCGTCCCGCTAATATTTTCCAGATTAGGGGAGATGACCGCCTCATTGCTTTATTTTTCATTTATTGGACATTATATTGCTGATTCACTTAGTCATGCATCTTTTGCATGGGCGCTAATTTCTTTTCTAACCGTAGTAGCTATCGGATTTTTTTCAGCATCGCTTGTAAAAATAGCCGGGGCGACTGATCTAAATACGAAAAAAATCGAAAACGACCTGATTGTTTCATTTAGGCTAGCAATATTTCTTGGGATTATTATTGTTGTTATTATCGCCGTAATTGGCACAAGCGCATCTAGATCAATTACGAACGACGGTGAGCTCGAGGCTTTAATAGCTCTATTCACTCTCTCACTCTCAATCCCCGCCCTATACCTACAAATAGTGATTTTCAACTTTTTCAACGCAACCAAAAAAACCATATACGAGGTGATATACACATGGTCATTCAATGCCACCCTCGCTTCAGCGTGCATAATTTTAGTTACGACGAACACAAACTTCAACTTTATTCATTTCGCCTTTATATATTCAGGCCTTAGATTAGTTTTTACTTGCCTTGCGCTAGCACTTTTTGATTTAAGGATCCGCCAACACATTTTTCACTTTAGCCACTCACAACCAATACCAAAAACAACATATGTGAATTACTTCGTTAACGGACTCCCAATGGCAATTTGTTTTGGAGGAGAAAGCTTATTATATTTTATTTTCTCTTTTATCTCAAAAACCATAGGCGATACGAGCTTATCGGCGTACCAGGCATCGCTGCATTTTTTAAGTTTCGTATATATGATCTCAATTGGAGTTGGAAACGCAACAGGGATAGGGGTTGCGCGATATTATGGCCTGAAAGACTTCAACTCATTGAGAGCCACCTATTCTCAAGGGATAATGTTCGGACTATTCATATTGCTTCCAATTTTGGTAGCATGTTTCTTCTTAAAGGAGGAGATATCTATAATATATTCATCCGACACGACAACAAGAAGATTAATCGAGGACAATATTTTGATCTCGATCCCTTTCTTATTATTTGAATATATTTATGTTGTGACTCGAATGACATTGAGAAGCATGGGGGACTTCTGGGTCCCCACGCTAATGACTATATTGTCACTCAACATTCTAGGGCTAATACTATCTACCGGGTTGCTATCACTCCATGATTATAGCGTTAGCTCTCTATTTGTAACGCTAGTCTTTTGTTCATTATTTCTGATGCTGATTTTACTCTGGCGACTAGGACACGTCTTAAAAAATAGCGATCCGTCAATTAATCGAAAATCAAAACAAGATACAAAATATTGTTTTTAGACTGACTGTCTATTTGCAAACTGTAGGGAGGACTTAACTATGAACCAGGTAAATCCCGTACTGCATTCGCTAAACCAGCGCACCAACTCCATCACTATCATAAGCGAGCATCATGGCTGGCGAACATTAAGTGGCGTTCAAACAAACGACTATTATGCTTACCGCAACGCTATTCTCAACGGCTGCCACCTTCAAAGAGCATCTTTCGATCTTCGGCACCCTGAAGAAATGATTTGCGACTTGAGCAACATCGAACCAATTTTTAATGGCATGTCCGCCGAGGAAATTCTGTCCATATGGGATTACTTGAGTTTAAGCACAAGTAAAATATCGGCCACAGCGATACGTAGAATTAACGGCGATGGCTTATCCCCGGAAATTGCCATTTCCGGCCCTTCGAAGACGGACCTTGTCAATCTGAAAAATACACTTATTAGTGAGGCATTTACGCACCTTCGTCGCGACACATTTCCTGTCCTTATGAAAGAATCCACTTACGGCATTGCAAAGAGCCGGCTACTTATAAATACGAGTAACGAAACCCTAGAGTTCCACAACAGGTTCTGCGCTTTTTATAGTAAGTTTATATCCCATGAACACTGGGATAACTGCTCTGCGCTTAATACCAGATATATTTACGAAAACCATGCAATTTGGTCACAAATCGAAAAAATCTCAAAAAACAAACTATTTTTACTGTCCGCAGGCTTACCGATAGCCCTTGGCTACTTTGCAGCGACCGAAGATTCCAATATTTTTTTTTCAGAGGTTCATCGACAAAACGACTCTAGCCTGTTGAGTAGAGAAAATGCTTTTCAAGATATTTTTCCGCACCCGACCTCATCGAACGAATCATGGTTGATTATTGATAAAGCCTATACCGGGGGAAGCCTCAGGCAGGCGACAAACATGATCAGGAAAAAATTTGGATATGACATCGAAGTCAAAACTGTAGCGCTATTCCCTAAATCATTCAGTGCCTTTATGAGCGCGGATTATGCTGTTTATGCTGGAAAACTTTTCGAGGTCAAATCTTGCGCTTCACGATTAGACAGGAATCTGTGGCACAAACAATTGATAACGGAATAATCAACATGAGACCTTTATTTAAGCGCGAATATATTCTAGAGATAGAAAGATGTCTTTACGAAGCCAGAAAACAACTGCGCCGTTACTGGGCGGGAACTCTGGCTTGTTTGCCTTCCGTCAACCCTGAAGCAAAAAACTGGAATAATTCGCAAACCCAGTACGACCTGGACTGTCAGAGGATACTATACGACTGCCTTTCAAGCACTACTTTGGGAATCACGATTTATTCTGAAGAAAGTACTTCAGCGACCAAATATGGAGGAAATGAAAACTTCTACCTGTTAATAGACCCTCTAGATGGAACACACAACGCAATTCATGGGTTTCCTGCGTATACATCTAGCGTGGCTCTTTACCACGAGGGAGCCTATATTTTTGGTTGGGTTTATGATATCTCAAGAGATTTAGTCTATACCGCTGCGTTGGGCGAGGGATCCTACCTTCAGTCGCCTATTATTGTGAAAAGACTCTACACCCGTAAAGTCAGCTGCATTGAAGACATGCACATCTCTTTTCATCGGACGAAAGACGATAGTGAAAAAATCACAATTCAAAAGCTCCTATGGACAGCAAACAAAGTCCGCATTTATTCATGCTCCTCATTAGAAATTTGTCTTATCGCCGCCGGAGTTCTTGATGCCTTTATTGACCTAGGCTCACCAGGACATGAGCGTAGTTGTGATATTGCCGCAGCGGAGTTGATTTTAAGAGAAGCCGGAGGCGCGCTATTTTATAAAGCAGGAAATGCTAGGTATTCCCTACCTCCGTCGCCCGCATCCCTTTCAGACTCCGAAACTTTGATTGCCTTGTCCTCCAAAGAGCTGATACGAATTTTCTTGTAAGTGCAGGATTAACTTAACTGGAGAAAATCATGCTAGTGGAAACTGTAAGCTTAAAACTTGAGTTATTGTGCAAGGGTGTTAGTTTTTCCAGAGAATTCCTGGAGTACTTTCAAGTCAGAACAGAGCATATTGAAAAAAGACGAGCTTATGGGACGGGAGACAGCATCATTCTTGGTTCGAACATTCGCACTCCGCAAGAAATCATTCTAGATGGACAGATCATTGCTGCTGCAAACTACAATCCGGATTCAAACTACTGCATTTCCTTAGAGAAAAAAAACCCTGTGCTCAAGCATGGGGATAAAACTTTGAAAATTACATTTCCAGTTAGGCCTAAATCTTACGGCACCTATCTGAGCAACAACGAACTATTTGAGCAGCATATAACCGTATATGGCAATTCAACCCTTGGAGTTTTTTCCCCTGGTCATTGCTATTACTTCAACAACGGTAATGAGTGTAAGTTTTGCTCTTTGGGATCAGCAAGAGAAATACTATCCGATCACAAGATGCGAATAAAGGGTGACATCGCTGGTGAAGCCGTAGCCACAGCTATTAAGGAGGAGAGCGGACGATATAAAAGGGTTCTATTTAACGGTGGCACGATTCCAAATTACGACAAAGGATACTCGATACATATAGATCTAATGGAACGGGTAAAAGAAACGAACTATCAGAGCACCTTGGATTATCACTTAATTTCTATGCCTCCTAAGGATTTTCGCCTTTTTGATCGATTCAAAAAAACCGGCAATAACATGTCTATGAGTTTAGAGGTGTTCAACCCGACTCTATTTAAAGAAGTTTGCCCAGGCAAAGCACGTGATTATACTCGCGAACGGTTTTTGGCCGCTTTCGAAGCCGCTGTTGAAGTTCTAGGCCGTGGTAACGTATATGCAGGATTTGTGGCTGGGATGGAACCGTTGGAGTCAATAATTGAAGGTATTGAGTATTTCGGGGACAGGGGAGTGGTGCCTGCTGTTGCAGTATTTCATCCCGACGCCGGTTCACAATATTCTAATAGAAAGCGCCCATCAAAAGACTTCTTGACGGCAGTCGGAAAAAAGATGTCGGAAATATATCACAGAGAAGGATTTCATCCGTTAATCGAGGGAAGTGGTAGAAACTCATTAGACACCGAAGCCTATTTAGGAGGATTTGCATGATGGGTACATCTGGCCAACCAGTATTTATCGCATTTGAAGGCACAGACGGCGCAGGAAAATCAACTATTGCCAGGGCAACTTTTGACAAAGTTTTTGAGTCCTACTCAAAAATCACTTACATAGATAAAAATCGACCACCGGTATCATCAGGATATACAGAGTTTCATATGTCCCGCCTACGTGAAGTTCTTTGGGATTATCCGGATAACGCCCCTCTGGACCAACTGGGCGACAGGCATTGGATAAGTTTAATATCCGCTTGGTTTCAGGCCACGGATCATGCTGCGATCAGGCCGCTAATCGACTCTGGCGTTAGTTGCGTCGCTGATGGTTGGTATTACAAATATCTAGCGCGCTTTTTACTTAAAAATGAAAGTTTGGCTGAAGAGGCATTAACAATCTTCTCAACCATTAGACAACCGGATGCCGTAATTTTCCTGGATGTCGATCCTGCCCTTGCAGCACAAAGAAAGGGATCTTTCCGCCTTAGTGAAAGCGGTGCCTATGACGGAGGGAATGAAGATCGGCTTAAAAGCTTCATTGCGTATCAAAATAAGGTTCGAGCCAGTTATGAGCAATGTGGACTGGCCAATTGGGTGAGAATCGATACAACCGACCTCAGTGAGGAAGCAGTACTTGATAAAGCGGTTAGCGCGGTACAAAGCATACTCAACGGGATGTAGGGTTCGGTGACGAACACGGCGTGCATGTCGATGGCGAGCCAGGCGATGACAAAAGGACCTGACAGAGACTGACCTTCAAGCTCCACAAATCCCTTGTAGGAGCGAGGCTTGCCCGCGAAGGCGTTGTATCAGTCAGCGCTTGTTTTGAATGTCACGACGCCTTCGCGGGCAAGCCTCGCTCCTACAAGGAGATGTGTGATCCGGCGTCCTACAACCCACACTCAACCCGATCCAGCCGCTCGCGCAAAAACTCGATCAACGCCTGCACCGGCCGCGAACTCTGGCGATGCTGCGGATACACCGCCGACAACGTCAGCGGCGGCGGACGAAACTCATCCAGCACCGGCACCAGCCGACCCTCCTTCAGCGCCGAACCGACGATGAACGTCGGCAAATACGTAATCCCCATCCCGGCCACCGCCGCATCCTTGAGCAACTCCCCGTTGTTGACCCGCATCCGGCCCGTCACGTTGACGCTCAGCGGCTTGCCCTGCCCTTCAAAACGCCATTGCACCTGACGCCCGTGGCCGTAAGGCAGGCAGTCATGGTTGTGCAAATCTTCGGGTTTGAGCGGCGTGCCGCGCTCAGCCAGATAGGCCGGGCTGGCGCAGTACACGCGCTGGATGGAGGCGATGCGGCGGGCGATCAGGGTCGAGTCCTCCAGGATGCCGATGCGCAACGCCAGGTCGTAACCCTCGCTGAGCAAGTCCACCGGCCGATCGCTCAAGTCCACTTCCACCGTGACATCGCGATAGCGCTGCAAAAACAACGGCAGCAAGCAACCCAGATGCGCCAGCGCAAACGACAACGGCGCACTCACGCGGATGGTGCCGCGAGGCTCGGTGGTCTGGCCGGCGATGCCCTGCTCCACTTGCTCGACTTCACCGAGCAAACGTAACGCGGACTCGTAATAACTCTGGCCCAGCGGCGTGACGTCCAGCCGCCGCGTGGAGCGATTGAGCAGGCGCACGCCCAGACGCTCTTCGAGCTGCATCAAGCGCCGGCTGACAAACTGCTTGGACAGGCCCAATTGATCGGCTGCCGAGGTGAAGCTGCCGGAGTCCATGACCTGGCAAAAAATACGCATATCTTCGAACGGGTTCATTGTCACGCCTTGGTTGACAGTCAAACACTTTATAGCTGCTTTTTCCCTTTTGGGCGACCTATTAATCTGTGTCCACGGTGTTGCTGAGGCCTGACCTACAGCGCCAGCAGCGACCTGACCTCAGGTAATCAAAAATTAATTAATTAAAAAGGATTTGCCCCATGAACATCGTCAAACAAACCCTGACCGCTTCCCTTCTCGCCCTTTCCATCGGCAATGCATTCGCCGCCGGCAGCCCGGGTGTCGAACACAATACCCAGGCCTTCCTCGAAGCCCTCGCCGCCGGCGGTGGCAAGCCGCTTGAGCAGTTGAGCCCCAAAGATGCCCGTGCGGTGCTGACCGGTGCGCAAAACTCGGTGAAGGTTGATCTGTCGGGTGTGGACGTCAGCGATCGTGCGATCAAGGTCGACGGGCAAACCATCAACCTGAAAATCGTCCGGCCGGCCAAGGTCAAAGGTGAATTGCCGGTGTTCATGTTCTTCCACGGTGGCGGCTGGGTGTTGGGCGATTACCCGACTCACCAGCGTCTGATCCACGATCTGGTGGTCGGCTCCGGCGCTGTCGCGGTGTATGTCGATTACACGCCGTCGCCGGAAGCGCATTACCCGACTGCGATCAACCAGGCCTACGCCGCGACCCGTTGGGTGGCCGAGCATGGCAAGGACATCGGCGTCGATGGCAAGCGCTTGGCGGTAGCCGGCAACAGTGTCGGCGGCAACATGGCGGCGGTCGTGGCGTTGATGGCCAAGGAACAGAAAGCCCCGGCGCTGCGCTTCCAGTTGTTGATGTGGCCGGTGACCAACGCACAGTTCGACAGCGGCTCGTACCAGCAATTTGCCGAAGGCCACTTCCTGACCAAGGGCATGATGAACTGGTTCTGGGACAACTACACGACCGACCAGGCCGAGCGTGCGCAGATCCATGCCTCGCCGTTGCAAGCCAGCGCCGAACAGCTCAAAGGCCTGCCCGCCGCCCTGGTGCAAACCGCCGAGTTCGACGTGTTGCGTGACGAAGGCGAAGCCTATGCCCGCCACCTCGACGCAGCCGGTGTGCCGGTCACGGCGGTGCGATACAACGGCATGATCCACGACTTCGGCCTGCTCAACCCGCTGAGCCAGATTCCGGAGGTGAAAGCGGCGGTTCGTCAGGCAGCACTGGAACTCAAGACTCACTTGAACTGAGTCACCTCGCCTCGCCACACAACCAGGTGTGGCGAAGCTGCTTTTTGTAGGAGCCAGGCAAGCCTGGCTCCTACAAAAAACTACCGCCAACAACAACCAGTCTGCCGGAGTTCTCCCATGTCTTTTGTCCTCGCTCACCTGCTGTCCTGGAGTGCCCTGCTGCTGGTGATCGACACCGTGCTCTGGCACCTCGCGCCGTTCAAGCATCGCGTCACGCGGGTTGGCGTGCGGCTGGCGTTGTTTGTGCTGTTCAGCGCGCTGGTGATCAATGCCGGTGTGAGCCCGTTGCAGGCACCGTTGTTCGCCGAGGATCGTGTCGCGCAATTGGGCGCCACGGCGTTGGGGATTCTCTGGTGGCTGTACTCCGCGCGGGTGCTCACCGAAGTCATCGGCCTGGTGCTGATGCGCCGCATCGGTCACAGCGGTCGCTTGTTGCAGGACGTCATCGGCGCGCTGGTGTTCCTGATTGCAGTCGTCGCGGCGGCCGGTTACGTGCTGGAGCTGCCGGTGAAAGGCTTGCTGGCGACGTCCGGTGTCGTGGCCATCGTCGTCGGTCTGGCGTTGCAAAGCACCTTGAGCGACGTGTTTTCCGGGATCGTGCTCAACACCACCAAGCCGTATCAGGTGGATGACTGGATCATGATCGATGGCGTCGAAGGCAAAGTCCTCGACATCGACTGGCGCGCCACGCACCTGCTGACCAGCGCCGGCAGCACCGCTGTGGTGCCGAATTCGGTGGCGGCCAAGGCGAAAATCGTCAACCTCAGCCGGCCGACCAACATGCACGGCGTGTCCATCAGCATTCAAGTGCCCAACCACATCCGCCCGCGTCGGGTGCTGGATGCGCTGGAGCGCACGCTTCAAGGCAGCAGCAGTTTGCTGCTCAACCCGGCGCCGAAAGCCGTGCTCAAAGAGGCTGGCGAAACCATGTCCGAGTACGTGGCCAGCGGCTTTATCGCCGAGCTCGGCAAGAAGAGCGAGGTGCGCAATCAGCTGTTCGACCTGGCGCACCGGCACCTCGAAGCGGCGGGAATTTCCCGGCAGATCGATGGTGTGATTGAACCGACAACCCGCGCACGGGCGTTGCTGGATGAAGTGAAAGTCTTCCGCTCCCTGAGCGAGGACGAGCGTGATCAATTGGCTCAGTCCATGGTCCCGCAGCAATACGCGGCGGGTCAGGTGGTGCTGGAATTGGGCGAAGTGCCGGACAGCCTGATGGTGATCGCCACAGGCGTGGTCAGCGCCACCGTGCCCGATGGCACCGGGCAAACCGAAGCCGGGCGCATGGGGCCGAGTGAGGTGATGGGTGAACAAAGCGTGCTCACCGATACACCGTCCCAGGCCACCTTCACCACCCTGACCTCATGCATCATTTACCGGATCGACAAATCCCTGACCCGTGGTTGCATGGAACAACGGGTTGAAGTGGGTCGGGCACTGAACAAGCTGCAAGCGGTGCGGCAGCAGAACAGCCGGTTGGCGCTGATGGCCAAACCGGTTCCGATCAAGAAAAACGGCTTCCTCAACTGGCTGCAAAAACGCCAACAGGCCTAGTTTTTGTGGCTGCCTGAATGTTGTGGTGGCGTGCTTTTGTGGCGAGGGAGCTTGCTCCCGCTTGAGCGCGCAGCGCTCACCAAAAAGGGGCTGCTTCGCAGCCCAGCGGAAGCAAGCTCCCTCGCCACAAAAAACCTCACCACCCCAATGAGGTTGTCCCAGACATAAAAATGCCCGCACAGTCGCGGGCATTTTTATGGATCGCCGGGCTTACTTCGAAGTCAGCGCCACGTAGCTGTTCATCAAGTTGCGATAGTTCGGAATACGCGGCGACAGCAGGTTCGCCAGGCCTTCCATGTCGTTACGCCAGTCACCCTGCAGCTCGCACGCCACCGAGAACCAGTTGACCAATTGTGCTCCGGCCGCCGACATGCGAGCCCAGGCCGCTTGCTGCACGGTTTCGTTGAAGGTGCCCGAGGCGTCGGTCACTACAAACACTTCAAAGCCTTCCGCCAGTGCCGACAACGTCGGGAAAGTCACGCATACGTCGGTCACCACACCCGCGATGATCAGTTGCTTGCGGCCAGTGGCTTTAACGGCTTTGACGAAATCTTCGTTGTCCCAGGCATTGATCTGGCCTGGACGCGGGATGTACGGCGCGTCCGGGAACAGTTCCTTGAGCTCAGGCACCATCGGGCCGTTCGGGCCATTTTCGAAACTGGTGGTGAGGATGGTCGGCAATTTGAAGAACTTGGCCAGGTCCGCGAGGGCCAGCACGTTGTTCTTGAATTCGTTCGGCGAGAAATCCTGGACCAGCGAGATCAGGCCGGTCTGGTGGTCGACCAACAGGACTACGGCATCGTCTTTGTTCAGGCGCTTGTACGGAACGTTGCTCATGTGAAACTCCTCGATGGATGGGTATTACGCAAGGCGCCGACGCAGCGCATCGGCGCGTTTTGTGATCGTCAGAACGCGAAGCACGAGCAGCCGAACGCGCCCCAGAAACCGGCGAAATCGCTGACCGGCGCGTTCGACAACCGGGCCTTTTCATGGCTGTGGGCATGCACGCCGCACGGCCCGCTGCAATGGTGAACCTGCGCCTGCATCGGCGACGTCGGACGCCAATGACCCGGCACCTTGACCACCGGCGACCAGTCCGGCAGCACCGGCACGCTGGCAGGTCCCAGTTTTTCGAAATCACCGGCGGCGTACACCACCTTGCCGCCGACCACGGTCAACACCGATTCGATCCACTTGATCGCTTCTTCATCGACGCTGAAAAAGTCAGCGCTGAGCGCCGCGACATCCGCCAGTTGGCCAATCTTGATCTGGCCTTTCTTGCCCTGCTCGGACGAGAACCAGGCGCTGCCGTGGGTGAACAGCTCCAGCGCGGTCTGCCGGGACAGGCCCTCGGCATGCAGTTCCAGGCCACCGACGGTGCGGCCACTGACCATCCAGTACAACGATGTCCAAGGATTGTAGCTCGACACCCGCGTGGCATCCGTACCGGCGCCGACCGGTACCCCTTCGGCCAACATGCGCTTGATCGGCGGGGTCGCCTCGGCGGCCTTGGCGCCATAACGCTCGACGAAATACTCGCCCTGAAACGCCATGCGATCCTGAATCGCAATACCGCCACCCAGCGCCCTCACCCGCTCGATGTTCTGCGGCGTAATGGTTTCAGCGTGGTCGAAAAACCATGGCAAACCGTTGAACGGAATGTCGCGGTTGACCTTCTCGAACACGTCGAGCATGCGGCTGATGGATTCGTTGTACGTGGCGTGCAGACGGAACGGCCAGCGCTGCTCGACGAGGTGGCGAACCACCGGTTCCAGCTCATCTTCCATGGTCTGCGGCAGGTCCGGACGTGGCTCGAGGAAGTCCTCGAAATCCGCCGCCGAAAACACCAGCATTTCCCCGGCGCCGTTGTGTCGCAGGTAATCGTCGCCCTGATGCAGGGTCACGCTCGACGTCCAGTTCTTGAAGTCGGTCAGCTCTTCTTTCGGCTTCTGCGTGAACAGGTTGTAGGCGATGCGAATGGTCAGCTGCTGGTCCTTGGCCAACTGTTCGATCACCTGATAATCGTCGGGATAATTCTGGAAACCACCGCCGGCGTCGATGGCGCTGGTCAGGCCGAGGCGATTGAGTTCGCGCATGAACTGGCGCGTCGAGTTGACCTGGTACTCCAGCGGCAACTTTGGCCCCTTGGCCAGCGTCGAGTACAAAATCATCGCATTGGGACGGGCGACCAGCATGCCGGTCGGCTCACCGTTGCTATCGCGCACAATCTCGCCACCCGGCGGGTTCGGCGTGTTGCGGGTGTAACCGGCCACGCGCAAAGCGGCGCGGTTGAGCAACGCGCGGTCGTACAAATGCAGGACAAACACCGGGGTGTCTGGCGCGGCCTGATTGAGTTCTTCGAGGGTCGGCATGCGCTTTTCGGCGAACTGGAATTCGTTCCAGCCACCGACCACCCGCACCCATTGCGGCGTGGGCGTGCGATCGGCCTGGTCCTTGAGCATGCGCAAGGCATCGACCACCGATGGCACGCCTTCCCAACGCAGTTCGAGGTTGTAATTCAGACCGCCGCGAATCAGGTGCAAGTGCGAGTCGTTGAGGCCGGGAATGACGCAACGCCCCTTGAGGTCGATGACCTGCGTGCCCGACCCGCGCAGGGCCATGGCTTCAGCGTCGGTGCCGACCGCGACGAAGCGACCTTCGCGGATCGCCACCGCGCTGGCGCGTGGGTTTTCACGGTCAACGGTATGAAATTGGCCATTGAATAAAATCAGATCGGCGTTCATCGCGTTTCCTTGGACGGAGTGGATTGAGACAGCCAGGGCGCGAACAGACGCGTCGCCATCGGCATGAACAGGTACACCACCGAAACGACGATGGTCAGCGTGATCAGGAACGTCGCGACCACGTAATTGGACAGGATGGCGTTAAGTTGCAGCAGCGGGCCCCAGAGCAGCGGCACCAGCAAGGTGTGCGGCAGAATCACCAGCAAGGTCACCACGGCCTGCTTCCAGCGCGGCGGCGGTGGCGAAGCGGCGTCGGCCTGCGGCGCGAACCAGAATTCGTTGACCGGATTGACCTCGGTCTGGTCGCCATCGGCGAGCATCGGCGTGGCTTCGTTGACCAACTCAAGGCGCTGCGGCGAATCGAGCCAACGCTGCATCGCGTCGGTGGAACAAAAGCGCAGCACGCAGGTGTACATGTCCAGGCCAGCGTTTTTACCGCGCATCACGTCCACGCCCAAGTGCCCTTCCTGCTGCCCGGCGATGCTGACAATGTTGCGCAACCAGGCTTCATAGGGCGCTTCAAAACCGGCTTTGACCCGGTGCTTGATGACCAGGGTCACGACTTCCTCGAAACGATTGGATTCAGGCATAACGCAAAGCTCCGGCAAATCGGACATTGAGCGCCAGCCGTCCCGGCCCGGCGATAAGTAGGCTGGTGAACACAATCAACAGCAGCCAACCGAACTGCCCTTCATCGAGACTCCATTGCGCATGCACCACCAGCAGCGCGATCAGCAACACTGCCAAAATCGGCAGACACGCCAGACGCACCAACACCCCTGCGATAATCAGCAACGGGCACAGCACCTCGGCAAAAATCGCCAGCATCAGCGTGACGTTCGCGCCGAGGTGAAACGGGTCTTCGATGACTTGCAGTTGAGCGCTGAAGTTAAGCAGCTTCGGCAAACCGTGCACCCACAGTAGAAACACACCGCCAGTGACCCGCAAAAACAGCAGTCCGAAATCCTGCGCCCGCTCATCCCATCGCGATGTATTCATGGGCTACCTGCACAAATGAAAAACCACCGACGTTCATACGCCGGGACCTGGTTTGATAGTGCCGGGACGGGAGCGGGGAAAATTGGATGTACGTGCTGTTTTGCGGATGAGCCGGATCTACAACCGACGAAGATCCTGTGGGAGCGAGCCTGCTCGCGATAGCGGTGGATCATTCAGCATTGATGGTGGCTGATACGCCGCCATCGCGAGCAGGCTCACTCCTACAATTGGATTGGGTGCATCTGCGAAATATTGATCGGCTGGCAGGCCGCCTTCGCTGGCAGGCCAGCTCCCACAATTGGATTGGGTGTATCTGCGAAATATTGGTCGGCTGGCAGGCCGCCTTCGCTGGCAGGCCAGCTCCCACAATTGGATTGGGTGTATCCGCAAAATGTTGGTCGGCTGTCAGGCCGCCTTCGCGGGCAGGCCAGCTCCCACAGTGGAATGTGGGTACCTGCAAGAGATTGGTCGGCTGTCAGGCCGCCTTCGCGGGCAAGCCTCGCTCCTACAAGGGTTCGGTGTACACGCTTCGCTCTTCACCACTCATTAGGCCGAGCGTTAGCTCGCCTGCTTTTGATCTTGATCTGCCCGCCCCTTCGGGAGGCCGAGTGGAGGCGTTCATCTGGGGGGTGGGCGCGCAGCGCCGTGCGGCGAAGCCGCACACATCGAGAGGAGGTCGAAGCGAAGCCGACCGGAGGCGATGCCCCCAGATGAATGCCGGAGCGAGGGAACGCCGAGCCTAGGCGAGGGGCCGGACGCTGGGGCGAAGCCTTTTGCTTACTTTTCGGCGTTTGGAAAAGTGAGTCGCTGTAAGAGCGAAACCATAAGCAGCCGTTACCGCAGAAATGGATATGTACACCTGAAAGAGATAGGTCGGCTATCAGGCCGCCTTCGCGAGCAGGCTCACCCCACATTGGGACGGGGTACATCAAGGGGAACCTGGTCGGCCCGAAGGCCGCCACGTTCAAGCCGAAACCACCAAAGGCCTCGACATGAACTCACTGATCCGCGACCGCAACCACCGCTCCGCCGGATCATTGTCATGCACCCCACTCCAGGCCATCGACAACTGCGCCGCATCAATGGGAAACGGCGGATCCTCCGCCCGCAACGCACACCCCTCCACCAGCGCACACGCCGCATAATCCGGCACCGTGGCAATCATCTCAGTCCCGGCCAACAACGCCCGCAACCCGCTGAACTGCGGCACACCCAACACCACCCGACGGCTGCGACCGACCTTGGCCAGATCCAGATCGATATTGCCGCTCAAATCACCCGAGAACGACACCATGGCATGCGGACGTTCACAATATTCGTCCAGCGTCAGCGTCCCCGGCCGCTTGTCCCCGCGCAGCACCTTGCAAGGAATGTCCCGCAACTTCTTGCACTTGGCATTCGCCGGCAAATCCGTGGTGTAACTCACCCCCACGGAAATCTCACCCGAGGCCAGCAACGCCGGCATCAGCAGATAGTTGGCGCGACGCACCACCACCACGATCCCCGGCGCCTCTTCCTGCAATTGCCGCAACAACGGCGGAAACAAACCGAACTCGGCATCGTCAGACAGCCCGATGCGGAACACATCGCTACTGGTCGTCGGATCGAATTCCTTCGCCCGACTGACCGCCCCGGAAATCACATCCATCGCCGGTTGCAGCTCCTTGAGAATAGCCAGTGCCCGCGCCGTCGGCTCCATGGCGCGACCATTGCGCAGCAACAACGGATCGTCGAACAAATCCCGTAACCGCCCCAGCGCCGCACTCACCGCCGGCTGCCCCATGAACAGTTTTTCAGCGACCCGGGTCAGGTTCTTTTCGAACATCAACGCTTCGAAAATCACCAGCAGGTTCATGTCGACGCGACGCAGATCGTTACGGTTCATAGGCACGGTTTCCTTGTGTGTTCAGCCAGGCTTGAGGGTAACGATTGTCTCTGACTTTACGTGAGACTGCCCACCCGGCATGAGGAATTAACAACGTTTAACTCGCCTGACAAGGCCTCGCAACCAAGAATGAAGCTCACCGACACGGACATTTGTCATGGCCCATTCTCAGCAAAACGTCGCCCGTGCGGCAGTCGATGAAGCACCCAGAAAAGCCACCGGCGGCTTGACCCCATGGCGTGAAGAGCTGGCCAAGCAACTGATCCTCGAACGCCTGGGTGAAACCGTTGAAGTCACCGAACTGGCCCGCGCCTGTGCCCTGTCGCGCAGTCATTTTTCCCGAGCGTTCAAGTGCAGCACCGGGCTCTCGCCCCAGGACTGGATTCGTCATCAACGCATCGCCCGGGCCAAGCAATTGATCCAGAACACCGACATGACGCTGACGCAAATCAGCCTCGAATGCGGCTTCTGCGATCAGGCGCATTTCTGCCACATCTTCACCCGCAGCGAAGGCATCAACCCATTTGCGTGGCGTTGCCGTGCGGTGCGCGCCCTTCCCCCACGTCGCGCCTGCACCGCTCAAACTCACGCGTTATAAAACCTGTTTTATCAGAGTGAAAACCGGCGCGGGTCCATGCCCGCGCCGGGGCACATCAACCCTTGAGAAACGCCAGCAGATCAGCGTTGAGCTGATCCTTGTGGGTATCCGTCAAGCCGTGGGGCGCACCGGGGTAGACCTTCAGCTGCGAACCTTTCACCAGTTTTGCTGAGGCGATGCCCGCCGCTTCGAAGGGCACCACCTGGTCCGCGTCGCCGTGCACCACCAGCGTCGGGATGTCGAACTTCTTCAGGTCTTCGGTGAAGTCGGTTTCCGAGAACGCCTTGATGCAGTCGTAGGCGTTCTTGTGACCGGCCATCATGCCTTGCATCCAGAACCAGTCGATCATGCCCTGGGACGGCTTGGCGTCCGGTTTGTTGAAGCCGAAGAACGGCCCGCTGGCGAGGTCGATGTACAGCTGCGAACGGTCGGCCAGAGATGCCTGGCGAATGCCGTCGAACACTTCGATCGGCAGGCCACCGGGGTTGGCTTCGGTCTTGAGCATCAGCGGCGGCACCGCGGAAATCAGCCCGGCCTTGGCCACGCGACCGGTGCCGTGGCGACCGATGTAGCGCGCCACCTCGCCGCCGCCGGTGGAGAAGCCGAACAGCACGGCGTCTTTGAGGTCGAGCAACTCGATCAACTGCGCCAGGTCATCGGCGTAGGTGTCCATGTCGTTGCCAGTCCACGGCTGGCTGGAGCGGCCATGACCACGACGGTCGTGGGCGATCACCCGGTAGCCTTTGGAGGCCAGGAAGATCATCTGCGATTCCCAGCTGTCGGCGTTCAACGGCCAGCCGTGGCTGAAGACGATGGGTTGGCCGGTGCCCCAGTCCTTGTAGTAAATCTCGGTGCCATCTCGGGTCGTGAACGTACTCATGCGATGTCTCCTTTGCGAGTGTTGGGGGTGTATCAAAGCGGTGATGGGTTCATTCGTTCAGCCAGCCGCGCCACCCGCTCGCCGAGGTGCGCGGCGGTGCAACGGTCTTCGGGAGGTGGGGCGAGGTCCGGGGTCTGTTCGACATTCGACTGGGCCATGGCGCCGAGCGAGCTGCCGAGGCGATTCATTTGCCCGTCGAAGGCGCCGGTGCTGGAGCGCGCCGGCAGCAGGTCGAGGCCGACCCAGATCATCGAGTGCTGCGCGGCGAATACCGCCATCTGCAGCAAGGTGTTGAGTTTGTCGCCGCACAGGCAGCCGGAATTGGTGAAGCCGGCCGCCAGTTTGTCGCGCCACGGCTGGGCGAGGTAGAACGCCGCCGTGGACTCCATGAAGCCTTTGAACTGCGCCGACGCGCTGCCCATGTAGGTCGGGGCGCCGAAGATGATGGCGTCGGCGCTGTGCAACCGGTCCCAGTGCTGGTCCACTTCATCGACCGGAACCAGCAGGCAGGTGCTGCCCACGTGCCGTTCCACACCCAGGGCCACGGCTTCGGCCATGACCCGGGTGTGCCCGTAGCCACTGTGATAGACCACCACCACGTTGCTCATCCCGGTGTCCTCATGACAAGTTGATCCCTTTGCTACATGCCCCACTCGCCAGCCCGGCACAATTCCCTGTGGGAGCGAGCCTGCTCGCGATGGCGGCGGCACATTCAACATCGATGCAAGCTGACCCACCGCTATCGCGAGCTGGCTCGCGCCTACAAGACCAGCGGGTGTTGAAGCAGCAGAGTTTTGGGCGTAGACCAGACGCAGGACGAGTTAAACGTTGTTAATTTTCATTGGCGCGCCAAAAGCCTCAACAGCGGCTTTGCCAAGGTTGCCCCTCAATAAATGCGGCGCCTGCCAGGGACGCCAGGTACAGGCAGTCGCAGCGGACACCCGACAGTCAGGCGAACACCTCGTTGCGTTGCCGGAAAAACCTGAGGAATATGCTCGGAAACCGCGTACCAGACGGCTGCAAGCAGGAGCGACACGTTGACCCTTTCCCCAGAACAGGCCATCCATTTCGGCCCCTACCGGATCTATCCCGGACAACGCCTGGTGCTGGAGGCCGACCAGCCCCTGCGCCTGGGCCGGCGCGCCATGGATATTCTGCTGATCCTGCTGGAGCACGCCCCAAACGTGGTCAGCAAACAGCAACTGATCGCCGGGGTATGGCCCAAAAGCGTCGTCGAAGACATCAACCTGCGCGTGCACATGGCGGCGCTGCGCAAAGCCCTCGGCGACGGCCAGGCCGGCCAGCGCTATATCGTCACTGTCGCCCAGCGCGGCTACAGTTTTGTCGCGCCCTTCTCCCTCGAGTCCATCGAGCAGCACCCTGCGAGCGAAAGCCTCCAGCCGAGCGCCCATAACCTGCCGATCCGCCGGACGCGCATGATCGGTCGTCAATCGCTGGTCGAAAACCTGGTCACTCAGCTGTCACGCCAGCGCTTCATCACCCTCGTCGGCCCCGGTGGCATCGGCAAGACCACCGTGGCGCTGCGCGTCGCCGAACTGTTGATCGGCCGCTACCGGGACGGTATTCGCCTGCTGGACCTGGCGCCGCTCAGCGATCCGAGCATGATCAGCGCCCAGTTGGCGACGCTGCTGGATTTGTCCCTGCACGATGCCGAATCTACAAACGGACTGGCCACGTTCCTGCGCGAGCGGCGGATGCTGCTGGTGATCGACAACTGCGAGCACCTGCTCGACGCGGTCGCGCTGCTCTGCGAAAGCATCCTGCGCGCCGCGCCGCACGTGCACATCCTGGCCACCAGCCGCGAGAGCCTGCGGGCCGAAGGTGAGTTCGTCCAGCGTCTCGAATCGCTTGATTGCCCACCCCCCATCGCGGTGCTGGACCGCGCCCAGGCGCTGACCTTTTCCGCATTGCAACTGTTCGTCGAGCGGGCCATGGCCAGCCAGGACAGTTTCGAGCTGAGCGATGACGACCTGCCGTTATTGATTGACATCTGCCACCGCCTGGACGGCATTCCGCTGGCCATCGAACTGGCGGCGGCGCAAGTCAGCCACTTTGGCCTGAGCGGGTTGCTGACGCAGTTGCAAGGCAGTTTTCGCCTGCTCACCCAAGGCTGTCCGTCGACGCTGGGCCGGCACCAGACCCTGCGCGCCACGCTCGACTGGAGTTTCGAACTGCTCAACGCCTGCGAGCAAACCTGCCTGCGCCGACTGGGGGTGTTCAGGGGCGGTTTTACGCTGGAGTCGGCCGCGGCGGTGATCGTCGGCGAACACATCGAGCCCGGCGAGGTGTTTGGCTCGATCACGCAACTGGTGGCCAAGTCGTTGCTGAACGTGGAAGTGGGCGACGAAGAAGTGTTCTACCGCTTGCTCGACACCACCCGCAGCTACGCACTGGAAAAACTCGACCAGACCCTGGACCTGCCGGACACCCGAAAGCGCCACGCCGAACGCTGCCTGGCCTTGATGCATCAGGCTCAAACTGACTGGGAGCTGATTTCCACGGGCCTGTGGATCGAGCGTTACGCCCGCAGTCTGGATGACATTCGTTCGGCCCTCGACTGGGGCTTTAACGCCCAAGGTTCGCAGGCGCTGGCGATCCGGCTGACCGCGACGTCGACGCCGCTGTGGCAGGAGTTGTCGCTGCTCAAAGAACATGGCGTTTACGTGCGCAAGGCGCTGGCCTTGCTGGAGGCGGCGCCCGAGCCCTGTCCTCACCTGCAAATGGCCCTCAAGCTCGCCCTCGGCAGTTCCTGCTACCACACCCAGGGCGGCACGGCCGAAACCATTGCCGCGTTCGTCAGCGCCAGAACCCTGGCCAGGCACAACAACGACGTGGCCGGTCAACTGCGGGCGGTGTCCGGGCACATGGCGGTCAATCTCAGTTGCGGCCACTACCAAATGGCGCTGGAGCAGAGCCAGCTGTTCGACCGCCTGGGCGCCCAGGGTGACCCCGTGCTGTCGCTGAGCACGCACCGCTTGCGCGTCCTGGCCCTGCACTTTGCCGGCAATCAGCAACTGGCTCGGGTGAATGCCGAACAGGTCATCCAGCGCATGGCCCAGAGCGGGCACCTCAACCGCTTCACCCACGGCTTTGGCGTGCAATACGATCAGAGCGTGGCCGCCCTGACGATTCTGGCGCGCATCCTCTGGTTGCAAGGTCAGCCGGAGCAGGCGTGGCGCACCGCCCGCCAGGCGCTGGACATCGCGCTGCAGATCAACCACGGCACCTCCATTTGCTACACCCTGGCGCTGGCCGGCTGCCTGATCGCCCACTACAACGGCGACAGTACAACCGCACGCAAACTGTTACGGCTGCTACTGGAACAGGCGCAGAAACATTCGGTGCTGCTGTTTCACACGTGGGCGCAACACTACGCGCAGGTGATCGACCAGGCTGGAGCACCGTCGGCGCCACCGCCGGGTGCCGGGCTGATCAAGGAAATCATGGTCACGCTGGACGCCACGTTCGTCGATGACGCCTTGTGGCAACGGGCCGATACCGGGGCAGCGGGCTGGAGCACGGCGGAGATACTGCGGGCCAGGGCTGATGCGTTGCTGACTGAAGAAAATGCGCAGGCAGTGGATGACCCGAGTGGACGCGTTCGCGAGCAGGCTCGCTCCCACAAAAGCGAGATGGCGGAGGAGGTATTGCTGCGAGCGTTGAATGTGGCCAGGCATCAGGGCGCCCTGGCTTGGGAGCTGCGCAGCGCCACCTCGCTGGCGCAATTGTGGCAGCGCCAGGGTCGACATCAGCAGGCTCATGAACTGCTGACGCCGATCTACAACCGGTTCACCGAAGGCTTTGCCACCCCGGACCTGAGCAAAGTCCGTCGGCTACTCGACGAGCTGCATGGGCACCTGAACGCCTGAGACCCAGCGTGCCCGGCTGATGTAATGCGAGTAGCGCTGTTCGAACGTACGCAGGTGGCCGCTGTGTTCGAGTTTCTCCAGGGCATAGGTGCGCGTGGTATTGAGCAAGCGGTACCGCGTGGTGCCGTTGACCTGATCCATCGACAGCAGCGACTTGGCGACCAACCGCTGCACCAGCGTCGCCAGTTGATCGGGTTTGAGCAGCTCGCAACTGCTGACGCCAATCGCCGCCTCCAGGGTGAAGGACATCTTGAACACCGAGAGGCGCTGCAACACGGTTTGCTCCCCCTGGTTCAGCCGTTCATAGCTCCAGTCCAGCGCAGCCTTGAGGGTTTGATGCCGGGGCACGGCCGTGCGTCGCCCCTGAGTCAGCAGTTGAAAACAGTTATCCAGCTGAGCCTGCAAGCCGACCAATGCCAGCGCATCGATCTGCGCCGCTGCCAGTTCAATGGCCAGCGGCAAACCGTCAAGTCGTCGACAGATTTCACGCACTGCCTTGAGGTCCTGTTCGCGCAAGGCAAACCCTTGTTGACGGGCTCGGGCGCGACTGACGAACAGCTGCACCGCCGAGTAGCCCATGGACTCGGCCACGCTGTGCAACGCCGACGCGGGCGGCACCGCCAACGACGGCAAGCGCTGGACTGTTTCCCCCGCCGCCATCAGCGGTTCACGACTGGTGACGAGAATCGACAGCCGAGGCGCCGACGCCAGCAAATCGTCGACCAATGCCCGGCAGCGTTCCAACAGGTGTTCGCAGTTGTCGAGCACCAGCAACATATGCCGATTCGCCAACACCTCCAGGGACGTGCCGACCTCCAGTTCCAGGGTTTGTGTCAGGTGATCCACCACGCGTGCGGGATCATCGAGCACCGCGAAATCCACCAGCCAAACGCCATCTTTATAGTGCTGCAACAGCAGTTCGGCCACGCGGAGCGCCACGGTGGTTTTGCCGATGCCAGCGGGGCCGACCAGGGTCATGAGCCGCCGAACCGGTAATTGCCGGACCAGGCTGCCGACCATCGAGTCCCGTCCGGTCACGGGTGTGAGCCGCGCAGGCAGGTTGTGTTGATGTTTTTGCGCGGTCTCGATCGAGACCACGATGGTCGCCGGCACCGACTCCACCGGGGCGACAAAGCTGTAGCCGCGCTGGGGAACGTTGACGATGTAGCGCTCCCCGTTCTGCCCGTCGCCAAGCGCCCGGCGCAGCGCAGCAATATGCACGCGCAGGTTGATTTCTTCGACCACGGACGTCGGCCAGACGTGGGCAATCAACTCGTCCTTGCTGACCACATGGCCGGCGCGCTCAACCAGCACCTGGAGGATATCCAGGGCGCGACCGCCCATGCGCAGCGGCCGATCACCGTCCAGGATCAGCCGTTGCCGCTGGTGAAAGGCGTAGGGGCCGAACCGCAGCACCGTATCGCTGTTTAAATCTCTGAAGCTGTTCATGCACGTTTGCGTGCTGAAAACCTGGCCCGGCTCACAGTGCAGAAATATCGATCGCACCCACCTTCCAGGCTCCCGCACCTCCATTGCAAAGAGTTCACGGCTATCTTGGCAGGCCTCGGTGACGGTACAACTGCCATGGGGGGAGCGTCACGGCCATTGCGGTGCGCACAACGGCCAAGAACGCTCTAGCTGAACTGTTCGCGGTATTGCGTCGGGGTCAGACCGAGCTTTTCAGCGAACAGGAAGCGCATATGGCGCACGCTGCCAAAGCCACTTTTGAAGGCCACGGTCTTGAGTGGCAGATCGCTGGTTTCCAGCAGATTCCTGGCGCAATCGATGCGCGCGCTTTGCAGAAACTCCATGGGCGTCATGTTCACGTCCCGGGCAAACATCCGGGCGAAGTGCCGCGTGCTCATGTTCGCCAGGCCGGCCATGCGTTCGATGCTGAAGGCTTCGTCGAGGTGTTCGAGCACGTGATTCTGCACGCGGGTGATCGGCGTTTCCTGCGGCGCGACAGTGGCCATCAACGGACTGAATTGCGCTTGCCCGCCCTGGCGTTTCATCACCACCAGCAACACCTTGGCCACGTCCTGGGCGACTTTCTTGCCGTGGTCTTTGGCGACCACCGCCAGTGCCAGGTCAATACCGGCAGTGACGCCGCCGGAGGTGATGAGGTTGCGGTCCTGCACGTAAATCTGATCGGTCTCCACCGTCGCCTTGGGGAACCCTTTGATCAGCCGTTCGGTGTAATGCCAGTGGGTGGTGACGCGATAACCGTCCAGCAAACCGGCATGCCCCAACACGAACGCGCCGGTGCAGATCGAGCCGTAGCGCCCGGCGCGATCGACAGCGGCTTTGAGCCAACACAGCAACGGCGGATGTTTTTCGTTGTACGCGCCCGGGCCGCCCGGCACCAGCAGCAGGTCATAGGCTTGATCGGCCTGATCGATGTGCAGATCGGCCTGAACGCTGACGCCGTTGGAGGCCCGCAGCGCGCCATGCTCGGTGCCGATGGTCGCCAGTTCATAACGGTCATCTGCTGCCAGGTATCGATTGGCGATGGAAAACACTTCCATGGGCCCGGCCATGTCGAGCAGCAGAAAGTCCGGAAACAACACCATAGCCACGGTTTTCATGGGTTCACAGTCACTGAAGTCAAAAGAAGGTCCCTCTAACAAACACCAATCCCCTGTAGGAGTGAGCCTGCTCGCGATAGCGGTGTGTCAGTCAGCATAAATATTGAATGTAATGACGCTTTCGCGGGCAAGCCTCGCTCCTACAGGGTTCTTGCCAGGCATTGCTGTGCATTATGGCTAATGTCCGGCGCCAGCGTCGGAGGAAAATGCCTGAATGCCCGTTCATTACTGTCAACCACAAAGCGACAGTATTTCAATTTCCATCTACTTATTGCACCAGCCAGTAACCATTAACCTTCTCCTCACTCGGACGAATCAACGTCCCCACAGGAGATTTCATCATGCTGACCCTTCGCAAAGCCTCGGATCGCGGCGCCGCCAATCATGGTTGGTTGAAGTCGTTCCACACCTTTTCCTTCGCCAATTACCGCAACCCGAAAGAGCAGGGTTTTTCTGACCTGTTGGTGATCAACGATGACCGTGTGGCGGCCGGTAAAGGCTTCGGCCAGCACCCGCACCGCGACATGGAGATTTTCTCCTACGTGCTCGAAGGTGCTTTGGAACACAAGGACACCCTGGGCACCGGTTCGGTGATCCGTCCTGGCGATGTGCAATTGATGAGCGCCGGCAGCGGCGTGGCCCACAGCGAGTACAACCACTCGGCCACGCGGCCGGTGCACTTTCTGCAAATCTGGATCGTGCCGGACGTCAGCGGCGCCAAACCGCGTTATCAGCAAGAGCACTTCAGCACCCAGAAAAAACGTGGGCGCCTGCAACTGATCATCTCCCCCGACGGGGCCAAGGGTTCGCTGAAGGTGCGTCAGGACGCACGGGTGTATGCCGCGCTGATCGACGGCAAGGAAAGCGCCACACTGGAACTGGCCGCCAACCGCTACGCCTATGTGCACGTGGCCCGTGGCAGCGTCGAACTCAATGGCGTGCAGCTGCAAGAAGGTGATGGCGTGCGGGTTCGTGATGAGCAGGTGCTGGCGTTGAGCAACGGTGTGGATGCCGAAGTGCTGGTGTTTGACCTGCGCCCGCAGGAACTGCCGGAAATGCCATGACCGTGACTGACCTGGGGGCTTCTGTGTCCCCAGGCTTTTACCAGCCAATCACATCATCTGTGGCGAGGGAGCTTGCTCCCGTTGGACTGCGAAGCAGTCCCCTTCTCTTTAGATAGATAGGGGGCCGCTCCGCAGCCCAGCGGGAGCAAGCTCCCTCGCCACAGGGGTTGTGTGAGTCCTTCGATTAGCGACGACTTACTCGCCGGTACCGGAAAACACCGAGACAATTTCATCGATAACCGCCCGAACCCTGGCCGTATGCCGTAAGTCCGCGTGGGTCACCAGCCAGACGTCATAGGGCACCGGTCGCGTGCGCTCCGGCCATAACCTGACCAGCCCGTCCCTCTCCCCCATGTACACCGGAATTTCCCCGACCCCGAGCCCCGCCGCGATGGATCGGCGCACCAGCAGACTGGAACTCAGACTCGCCACAATCCGCCCGCGCCCCAGCGGTTCCGAGATCAGGGTCATGTCTTTATTGCCTTGCAGGTACGGCTGATACACCACCAGGTCGTGCCCTTCGAACGCCGAGCCCGGCGTTGGCACGCCATGGGCATCTACGTAATGCTGAGAAGCAAACAAACCCACCGGCCAGCGTGCGATGCGACGGGCGATCAGGTCCGGGTTGTCCGGCCGGGTGTTGCGCACGGCAATGTCGGCTTCGCGTTTGGCCAGGCTGAGAATCTGCGTGGAGGCGTCCAGTTGCACGCGCACGTCGGGGTGCTGTTCATGTAAGTGGGCAATGGCCGGGATCAGAAAATCGATGGCCAGGGAATCGGTGGTGCTGACCCGCACCAGCCCGGTCAGTCGATCGTCGAGCCCCTGAATCCGACGCTCCAGTTCCAGTGCCGAATGCTCCATTTTTTCCACGGCCGTCAGCGCCGCCTCCCCCACCGCTGTCAGCGCATAGCCTTCAGAGGTGCGCAGAAACAGCGTCGCACTCAACGACTTCTCCAGCGCCGCGATCCGTCGACCGACCGTGGCCTGATCGACCCCCAGCACCCGCGCCGCGCCCCGCAGCGTCGACTCTCGGCACACCGCCAGAAACACCCGTGCGTCATCCCAATTCATACGGCTCCCCCACTGATGCAGATTTGCATCACCATAGCGCAAACTCGCTGCGTTATTACATCAACCGATCGGGATAGTCTGAAGGCCAGCGTAAAACCTTCTCAGGACCTTTCCCATGCACAGCACATCGACTACCCCGCGCAGCGCGATCTGGCTGCCGATCTTCGCCGGCCTCAGCGCCAGCCTGGTGAGCATCGGCCTGGCGCGGTTTGCCTACACGCCGCTGATTCCCTCATTGATCCAGGCGCACTGGTTTTCCGCCAGCGACGTGGTGTACCTCGGCGCCGCCAACCTCGTGGGTTACCTGATCGGTGCGCTGATCGGCCGGCCAGTGGCCAACCGCACGTCGAACAAAACCGCGTTACGCCTGATGATGCTGGCCGTGACCTTGTCGTTTTTCGCCTGCGGTTTTCCATTGTCGGTGAGCTGGTTCTTCGGCTGGCGATTGCTGTCGGGGGTTGCCGGTGGCGCAATCATGGTGTTGGTGGCCGCGACGGTATTGCCCCACGTGCCGGCGTCCCGCCGAGGTCTGGCCAGCGGTGCGATTTTCCTCGGCATCGGCCTGGGCATCGCCGGCTCGGGGACGATTGTGCCGCCGCTGCTGAGCCTTGGCTTGCAGCAAACCTGGTTTGGCCTGGGGCTGCTGTCACTGCTTCTGACAGCCACGAGTTGGTTCGGCTGGCCGAAAGAGGCGCATCATCAAGCCGTTGCGGTGTCGATCGAGAAAACCACCACATCAACCGACCCGGGGGTGTACCTGCTGTTCGCTCAATACGCCTTCATGGCCGCCGGGCTGGTGCCGGCCATGGTGTTTTTGGTGGATTACGTGGCCCGCGGCCTCGGCGCCGGCCCGCACATCGGCGCGCTGATCTGGGTGATGTACGGACTGGGCGCGATCATCGGGCCGGTGAGTTACGGTTTTCTGGCCGATCAACTGGGCGCAAAGCTGAGCATCCGCCTGGTGCTGGTGGTGCAGGCGATTGCCGTCGGCCTGCTGTCGATTTCCAGTTCGTTTACGGCGCTGGCCGTGCTGGCCGTGATCCTCGGTTCGTTCCCGCCGGGCATCGTTCCACTGGCGCTGGCGCGGGTGCATGAACTGCTGCCGAACCATCACCAGCAGCAGATTGCCTGGAGCCGTGCGACGGTTTCATTCGCCACCTTCCAGGCGATTGCCGGGTTTGCGTATTCGGCGCTGTTCAATGCCAGCGGTGGTCAGCATGGGTTGTTGTTTGTGATTGCGGCGGGCGCGATTGTGATTGCACTGTTGCTGGAACAGGCCATGCGTTTGCTGAACAGACCCACTGTAGGAGTGAGCCTGCTCGCGAAGACGTAGGCAGATCCTGCAGCAATGTGACTGACACACCGCTTCGCGAGCAGGCTCGCTCCTACAGGGGGGCGGTGGTTTGGACTGAATTATTGGTTCACTGATGCGATCCCATTTACAGACGACTTTCTCGACAGGACTCCAACATGACTTTGCCCCAAACCATGACCCTGATTGAAATCACCGAGCCCGGCGGCCCCGAGGTGTTGAAGCCGCGCCAGGAACCGGTGCCCACGGTCGGCGCAGGCGAAGTGCTGATCCGTGTGCACGCCGCCGGGGTCAACCGTCCCGATGTGATTCAACGCGCCGGCAAGTACCCGATGAAACCCGGCATGAGCCCGATTCCCGGGCTGGAAGTGGCCGGTGAAGTGGTGGCCGTCGGCACCGGCGTCAGCGAATTCATCGTCGGCGACAACGTCTGTGCGCTGACCAATGGCGGTGGCTATGCGCAATATTGCGTTGCACCGGCCAGCCAGACGCTGCCCATTCCTGATGGCATGGATTGGGTGCACGCAGCGGCCGTCCCGGAAACCTTCTTCACGGTGTGGGCCAACCTGTTCGACATGGGCGGCGCCAGCAAAGGCCAGCGCGCGTTGATTCACGGCGGCACCAGCGGCATCGGCACCACGGCGCTGATGCTCTGCCGCGAGTTCGGCGTCAAGGCGTTCGCCACGGCGGGCAGTGAGGAAAAGTGTGCGGCGATCCGCAAGCTGGGCGCCGAGGCGATCAACTACCGCGACCAGGATTTCGTCCAGGTCATCGCGGAAAAAACCGCTGGCAAAGGCGTCAACGTGATCCTCGACATCATGGGCGGTTCGTACCTGAATCAGAACATCGCGGCACTGGGCATGGAGGGTCGCCTGGTGATGCTCGGCTTCCTCGGCGGAGCCCGCGCCAACGATGTCGACCTGATGGCGATCATGGGCAAACGCGCGACGATCACCGGCTCGCTGATGCGCTCGCGCACCCGTGAAGAAAAAGCCTCGATCGCCGAACAGCTGCGCGAGTACGTGTGGCCGGTACTGGCTGCCGGGCGTTGCCTGCCGATGATCGACAAGGTTTACCCGTACACCGAGGCCGCGCAGGCCCATGCACGGATGGAAGCCGGCGATCACATTGGCAAGATTGTGTTGCAGGTGGACTGATCAGTAACCCTCGCCAGCCGCCAATGCGCCGCCGATGATCGCGATGCCCGAGCTGGTGCCCAGTCGCGTGGCGCCGGCTTCGATCATCGCCAGGGCGGTCGGGTAATCGCGCACGCCACCGGAGGCCTTGACGCCGATGTCGGGGCCGACGGTGCGACGCATCAGCGCAACGTCTTCCACGGTGGCGCCGCTGCGGCTGAAACCGGTCGAAGTCTTGACGAACGCGACCTTCAGTTCACGACAAATCTCGCAAGCCTTCACCTTTTCGGCATCGGTGAGCAGGCAGTTTTCCAGGATGACTTTCAGCGGCACCTTGCCGCACGCCTGCAACACCTGGGCGATGTCGTCGCGCACCTGATCAAACAAGCCGTCCTTTAACCAGCCTATGTTCAACACCATGTCGACTTCCCCGGCACCGGCGGCAATCGCCCGCTCGGCTTCAAAGGCCTTGGTGTCGCTCAGGCCGGCGCCCAGCGGGAAGCCGACCACCGCGCAGATATTCACGCGCTGCCCTTCAAGGCACTGAGCCGCATGAGGGACTTGACCCGAATTCACGCACACCGAATAGAAGCCGTGTTCGGCAGCTTCGCGGCACAACGCAGCGATTTGCTCGCGGGAAGCATCAGGCGCCAGCAAGGTATGATCGATGTACTGCGCCAGCGCTTGGGGTTCGAGGTGTGCCATCGCAAAAACTCCTGTTTGTATATTCAAATGCCCCTGCGCCACAATCGAGGGTGATTCGCGCAAAAACGTTACAAAACTCACAAATAATGTTACTTAAATAACATCAACAATCAACCCCGGAATGCCTGTGGACAGTAAAAAAGCCGAGCGTCTCAAGCTGATTCAACAAGCCCTGCAAGACCAGAGCGCCATTCATCTGCGCGAGATGGCGGCATTGCTGGACGTGTCCGAGATGACCCTGCGCCGCGACCTCAGCAAATACACCGACCACCTGCGCCTGCTCGGTGGCTACATCACCAGAATCCACGATGGCAACGAGCCCGGCGATTACCGCGTGGCCGAACAGGACACCCGCCACGTCGAAGAAAAACGCCGCATCGGCAAACTCGCCGCCGGGTTTATCCAGCCGGGCGACACGGTGTTCTTCGACTGCGGCACCACCACGCCTTTCGTGATCGATTTCATTCCCGACGAGCTCGAGTTCACCGCGGTGTGCAACTCCCTGAACGTGCTGACCAAACTGTCGCAAAAACCCAACTGCCACATCGTGGTGTGCGGCGGCACGTTCCATCGCAAGAACCAGGTGTTCGAGAACACCCGCGAAACCGGCATCCTCGACAGCGTGCGCCTGACCTGGGCCTTCGTGTCGGCCGCCGGCATCAGCCAGGACTTCGGCGTGACCTGCTTCAATTTCAATGAAGTGGAGGTCAAGCAGAAGGTCCTGCGCCAGGCGCAACAGCGGCTGCTGCTGGCTGACCACAGCAAGTTCGACACGGTGCGTACCGCGCATTTCGCCAACCTCGGGGATTTCCAGTTCGTGGTCAGCGACAAGAAAATCCCCAAGGCCTACCGCGACGCCATCACCGCCAGCGGCGCGCAGTTGATCATCTGATCAAGGCCTGTTGTTCCGCTGCACTCAGGTAACCGGTGGTGACGCAAAAATCCGCCGTCGCCCCTGCCGCCAGCGAACGCACATGGCCCTTGGCGGACTCGGCGCGATAGCCTTCCGGCTCGCAAGTGGACGGCAGCACAAACGCTGCCACTTGCTGATCGGGGTTGTGCAGGATCCAGCGCGCGGCGTGGTCGAATTGGTCTGGACGGTAGCGGGTGTAGAACGCCGCACCGTCGGGATGGCTCAGCAGAAAATGCGCATGACCGCTGTCGTCCGCCCGCACGCCGTCGAAGAAAAACACAATCTCGGGGTCGTAGAGCCTCGGCTGATCCAGGCAGGTGAACTGCTCCGGGTCTTTGGCCAGCACCTGCATGTATTCAGTCCAGGCCGGCGTCGGTTTGACGTGGGCCGGCACGCTGCTGCGCAAGCGCACGCGCTCGACACCCAAGGGCTCGATGAAGCGGGCGCCGTCGACATAGGCGTAATTCATGTGCGCCATGTACATCAGGTCCATCGGCTTGCCCGCCAGATTGGTCACCTGCATGGCGATGTCGAACAGCCCGGAATCAGCGCGCAACGTCACGCAGGGTCTGGCCAGGTATCGGTCACCAAACCCCTGCGCATATTCGTACTCGCCGCCGAGTCGCAGGAAACCGCCAGCGCTGTCTTCACCGACCTCCAGCCAGGCACGATCCATCGCTGCGCAAGGCATCTCGCCGTGCAACGGATGATCGTCCTCGGGGCTCGGGCAACCGTTGCGCAACAGGCCACTGTGAAACATGAAACAGCCGTAAGTGCCGATCACCGTCGGGCTCGGCCGGGGCTGGCTGAACAGGTTGCTCATGGTCAGGTCGCAACCGTCGAATACGGCGGACCAGATCATCTGTCCCAGATACGGCAACACCACCAGACGGCCGCGACTGTTGGCCAACTCCAGCGCCAGCACACCACTGGGGTAAACCCAGGAACTGACCGTGAACGCCTCCGACTCCAGCAAAGTTTTGCGCGCCTCGCCGAACTGCGACGGCTGCAGGTTGATCCGCGTGTTCATGAAGTCACCACCGCACCCACTGGCCTCCGCTCGCTGTCGGAATGACGCAGGCAACGCACCGCGTACATCACGATCACGATGAAGCACAACAACGGCACGCTGTACGCCAGTTGCATGTTGCCGCCGCTGTAATCGGACAGCAGGCCCTGGAAGATCGGGATCACCCCGCCACCGACAATGCTCATCACCAGCAGCGAACCGCCGACGCCGGTGTCTTCGCCCAGGCCGTCAATGGTCAAGCCGTAGATGGTCGGCCAGCATGGCCCGAGGAATACGCTGACGCCAACGGCGGCGTACACCGCCGTGATGTTCGGCACCAGGATCGTATACGCCAGCAACACGATGCACAGCACGCCATACACCGCCAACACCTTGGCCGGGTGCAGTTTGCGCATCAGCACGTTGGCGATCAGCTTGCCGACGAAATAGGCGGCGAAGGTGGTCAGCAAAAACCACGACGCGCTGCGTTCGTTCATGCCGCCCAACTGCATCGCCAAGCGAATGGTGAAACTCCACACGCCGACCTGTGCGCCGACGTACAGAAACTGCGCCAGCACGCCAAAGGTGAAGCGCTTGTTGCGCCACAGTCGCGACAGGCTCTGGCCGAGACTGGCGGATTTCTTGCTGGCCACCTGATTGCCCTTGCACTTCGGAAACCGGGTGATGGCGATCAGGATGAACATCAGCACCAGCACCGCGATCATCCATTTGTACGGCAGCAAGGTGGACTGGATCATTTGCAGTTGCTGGACCGCCGCGTCCGAAGCGCTCATTTGCGTGAGCTGCTCGCGGGTGGCGTCGGTGTCCTTGAACATCACGAAGCTGCCGACGTAGACCCCGGCCATCGCGCCGAATGGATGGAAGGTCTGGGAAATATTCAGGCGACGGGTGCCGGTTTCACGCGGGCCCATCAGCGTCGAATAGGTGTTGCATGCCGTTTCGAGAAACGACAGCCCCGCCGCGATCACAAACAGCGCCAGCAGGAACATGCCGTACTTGGCGGTCGACGCCGCCGGGAAGAACAGCAGGCAACCGAACATGTAGAGCATCAGGCCAATGAGGATGGTGGTCTTGTAACTGAAACGGCGGACCACCAGCGCGGCCGGGATCGCCACGAAGAAATAGCCCAGGTAAAACGCCGATTGCACGAACGCGGTCTGGAAATCGCTGAGCAGAAAGGCCTTCTTGAAATGCGCGATGAGCACGTCGTTCATGCTCGCGGCGGCCGCCCACAGCGCGAAGATGCTGCACAGCAAAATGAAGGCGAACCAGGGCGTGCGGTTCAGGTAGAAACCATCGGCCGTCTGTTGGAGCGGAGGCTTTGTCATTGTTGTTCTCCGTGGTGAGTGGTGAGGGGTGAATCAGCTCGATTTCAAGCGCCGAGCTGGCGCTGGAATTCAGCGAATGCAGTGGCGTCCGGGTAGGAGGTCTGGGTGCCCAGGCCGGTGACCGAGCAGGCGGAATACGCCACGGCCTGGGTCATGGCGGCGCGGATGTCGCGGTCGCGGCTCCAGTGATGAATGAAGCAACCGATGAAGGCATCGCCTGCGCCGGTGGTGTCGCGCGCGGCAACCGACAGGCCGGGAATCTGGAACTCGCCTTCCTCGCCGACGTACAGCGCGCCTTGCTGGCCGAGGGTCACGATGACGTGGCGAATGCCGTCGGCGACCAAGGTCTGGGCGGCTTTATGGGCCGACGCCGGGGAGTCCACGACCTGGCCGGTGATCAGCGCCAGCTCGGATTCGTTGGGCACCAGGAAATCCAGGTGCGCCAAATGCTCACGGCTCAGGCCGGGCAAGGCTGGCGCCGGGTTGAGCAAGACTGGAATGTTGTGCGCGCGGCCGAATTCGATGGCGTGGTAAACGGTGTCGACATTGATTTCGAGCTGCAGAACGATCAGCGAGCACTCGCGCAACGCCTGGGCCGCCCCGTCGATATCCGCCGGGACCAGATGCGCGTTGGCGCCTTTGACGATGAGGATGCTGTTGTGCGAGTCGGCCTGGACGAAGATCGGCGCCACACCGCTGGACACGCCGGGCACGCGCTGCACGTAACGGGTGTCGATGCCAAAACGCTGGAAATTGGCCAGGGTGTTGTCGGCAAACATGTCATCGCCGACCTTGGTGAGCATCAGCACATCCGCCCCGAGCTTCGCCGCGGCAACCGCCTGATTGGCGCCCTTGCCGCCGCACCCGAGGGCAAACCCCGGCGCTTCGAGCGTCTCACCCTGGGCCGGCATGCGGTCGATGTAGGTGATCAGATCCACCATATTGCTGCCGATGACTGCGATCTTGCTCATTGCTATCCCACCTTGATCCGGCTTGCCAGACTGACGCTGGACGTTGTTGTTTTGTTATTTAAATAACATTTTGTGTGATTATTCAATCTTTTTGTTGGGTGGGGTTTGAGGCAAAGACGAATGGCTTTGCGAGATGCGTGGGCAGAAGGGACGCCATCGCGAGCAGGCTCGCTCCCACATTGGAATGCGTTCCCCTGCAGGAGTGAGCCTGCTCGCGATGGGGCCCTAAGCATCACCGACTGATCCGTGCCCTTCATACGACTGTCGAATTTATCCCCACCTCCCCCACGCATCTGTTAAAACCCGAACTTTCCTTTTCACCCTCAGGCCGCCTGCATGTTTTCAAACCTGATGAGCCGCATAAGCCGCCGCTGGCTGCCCTGGCTGTGCATGGCCACGCTGGTCGTCGGCTTGCCCGTCGGGTGCGGCGCACTCAAATACAAAGAGCGTGAGCTGTTGTTCCGCATCGAGCCGGGCACCGCCGGCTGGTATCGCGGTTTACCAACAGACGTCCAGGAATTCGATATCAAGCCTGCCAGCTTCAAGGACGGGCAAAACCTGCATGCCTGGTGGTGGCCGGCCGCGCGTCGCGATGCGCCGTCGATCCTGTATTTGCATGGCGTGCGCTGGAACCTGACCGGTCAGGCGTTCCGCATCGAGCAGTTGCGGGCGATGGGTTATTCGGTTCTGGCCATCGACTACCGCGGCTTCGGCCAGAGCAAGGGGGACCTGCCGTCGGAAGCCAGTGTCTACGAGGACGCCCGCGTCGCCTGGGAGCGCTTCAAGACGATGCAACCGGACGCCAACAAGCGCCTGATCTATGGCCATTCACTGGGCGGCGCGGTGGCCATCGACCTCGCGGCAGACCTGGCGGCGCAGGCGAAAAAACAACGCAACCCGATACCGGTGCGCGGTCTGGTGATCGAGTCCACGTTCACCTCGCTAGGCGATGCCGTGGCGCAAGTGGCCGACAGCAACCTGCCGGTGAAATGGTTGCCGGTGCGCTGGCTGCTGTCGCAGAAATTCGATTCCATCGACAAGATCGTCGACATCGACATGCCGCTCCTGGTGGTGCATGGCCTGGCCGACCCGTTCATGCCCTCGCGGTTCAGCCAGCAGCTGTTCAACGCCGCCAGCGAACCCAAGCGTCTGCTGTTGATCCCCGGCGGCACGCACAACAACAGCATGAGCCGGGGTGGCAGCCAATACCGCCAGGCACTCGAAGGCCTGATGAAAGCAAAACCACCGCAGATCGCCGGGCCTAGCGGTAACCCCGGGCTTGCAGGTTGAACAGCTGCGCATAGCGCCCGCCCGCCGCCACCAGACTGCCGTGATCGCCGCGCTCAAGGATCGCCCCCTGATCCAGCACGATGATGTGGTCGGCGTTGCGCACGCTGGAAAACCGGTGCGAGATCAGCAGCGTCATGCGGCCTTCGGTGTGCTGGCTGAAATGCTCGAACACCGCCGCTTCCGCTGCCGGGTCGAGTGCCGAGGTCGGCTCGTCCAGAATCAGGATATCGGCGTTACGGCGCATGTAAGCGCGAGACAAGGCAATCTTCTGCCACTGCCCTCCGGACAACTCCTGGCCACCGGCAAACCAGCGGCCCAGTTGAGTGGCGTAGCCTCGATCCAGCCCCTCGATGAACGGCGCGGCCATGCCTTCGGTGGCCGCTTCTTTCCAGCGTTGCTCATCGTTGAACGCCAGCGTGTCGCCGACGCCGATGTTCTCGCCGACGGAAAACTGATAGCGGATGTAATCCTGAAAAATCACGCCGATGCGCCGGCGTAGCGCGTCTTCTTCCCAGGCCTGCAAATCGCTGCCGTCGAGCAGAATGCGCCCGTGATCGGGGCGATACAGACGGGTCAGCAACTTGATCAGCGTGGTCTTGCCCGAACCGTTCTCCCCCACCAGCGCCAGGCTGTGCCCCGGCACCAGGTGCAAGTCGATGCCTTCAAGGGCCGCGCGGCTCGCCCCCGGATAACGAAAACCAACGTTCTCGAATCGCAAACCATCGCCGGGCACGGCGCCCACCGTGAGATGCCCGGCATCGGCCACCACCGGCTCGGCGAGGTATTCGTAGAGGCTCGACAGGTAAAGTCCATCCTCGTAGAGGCCGCTGATGGCGCTCAAACTGTTGCTCACCGCCGTTTGCCCCTGCTTGAACAGCACCAGGTACATGGTCATCTGCCCGAGGCTGATCTGGCCGTGGACGGTATCGACCACCACCCACGCATAGGCGAGGTAAAACGCCCCCGTGCCGAGCAACCCCAGCACAAATCCCCAGCCATCGCGGCGCAAGGTCAGCCGCCGGTCTTCGGCATACAGGCGAGCAAACGTCTCGCGATAGCGCTTCAATAGCAGCGGCGCGAAGCCGAACAGTTTGACCTCTTTGATGTAGCCCTCGTGGGAGAGCAGCGTCTCGATGTAGTTCTGCTGCCGACTTTCCGGCGCCCGCCGCGTGAACAGCCGGAACGCATCCCCGGAAAAATGCGCCTCGGCGAAAAACACCGGCAACGCACCCACCACCAGCAACACCAGTGCCCAAGGCGAAAAATGCACCAGCAACACGCCGAAGCTGATCAACACGATCAGGTTCTGGACCAGCCCCAACGACTTCATCACCAACGCCAAAGGCCGGGTCGACGCCTCGCGCCGCACCCGCACCAACTTGTCGTAAAACTCGGAATTCTCGAACTGCACCAGCGACAACGTCTGGGCCTTCTCCAGAATCATCGTGTTGACCTTCTGCCCCAACTGCACCCGCAACAACGACTGCTGAACCGACAACGCCCGCTGCGTCCCGGACAACAACGCCAGCACGCCAGCCTCGAACAACACGTAACGCACCACCGGCCACAACGGCGCACTGCCCTGCTGCGCGTGCAATTGCATGGCGAAAACCACTGCGTCAACGATGCGCTGGCCCAGCCACGCGGCCAGCGCCGGAAGGACACCAGCGATCAGGGTCGCCAGCACGAGGCCGAGAAACAGCCCACGAGAAGTGCCCCAGACCAGCAGCAAGGCGCGCCGGGCCTGGTCGAGTAATGAGGTGAAACGGGAAAGTGCCGCAGGCATGGATTGATGAACTCGGCAAAGGAAGTCGCTGAACACTACAAAGACGTCATGGTACTTCAGCCAGAAATCCCACAGGCGAGAAACAACTGTGGCGAGGGAGCTTGCTCCCGCTGGGTGGCGCAGCGGCCCCAAAAAAGGCACCGCTGCACACCCCAACATCAGTTGCCACTCACCCCGACAAACCGCACCTACTTGGACAGATCAATCCTATCCAATACCCGGTTCGCCGTAATCTCCGCCATCATGATGCTGTTGGAAATACCCAGCAGCGCATAACGCGACTCCCCCTCCAGATGATCCACCAACTGATGGACCATCACATCGACCGAGGCCAGCGTCTCGACCAGATACACCGCCAGCGTTTCGGCCGTGGCTTCGGGGTCCACGGAAAACAGGCTGCTGCGTATTCGCGGGGTGGCTTTGATGTCGGCATTCGACGGGAAGTGGAAATCGAGTGCCCGCTCGGCGGCTTCGTTGAGCTTCTTTGAATCAGGTTCGTAGGGAGAGACCGGATCGGTGTCCGGTGGGTTGGGTGTTACCTTGAACATTGGCTCTAACCTCATCTAAGAGTGAGGCTGCAACCCGTTCGCGACTAAACGAAATGGAGGCAGCTGTGCACAGGTTAGTCGACCGATGAGCCAAGAAATCGGCGCGCCCGAAGGCGCCCTGCGCACAGCCACCATCAGGAGCAGGATGAGATACCCGACTGATAGAGACATCGTGCGACTTGACTACAACGGGCGACTAAACCCGACCACTGATGAGCAGTGGCAGGGAAACGATAGAGTCCGGGGTCAAACCGCACAAGCCGGCGGATTCTGGCGCAGCCGTAGGCAACGGCGCAAGGTTTTGTAGCTTTCAGGACGTAACCTTGACGGGTTTTAAACAAGCCCCGTTTCATGGTTAAACAACCGAGTCAGGTGGCTCACAAAATGCCCGCTCAAAACGCTCACTGGGAATCCTGAAACCGCGCCCGATACCGCCCAGGACTCTCCCCCGTCCACTTCTTGAACGCCCGATGAAACGCGCTCGGTTCCTGAAACCCCAGCTGCTCAGCAATGTCACTGATACTCGCCCGGCTCTCACGCAGCTGCTCAAACGCCACCCCGCGCCGCACTTCATCCTTGATCTCCTGATACGAACAGCCTTCCCGCTCCAGTTTGCGGCGGAAGGTGCTGGGGCTCAGGTGTTGTTCCAGGGCGAACGCCTGCAAGGTCGGCCATTGGCTGTAATGGCTGTTGCGCAGGCGCTGATGGACTTGTGATGCCAGGCCATGCTGGTTGCGGAAGCGGATCACCAGCCATTGCGGTGCCGTGCGCAGGAACACTTTCAGTGAGGCCAGGTCCTGGACCACCGGCAGGCGCAGGTAGTGGCTGGCGAATTCGATTTCGGTGCGTTCGGCGCCGAAGGTCAGGTTGGGGCCCCAGAGCAGTCGGTCGTCGCTGAGGGACACGCGCTCGTGGCGAAAGTCCGCGCGGTCGATCGGGATGCGCCGCCCGCCCAGCCAGCACAGCAGGCTGATCATCAACACCAGGAACGTCTCTTCACCGAAACGGCTGGCGTCTTCGTTTTGCGCGTGGCTGTCCAGGCTGATGATCGCGCGTTTGCCGCGCACCGTCAGGGTGCCGCGAAAGTCGCGCAGGAACAGCGCGAAGTTGGCCAGGCACTGGCGCATGGCTTTGTGCAGGTCGGGTTCCTGGATCAAGGCGCGGCAGATCAGCGCGAAGCTGCCGGGGGGCATGCCGTGGGAGTCGAGTCGGAAGAACTCATCGTTCAATTCGCGGATTTGAATCAGCCATAGCGCAGCAAACGCGCTCGCCGGCACGCGGGCGGTCGGCTGCTCGATCAATGCCGGGTCGATGCCCGCCTCTTCCAGCGCAGCTCGCGAACGCTGCGGATTGTCCCCCTGCCCATGGATCATCGCCTGCACGAAGTAGGCCGCCACTGAGTCCTTTTCCCGCATTTGAACGCTTCTCTCCCCATCGCCCGACTGGCAAAAAACACCAGCACCGTTGAACAGTTGCGGCATAGGACAACCGCCCTGCCGGTTCTAGACTCGCGGCCAATAGTACGCCTTCGGCCGTTACGTCGGCCAAGGTATCGCAGGGTTTGATCGGAAGGACGGAACATGAATCTGCAAAACATCGGCGTGATCGGCGCGGGCACCATGGGCAACGGCATTGCGCAAGTCTGCGCAGTGGCCGGCTTCAACGTGACCTTGATCGACATCTCCGAGAGCGCGCTGCAAAAAGCCCTGGCCACCGTTGGCAAAAACCTCGACCGGCAGATTGCCAAGGAAACCCTGACCGAAGCGCAAAAGCTCGACGCCCTCGCCAGGATCCGCACCAGCACCGATTACAGCAGCCTGCACAACGTGCAGCTGGTGATCGAAGCCGCCACCGAAAACCTCGACCTGAAACTGCGCGTGCTGCAACAGATCGCCGCGCAGGTCAGCGCCGAGTGCGTGATTGCCTCCAACACCTCGTCGCTGTCGATTACTCAACTGGCCGCCAGCGTCAGCCAGCCTGAGCGTTTCATCGGCCTGCACTTCTTCAACCCGGTGCCGGTGATGGGCCTGATCGAAGTGATTCGCGGCCTGCAAACCAGCGACGCGACCCACGCCCTGGCGTTGGACATGGCCACCACCCTCGGCAAAACCGCGATCACCGCCGGCAACCGTCCGGGGTTCGTGGTCAACCGGATTCTGGTGCCGATGATCAACGAAGCGATTCTGGTGTTCCAGGAAGGCCTGGCCAGCGCCGACGACATCGACGCCGGCATGCGCCTGGGCTGCAACCAGCCGATCGGTCCGCTGGCGTTGGCCGACCTGATCGGCCTGGACACCGTGCTGGCCATTCTCGAAGCCTTCTACGACGGCTTCAACGACAGCAAATACCGCCCCGCTCCGCTGCTCAAGGAAATGGTCGCCGCCGGCTACCTGGGACGCAAGACAGGACGTGGCTTCCATGCCTATGCCTGAGCGTTGCTCGCGCTTCGCCGAGTACCGGGACATCGTGCTGGAGTTGTTCGCCAGCAAGGGGTTCGGGCAGGTCGGCATGCGTGAGCTGGCAACGTGCCTGGGGCTGTCCCCGGGCTCGTTGTATCACCATTACCCGAGCAAGCAGCACTTGCTGCTCGACCTGATCGAGGAGTTCTACGAAGAACTGCTGTCGACCCTGGGGCGCATCGACCAAAAAGGCTCGGCGAAACGCGACAAACTGCCCAACCTGATCCGCGCGCATTTGAATCTGCACCGGGAAATGCCGTGGCATTTTCGCCTGGCGGAGCGCGACAGCGGCTGCCTGAACGCCGAGCAGCAAGCGCGTGTTCGACAGTTGCGCGAGCAATACGAGCGCACGCTATTGAAGATGCTCGGCGCCCCGTCCCGCCTCGGCGAACAGGGTTTGATCGCCGCCGGACACGCCATCGCCAACTTGCTCAACAGCGCCCCCGGCTGGCTGGCACATCACCCGCTGGAGGAAGCGCAGCGCGATGAGTTGCTGGAAAGCCTGGTGATCGGCGCCGTCGAGCGTCTGCTGCGCCCATCGCCCGCCACGCGTGCGGCGGCCTGAGTGTTCAAGCAATAAGCCTCGCTTCTTCCATAGAAAAAACGTCTAAACAAACCCGGCACGATTCCACGTCTAACGCTTTGCTACTTGGAGTCCATTCAAAGGCCAATGTGGGTCTCCAGACCCACGGTTACCGGGAGCAAAACATGAAAATCAATCCCTACCTCATCTTCAACGGCGACTGCAAAGCTGCCTTCACCTTCTATGAGCAAGCCCTGCCAGGCCAGATCGAAATGATGATGACCTTCGGCGAAAGCCCGGCGCGCGAACACTTCCCCGCCGACTTGCACAACCTGATCATTCATACCCGTCTGGCCGTGGGTGATCAGGCGATCATGGGTTCGGACACCACACCGGATCGCCCCACGGATGACATGAGCGGTTGCTCGGTCTCGCTGAACGTCGACAGCATTGCCGAAGCGCAACGTGTGTTCGACGCGTTATCAGAAGACGGCAAGGTGCAAATGCCACTGGAAGAGACTTTCTGGGCGGCACGCTTCGGGATGCTGGTGGACCGGTTCGGTGTGTCGTGGATGGTGAATTGCGAAAAGGATCAGTGACGAGTTCCAGACATCCAACAGCCCGATCAGGAAAGGTTGGGCTGGCGCAGTAGCGCCTATCCCTTCACGCACACCACCTGACGCAAGGTGTGCAGCACTTCCACCAGTTCGCGCTGGGCGTGCATGACGTGGTCGATGTTTTTGTAGGCCATGGGGATTTCATCGATCACCGATGCATCTTTGCGGCACTCGACGTGGGCGGTGGCGCGGACCTGATCTTCGACGGTGAACAGGCTTTTCGCTTTGGTGCGGCTCATGACGCGGCCGGCGCCGTGGCTGCAGGAACAGAACGATTGCTCGTTGCCGAGCCCGCGAACGATGAAACTTTTCGCGCCCATCGAGCCTGGGATGATCCCCAACTCGCCCTTCTGCGCCGACACCGCGCCCTTGCGGGTGACCAGAATATCCTGGCCAAAGTGCCGTTCTTTCTGCACATAGTTGTGGTGGCAGTTGACCGCTTCCAGAGCGACTTCAAACGGTTTGCTGATCACTTTACGTGTGGCCTGAATCACCGCGTGCATCATCAAGGCCCGGTTCTGTCTGGCGAAATCCTGGGCCCAACCGACGGCTTCGACGTAATCATCAAAATGCCGGCTGCCTTCTTCGAAATAGGCCAGATCACGGTCCGGCAGGTTGGCGAGGTGCTGGCGCATGTCGGCCTGAGCCAGTTGAATGAACAGGTTGCCGATGGCGTTGCCAACCCCGCGTGAACCGCTGTGCAGCATGAACCAGACGCGGTTGGTTTCATCCAGGCACACCTCGATGAAGTGGTTACCGCTGCCCAGCGTGCCCAGGTGCCCGCGATTGTTGGTGTTGGCGAGTTTCGGGTATTTGTCGGTGATCGCCTTGAACCGCGGGTTCAGTGCGGCCCAAGCCTGATCGGCCTGTTTCGGAACGCTATCCCAAGCCCCTTTGTCCCGCACGCCACGCCCGACTGTGCGGCCATGGGGCACGGCTTTTTCGATTGCGCAGCGCAATCCATGCAGGTTATCCGGCAAGTCAGCGGCGGTCAGCGATGTGCGCGCGGCGATCATGCCGCAGCCAATGTCCACGCCGACAGCGGCGGGAATGATCGCACCCACCGTCGGAATCACACTGCCAATGGTCGAGCCTTTGCCCAGGTGCACGTCAGGCATCACCGCCAGGTGTTTGAAGATAAACGGCATCTTCGCGGTGTTGATCAATTGCTGCCTGGCTTCGTTTTCGACCGGGACGCCTTCGGTCCAGAGCTTGATCGGTTTACCGTTGGCGACTTCCAGCAGTTGGTAGTTAGGTGCTTGCATGTTTTCGAACAAGTGGCGCCTCGGCCCCTTGAGTTCCTTGGTTATTTCCTGGTTTCCAGGATCTTGTCAGCGAGCGCTTAGGCCCGCTTGATCGACAGGTTGCGTGGGCACCGTCTGATGAAAGAAGCGCCTCTATCTTACGCCCGAATATTCCCCTGAAAACCTCAACGTGATCACAGAACCAGTGGGAGCATGGCTTGCCCGCGAAGAACGATGACACGCAATACCTGAAAAACCGCGGTGCGTGCTTCGCGGGCAAGCCTCGCTCCCACTGGATTTTCGTCGCTCGTGGACTTAACGGCATCCGCCGAGGCCGCAGATATTGAATGTCGAACGCGCTCTTCAGAGCTTGGCGATGGAGACCTCGGTGGATTTGACGAAGGCAATCACCTCGCTGCCCACGCATTTAAACCGTCGCGCTGAAGCCGACAACCCAGCAGCACGACAACCATTCGTCGCCTATGAAAACCTGGCGTACAACAGGCGGCCCTCTCTGGCTTAGGGATTGCACAAGCCGGTCTTGGCAGCCCCGGAACGACGTAATTCTGACGCGGCGGCCCTCTAATCAATGCTTGGTCAGTCCCCCCGGAGATGTAACGTGTCAACTCTCAATGAAATCGCAGCGAACCACGCGAGAATGGCTATGGCAAAGGCGCAAGAGTCGACCGGACTGAGTGAGCGACATCTTCAAATCGTCGGCAGCGTCGAAATCCGCACCAGCGATGAACAACCGCACGTTCCACTGCACTTCATCACCGTGACGCCGGAAAACCACCTCGCCCAGGCGGCTGGCTACTAACGCCGTCCCCTGACGATAAAACCCGGCGCAATGGCCGGGTTTTTCTGTTAATCAACCCAAGCCCTTGCCCACGATTGGCGCCGACGCGCCTAAACTCAACTGACAACGAACTCGCCCTGCGATTGGAGGATGAGGCACTGTCATGTTTGAAATCTCAGCGGTGGCGCGGGTGAAGCGCTTCGCCGCAAACACGGCCGGCCGGGATTTCGCGGTTGGCGACATCCATGGCCACTTCACTCGGCTGCAAGCTGCGCTGGATGCCGCCAGGTTCACCCCTTCGGTCGATCGCCTGTTCAGTGTTGGCGATCTGATTGACCGCGGGCCCGAATGCCGCGCCGCGCTCGATTGGCTGGACAAGCCGTGGTTCCACGCCGTGTGCGGCAACCATGATGACTACGTGGTTCACTTCGATACCTGTGCCGTCGATAGCTGGATCTTCAACGGCGGCTTATGGTTCACGCACCTGTCGCTGCCCGAACAGAAAACATTCGCCGCGACGTTCGCCGAGTTGCCAATCGCAATCGAAGTCGAAACCGCCCAGGGCCTGATCGGCATCGTGCACGCCGATTGTCCGTTTCCATCATGGGCTCAATTGCGAAACGAACTGCAATCGCCCAAGAGCAGCCAGCGCCTGATGCAAGTCCAGAACCGCTGCCTATGGTCCCGCAGCCGCCTCGAACAACGGGAAACGCAGGGCGTTGCGGGCCTGCGTGCGCTGGTGGTCGGGCATAGCCCCATTCCCGTGCCCGTCAGGCTTGGCAATGTGATTCATATCGACACGGCGGGATGGAGGCCGGCGGAGGGCTATTTCACCCTGCTGAATCTCGAAACGCTTGAGCCGGCGCCTTGAGCATCCTGTACCGCTCGTCCTGACCTCGGCACGTTCACCTTCCATGCTTTTCCAATGGGTACATCCACTCGCACAGCAGGTGCAAACGATGAACAGCAAAATTGCTCCTCTCATGCTCGCCGGACTTGTCTCGATCTGCCCGCTCTACTCGCTCGCAACCGAGAAAACCACGGAAGACGCCACCCTCCCACCCAGCGCACTTCCCGGGCTCAACCAAGGCGAGTCGAATGCAGAAAAGGCTGACAAAAAGGGCGAGGAAGCATCGGGTTCCAATTCCGGCGCGGAATCGCATGAGATAGAAAAAGACGCCGCTGGTTCGAGTGGTTCAGGGAATGAAGGAGCCAAGTCGAAGCCGCAACAGTAAGCCTGCAGGCGAGTGGTGCACGGGCGTGAGTACGATAAAGGGCATCCCCCACGGCGCGAACTCATCCCGGCACTGACGGTGATTGGCCGAAAACCCGTCACTTTTTGTGGCGGGCTTTTTTGCGTACGGCGCGTCGGATCGACGTTAGTCAGCCTTTTTTATATTGAGGACGTCGTGCACATGAGCCATCAGTTGCTCACCATTGAAGGGCTTCCTGAAATAACCCCGCGCACCCAATTCCCGCGCCCTGATTTCCGTGCTCTCTCCCACGCTGGCAGTGATGAAGATGACCGGGAAACGCATCGCACGCGCTTGCAGTGCTTCAACCAATTGAATGCCGTTCATGCCGGGCATCCGGATATCCGAAATAAGGCACGCCGTTAAGTCCAGCGCCTTGCAAGCCAGAAACTCTTCGGCACATGAAAAAGTACGACAGGCATACCCCATCGACCTCACCAGGCTGTCCAGTGAAGTACGAACAGTGTCGTCGTCATCAACGATCGAAATGATTGGAATGTTTGACAATTAATTCAACCTTGAAGTGATGGGAAGCTAATCGATAAAGCGCCTCTTTTTCTTGAACACGCTCGTTCTGACGGGTGGCGTTGAAACCTGCATCGCTCATGGCCCTCAATGCCTGAATGGTTTCTCTGCCCCCCCTTCATGCTGCTTTAAAAAATCAATGAACACGCGCAGCTTTGGCGGCATGGCGCTGCGGCTGAAATAGTAAAGTGACAAACTGCGCCTGGGGCTCCAGTCCTCCAGCACCCTGACCAGGCGGCCATTGGCAAGGTAGTCCTGAACATAGCGGTCATACACATAGACAAAACCACAGCCATCAAGCGCAGCGCCGAGCAAGGTCATCCCGTCGTTGCTGGAAATGCGCCCTCTTGTCTCGATCTCGACATCCTGCCCCTCGCATGAAAATGTCCACCGCTCGCAGGCACCGGTCACGGCGCTGTTGTAGCGGACGCAATCATGGTCCAGAAGTTCTGCCGGAACCTTCGGTATGCCGTGAGCGTTGACATAGGCGGGCGATGCCACCACAGCCATCTGGATATCGGCGCCCAAAGGAACGGTCACCATGTCCTGTTCCAGCATTTTGTTCACTCTTATGCCGGCATCGAAACCGTCATTGACGATATCGACCACACGACTTTCGATGGCGATATCCAGATTGATGTCTGGATAGGCCGCCAGGAACCTGGGCACCAACGGTTCCAAAAACATCACATAGGCGCTGCGTGACATGGTCAACCGCAGCGTACCTGAAGGGTTCGCCGCGACCTCAGCCAAATCTGAAAAGGCGCTTTTCAGCTCAAGCACCAGCGGCGCAACCTTTCGATAGAACACTTCACCGGCCTCGGTCAGGCCCACGCTGCGCGTCGTTCGGTTGAACAGTCGAACGCCGGCCCGTTTTTCCAACTGGCGGATGGCGTGACTGATCGCTGATTTGCTCACGCCCATCATGACCGCTGCCGCGGTAAAACCGCGCGAATCAGCCACGCAAACGAAGACTGTCAGCAGCTCGAATCCATCCGTATCGATTGTCAAAGCGGGTTCACCTGATAGTCAGAACAGCGCGTCAGGACAGTCGCAGCCCCGTGATGCCTAACATGATCGACAGGCTGGTCAGCACGCCGATAACGGCGCCACTCCACCAACAGATATTGGCTTTAGACAGGGAAACGCCGTGCGCCAGCATCACCACCCTGAGCCCTGAAAACAGGTGAGCAATGATAAAGAACACGCCAATTGCATAATGCGGCAGCAAACGAATGCCCCAAGGGTCATGAATCATTCCCACCGGATCACCGGACGCAAAGTCCCAGCCCGTTTCAATTCCGGCGTAGGTTCTTGCAAATACAAACACGGCGTTGAGGTGGCCCAGGATGAAGATGGACAGGAACACCCCGGAGCCCACTTGGAAAATACGATAGTTGTCGCCACCGACCGAGCTCCAGTTCCAGGCAAGGCGCAGGCCGCTGACCACCTGAAACAGCAGAGCAACGACCAGGATCGGTTCGACAAAGGATGAACGATAAACGGTGCGTCCCATCTCCATGACCTTCGCGTGAACGTCCGGTCCGGCCAGGCCGAACAAATGATTGAACAAGTGAAAGACCACGAACAACAACACGATCACCCCGGCAATGCCGTGGGCCACTCGCAGTGCCGGCATGGAACGAATGGGCTTGATTGGCTGCTCGTTCTTGCCACCGTCTCTACTGAGATAAACTCCCAGCCCTATCCAGGACGCTGCCCAGAACCACTCATCCGGCACTGGGCTGCCCAACATGATCAGATTGACACCGACAAAGCAGTACAGCGTCGGCGCGCACATGATGAAGAGTGCCAAGCGTCTTGCTCTGAGCTGTGCTGCCGCGTTCTGTTGACGCGTAATGCGTTGGCACGCCAAGGCAAACCCCATGGCCGGCACCGCGAAAACGGCCACCATCAAGGCAATGGCCAGAAGCATGGAACCCAGCGGCATCGTCGAGCCCGGTTCAACCGACATGACCTGCGCGTGGAAGGCATTCAGGAAATAAGGGTATACGGCGGTCACCAGCACAGGCACCCAGATAGCCCATTTATGCGGCGCGTTTTGTACCGCCCTTTCGTAAGGGCTGACTGCCCACTTATCGACCATCCAACAACCCTCGAAAATAAGATAGTTATCGCAAGGATTGTTAAAGCCTATTCGCCCTGTGATATTCCAAGCAGAATGCCAGAGAAACGAAAAAACTAATGACTAACTAAGTATAGTCACACTATATGAAGGTATTAATCCTCAGAAAAAAACACACTTACTCTAGCGACTCACAAGTACTGACCCACCCGTAAATCCATTCAACCGACGATTGTCCAATTTCATTACACAGTCTGTGCACTGTCAGGATGATTGTCGCCTCAGCGCCAAGCCCTATAATTCGTTTGCCCCTATTGGCTACTTACAAATACCTGACTCCCTGAGTTGGCTGCTCACTCGAGCAGACACACACTCGCAATCATCAAGGAATCCAACATGACTCATCGTGCAAGAGCAGCTCGCATCCATGCTTACGGTCCGCCTGAAGTACTGGTATTTGAAAACATCGAAGTAGCGGAGCCCGGCCCCACTCAGGTATTGATCCGCAACACGGTCATCGGTTTGAATTTCGTCGAGGTTTATTACCGACGCGGGACATTTCCAGTGCCTGCATTCCCAGCCATTCTCGGTAATGAAGCGGTGGGTATCGTCGAGGCCGTCGGCGTCGATGTCGTGGGTATCAAGGTTGGAGACCGGGTCGTTTATTCGGACGATGTGCATGGCGCCTATTCAACGCTGTGCCTTTATCCCGCCGATCGCGTGGCAATCGTTCCGGATGACATCAGCGACAAACAAGCAGCGTCCAGCTTCCTGAAGGGCCTGACCGCACGTTACCTGCTCAAGGAAACCGTCAACCTCAAGGCGGGCGATACCGTGCTTTATCATGCCGCGGCAGGCGGCGTCGGGCAGTTGTTCACCCAGTGGGCAAAGGCGCTCGGTATACGGGTGATCGGTACGGTGTCTTCGGATGAAAAGATGGCCATTGCTTTAGCGGCAGGCTGTTCGCATGTCATCAACTACCGCACGGAAAACTTCGCCCATCGCGTCATGGAGCTCACCAATAATGTCGGCGTGAAAGCCGTATTCGACTCCGTGGGCAAGGACACTTTTGTCGACTCGTTGTCGGTGCTGCAGCCGAGGGGAACGCTTGTGGTATTTGGCAAGGCCTCCGGCAACCCTCCGTTGATCAACCCGTTCGACCTCGCACCGCGATCGCTGAACCTGACCTGGCCGGTATTGCCCGTGTACGTGGCAACAGCCGAACAGTTGGCGGTCGCGGCGCAAGACCTGTTTAACGCAATTACGACGGGAATAATCAATGTTGAGCCTGGGCGGGTTTATCCATTCGATCAACTAGTAGACGCCCACAGAGACCTTGAAGAACGCCGCACTACCGGGGCTACTGTTTTAATCGTTTGAACGACTCAAGTACGCTCATCCCGCCACAGGCCATACCAAGGGATGAGCAACTTATACGAAGATGCCTGCGCAGAGACCGTAGGCATAAGTGACGTCTCTGTTCATTCCTTTACTATTTGAATGGCTCTAACGAAACCAGCTTTTCACACGTTACCCGTTCAACTACATAAATAGCGCCTCGCAAACTTAAGGTTATTTATGAATTGAGCCTACTGACTAATCAGGGTGAATATAATGAAAACTTCCGAATTGGGTCTGGCCATCGCCTTTCTTGCCGCGACGGGTTTGATCGCTACCCAAGCTATCGCCTCCGAAGGGTACGCCGAACAAAATATTGCCGTCGGCCGGGAAAATAATGCACCGGATGATCGTGACCCACCGGTGCAACAACATCGCGCCAGATCGGCGCCAACTCGTGTCGCCGAAGGCGGATCGGATCGCCTGATCGAACGCCGCAGTGTTGCCGAAGGTGGATCGGATCGCCTGATCGAGCGCCGCAGTGTTGCCGAAGGTGGATCGGATCGCCTGATCGAGCGCCGTGTTGCCGATGTTGGCAATGCATACAACGGCGGGATGGATATCAATGCCCACTTTTCCATGGACTGACAGCTGTCGCGGGGGCGAGGACTCATTTCGCCGCTACGGTTACGCCCTGAAGCGTAAACATTCCGGGCGTAACACGGCGAATGCGAGCGGTGTCAGGTTCAATCCGTCGCAACAGGCAGCGTGAATTGGACCGTGGCCCCGCAAGGTTGATGAGCGCTTGCCCACAACCGGCCACCATGGGCCTCGATGATCGAGCGACAGATCGACAAGCCCATCCCCAGACCCGCAGGCTTGGTGGTGTAAAACGAGGTGAAGATCCGCTCAGCGGTTTCTGCCTCAAACCCGGGGCCCGAATCGCTGACGCTGATCAGCAAGTAGCCTGAGTCGCCCTCACCTGCGCTGATCAACAGTCGACGTTCGCCTTCAGGGTTGCTACTCATGGCTTCCAACGCATTCATGATCAAGTTGAGCAGAACCTGTTGCAGCTCGACCCGATCCCCCTCAATGGATGGCAACCCGTCCATGAGTCGAGTGTCCAACAACACCCCGTTTTTCATCATCTGGCCCCGGGTGAACTCGATCATTTCGCCGACTGCCGAATGAATATCGACTGGCCCCTTGGGCTGCGGCGCCTTGCGAATATGACCGCGGATTCGTCCCAGCACATCAGCCGCGCGATTGGCATCCTTGATGAGGCTGTCGAGTACCTGACGAACCTCGACGAGTTCAGGGGGCTGGGCGTTGAGCCAGCGTTTCGCCGCATTGGCGTTAAGGATGGCGGCGGCAATGGGTTGATTGACTTCATGAGCGATGGACGCCACCAACTGGCCCATGGTCGCCACGCGGTTTGCATGGGCCAACTCCGTCTGAACCTCGCGATATCGACGTTCGCTGTCACGGATTTTTTCTTCCGCCTCCTTGCGCTCGGTGAGATCCAGCACAAAAGCGACCCCTTCCGTGCTGCCAGGTTCGATCATGGCCAGGCCCACGATAACCGGCAGGCGACTGCCGTCCTTTTTGAAGTATTCCTTTTCGAAAGGCTGGGCATGTCCGGTTTGCACCGCCATCACCATCGAGCGTTCGCTGTTGTCGCGAAACTCCGGGACCGTCAGGTCACGCCAACTCAAAAGGCCCTTGTCCAGATCCTCCCGGGCGTAACCCAGCATGCTGAGAAAAGCGTCATTGGTTTCCAGAATGTCGCCGTCGGCGTTCCACACGACGATCCCGATAATGTTGGCATCAACGAGGCGCCGGATCTTCGCTTCGCGCTCCCCGACCTCGCGGTACAAACGGGCGTTTTCCAGTGAAATGGCCGCCTGCGACGCCACCAGTTTGAGAATCGCGACGCGGTCCGGACTGAACACCCGCACGCTCAGATTGTTTTCGAGGTAGAGCGCGCCGACCAGATTGGCCTGGTTCATCAACGGCAAGCACAGAACAGAACGGGTGCGATGCTGACGAATATAAGCGTCTGCGGCGAAGGGCGACTGCGTCACGGCATCGTCCAGAAACACACTCTCCCGGGTGCGCATAACATGGTTCAACACGGATTCGGGCATCAGTTCCATGCTGACCGGCGCATCGCGCAGTTGCGCGGCGCTGTCACCGGCGGTCACCTGCGCGGCGATGCGGTACTCGGCGCCCTTGCACAGAATCAACAGGCCGCGCTCGGCACCCGCCAATTCAATCGCCGTGCGCATCACCGTATCAATCAGTTTCTCCAGCACGATTTCACTCGACACGGCCTGCGACACCTTGAGAACGGTGGCGAGGTCAAGGTGCTCGACCGGCGTGGCCATGGTCGTTATCGCGCCAGGCGCGTGTTCTTCAGTCCTGAGCGACGGATACTTGGCTTCAAGCTGACGCACCTTGCCATCGCTGCCCCAACGCAAGTAGCCATATCGGGCATCCTGCAAATAGACACGGGCAATCTTGCCAAGACCGCGGGCCGCGTAGAAGCGTGAGGCAAGTTCGTTGGCCAACGCTTCGATGTGGATGAAACCGCTTTCCTGCGCCGTTTTGATCGCCTGCTCGTACAGCAGCTCGGCCTCAATGAGGCGCCCTTGCAGTCGTGCGATTTCGGCACCGACCAGTGCGGCCCGGCTCGCGAAATTCTCAGGACATTGCTGCTCCCACGTCTGCAGCTGCGCATGATCGGCCTGCATGGCGAGCAGGTGCTGCGCGCGTTGTTCACCCGAAACGCCATCACACGAGGCGGCCCGGGCCAGCGCGTCGTAGAAGTGATACTCGGCTTCCTCGAAAAACGAGTAGGACGTCCAGAGCAACTGCCGCGCCTTGGCGGAAGCGGACATTGCCGCCTCGATTTCGTCGGCCATGTAGTGCGCTTGCAGTTTACGAACCCAGTACCAACAAGCGGCCAATGCCAGGTCCGGACTGCTGGACAGATGGGCTTCGGTCTCGCGTTCCTCGAACTGTCCGTCGTCGAAGCAACCGAAGGCAGGCGTCAGGCCTCGGAGCATTCGGATCAGGGCAAGCTGCGTCACCATGAAATCAATGACCAGACCAAAACGGACTTTCCTCGCGTACGCCAGCCCCCGTTCGGCTTCGGCCTGGAGCTCGGGAAGCGAATCCCCGGCGAACAGTGAATCGGAGGTGAGGCAATTGCCTGCATAAGCGCCGTATGGAGGGTCGCCTATGCGGTTCGCCGCGACAAAGGCCCGATGCAGCAGGTCGCGACATTGCTCTACGGGTTTCATCCAGCGGACGGCAAAACTCGAGAAGCATAAATAGGTGCTGGCCTCGAATCGCTTAAGGCCGCGTTGCTCCACAAGATCACAGCCGAGTTGCCCAAACCGGAACCCCGCCTGGTAGTCACCGAAGCGCCTTCCGGCCACTCTGAAGACGTTGGCATAAAGCACACATGAGGCGTCGCAGTTACCCCGTTCGAGGCTGAGACTGACCGCTTTGCAAATCAGCAGGCAAGCCAGGTTCGCGTCCGTCTGCAAGGCGGGTGCAAAGAGCTTGCCCAGTGTGTTGACGGTCATCAGTGACGCCGCATCGTCCATCAACGGCAGGTCGATGAGTTCCTCGATCTGTCGGCTGCCCAGCAACGACCAGATGTGGTCATATTCTTCGCGCACTTCATCGTCGCTCGGATGGGCAGACCACTCGATGCCCACATGCCGCAGGTAAGCGAGGCAGACCGCCACGGCGCCGTCGCTGCGGTCCAGAAGCAAGTAGACGTCCATCTGCAAGCAAGCGACATTGGCTCGTTCGACCGTCGTCGTCGCGTGTGCCGACAGTGTCGTCAGGCGAGTGTCCGCGACGGCCAGTTGCCCGGTCAGGAACTCGCACTCGGCCCGGTTCAACTCCATTTCAAAGCGCAACGTGTGGCGGCGCACCCAACACTCGTCGTCCAGCAACTGGACGCCGGTGGTGAGGTAGTTGAGCGCTGACGCATAGGCGCTAGATGCCTTCGCGCGCTGGCCGGCGATCAGGTTGAACTCGGCCAGTTGTTCCTTTTCACTGGTGTCGGTGAGCAGTGCCGCGCCTTGATTGAGTTGACCCACGATGTCAAAGATCGCCTCATCCAACACTGACACCGGCGTTTGTGCGGCCAGTAACCGCCCTATTCGCAGGTGCGTGTGGGGGCGCAGTTCGACGGGGATCAGCGAATACGCCGCCTCATGGATGCGGTCGTGGACGAAACCGAACGCCCCGTCCAGGCGCTCGACCAGTTCCAGTCGGATCGCCTCCCACATCACCGCACGCAACTGTGACTTCGACAGGCCCAGTGCCAGGGAAAGCGTAGCGATTGCAGCGACGTTGCCCAGGCACGCCAGATGCTGCAGCGCCCGCTGTGTCTCGGCAGGCAGTCGGGCGAGTTTAGCGACCATCAGGTCTACAACGTTGTCTGTGTAGCCCATGGCGTGGATGCGATTGGGGTCCCAGCACCAGCGGCGTGCGCCATGATCGAAGGTCAGCAACTGCGCTTCGGCGAGTGCCTGCAGAAACTGAATCACGAAAAAAGGATTGCCGGCGGTCTTGTCCTCGATCAGCTGCGCCAAAGGTTCGACTCGCACGATCTCTTCGTGAAGGGTCTCGGCAATCAACTGCTCAATGTGGGTCCTGGCGAGCGGTGCCAGCATGATCTCATGGACCCGGCCCCCAGCCTTGCGGATGGACTTGAGCTTGGTCGTCAGTGGATGCGTGACATCCACCTCATTGCTGCGATAAGCCCCAACCAGCAACAGATGTCGCATGTCGGCGCTGGTGAGCAGATCCTCCAACAGGTCGAGCGTGGCGACGTCGAGCCATTGCAGATCATCAAGAAACAATGCCAGCGGATGTTCGGCCCGGGCGAAAACGCCGATGAAGTTGCGGAACACCACCAGGAAACGCCGTTGCGCCTGTTGCGGATCGAGCGTGGGGACCGGTGGCGGTTCGCCGATGACCAGTTTCAGCTCCGGGATGAGATCGGTCATGAGCCGTGCATTGGCCTCCAGTGCCTTATGCAACTTCTCACGCCAGTCCGCCAGTTCGGCGTCACTCTTGCCCAATAGCGTGCGCACGAGGCTTTGAAAGGCCTGCACCAACGTTGCGTAGGGAACATCACGGCGATACTGATCGAACTTGCCGGACACGAATATTCCGCGTGGCGGCACTAACACTTTGTGCAGTTCGTTGACCACCGAAGACTTGCCGATGCCCGAATACCCGGTGACCAACACCAGTTCCGGCGCGCCGTTGGCAACGATCCGACCGAATGCGGCAATCAGTGTGTCGACCTCTTGCTCGCGACCGTACAGTTTTTCGGGGATCAGCAGGCGTTCCGAGGTGCCATGCTCGCTCAACGCGAAGGCGTTGATGGTGCCCAGGCGCTCCCAATCCGCCAGGCACTGGCGCAAATCATGTTCCACGCTGGACGCGGTCTGATAGCGCTCCTCGGCGGTCTTGGCGAGCAGCTTCATGACGATATCGGAGATCACTGGCGGTATGGTTTCAACGCGCAAACCAGGCGCCACCGGTTTTTTGGCGATATGGCAATGCACCCATTCCATCGGATCGGTCGCCGTGAATGGCAGCGAGCCGGTCAACATCTGGTAAAGCGTGATGCCAAAGGAATACAGGTCGCTGCGCGAATCGATCGAGCGATTCATCCGGCCGGTCTGCTCCGGCGCCATGTAAGCGAGTGTTCCCGCCATGGTTTCGGGCGCCTGCCGCTCGCGCGGTAACCGCGAGGTCAATCCGAATCCGGTCAGGCGCGCTTGCCCGTCGGCACAGTTCACCAGGATATGGCTGGGCTTGATGTCTTTGTGAACAAGCCCGCGCTGATGGAGCTTGCCCAACGCCACCGCAATGCTGATGGCGTGCTGCAAGAACGGCGACGTTTGCATGGGTGCGGCAAGCAGCTGCACCAGCGGTTCACCGCCGACATCCTCAAGCACCAAGTGCATCTGGCCAGCTTCGCGCACCAGTTCGAGGGGCCTGAGCGCCCAACTCTCGTCCAGTTCGTCCTTCAGGCCGAACTCATGCACGATGCGGCCCAGGCAGGCTGGATGCGGTTGCTCCGCTGCCGCTCGCGCCAGGAGAACCGTGCGATCACTGCCGCCCTGGCAGCGTCGCTCCCGACTGAACGTGCGCTCACCATCGTCCCACAGTATTTGCATTCTGGAATCCATTGGAGTTGGACATGCCGCAGTATGGCCTGCTGCTTTAATCTGTCGACTGATCGTCCAATGAATTCCAGTTGCCGGCACCATCGCACGGACGTGGCTTCCGGGGCTGCCAAGGGTCTGAGTACTGCGCAAGATGGCACTGAACGGCGGCTGCGGCATCAACACCTAAAGGTTAGTCAGTCATACATAGGTATACTTTCCCCCCCATCTGGACTGCGTATCTTGTAGTGACGACAAGTGCTGTCACGAGAAAACCCAATGACGCAAACCACTGCCATCCGTACGACAGCAATTATTGCGATTGTCGACGATGACGACTCCGTACGGAGTGCCCTGCAAAGCCTGTTAAGGTCCGGCGGTTATCAGACCCGAACCTACAGCAGCGCCTTGGCGTTTCTCGACGCAAACGTGTCGGCTGAAACCCATTGCCTGGTGTCCGATATTCAAATGCCGGGAATGAGCGGTGTCGAGATGTGTGAGCGGCTGGTCTCGATGGGCTTTCACATCCCCACGATTCTCATTACCGCCTACCCTGGTGCGGCGCCCGCCCTGAGTGCCCACAATCCAGAGCTGATCGCCTGCCTGTCCAAACCCTGTGACGCCGACAGACTGCTGAGCTGCATCGAAGCCGCCCTGCTCCAGCGGCATTGAGGGCCGACTAAACCTATGGATGATGGCGACGCTGTCCGAAAGATGATGTATTCACGGACAACGCATCTTCCATTCCTGCCTGACGCCGCGACTCACTCGCCAAGGAAGACCAATGTTAATCGGTTCCACCGCATCGAAAAGTGCGATGTCTGCCTACACGACTGCCGTCGACACTCAATCCGCCACTGAAGCTCAGCAGCGCATGGCCCAGGACGAGGCGCCACCGGTCAAAGCGAAAGAGGCCGATTCGGTGAGTCTCTCCAGCACCTCTACCGACTACAGCAAATCGATCGCAGGCAATGCGCCGTATTTCCCCGTGCGCGAGGGCATGAATGCCGATGCCCTGGTGTTAGGCGCCTCCAAGCCGGGCGCGGTCTCGAGTTCGAAGGACAAGACGTTTGAGCAAGTGGCCACCGATGCTCGCAAGCGCATGGATGAGAAATACGCCCAGATGAACGCCAGCGGCAAACCGTACACCGGCAGCGATGAGGACCGTAATGGCCTGATGGGTGATCTGGATCGTCGTTCGCTGAATGCAGTGGCCACCAATGAAGGCGGGATTTTCACGGCGCAGGAACAGGCCTCGGCACAAGCCTTGATGCGTCAGCAGGGACGGCTTGCCACCGGCTATTACAGTGGCCCGGCGGACCAACAGCAAAACTGGAAAGATCCGTTTGCCAACGACCCTTTTGGTCGCGCCCGGGCAGCACTGGACTTTATGAACAACATGAGCCCGGAAGAAAAGGCCACGCCTGAATGGCTGTCACAACGCCTGTCTCTGGAAGCCGCCTTGAACCTGGGTCACAACACTGGCGCAGACCCAGTGGACAAGAAAAGCGGACACTTTCACAACCTGGCTGAAATTCTGGCGGGGGTGGTGACCGAGCCGGATACCCGGCAATCCAGCCAAGCCAAATACGGCGATCCCTCCGCGCAGATCTTGAAGAAACTCCAATCGCTGATCGCCTGAGCCAGAGATAACGAAAACGCCGCCTCATCGGGCGGCGTTCTCATTTATCGGACAAAGTCCCCAACCATTGATCTTATGAGCTTCGATGCTCAGGGCACGCTTTCAGCCAGAGGGGCGTCGCTGAGGCCTTGTGTCAGGTCGGTATAACGGGCGACACCCAAGTCGAACAGACCGGCCATGCGCGCGGCCTCGAAATCCAGTGGATCTGTATCCAGATCGGATGGCAGCGCCGCATACCGGAGCTGTACGTGATGGCGATGGGCAAACGCCGTGGCCATCGCAACGTGCATGCGCAGGTTGGCGCGGCTCAACGAGTCGAACGAACGTCCCATGATAGCGACGGCACCGCCACTCAATTGATTGTTACGGGGCGCCATCGGCGCGTTGATGATGATGAAAATCTTGCCCGGCATCAGGCTCGGCTGATTGATCTGCCACTGCACCAACGCTTCCGGCAACAGCAGGAAAGGCACATTGACTCCGCCATCGGCATGGATCTCCGAGGTATTACCATCAGCAATCGGTATCGGCGGAAAAATCCCCGGGACGCTGGCTGAAGCGGTCATGATCGTGCGAAACAGCGCCAGCGCCTGGTGTTCGTTTCCGGGTTCTTGAGCGGACAGCGCAATGGCCCCCATGTCCCAGATGTGCGTTTCCTGGGTATCGAGGTTGGTGGTCGCCACCAGCAGACGGCGACCCAGACGGTGCTGATCCGCCACGGCGTGCAACAACGCCGCACTGGTGTAGTGCTCAATGATCGCTGCAAGCGGTTCACCACTGTAAAGCGAGGGTCGCGCCAGCATGCCCAGGCCGCGCTCGGTCAATTGCGTCGCACCGACATTGCGGTAACCCCGAATCAGGCGCGGGTCCCAGTATTTCCCGGCAAAGGCCAGTGGCGCGATCAACGCACCGGTGCTGACGCCGGTCACGAGATCGAAATCAGGGCGGGTGCCACTGCGACTCCAGCCCACCAGAACCCCAGCGCCAAACGCGCCATTGGCCCCTCCCCCGGAGATCGCCAGCGCAGTGATGCTCGTTCTCCCGGCCTTTTTGCGATCCGCCTCCCAGGCTTGCATGAACGCCATGGATTGCTGCGCGTTATCGGCCACAAAACGGAAGCGATTCAACGACGCGAATTCGCGAGTCGGCTGCGGGGTGGAAACCGTATCAATCATCGGGCGGCGGAGCGAGCCGCAGCCGCTCAACATCAATTCGAAAGTGATCATGATCACCAGCAACGGCTGGCGAAATTTCAGGCGTAGTGACTGATCGACCATGACAACGGATCTCTTGGCGAATGCTGGGGAAATTCAGGGAGAGCGCCCTGGTGAAGACAGCGCTCTACATAACAAACGTCAGTTTTTGCCAACCCTGAAAAGAAACAGCCAGACAGGTTTTGGGCGATATCTTTTTAGTTCTTAGTCGCTTAGTGAATTCGGTTACGAATCGTCGACTAACAGGAAATATTATCGATTGGCGCCGTTATTCGATATGACATATAACCCTGAATTACGGCCAGGAAAACGGGGCCTGCTCCTGCGTATAACCATTCGCAGATTGAGTGATCGCGAAAACTTGACAGGTTTTCAATACCGGCTTATTTCAATCGCGCCAGTCAAACCCCTTCATCGCCAATAACAGCGATAACCGAGTCTCGACGCAGCCATGAATTCCATTGTTCACGACACCGCCCCGCTCCATGAATCACTCTCTCAGCCGCGCAGCCTGGTGTTCCTGGCGTACCCCCAGATGGGCTTGCTTGACCTGACCGGCGCACAAACCGTGTTCTGGGCCGCCTCCAAAGCCATGGCCGAACGCGGTCTGCCAGGCTACTCGCTGCACACGGCAAGCCACGACGGTGGATTGATCGCTACCGCCGAAGGCCTATCGGTCCACACCACAGCCCTGCATTCACTCAACGGGATGGCGATCGATACGCTGATCGTGCCCGGAGCGCCGAACATCCGTCAGGCCATGATTGACAGCGTCGACCTGGTGAATTGGTTGCGCGAGGCGTCGGTCAAGGCCAAACGCACGGCCTCGGTGTGCAGCGGCACATTTCTGCTCGCCCAGGCAGGGCTACTTGAAGGCCTGCGGGCCGCCACGCACTGGGCAATGTGCGACATGCTCAAGAGCGGTTTCCCGACGATTGATGTCGACATCGATGCGATTTTTGTCCAGCAAGGAACTGTCTGGACATCGGCCGGGGTCACCACCGGCATCGACATGGCGCTGGCGTTGGTCGAGGCCGATTGCGGTCGTGAGGTCGCGTTGCAGGTGGCTCGGGAACTGGTGGTATTTCTCAAGCGCCCCGGTGGTCAGGCGCAGTTCAGCCAACTGCTGCAATCTCAAACGGACGACAGCGCCGGCTTCGACGATTTGCACCTGTGGATCAGCGCGAACCTCAGCGATGCCAGCCTGACGGTTGAAGCACTGGCTCGACAAGCCCAGATGAGTCCGCGCAACTTCTCCCGCGTCTACAAACGCAAGGTGGGACGGACACCGGCGAAGGCACTTGAGCTGTTTCGCATGGAAGCTGCACGGCGGATGCTCGAAGACTCTCAGCGCAACATCGACCAGATCGCGCAGTTGTGCGGTTTCGGCGATGAGGAGCGCATGCGCTACACCTTCCACCGCCACCTCTCGATTTCGCCTCGGGAATACCGCAGCCGCTTCTCACGCTGACGGCAGGCGTTTTTTCTGCAGCCAGCCGAGTAAGCCGCTGCGCTTGATGTGCGGCGTTTTTTTCGCAACCACCGACTCACGAATCTCCTCGCGCTGGTGCTGCAAATTATCCAGCGCGAGCTGCAGATCACTGTGGTGTTCCAATTGCGAGCCGAGCATGGCCTTCTCGATACGGAACAGACGCCCGCTGGTGAGGCTGCGAAATTCCGCTCTTGAGCGTCCTTGCGCGAGGATGCCCTCCTCGCCCATGACTTCGCCCGGGCCCAGGCGTCCGGCTTCGATGAAACGCTCGCCATCATGGATCGACGCTGAGATCACGCCGGTACTGATGAGCATGAGGCAGTCGGCGATTTCTTCGAACGCAAGAATCACTTGATCGGCCTGATAGTCCACGGCCGTCATGTGGTCGGCGAGTCGGTCACGGTCTTCCATGCTCAACGACCGGAACACTCTCACGTCTTCCAGCAAGCGTCGTGGCCGGCTCCATGCCTGAACGGCCGGTTCTGAAAGCCACGTCACCCCCGCCGCTTCGAGGTGCCGATGCGCGAGGTCGAACATCAGGTTGCGCACTTCGGTCTTGTGCGAAATCGATTCGATAAAGCCTTTGAGTTCGTATTCGTTGTATTCCAGGTGTGAGCTTTTCACCGACACTTTCGGCTTGAATCCGGGGAGCAAGGCGCGGGTGCCCTGCAAGGCTTTTTCCAGCGCGTCCATGGCCCGCCGTGGGCGCACATGACTGGGAATCGCGATGATCACAACGACCCCGTGCACATTGCCGGGACGGCTGAAATTGAGGATTTTGGTTTTCGCCGCCAGTGAGTTGGGCACGACGGCCATACTGCCCAGATCGGTCAGCAGGTGGGTGGAACGCCAGTCAATTTCCACCACTTTGCCTTCAATGCCGTCGATGGAAATCCAGTCGTCCAGGTCGTATGGCTTGGTGGTGTTGAGCACAATGCCGGAAAACACATCACTCAAGGTGCTCTGCAACGCAAGGCCGACAATGATCGCCATCGCCCCGGAAGTCGCCAGCAACCCTTTGACCGGCAACTGCAAGACATACGCCGCAGCGCCGACGATGGCGATCAGGAAAACGCCAGCCCCCATCACGTCATGCAACAAGCGTGCGGTGTGCCCTTCGCGCGAGGTCAGGCCATTGCCCAGAACCACCGTCAACGTCCTGGCCGCAAACAGCCACCAGGCGATGCCCAGAACGGTCGCCGCCAGATTCAGAATGGCGTCGTCAGGCCACAGCGGTGGCTGCAACGGGCTGATGCCGGCTGCCATCAATACCCAAGAGAACGCCACAAACAACACCATTCGTGAACAGATCCGCAACACAGGTTGGGTGGCGTCCAGGCAGTGCCACAGTGACAAGTCCAGCAGCATCAGGACGGCACCGATAATCAGCGGGTGTTCTTGCAAGAACATGAGCATTATTTCTTCCCGGAAGTCTGGATCGTCTCAGGCAACGGCGTAAGTGAAGGCCTCGGCCGACGCCGGGCGGCAGAGCGTTCCATCCTGCTCAGCCAGAAACGCGCTGCAGCGCGAGCGCAACCAGCGTTCGGCGGGGTCGTTGTGCGTCGCTCCGCGCCAGACCATTGAAAGTTCCTGCTGCGGCAGTTCGAGCGGCGCTACTTCGGCCCTCAGGCCACCGATCAAGGCCATGGACCGGGCAATGTAGTCCGGGACGATGGCAATCATGTCGCTGTTGGCCAAGAGCACCGGCAACGCGCTGAATTGCGGCACGGTCAACACGACCTTGCGATGACGGCCCAGGTGACTCAGCGCGCTGTCCGCGTCTTCAATGACATTGCCCATCGACGACACCACGGCATGTGGGCGTCGGCAGAATTCGTCCAACCCCAATTCACCGGCCTGCGAATCGGCGCGCAACAGCATCGGGCGAATCGAGCGCAGCGTTTTGCGCCGGGCATTGGCCGGCAGCTCAAGGGTGTGACTGATGCCCAGGGAGATGTCCCCTGAAGTCAACAGCTGCGGCATCTGCCAGTGATCCGCTCGGCGCACCACCAGCGTCATGTTCGGCGCCTCTGTTCGCAGGCGGCGCAGCAGTGTCGGCAGCAGCGCGTATTCGACATCATCCGAGAGACCGACATGAAAGGTTGCTTCGCTGGTCGCCGGATCGAAGGCCTGGCAACGACTCAGGGCCGCCGCAATGCCGTCCAGTGCTGGCGCAAGGTTGGAAAAGATCTCTTCCGCACGGGAGGTAGGCTCCATGACCCGACCGGACCGGATGAACAGCGGGTCGTCAAACATCAAGCGCAAACGCCCCAGGGCGCTGCTGATGGTGGGTTGGCCCAGAAACAGCTTCTCGCCGACACGACTGACATTTCGTTCGTGCATCATCGACTCGAAAACCACCAGCAGATTGATGTCAGCACGACGCAGGTCATTTCTGTTCATCATGGAAACCGCCCGACCATCAGGTCATTGAGGTTAAAGGATGCGGTGTCACCTCGCCCCTTCAAGCAATCGGAGCAGCGATGCGCGGTGTATGAACAGGTTATGCAAGTGGCCGCAGAACGTCTGTCGTACCTGAGGACAGCGCATTCATCCATGCGTCTAGCGTTCGATACTTGAGTATAGGGAGGGGGCATGAGCGGGAGCGCGGGAAGACTACGCGCGCGCACTTGGCGGTATTTCAGGGGTTTATGTCCTATTAGATGGAAACCATTGCTTTTACGATAGGCATCCATGCTCCGCCCCCATGACATCAGGAATGCATGACCACGATGAAAAACAACAGGTCAGCTACTGCGCGCAAATCGTCGCCATTTTTCTTCAACTTATTCGCCGCCACGCCGCGCACCTCCGACACGAGGACCGTTGACGCGGCCTCCAGCATCAGTCCCAATCCACTGATCAACGCATTGGGTTGGCTGGTCGGCCTGGTGGTGGTCATCGGCATCCTGGTGATCAACTCCGAAACCCGATCCGACTTCGCCCCGACGATTCTTTACATCACCTTGTTGTTGATGGCGGCCAATCTGTTCTCCATTAACGTGGTGATCAACATTGCACTAATGTGCATAGTGCTGCTGACAGCCACGTATTTTTACAACGGCGGTTATGAACGCTGGGAGTCGACCACTGGTTTTTTCCGGTGCCTGACGGCGCTCTCGGCAATCACCTTTCTCGCCCTGCGCAGCAAACACGCCGCGGACCGGCTGCGCCATAACGAGCTGTACCTGATCGGCGCGCAGCGCTTGAGCCAAACCGGCAGCGTCGGTTTCTGCGGTGACGACGAAGCAATGAGCTGGTCCGACGAATCGGCGCGGATTTTCGAATACCCCCTGACCCAACATCCGACGGCGGCGATGGTTCTGGCGCGGACTCATCCCGACGATCTGCCCTTGGTGCAGGGGGTGTTTGCCAAAGCAGCGCGCCATGAGCCGCTGCTCGAAATCCAGCACCGACTGCTGATGCCCGACGGCCGCATCAAGCATGTACATATGATTGCCAGCCCACTCTTCGAACAGCAGGACCGTTGTGAATACATTGGCGCGCTGATGGACATCACCGCCAGCAAGGAAGCCGAGACGGCGCTGTTCGGCATGCAGGCGCAATTGGCACATGTCACGCGCGTCACTTCACTCGGTGAGCTTGCTGCTTCCATTGCCCATGAAGTGAACCAGCCACTGACGGCGATCACCAGCAGCGGCGAAGCGTGTCGGCGCTGGCTTGATCGCCCAGTGCCGGATCAGAACGAAGCCCTGCAATCGCTTGATCGCATCATCGCCAGTTCGTGCCACGCCAGCGATGTCATCCGCCGAATCATCGCGCTGGCACGCAAATCCGATCCACTGCGACAGCGCGAGTCGCTGGAGGACATCGTCAGCCAGACGCTTGGCCTGGTCCAGCATGAGCTGGCCCTGCACAAGATCAGCTTGAAAGTCGAGCTCCCGGAGCACTCGAACTACGTGCATGCGGACCGGGTGCAATTGCAGCAAGTCATCATCAATCTGGTCGTCAATGCCTGCCACGCAATGGACGGGGTCAAGGTTGGCGACCGTTTTCTGCAGGTGCGCACGTGGGCAACGGATGATGAGGCCGTGGCGGAAGTGGCGGACCAGGGTTGGGGCATCGCGCCCGACGTTTTGTCTTCATTGTTCAACCCGTTCTTCACCACCAAGGAACGCGGGTTGGGCATGGGGCTTTCCATCTGCCGCTCAATCATCGATTTCCATGGGGGACGGATCTGGGTAACCAGTACAGTCGGGCATGGCGCGTCATTCAAATTCGCGCTACCGCTTCTCTCCCAATGCGAATCGGACTAAATTGCTTTGACGCAGAACATTTCGCTTGAATCAGGATTACTGCTCTCTATGGATGCCTCATGAACGAACATCACCCTATGAACAAAGTCGTGAACCATGAGCCGCTGGTCTATATCGTCGATGATGACGCCCCGCTGCGCGAAGCACTCGGCAGCCTGTTGCGCTCCATCGGATTACAGGTGGCGCTGTTTGGCACGGTTACCGAGTTCATGAACTACGCCCGCCCCGACATCCCCAGCTGCCTGGTGCTGGATGTGCGACTGCAAGGCACCAGCGGGCTGGATTTCCAGAATGAGTTGGTGGCCGCCAATATCAACGTGCCGATCGTCTTCATGACCGGCCACGGCGACATCGCCATGACGGTCCGGGCCATGAAGGCAGGCGCCGTGGATTTTCTGGCCAAACCGTTCCGCGAGCAGGATTTGATTGATGCCGTTTCCGCCGCGCATGCCCGAGACAAACTGCGCCGCGAATCCGAACGTGGCAATGAGGAGTTGCGCAGCCGCTACGCGACACTCACACCGCGCGAGCAAACCGTCATGGCGCTGGCGGCCTCGGGGCTGATGAACAAACAGATTGCGGGAGAGATCGGCCTGAGCGAAATCACGGTAAAGATTCACCGTGGTCAGGCCATGCGCAAGATGTTCGCCCGCTCCTTCGCCGATCTGGTACGAATGGCGCAAGCACTTGGCGTCGATCGTTCTCAGTAAGGTTTTATACGCACGTATAGTACGTCCCCCGGGTGGACGGCGTATCTTGCGCTGATGGCGGGCGCCCTTGATGGGCTGCCTGATATCAGTCCAGGGATTGAAATGCCCCATACCGCTGTTGTTTCCGTTGTCGACGATGATGAGTCCGTGCGCATGGCGCTCGACAGTCTGTTGCGCTCCAACGGTTATACCGTGCGGGTGTATGCCACCGCCGAAGCGTTCCTCGCCGCCACCGGGACGCAAGACACCGGCTGCCTCATCTCCGATATACAAATGCCCGGCATGTCAGGCATTCAAATGTATGACGAGTTATCGGCCAGGGGGATCAGGATGCCGGTCATCTTCATCACCGGCTACCAAGGCTCGCCGCCCCGGGTCAGCGACAGATCCCCCGAGCCCGTCGCTTATTTCCCCAAGCCCTTCCCCTGCGGCGAGCTGATGGCCTGCCTCGAAGACATCCTCGATCGCAAGGCCTGAGCGTCGACGCTCCCTTGCTTTAATACCTTGGTATACACACCCCACACTTAGGCGTGTCGCAAATTACCCTATGTAGAAGTGCCCTGCCCATCCCCCCTCGATACCATCTCCTACAGCGAACCAAGCCGGATTAAGTGTTGCGGTTTTCCATTGAAGCCACGCACCTGGATCAAGCCGCATCACGGTCACGCTTAAACCGACAAACCCTTCAATGATCGACTTTTGTCTTCAGGAGCAACCCCATGAAACAGAACATTTTAGTAATCGGCGCAGGGTTTGGTGGTGTGTGGAGCGCATTGAGCGCTGCCCGTCTGTTAGACAAACATGACCGTAAAGACGTGCAGATCACCGTTTTGGCTCCCCAGGCAGAATTGCGCATCCGTCCGCGCTTCTATGAAGCGGATGTCCACACCATGATGGCGCCGCTCGGCGACCTGTTCGACGCTGTGGGCGTGAAATTCGTCAAAGGCAGCGCTGATCATATTGATGTGGAAAACAAGCAAGTCGCCTACAGCGACGTGTTTGGTACCCAAGGCACGCTGAGCTACGACCGACTGGTGCTCGCCGCTGGCAGCCGCGTGATTCGTCCAGCGCTTGAAGGCATGATCGAACACGCTTTCGACGTCGACCAGATCGAAGAAGCCAGCCGTCTTGAAGCCCACATCAAGTCACTGAAAAACCTTCCGTACAGCACCGCCCGTAACACTGTGGTGGTCGCCGGTGGTGGCTTTACCGGGATTGAAACGGCCACCGAAATGCCCGCCCGTTTGCGTGCCGCGCTGGGTAGCGATGCCTCCATCAGAGTCATCGTGGTGGATCGCGGACCGCAAATTGCCGCCTCGATGGGCGATGGTATTCGTCCATCCATCATCGAAGCGTCGAACCACCTGGGGATCGAATGGGTGCTCAACAGCTCGGTCGCGTCGGTCGATGCCGGCGGCGTGACGCTCGCCGACGGCCAGCGCATTGAATCCAACACCGTGATCTGGACCGTCGGCTTTCGCGCCAGTCCGCTCACCGAACAAGTGGTGGGCACTCGCGACCCGCAAGGCCGTCTGCACGTCGACGGCAACCTGAAGGTGCTGGGCCATGCCGACGTTTTCGCCGCGGGTGACGTGGCGTACGCCGCCACCGACACCCTTGGCAACTTCGCCGGGATGTCCTGCCAGCACGCCATTTCCCTGGGCCGCTATGCCGGCAATAACGTCGCGGCGGATTTGCTGGGCGTCGAACCGATAACCTACAGCCAGCCCAAGTACGTGACCTGCCTGGACCTAGGCGCCTGGGGCGCGGTATTCACCGAAGGCTGGGATCGTCAATTGAAACTGGTCGGGCATGAGGCCAAGGAGCTCAAGACCCAGATCAACACCGTGTGGATTTATCCGCCGGCGGCTGATCGCGCGACTGCGCTGGCTGCTGCCGATCCGTTGATTCCAGTGGCCTGAACCTCTTCACAATGAGCGCTCGCGGCCTCGGGAGACCGAGCCGCAACTCGGCGAACGACAACGCTGCGAGCGTTCATTGTGCTTCACGACATCCACCAGGGGCTGACCGACATGTATGACTTTTTCGAAAATCCGCACCGTGTGTTGAAGCTGTCGCACCTATTGCTGATCGGCGGGCTGGTGATGCTGTTGGTCGGGATCATCCTGGCGTATGGATGTGAGGCCTACCTGAAGTTACCCGAACTGATAGGCGCCCATGCGATGACGATTCTCGGTCCGACCGCGATCAAGCTGGGTTACGTCATGCGATTGCTGGCTTTCAACCGCTTGCGCCTCGACGGGATCGCGCAAGGCTATGGCGTCGCCGTTTGATCTGAATGTTCTTCCCTGACCGGTTCGGCTCTCTCCTTGCCGAACCGGCACTTCCCAAGCGCCCGCCACTGTTTTTTTTGGCGGGCGTTTTTTTGCCTGGAATTCACCGGTGCTCAGCACTCACTTTTGAGCGCAGGCAACGCGATCGAGAACACCGCCCCTTCACCTTGATTGCTGGTTGCCCAGATGCGTCCCTCATGGAACTCGATGATGGAGCGGCAGATGGAAAGCCCCATGCCCAGCCCGTCAGCCTTGGTGGTGAAGAACGGATTGAACAACGATGGCAACGCCTCGGCTGTGATACCGGTGCCACAATCCCTGACTTCCAGAATGGCATCGTCGTTATGCACCCACGTGCGGATCTTCAATATCCGCGTGCGTGGATCCACCTCGGTCATTGCCTGACAGGCATTGATGATCAGGTTCAGGATCACTTGCTGAAGCTGCACCCGGTCGGCGCCGACGTGCACCGGTATCACGGCCAGCTCCACACGCAACTTCACATGGTTGCGGCTCAGTTCGTATTGCACCAGGGCCAGCGTGTCACTGACGATCTCGTTGAAAGATTCACGCTGACGTTCAGGGTCGCCGTTACGCGAAAGCGTGCGGATGCGCCGAATGACTTCGCTGGCGCGGTTGGAACTGCTGATCATGCGGTCAAGCGATGTGCGCACTTCACCGAGATCAGGTTCGCTGCGGTCGAGCCAGCGATGACAGGCTTCACCGCTGGTTCTGATCGCGGCAAGTGGCTGATTGACCTCGTGAGCAATGGACGCTGCCAGTTCGCCCAGCGAGGTCACGCGCGTGACATGCGCCAGCTGTGACTGTGATTGGAACAGCGCGTCTTCGGACTTTCTGGCTGCCGTGACATCCATCACCGCGCCGACGTACTCGAAGCCGTTATGTTGAGCCGGCAAGGGGTGAGCAATCATGTGGATGTACTTGATGCGACCATCCGGCATCTGCAACCGATGCTCGACTTCCAGGCGCGGTTCATGATGCGAGACCTGGTCGAAAACGCTTTCGACCAAATGCCGGTCATCGGGGTGCGTGCGCGCCAGAATCTTCAGCATGCTGGGGGTTTCTTTTACTGAGTACTCGAAGATCCTCGCGGTCTCCGCCGACCAGAAAATCTCTGAACGGTCGACCCGAAACCCGACGCTGCCGACCTGGCTGAGCCGTTGGGCACCCACCAGATAAGTCTCGTTACGACGCAACGTGTCCGCCAGTTGCTTGCTGCGCAAGGCTAGAAAAGTGATGGCAGACAACGAAACGATACAACGCACATAAGCCCCCACGGCTTCAGTGTTCAGGTAATCGCGTTCGACGATAAAAATGAAGGTCAGCACTGACAGACACGCCAAAGCGACGCAGATCACCAGTTTCACCGAAAACACATTGGCGGACATCAGCACCAGGGTCACGTACAGGACCGTCGTCGCCACGCTCAAGTTGGTAAAGAATTTGAACACGACGACGAAAGAGGCGACCAGCAAGGCGATCAGCAGCGCCATGGCATCGGTCTGGAAGTAATCTTTTCTAAGGGTCAGGGGCGGCATGAATTGTCCGGGCGTAACGGGTTGGTAACATACCCGCAGCGGACCGTGAGCTCCGCACCGAGCGACTGAAAGTCGACGTATGGAACGTTCGAAATGTGGACCGAATATAGTAAAAACACAGGCCTGGTGACAGGACGAATAACCCTGAAATCAAGGCGCTGACCTGTTGCACCCGCCACGCCTTTCAACTCGATACGCTTTTCCGGATGAGTTTCTTGTCAATCTTCCCGACGCTGGTTTTGGGGATTTCGGCGACGAACTTGAACTGCTTGGGGATCGCCCATTTGTTGATGCGGCCGCGCTCGACAAACCCTTGCAGGTGCGTCTCCAGGATCTTGCGGTCGAGGTACTGCCCCGGTTCGGACACCACCAGCGCCATGGGCCGTTCGCCCCATTGCTCATCGGCGATGCCCACGACCGCGACCGACATCACGGCGGCGTGCTCGCTGATCAGGCTCTCCAGTTCCAGGGAGCTGATCCACTCCCCGCCTGTCTTGATCACGTCCTTGATTCGATCCTTGATTTCCACACCGCCCAACCCGTCGATGGAAGCCATGTCGCCGGTGTGCAGCCAGCCATCGCGCCAAAGTTCTGCACCCTTTTCCGGTTCCTTCAAATAGCCCTGGGTCAGCCACGGCGCGCGCACCACGATCTCTCCCAGCGACTCGCCGTCATGGGCAACGTCTTTGCCACTGGCGTCGATGATTTTCAGGTCGACCATCGGCACCGGCGTGCCCGTCTTGATACGAGCAGTCAGTTGGGCTAGCGGGGATTGTTCGAGGTCTTCGTCACGCAGGTACGTCAGGCACAGCAATGGACAGGTTTCCGACATGCCGTAACCGCTGTGCACCTGCATACCTTTGGCGTTCGCTTCGCTGGCAATGCCTAAGGTCAGCGCGCTGCCGCCCAGGAGCATTTTCCAGCCATCAAAACGGGTGTGTGCCGCTTCCTCACAGCCCAGGATCATTTGCAGAAGGGTCGGCACACAGTGGGAGAACGTGACTTTCTCCTCCCGATACAGCCTGACCAGGCTGTTGGGTTCGTAGCGACCGGGGTACACCTGCTTGATTCCCATCAGGGTGGCAACATAGGGCACACCCCAGGCATGCACGTGAAACATCGGCGTGATCGGCATGTAGACATCATCCGAGCGCAGCAGCGGCAACCCCTGATAGACGCCCAAAGTGCCCACGGCATTCAAGGTGTGCAGGACCAGTTGGCGATGGGTGAAATACACGCCTTTAGGGTCGCCAGTGGTGCCCGTGGTGTAGAAAAGGGTCGCCACCGAGTGTTCATCGAAATCGGGAAAGTCGTATTGGTCTGCGGCCCCGGACAACAGGTTTTCATATTCCCCCAGCACCGGTAGCGACGTGTCGGTTGCTGTGTCGTCCGTGAGCTGCAGGTAACCTTTGACGGTTTCAAGCCGCCCGTGAATCTGTTCAACCAGCGGCAGGAAATCATCATGCACCAGCACCAGGTCATCCTCGGCATGGTTCATGGTGAAGAGCACCTGATCCGGCGAAAGACGGATGTTCACGGTGTGCAGCACCGCGCCGATCATCGGTATGGCAAAGAAGCACTCCAGGTAGCGATGACTGTCCCAGTCGAGCAGGGCCACCGTATCCCCGGCCTTGACGCCGGCAGCGGTCAAGGCGTTGGCCAGTCGGCGGATCCGCTGGTTGAGGGTCTGGTAGCTGTAGCGCAGTTTGTCGGCATACACGATTTCCCGGCCCGGCTCGTAGCGCACGCCGGACAGCAACAATTGCTTGATCAGCAAGGGGTAGGCATAGGCGCCGTCGGCGGGCGGAATTATTTTTGTCGCCATCATGGTTGTGGTTCCCGGTCCTTTTTACGTGGGCTCAGAACTGCTCTGCATCCAATTGATAGAGGCATTCGCTGCCCGCCTTGGCCGACGCGCTCAACGAGTGGATACGTGGCAGCAAACGGGCGAAGTAGAAGCGTGCGGTGGCCAGTTTGCTGGCGTAGAAATCGTCTTTGGAATGCGTGCTCATGGCAGCCTTGGCCATTCGCGCCCACATGTAGGCGTACGCGGTGTAGCCGAATACATGCAGGTACTCGACCGACGCCGCACCGATTTCATTCGGGTTGCTCTGGGCTCGGTCCAACAGCCATGCGGTCAGTTCGTCGAGGGTGTCGAGGGCGGCGTTCAACGGTTGGGTGAACTCGGCGAGGTCAGCGCAGGCGTTGGCGGTAAAGTTGCGGATTTCCGAAGCGAACAGCCGGTAGAGCGCCCCGTCGCTGCCGACGATTTTGCGCCCGACCAGGTCCAGGGACTGGATACCGTTGGTGCCTTCGTAGATCTGGGTGATGCGCACATCGCGCACCAATTGCTCCTGGCCCCACTCGCGAATATAGCCGTGGCCGCCGAGGATCTGCTGACCGTGGAGGGTGGTTTCCAGGCCCATGTCGGTGAGGAATGCCTTGGCCACCGGGGTCAGCAGCGACACCCGTTCCTGGGCGCGACTGCGGATCGCTGCGTCATCACTGTACTTGGCGATATCGAGTTGCAGCGCCACGTAGCTGGAGAACGCCCGCCCGCCTTCGTTCAAGGCCTTCATGGTCAACAGCATGCGGCGTACATCCGGGTGAACGATGATCGGATCGGCCGCTTTGTCCTTGTTCTGCGCGCCCGTCGGCGAACGGCTTTGCAGACGGTCACGGGCGTATTCGACGGCGTTCTGGTACGAACGCTCACCCAACGCCAGCCCCTGGATACCCACGCCCAGACGTTCGTAGTTCATCATGGTGAACATTGCCGCCAGGCCCTTGTTCGGCGCATCGATGATCCAGCCGGTCGCCCCGTCAAAGTTCATCACGCACGTGGCCGAGGCCTTGATGCCCATCTTGTGCTCGATGGAACCGCAGGACAGCGCGTTGCGTTCGCCCAGCGAGCCGTCGGTATTGACCAGCACCTTGGGCACCAGAAACAGCGAAATTCCCTTGGGACCGGCGGGTGCATCCGGTAACCGGGCCAGTACCAGATGAATGATGTTTTCGGTCAGGTCGTGCTCGCCGCCGGTGATGAAGATCTTGCTGCCGCTGATCTTGAAACTGCCGTCGGCCTGAGGTTCGGCACGGGTGCGAATCAGGCCCAGGTCCGTGCCGGCATGCGCCTCGGTCAGGCACATGGAACCGGTCCAGGTGCCGGCGTACATGTTCGGCAGATAGCGTTCCTTGAGCTCCCGACTGGCGTGGGCATTGATCGACAGGCACGCACCGGCGGTCAGCATCGGGTACAGGCCGAACGACAGACTGGCCGAGTTGACCATCTCCTCGACCTGAGCCGAAATGGCCTTGGGCATGCCCATGCCACCGAACTGCGGATCACCACCAACACCCACCCAACCGCCGTCGGCGAATGCCTGGTACGCCGCGACAAAACCGTCCGGCGCCGTGACCGTGCCGTTGCTCCAGGTGCAGCCCTGCTCGTCGCTGCTGCGGTTCAGCGGTGCGATAACCTCACCACTGATTTTGCCAGCCTCTTCAAGGATCGCAGCGGCCGTTTCTTCATCGATCACCTCGCCAAGGCCAGGCAATTTGGCCCACAACCGGGACACCTGGAAGACCTCGTTGAGTACGAAGCGCATGTCGCGCAAAGGAGCTTTGTAATCAGACATCGTTGGCTTACTCGGAAGTGGTCAGGGCATGTGGCATGCCTGGACGTTGAGAGATCGGGGTGTTGTCGGCCTGCGTAACAGGCCCGGGTTCCAGCGCTCGTTCGCGAAGGAGGAAATAAGACAGGGCAGGAATCAGCACCAACGCGCCCAGCATGTTCCACAGGAACATGAAGGTCAGCAGGATGCCCATGTCAGCCTGGAACTTGATCGGCGACCAGACCCAGCACACCACGCCAGCCGCCAGGGTGATGCCCACCAGGCCCACGACCCGTCCGGTAAACGACACGGCGTTGCGGTAAGCCTGAGACAGCGGCAGGCCCTGGCGCTGGTAATGCAGTTGCACGCTGAGCAGATACAACGCGTAGTCCACGCCGATTCCCACGCCCAATGCGATCACCGGCAGGGTCGCGACCTTCACGCCAATGCCCATGGCCACCATCAACGCCTCGCAGAGGATCGACGTCAGCACCAGTGGCAACAGGGCAACCAGGGTCGCGCGCCAACTGCGGAAGGTGATCAGACAGAACAGCGTCACCGCCGCATAGACGTACAACAGCATGGTGCGATTGGCCTCGCGCACCACAATGTTGGTGGCCGCCTCAATCCCGGCCGACCCGGCCGCCAACAGGAACTGGCGATCTTCGCTGTTGTTCTCCCGGGCGAATTTTTCCGCGATGCCGACCACGGCATCGAGCGTCTCGGCCTTGTGGTCCTTGAGGAAGGTGATCACCGGCATCAGCGAACAATCGGTGTTGAACAACTCCGGCGAGTTGACCGAGGCTTGCTGCGCAGCGTAATTGAGCACGTCCTGATTGCGCTGGATGCTGTTGAGCTTGGGGTTGCCTTCATAGGTGCCAGCGGTGATTTGGCGCACCGCGTTCACCAGCGAAGCCGTCGCCTGCACGCCCGGATACTGCTGCAGCTCCCAGGCCAGTCGGTCAGCGAGAATCAACGTCTTGTAGTTCAGACAGCCTTCCGGTGCGGTCTTGATCATCACTGCGAACAGGTCGCTGGACAGCGCGTAGTGGCGGGTGATGTAGGCGTTGTCACGGTTGTAGCGCGAGTCGGCACGCAACTCCGGTGCGCCACTTTGCAGATCGCCGATTTTCAGTTGCAGGCTGACCATGAAGCCGCCGATGCCCATCAGCACCGCGACCAATACCGCCCCCGTGGCCCATTTGCGCGTGGTGAAGCGGTCGAGCACGTCCCACAGTTTGCCGAAGCCTTTGTGCCCTTCTGCGCGCGTGTCGATGTTCAGCGCACGCTCGGCCGCCTTGGCGCCGACGCCGACATAAGACAGCGCCACCGGCATCAACAATAGCGAGGTGAAAATCAGCACCGCCACACCGATACTGGCGGTGATCGCCAGGTCCCGGATCACCGGAATATCGATCAGCATCAGCACCGCGAATCCGACGGCGTCGGCCAGCAGCGCCGTGACGCCGGCAATAAACAGACGGCGGAAGGTGTAGCGTGCGGCGATCAGTTTGTGGGTGCCACGGGCGATGTCTTGCATGATCCCGTTCATCTTCTGCGCCGCATGGGACACACCGATGGCGAAGATCAGAAAAGGCACCAGCACCGAATACGGGTCGATGGCATAGCCGAGCCAGGCGACGATGCCGAGTTGCCAGACCACAGCGATCAACGAGCAGCCGACCACCAGCAGGGTGCTGCGCACGCATCGTGTATAGGCGTAAATGATGACCAGCGAAGTGACCACGGCCAGGCCGAAGAACATCATCACTTGAATCAGTCCGTCGATCAGGTCGCCCATCAGTTTGGCGAAACCGATCACCCGGACTTTGTACGGGCCCTTGCCCTCCTCCCCGGCCTTGCGTGCAGCGCTGTCGCCGGCAAACTCGATCTTGTCGCGCAACTGCTCCTCAAGCATCTGCGAAAAGGCGTGGTAGTCGATGCGCTGACCGCTGGCCGTGGCCTTGTCCAGCAACGGCACGATCAGCATGCTCGATTTGTAGTCGCTGGCCACCAGACTGCCGACGATACCGGCGCGGGAAATGTTCTGGCGCAGTTGTTCTATTTCTTCAGGCTTGCCCTGGTAGGTATCGGGCATCACCGGACCACCCTGGAAACCTTCCTCCGTCACTTCGGTCCAGCGCACCGCCGGGCTCCACAACGACTTCATCCAGGCGCGGTCGACGCCTTCGGTGAGAAACAATTGATCGTTGACCTGTTTGAGCACGTCCAGGTAAGCAGGGTCGAAGACATCGCCCTGAGTGGTCTCCACCACCACCCGCACCGAGTTGCCCAAACCTCGCAGTGACTGGCGGTTTTCCAGGAAGTTCTGGATGTAGGGTTGGCTCTGCGGAATCATTTTCTCGAAACTTGGACGCAGCTCCAGCCGAGTCGCGGCCATGTAACCGAAGACCAGAGTGGCCAGCGCCATCAACAGCATGAACAGCGGACGGTAGTTGAACACCAGCCGCTCCAGCCGATTGCCGGAATCGCGGTCGAAATCATGCAGATCGCGGATCACCGGCATGGCGTCTTGTTTGATATTGCCCATGTCTGGGTTCTCGCTTTAAGGGTTCGAGGACTTATTCAACGGACAGCGTCCGCGCACCACGGCTGCCGACCACCACCAGCGCATCGTTGACGGCGCGCGTGACGCCCGTCACTGGCACCGGCTGGGCTTGCTGCACCCAGCGCTGTTGCGCACCGGTGCCCTGGCTCGCCAGCATCTGCCCGCCCTGGGTAAACAAGCGGTAATCACCATGGGCATCGACGAGGCCGGCGGTGATGCTGACGTGCAGGCCAGTGACCAGCGAGGTCCAACTCAGGCCTGCATCGGTGCTGCGCAGCACATTGCCGCGCAAGCCGTAGACGAGCACTTCGCCGGGTTTGCCGACGACGCCGAAAAAGCTGCCCTGATAAGGTGTTTGCAGGGCGGCAAATCGCTGCTGGGCGTCATCCCACTTCAGCAACAGGCCCTGCTCGCCGGCGATGTACAGCGCATCGCCGGTAGAGGCGATGGCGTTGAGGTGAAAGCCCTGCGGGTTGTCGGTGCGATCCTGAAACGGCGTCCAGCTCTGACCGCCATCCTCGGTGCGCAGGATCAGGTTGAACACCCCGACCACATAGCCGAGGCGGTCGTTGGCGAACCAGACATCGAGCAAGGGTTTGTCGGCACCCTGCGCCTCCAGCCGCTGACCTTCGGCGACCCGCAGCGGCCATTGTTCATTGCCAGGTTCGGCGCGGGCCAACGCCTGGTAATGCTTGACCAGCAAGGCACCGATCTGGCGGCCGTCGAGTTGCTTGCTCCAGGTTGCACCCGCGTCATTGCTGTGCAACACCACGCCGTCGCCGCCCACCGCCCAGCCCTGAGTGGCGGAAGGAAAACTCACGGCATTGAGGTCGGCACTGACCGGCACAGCGGCCTGCTGCCAGTGCTGGCCGGCATCATCGGAATACAGAATGTGGCCACGCTGGCCGACGGCGACCAAGCGGTCGCCCGCGCGGGCCATGTCGGATAACGGGCTGTTGACGGCCAAGGCGCTGACCCTGGCCGGCAGATCCAGCACGTCGACATAAGCGGACGCCTGGCTCAGGCCCTGCAACACTGCAAGCAGAGCGCCGAGCGCCAGCTGCAGGTAACTTTTGTACGAACACATACCGCGTCCTCTTCGGAAAACTGCGCCGGGACACACGTCCGTGTGCCTGACGTTCCAACCTGGCGTCCGAAACGGTCGGTATGCGCCGACCGTCGCGCGATCCCCTGCCTTGCAGGCAGCGGACCGAATGGACGCTTGTCACGGTTTGCTTAACGAATCCCGCTACCTGCCAGAGACTCCGACGACCATTGCGCCTTGGAAAGCGGATCGGTGTACTTGATGCCGCCATAAGGCCCGACCACACCGTTGATGTTGTAGGAACCACCCACCAGGTCGTAGATCATGAAGGGCGTGGAATCCGGGATCTGCTTGTCGTAGCTCTGGCTGAGGAACGCGAAGGAGCCACGGTACAACTGACCACGTGCGTCGTATTGATCAGAGGCCAGCGCGGTCCAGCTGTCTTCATCGAGGTAGAAGCGACGCTTCTGATAGATGTGTCGGGCGCCGGACTTGAGGTTGCCTTCCACCACCCAGACGCGGTGTTTTTCCCAACGCACGTAGTCGGGTGCCAGGTGATTGGCCGTGGTCAGCGATTTGGGATCCTGGGCGTAGGTCAGCTTGTAAGTGTTGTAGGGCACGATCATTTCCTGTTTGCCCACCAGCTTCCAGTCGTAGCGATCCAGCGCACCGTTGAACACGAAGACATCGTCGTAAGTGCCCGCGCCAGCGGTGCCAGGGTTAGGCGTGTCGTAGGCCAGGTTCGGTGCCAGCTTGACCCGACGCTGGCCCGGCAGGTACTGCCAGGCACGGCGCGGTTGTTGCAACGGGTTGGCGGCGTCCTTGAGCATCACCGCTTCGCCGGCCCGGCGCGCAGGGCCGGTGTAGGACAGCTTCATCTGGTAATACACGTCGGCGCTGCTGATCGGCTGCGCGAGGTTTTCGTAGATCGGGTAGGAAATGAACGCCTGCCCAGTGGTCGCCAGGCTTGGCACGCCAGCGGAATCGACGTTCCAGGAGTCGTACTTGGAGCTGATGCTCACGCCCTGATATCGCAGCAGGAAGTTCCACATCGCTTCGTTGCCCGACTGCGGGATCGGGAACGGCACGCCCGGCAGTACGTTGTCGATGGCCAGCCCGTTTTCGAGGGATTTGGCGCCGCTGGCGTTTTTCACGCCGTTATCCAGAATGGCCTGGGGCAGCGAAACGGTGCGGTGGGTCGGGAACACATCGACACGGAAAGTCGGGAAACGCTTGGCCAGTTCAACGGTGGTAGCGCTGAGCATGCCCTTGTACTGCTCGACGTTTTTGCCGTCGATCTGCAGCAACGGTTTTTCACTGGCAAACGGATCCGGACGCATGCTGTCACCGGATTTGAAGCTGGCCGGCGGCGTGGTCAGGCCACCGTTGTAGGCGGGGATGGAACCATCAGCGTTCCCGGCTTTTTCAGCGCCCACCAGGGTCAGGCTGGTGCCCAACCGGGCAGCGTCCTGAGTTGAAACAGCGGCCTGTGCCTGGGCGGCAAGGACCATGGCCAGCGAAGCGGCCAACACGGTTTTTGCGAATGTCATCTTGTTATTCTCCTGCTTGCATTGAGCAAATCAGTGGTGAATCAAAAAGTGGTTTTCATCGTCAGGTAAACGGCGCCACGGTCCTCAGTCGTGGCCCCGCCACCGGAGAAGGCGGAGTAGCCACCGGCGTAACAGGCGTAGTTTTCGTTACCGCTAAAGGCATTCGGCGCAGCGCCGTCGCCTCCGGTCGGGCCGGTACTCACGCCGCTGACGTTGCACTTGTCGGCCTTGCCGAATGAGTCCACGTACTTCAGGTCGACAAAGTATTTGTTGTACACAACGGCCCCGAGGCCGATGGCGTAGTTACCGGTGTCTTTGGCGCCGCCACCGGAGACCGGTGAAACACCATCGAGACCGACGTTGATGGACATCGGTGCGTTGAGGTCGACACCGGGAAACACCTGGTACCAGGTCGGGGTGAAGTTGACCGCAATGCCCCAGTTGTCCCGGGTCGGCTGGTCGATGCCGCGATAGGTGTCCTTGCCCTTGTAGAGCGCCTCGTTGTTGCTATCGAGCTTGAGCAGGTTGCTGTAATACAGCTCGCCCAGCAGAGTGGCCGAATCGAACACAGGCGTTTTAGCAATGGTCATCAGGCCGTTGAGCGTCCAGTGCAAGGTGTCGCCGGTGGCGGCCATGCTGTCGCCCTTCTGCGGGGTGTCATAAACCACACCGGTGGCAGCCGTGCGCGCAGGCAACAGGCCAAGACCTGCGCCCAGGCCCAGCGGACTGTTAGTGCTGACAACCGCCGGAATACTGGCCAACGGCATATTGTGACGAATGTTCAGGTCCGAACCGACGCTGATCCCGCCCACGTCCTTGGACAGGCTCAGGCCAACGATCTTGATGTTGTCGGCATAGGCCATTTGATAGGTGGCGGTGCTCAGCGAGTTGAGGGTGTTGACCACCGCAGGCACTTGCCCTGCCGGCCGGGTGCCGTTGGGATTGGCCGAACTCAAGCCTCTGGCATCCAGCCAGGCTTGCGGCAGGATTTCCGAGGTTTCGCGGTAGTAAACGCCGAGGGTCCCGTCCAGCCAGGCTGGCGACCACTTGGCCATAATCCCCCAGTCTCCGCGCTTGTCCGGCGTCAGGTCGTGACCGCGACGCACATTGGTCAAACCGTTGCAGGGTGCCAGACCACACCCCAGCGGACTGCCCGGCACCACGCCATTGGTGTTGCCCAGCAGGAAGGATTGCGCACCGAAACCGACCAGATCGGAACCGCCGTAATAAGTACCGGCTTCCGGCAGGCGCGCGGCGTCCCAATCCAGGAAATACTGAGCGCCTACGGTCAACTCGGGATTGACGGTGAACGACATCGACAACTGGTTACGCGGAACGAACAGTTCCTTGGCTTCGGTACCGGGCGAGGCAGCCAGTTTGGCCAGGTCCAGGCCCGATTGGCCGTAACTGTTCGAGTGCACCGGGTTGAGAAT
>LNAP01000057.1_pt1 | contig 103581 bp, 105 predicted proteins | sample 602601 | NCBI WGS metagenome assembly LNAP01 (sample SAMN02440304, study PRJNA202911) | soil metagenome | biome: Subtropical and temperate rainforests or woodlands; isolation source: soil samples (1 kg each in a 20% v/v slurry with milli Q water) were... ... | reverse complement strand
TTTTTAGCGTTATTAACAGAAAAACACCTTACATCAATACATACAAATTTGCAAGCTAAAATAAATCAAATTTGTCTTGTGTTTTATCATAGAATACGCGTCATCCTGAACTTGTTTCCGCACGTCATCCTGAACTTGTTTCCGCACGTCATCCTGAACTTGTTTCAGGACCTTTTGAAATGAACTTCAAATCACAAAATGAACTTCAAATCACAAAATGAACTTCAAATCATAAAATAAACTTCAAATCATAAAATAAACCCCAAAACAAAAACAACCGTCATCCTCAATTTGTTTCCGCACGTCATCCTGAACTTGTTTCAGCACGTCATCCTGAACTTGTTTCAGGACCTTTTTAAATGAACTTCAAATCATGAAATGAACTTCAAATCACAAAATGAACTTCAAATCAACAAATAAACGTATCAACAAATCAACAACAAATTTGTATATTGCAACCGCTTTAAAAACAGTAACTTTTGAATAATTCGTTCGATAAATATCAAAAAAGAAGATTGCGTTCTTCTTACCTTTCTGTCATCGTAAGCATTGCTTTGGTCTTATTTTTAGTGGGACTTTTAGGTCTTATTGTGCTAAAAACCAACAGCATAACAAAACATTTTAAAGAAAAAGTGGCCATTACCGTATTTTTAAACGACAATGCAAAAAACAAAGATGTGGAAACTTTACAGGCCGAATTAAGAAAAGAAGACTACGCAAAAACGGTCACTTATATTTCAAAAGAGGAAGCCGCCAAAATATACAGCGCCGACATTGGCGAGAACTTTTTGGAGTTTCTGGGCGAAAATCCACTGAAAAATGCCATTGATATAACGTTAAAATCTGAATTTGTGACGCCAGAAATTATGGCCGGCATAGAAAAAGAACTGGTGCTTCGAAACATAGTTTCAGAAGTTACCTATGATAAGCCGCTCATTGAATTGCTGTCAAAAAACATCAACCGTTTAAGTTTTTGGATGCTTATTTTTAGCGCATTGTTTACCTTAATTGCCGTGGTTTTAATCAACGGTTCCATCCGCCTTTCAGTCTATTCCAAACGATTTACCATCAAAACAATGCAAATGGTGGGCGCTACAAAAAGTTTTATTCGTGGTCCGTTTATATGGCAAAGTGTAAAACTGGGCATCGCCGGGGCATTGGTTTCCATTGCCGGATTGGTGGCATTTATTTCCTATTTAAACAAAAATATCCCCGAGTTGGAACTGTTTTCCGATGTGAATATATTGGGCATTGTGTTTGCCGGCATTATCGGGTTGGGAATCCTCATTACCTGGTTAAGCACCTATTTTGCGACCCAACGATTTTTAAACCTGAGAAGCGACGAACTTTATTATTGATGAAATAAGAGAAAGAATCCTATTTTTTCCACAGCAATAAATTTTTTCCTGAACTCTGAACAACAAAATAATTTATGATGAAAAAAAATAATGAACAAATAAAAAGCGAATTCCTTTTCGGAAAAAAGAATTATGTAGTGATGTTAATCGGTCTTGCTTTTATTGGACTCGGATTTATTTTAATGGCGGGCGGCGGAAGCGACAATCCCGAAATTTTTAATCCGGAAATCTATAATTTCAGAAGAATTCGTTTGGCGCCAACTTTGGTGATTATTGGTTTGGGCATCCAAATTTATGCCATTATGGCCAAACCTAAAAAATAAGGATGAATTATTTTGAAGTCATTATTTTAGCCATTATTGAAGGCATTACCGAATATTTGCCGGTTTCATCAACCGGCCATTTAATTATAGCCTCCTCCTTTTTTGGCATTGCCGGCGACGATTTTACCAAATTATTTACCATCGTAATTCAATTGGGCGGCATTTTGGCCGTGTTGGCCTTGTATTGGAAACGCTTTTTTCAGAGTGTCGATTTCTACTTAAAACTCTTTGTGGCATTTTTGCCCGCCGTTTTTTTTGGTTTGGCTTTTAACAATTATATCGATGGGTGGCTGGAAAGTCCAATCATTGTGGCCATTACCTTAATTTTAGGCGGCTTCATTTTGCTGAAAGTCGATGACTGGTTTAAATCCAATGAAATTGATGATCCCAATCAACCTTACCAACATACCGAAATTGGTTACGCTACCGCGCTTAAAATCGGATTCTTCCAATGCCTGGCAATGATTCCCGGAACTTCCCGTAGCGGCGCGTCGATAATAGGAGGGATGACCCAAAAACTGAACAGAAGAACGGCCGCCGAATTTTCTTTTTTCTTGGCCCTGCCAACCATGTTTGGCGCAACGTCAAAAAAATTATACGATTATTACAATGCTGGTTTTACGTTAAGCACCGACCAGATTAATTATTTGCTGCTGGGCAATGTCATTTCTTTTGTTGTGGCCTTGCTCGCCATCAAATTTTTTATCGATTATTTAAGCAAAAACGGATTCAAATTGTTCGGTTATTACCGAATTGTGCTGGGTGTCGCTTTATTGCTGATTCATTATTTTGTCATGCCTTTAACCGTTGTGTAATGTTGACTGGAGAAGATTTTAAAAACGGACAGGTGTTGTTAATCAACAAACCTTTAAATTGGACTTCCTTTCAGGTGGTCAATAAATTACGTTGGAACATTCGTCATAAATTTAACCTTGGTAAATTAAAAGTGGGCCACGCCGGCACCTTAGATCCATTGGCAACCGGATTGCTCATTATTTGTACCGGAAACTTCACCAAAAAAATTGACGAATACCAGGCGCAAATTAAAGAATATACCGGTGAAATTACCTTGGGCGCCACCACGCCAAGCTACGATTTGGAAACCGAAGTGGACGAAACTTTTCCCGTGGATCACATTACTTCCGACTTAATCCATCAAACGGTACAGCAATTTGTGGGCGAAATTGAACAAATTCCGCCTATGTTTTCTGCCATAAAAATGGCGGGCGTGCGTATGTACGATTTGGCGCGCCAGGGAAAAACGCGCGAAATTCAATCAAGGAAAATAACCATCGAAACCTTTGAAATTACCGACATCAGTTTGCCCAAAGTTCAATTCAGAATCGTTTGCAGCAAAGGCACTTACATTCGTTCTCTCGCCTGCGATTTTGGCAAAGCGCTAAATTCCGGCGGATATTTATCTCAATTGCGCCGCACTAAAATCGGTGATTTTAATGTAAAAGATGCCGTTGAAATTGAAGATTTTATAGCCAATTTGTAAGCTTTTTCTGAAGCAAAAGGGAATTTTATTTTTAATCCTAGCGAAACTTGCGTAAAACTTTGCGTCCCTTGCGGTAAAAAAAATAAGCCAATAAGCCAGTAATTAATTTGTCTTTTATTTTCCTTGCGAACTTTGCGTAAAACTTTGCGCCCCTTGCGGTTAAAAAAGTGATTACCCAATAATTAATTTCAATTTCTAAATTCGTAAATCCGTCACCCTGAGCGCAGTCGAAGGGCATAAATCAAACTTTTAATTCCCCGTTTTTATAAATCGCCCCAGCCAGCTGTCCATAATATTGATTTCAAATCCAAATTCCAATTCCTCTTTCAGGTTAATCATCGAATTAAATACCATCGTATTCTGGGAAACCCCTTTGTCTTTGATCATTTTTTTAAACTCAGGAAGTGTTTTGTACTGCACAAATTCACCCTGTTTGTAGCATACATTAATACGATCCATTAAAATAAGCTCATAGCTGCTTTCAAGTGATTGTATAAAAGTGGCCAGTTGGTCTTGCGCTTCCAAACTCAGGCTTTGCTCGGTATCGTTGGCGGTAACAATGACAAAACGGTCGTATTTAATCACAAAAGCCGCTGAAATTGGCAGATTCTCATTTTCCCAGTCCGTTAAAAATTGTTCAATCTTGGCGGTAATTTCCGGAAGTTCCTGCGCGTAGAATTTTCTGCTTGAAGGAAAAACCCAAATTTTTGCGGTTTCGGGAATGCTGTTAAAATCTGTAACCATGAGTTGTATTTAGGCCGCAAAGGTATTCAAAATAAATCGGAAACTGTTAAGAAGCGATTATCAAACGTTTCTGCTGGCGCGAAAGTTACACGCGTCCTTTGCGGGTCAAGAATTAAAAGTTTAATCCTATAAACTTAAGAATATAAATTAACCACTATTAACTCCCCTCTTGAGAGGGGCTAGGGGTGTGTAAAAAACATGAAAAGGAAAAAAATATAAAAATCAGTCAAACCCAATCACTAAATAGCTATTCAAAATCGTACATCGTATATTGTACTTCAGCTTGCGTTAGCGACTGCAGCGGAAAACCTTTTTTGATCGCTTATTCTGCGATTAAAAAAGTTTGGAACGAAAGGCGCGACCCTTGTGGTAACGCCCAAAATAGTATTAATTTAGTTCGCGTGCAACAAACCCACCAGTTCATTTTGCGTATTGAGGCCCTTGTCTTTGTTGTACCAAATTTGCAGGTTCTTTTTGAATTCTTCGTCCAAACTTCCGTTTTGGGCTTTATAGTCCACCACCATTTTTGAGGCAACCGCAGGTCTCGGTCCCCAAGAATCCAACACGTTATTTTCTTGATCTAAAATAAGGACTTTAGGGATGGATTTGCTGCCGTTGGTTAAATATTGGTTCATCAAATCCTCATTTTCATCGCGCAACACAATTTTGAAATCAATTTTTGTGGAAGCTTCTGAAACTTTGTTGATAATAGGCAATATTTGGGCAGCATCGCCACACCAGCCTTCAGCAATCACCAAAAAGGTAAAACCTTTGTTCAAATTGTCCAGCGAATTTTGTGTTTCGGCGGATATAGTCAGCGTTTTATCCAATCGATCCATTCTTTTATCATTTAAAATACTGAAATTCAGATGATCTTCAGACTGTTCTGTTCCGGTCGATTTTTCTGCTGATATCAGGTTTTTTATTAAATTTCTGTAATCAGCATAAGAAATTGTTTTATTTAAACTGTTTTTTATGGGGGATTTGTTCATTTTTTCATTAAATTTATAACCGTTTTGACGCTTTTGAGATAATTACCTTACATCATTTAAGGGTTTTTTAAATCTCAAATGCAAATTTATAAATAGATTTTGAATAACAAATGTAACATTGATTACTATAAATAAAGATAAAAATATCCTTTATTCTTTAAAATATGATTTATATCATATTTCATACAATTTTGGAAGACTACATTTGCTAGGTATTTATTAACGTTAATCATGATATTATGAAAAAAATCAATGTAACCAGCTCACTTTTAGCCCTGTTTGCACTTTTTATGGTCGCCTGTAATACCGGAGAAATAAAACCTGAAGCTACTGAAACTCAAACAGAAACTGCGCCTGCAACACAAGGGCAATCTGCAGTTGTTGACACCGTTTCGGCGGCAAACGCGTTGCAAGTAGCTAAATCATTAGACGATTTTAAAACATTGGTGGCAGCCATTGAAGCTGCTGGTGTTGAAGATGCCGTTGTAAATGCAGGACCTTTAACCGTTTTCGCACCTGTGAATGGTGCGTTCGACAAATTGCCCGCTGGAACGTTGGATGATTTATTGAAACCGGAAAACAAGTCCAAACTGGCTTTTATTTTAACCAACCACGTGGCTCCGGCAAATTATCCTGAAAAACAATTGAAAAAAGAAGCCGAAAAAGGACGAAAATTATATATGGCATCCGGGAAATATTTAACTGTTGAAGTAAAAGCAGACGGTATTTATGTGGGCGGAACCAAAATATTGAAATCCGTTAAAGTAAGCAATGGCTGGATTCACGTAATTGACAACGTATTGGTGCCGGCCGAATAATTTTGAATAGAATAAACGAACAGAAAAAATAGAATAGCCAAGATTTCTTATTGAAACTTAAAAAGGGGGCTATTTCATATAACCCTAATTAAAATAAATATAAACAGATGAAATTAAAAGTATTAATAGTAGCAATTGTAGCAGCAGTAATAACAAGTTGTGGAGGTGAAGGCAAAAAGGAGGAAAAAGTTGCAGCGCCTGTTGAAGAACAAAAAGCAGTGGTTGAGGAAACCGACCCAATGAAAGACAAAGGGATTGGACCTATCACAAGCATTACCCTTGGTGAAATTGACCAAAAAATGGCTGACGAAGGCAAAGCAGTATTCTTGGCAAAATGTTCTGCCTGCCATAAAATAAGCAAAAGAGTGGTTGGACCGGCGTTGGTTGGGGTTACTACAAGAAGATCGCCGGAATGGATTATGAATATGATTTTAAATCCGGAAAAAATGGTGGCCGAAAATCCGATAGCCAAAAAATTATTGGCGGAATATGTGGCGCCAATGGCAAACCAAAATTTAACCGAAGCTGAAGCAAGGCTTATATTGGAATACTTTAGAACAAAAACAGCCCCAGAGGCTGAATAGTTAAAATCATTGAACAATCAACAAACAAATAAATAATTTTATGAAATGAGCATAACGAAAACTTGATGCAAACATTAGTTCAGCTATGCGAATTACATATGACCAATAAAAATCAATAAAAATCAACATATGAAAACAATTTTTAAATCTTTACTTGCAATTACAGTACTTTCAATGGTGCTGGGCAGCTGCGGAAAAGGCGACTCTAAGAAAAATGGCGCCTTATCCAGCGATGCTGCCGAAAAAGTGTACGTGGCTCCTGGTGAGTACGATGAATTCTATGCTTTTTTATCAGGTGGATTCAGCGGACAATTGGCTGTTTATGGCCTTCCTTCAGGAAGATTATTTAAAGTGATTCCTGTTTTTTCTGTAGATTCTGAAAAAGCGTACGGATTTAGCGAAGAAACCAAACCAATGCTGAACACTTCCCACGGATTTATTCCTTGGGATGATTCACACCATCCGGATATTTCTCAAACCGCGGGTGAATTGGACGGACGTTGGGTATTTATCAATGGTAACAATACACCGCGTATCGCGAGAATTGACCTGACAAGTTTTGAAACTACCGAAATTATTGAAATTCCTAACTCTGCAGGGAACCACAGTTCTTCTTTTGTGACTGAAAATACCGAATATGTGGTGGCTGGAACTCGTTTTTCTGTTCCATATCCTCAAAAAGATATGCCGATAAAAGAGTATAAAGGTAACTTTAAAGGTGCATTGACATTTATTTCCGTAGATCCTAAAAATGGCGCTATGAATATTAAGTTTCAATTGATGATGCCTGGTTTTAACTACGATTTATCACATCCCGGAAGAGGTGCTTCCCATGGCTGGTTTTTCTTTACAACCTACAATACCGAGGAAGCAAATTCATTGCTGGAAGTAAATGCTTCTCAAAATGACAAAGATTTCATCGCAGCCATCAACTGGAAAAAAATTGAAGAATATGTGAACAATGGAGGCGGTAAAAAAGCGCCGACAAGATATGCGCACAATGTTTATAATGAAGAAACTCACACTGCCACTTCTACCATCAAAGAAGAAGTGTTAATTATCAATCCAAGTGACGTTCCCGGTGCGGTTTATTTTATGCCTACACCAAAATCTCCTCACGGTTGTGATGTTGATCCTTCCGGTGAATACATTGTTGGAAGCGGAAAACTAGCTGCTGAGTTAACTGTGCACTCTTTCAGTAAAATGCTTAAAGCAATTGATGAGAAAAAATTTGATGGCGATGCTTATGGCATTCCAATTTTACAATATGAAGCAACTTTAGCCGGTGCTGTAAAACAACCGGGCTTAGGACCACTTCATACAGAGTTTGACGGAAAAGGAAATGCCTATACCACTTTCTTTATTTCTTCTGAAGTAGTGAAATGGAAATTGGGAACTTGGGAAGTGCTCGACAGAAAACCTGTATTTTATTCTGTGGGTCACTTAATGATTCCTGGTGGAAATTCAAGAAAACCTTTTGGAAAATATTTGGTGGCAATGAACAAAATTACAAAAGACCGTTATTTACCAACCGGTCCTGAAGTAACCCAATCTGCACAATTATTTGATATTACGGGAGAAAAAATGGAAATGTTGTTAGATTTTCCAACCATTGGTGAGCCACATTATGCCGCGGGAATCCCGGCGAATTTAATAGTGCCTAAATCCAAAAAAATATACAAATTAGAAGATAACAAACATAAATCTGTCGTGAAAACGGAAGCTGCCGCTAAAGTGACAAGAAACGGAAACGAAGTTCATATTTACATGACTATGATTCGTTCTCACTTTGCGCCAGACAATATTGAAGGCATCCAAGTGGGCGATAAAGTTTATTTCCACGTTACAAATCTTGAGCAAGATTATGATGTACCGCACGGATTTGCCATAATTGGCGCACAAACTTCTGAGTTGTTGATTATGCCCGGACAAACAAAAACCAATATTTGGGAACCTAAACAAGTTGGGGTATGGCCATTTTACTGTACAGATTTCTGCTCGGCGTTACACCAAGAAATGCAAGGTTATATCAGGGTGTCTCCAAAAGGATCTAAAGTTCCTTTAACCTATACCTTGGATGGCGATGCCGTTGATGCCGAATAAATTTTTAATTAAAAAGTATTCAAACAAATAAATAAACGGGCGAGAAATAAAATTGCTTGCCCGTTTTTAACAGAAATCTATAATGAAAAAATTTATTTGCTGTTTGCACACTTCTTCGCCTTAAATATTGTCAATCTTTAATTTGTGTATGCAAAAAAATGCAGCGCACAAATTCCAATTCTTTGAAATAGGGTAATTCGTGTAAAATGTGTCAATTATTTTGCCGCATTCAATAAAAGCAAAAAATTTAAACAGATGAAACGAGCAAAACAAATTTTAACATATAGTAGAATGATTAATGGCGAACCTGCCTGCCGGCAGGCAGGCAGCATCTGTTACCGCTAAAAAATAAAATTTAAACAGATGAAACGAGCCATAACAAATTTTGATACACACAGAAATGATTAGTGGCGAACTGCATCTGTACCAATAAAAAATAAAATGTAAACAGATGAAAAAATCTAAAATTTTAATGATAGTGGGTTCACTGCTATTATTGGGCCTATTTGTATTTCCTTTATGGAATATTACGCTTGAAGCGCCACAATATCCAATTCCGTTGGGAATGGACATTCACATAAATAAATTCACCGATACACATGACTTTGATATAAAAAATATCAATTTAATGAACCACTATGTTGGCATGCAATACATTCCCGATACCATTCCCGAGTTTAAAATATTTCCTGTAGCCATTGGAATTATGGTGGTTTTGGGCGTCATTATCGGATTTTTGGGAAACCATAAATTGTTTCTGGCCTGGTTTGTTTTGATGTGTATTTTGGGAACCGCAGGCATGTACGATTTCTATTTGTGGGAGTACGATTACGGCCATAATTTAAGTGAGAAAGCTATTATGAATTTCAAAAATCCCGATGGTTCCGTAATGGGCTTTCAACCGCCGCTTTTTGGCTCAAAGGTAATTCTTAATTTTACGGCACATTCCTATCCAAGAACAGGCGCTTACTTTTTATTTGTGGGAATGATTCTGACCTTGATTGCGTTTTTTGTCGGCAGAAAAGAAGCAAAATCAAAAAAATAAGCTAAAGTATTTTTATTGTTATGGCATTAAAACGAGCACAGAAGCTGTGCTCGTTTTATACCAATTTTAAAAGTACCCTAATTTATTTATTGAATAATAAATTGATTCCCAGTCAGTTTAATTCTGGAGTCTCAATGCTGAATTCTCAATTCTAAAATCTTTTTTACCTATATTTATGAACTAATAAAATCAAAAATAATGAAGACTAAATTCCTCAGACTATTTATTGGGACCATCGTTTTGTTGCTTATAATTTCTTGTAAAGTGGAGCCCGAAGCTATTGAATATGGCAAGGACCAATGCAGTTTTTGCAAAATGAATATTGTGGACCAAATGCATTCAGCACAAATGGTGACCACCAAAGGCAAGCAATTTAAGTTTGATTCCATAGAATGCATGGTTAATTATTTAGACCAAAACAAGGAAGAAAAAACAGCGCTGTTATTGGTGGCAGATTATGGAAATCCTGGTGAAATGACCGAGGCCGAAAAAGCCACGTATCTAATAACTCCGGCAATAAAAAGTCCGATGGGCGCAAATCTTTCTGCCTTTTCAGCAAAAAACAGGGTGGAAGAAGTTCAGCAAAAAAACCAGGGGGAAATTTACACTTGGGAAACCGTAAAACAAAAACTTTCCGACAAATAATGAAGTGTAAAATTCTTTTATTTTTCTTTTTCGTTTCTTTTGCAGTTTCCGCCAAACAAATTGTGGTTTGTGAAAGCTGCGGCATTAAAACCATTAAAGAAGCCATCAAAATTGCCAATGACGGCGACGAGATTCTTATCAAAAAAGGGATCTATAAAGAACAAAATATTGTCATTAACAAACCCATTTCCCTCATAGGCGAAAAAGGGGCGGTGATAGACGGAAATAATGTGGGCGGCATCTTAATTTTCAAAACAAGTAATTTTACCATTAAAGGTTTGAAAATTGTAAATGTCGGATTGAGCTATACCATAGAATATTCTGCAATAAAAGTGGTGAAAGCCAGTGATTTCATCATAGAGAATTGCATTTTTGAAAAGGTCTTCTTCGGAATTTTAATTGAAAAATCAAAAAGGGGAATTATTAGAAACAATACAATCACCAGCAATAGAAAAGGTGAAGCCAGCTCGGGAAACGGCATCCATATTTGGAGCGGAGAAGAAATGAAAATTTATAACAATGAAATGTACGGATTGCGCGACGGCATTTACTTCGAATTTGTAAAAAATAGTGTCGTCTATAAAAATTACAGCCATAATAATATCCGTTACGGATTGCATTTTATGTTTTCAAACAACAATGTGTACCATCACAATGTATTTAGAAATAACGGCGCCGGCGTTGCGGTGATGTTTTCTAAATTCACCGTGATGCACCATAACAAATTCAGGCTTAATTGGGGATCCGCCTCTTACGGATTACTGCTGAAAGAAATTTATGATGCCGAGATTTACGACAATTTGTTCGAGCAAAATACCATAGGCATCAATGCGGAAGGCTCCACCAGAATCAATTATAAAAACAATACTTTTTTGAGAAACGGCTGGGCCGTAAAAATTTCGGGCGCCTGTTATACCAATACTTTTAAAAATAACGACTTTTTAAACAATTCTTTGGATTTGGCTTACAATTCCAACATCAACGACAATAAGTTCGACAATAATTATTGGAGCGAATATACCGGTTACGATTTGGATAAAAATGGCATTGGCGATGTGCCGTACAGGCCTGTGAAACTTTTTTCGTATATCGTAAATAAAACTCCGGAAGCCCTGGTTTTATTAAGAAGTTTGTTTGTTGACATCATCAATTTTTCAGAAAAAGTTTCACCGGTTTTTACGCCAGACAATTTAATGGACAACAACCCTCTAATGAAACGAGCCATAACAAATTTTGATATACGACGAAATGATTAATAGCGAACAGCATCTGTACCAATAAAAAATAAATAATAAATAGATGAAAAGAGCCAATGATTGAATTTAAAAATTTACACAAACGATTTGGAAAATTAGTCGTTTTGGACGGTTTGGACCTCGAAATCAGCAAAGGGGGAATATTTGCCATTCTTGGGCCAAACGGCTCGGGAAAAACAACCTTAATTAAATGTTTGTTGGGCATGGTAATTCCAAACAAAGGCGAAATAACCTTCAACAAAGAAAATGTTTTAGGCAAATGGTCTTATCGAAATAACTTGAATTACTTGCCTCAAATAGCAAATTTCCCGCCAAATTTAACCGTTATTGAACTCATCAATATGGTGAAAAACCTGCGACCAAAAGCATCTGATGAACAAGAACTCATTGAGCTGTTTGGATTGAAAAGTTTTTTGGATAAAAAATTGGGAAATTTATCGGGCGGCACAAATCAAAAAGTAAATATTTTGCTGGCGTTTATGTTCGACAGCGATTTAATTGTGCTGGATGAACCCACAAATGGCCTCGATCCTATTGCGCTTATCCACTTAAAAGAAATTATCCAGAAGGAAAAAGACAAAGGAAAAACCATCTTGATCACCACTCACATCATGAGTTTTGTGGATGAGGTTGCCGATGAAATTGTTTTTCTGCTCGACGGCAAAATTTATTTCAAAGGAACTGTTGAAGCGCTTAAAAAGCAAACGAATAATGACAATTTAGAGCACGCCATTGCCAATTTAATAGCCAAACAATATGTTTAAAATATTAAAATACAGTTTTTACGATTTAATGCGCAGCCGTTGGAGCTATGTGTACTTTTTGTTTTATTTGATCCTGGGTTTTGTGTTATTATTTCTGAATAACGACGTGGATAAAGCCGTCATCACTTTAATGAATATCATTATTGTATTAACGCCATTAATTGGAACTATTTTTGGGGTGATGTACTATTACAATTCAAAAGAATTTACCGAATTGTTGTTGGCCCAGCCCATAAAACGAAGTAAAATATTTATGGGACAATACCTGGGAATTTCAATATCATTGACCTTAAGTTTGGTGTTGGGATTGGGAATACCATTTGTTTTGTACGGATTGTTTAAATCTGCCGCCATTTTTAATTTTAGTTTGTTATTGGTGGTGGGCACTTTTCTCAATTTTATTTTTGTGGCACTTTCATATAACATTGCCCTTTCTACCGAAAACAAAATCAAGGGATTTGGTTACGCCATTTTAATGTGGTTGTTTTTGGCCGTTATTTACGACGGGATTTTTCTGATATCGCTGGTGGTTTTTAATTCCTATCCGCTTGATAAATTTTCACTGATCGCAACGATGTTTAATCCAATCGATTTATCGCGGATTTTAATCTTATTGAAACTGGATATTTCTGCATTGTTGGGTTATACCGGCGCTGTATTCCGTAAATTTTTTGGAACGAATTTCGGCATGTTTATTTCCATGGGCGTTTTGGTTTTGTGGGTTTTGCTGCCGGTTTTAAGAATGAATTTAAAACTTCGAAAAAAAGACTTTTAAATTAAAGCCCCGAATCTATTTCGGGGCTTTTTTAAAACGTATTTTGTGGTGATTAGGAACTATTTCGGATTTAAAAGGCTTCCGAATCTTTCAAAAATAACTTTGTCGAGTTCTTCCCTGCAATCTGGATGTGCAACATCTCTAAGTGCTTGGGAGCGTTGTCTCAAGGTTTTTCCAAAGAGTTCGGCAACGCCAAATTCGGTGACCACATATCTGGCATGCGCTCTTGTGGTAACCACACCTGCACCAACTTTTAACGCCGGAACTATTTTTGAAACCCCTTTTAAGGTGGTGGAAGTCATCGCAATAATTGGCTTGCCTCCTTGAGACAAGGCGGCACCACGCATAAAATCCATTTGTCCGCCAACGCCCGAAAACATACGTAATCCTATGGAATCTGCACAAACCTGGCCGGTAATATCAATTTCTATGGCCGAGTTAATCGCGGTTACTTTTGGATTCTGGCGAATAATGGCGGTATCGTTTACATACGTGATATCGAGCATTTCAATTTCTGGATTGTCATCCATAAAATCATACAAACGTCGAGTTCCCATCGCAAATCCGGAAACTATTTTATAGGGATTTAATTTTTTCATAGCGCCGGTAATGATCCCTTTTTCAACCAAATCAACAATGCCTTCCGAGAACATTTCTGTGTGAATTCCCAAATCTTTATGATTTGTCAGATAGGTGAGCACCGCATTGGGAATGCCTCCGATGCCCATTTGCAGCGTAGCGCCGTCCTCAATAATATTGGCAATATTTTTGCCTATTTGTTCTTCTGCTTCAGAAGGAGGTGCCAAATGCATTTCCTGAATTTCTTCAACAATTTCAACACAGGCAGCAAAATGCCGGATATGAACAAGTGCATCTCCAAAGGTACGAGGCATACGCGGATTTATTTGCACAATGACCGTTTTTCCCATTTCAACGGCAGAAATCACAATATCTACCGAAACGCCCAAAGAACAAAATCCGTGTTTGTCGGGCGGAGAAACATTGACCAGCACCACATCCAATTTCATATGTCCCAAACGGAACAAACTTGGGATATCGCTTAAAAAAATAGGGATATAATCAACCGTAAGGCCTACCATATTCCGAATATTTCCACCTATGAAAAATGCATGGGTATGAAAACTTTCACTTAATTCAGGCGCCGTATAACCGCATTCTCCTTCGGTATGCAAGTGCACAACTTCAACGCCTCTTAACTCGGGGGCACGGGCGACCATCGCTTTTATCAACGCTTGCGGTGTGGCAGAACCTCCCTGAATTAATACCCTGTCTCCAGATTTGATGAGTTTTACAGCTTCTTGGGCTGACATTTTGTTTGGTATATTCATTTTATATAAATTTTGAATAGGTTGCTATTTTATGGAATGACTAACGAATTATCCTAAAAAACTTAATATGATACCTGCGGCTATTGCAGAGCCAATAACACCGGCAACGTTAGGCGCCATCGCATGCATTAAAAGATAATTGTTAGGATCCGATTTTAATCCTTCAATATGTGCAACCCTTGCGCTGTCGGGAACTGCAGAAACGCCTGCGGCACCAATAAGCGGGTTGATTCTTTCATCTCCTTTGAGAAATAAGTTCATAAATTTGGCAAAAAGCAAACCGCCCATAGTGGCAATCACAAATGAAATGGCGCCAAGTGCAAATATCATCATAGAATCTTTGGTGATAAAAACATCAGCTTGGGTTGAAGCCCCAACGGTTACGCCTAAAAGAATCGTAACGATGTCAATCAATTTGGTGCGTGCGGTTTCTGCAAGTCTTTCTGTCCGTCCCGATTCTTTAAGCAGGTTACCGAAAAAAAGCATTCCCAATAAAGGCAAAGCGCTGGGTGATATAAAAGTTGTTAAGATTAAAGCCACAATGGGAAATATCATTTTCTCTTTTTGAGAAACCGCTCTTGGTGGTTTCATTCTGATTTTTCTTTCTTCTTTGGAGGTTAACAATCGCATTAAAGGCGGTTGTATAACCGGTACGAGTGCCATATAGGAATAGGCGGCAATGGCAATTGGGCCAATCAGATTTTTTACAACCGTGCCGTCGGCCATCACGTTGATCCCGTTTGCCAATTTTGAGGAAAGGAAAATTGCGGTAGGCCCGTCGGCGCCGCCAATGATGCCAATCGCGCCGGCCTCAGGAAGGTTGAATCCAAGGTATAAAGCGCCTATAAATGTTGCAAAAACGCCAATTTGTGCCGCAGCGCCCAAAAGCATTAATTTCGGATTGGCAATGAGCGACGAAAAATCGGTCATGGCACCAATTCCCAAAAATATCAATGGCGGATAAATACCTTTTACCACGCCAAAATACAGGTAATTCATAACAGATCCGGTTTCATAAATACCGGTTTGCATTCCTGCAACAAATGGAATGTTTCCTATAATGATACCGGCGCCGATTGGAACCAACAACAGCGGCTCATAATCAAATTTAATGCCCAGATATATAAAAATAATCCCAATTATAATCATAATTAAATGTCCGGGAGTGGCATTGGCAAAACCAGTGAATTTATAAAATTGCTTTACGCCGCCTATGGCATTGTCAATAAAATTTCCATTAGTTTCCTGGGCAGTCTGTTCAATGGTTGTGGTTGAAATCGGATTTGTTTGGGCAGCATTTAAACCGAGAGCCGGCCTTATAAAAATCAAAAGTGACAGCACACCAAATATTAATAGTATTTTCTTCATTTTTTTATTTTTTACAAGTTACGGGTGCTTTATATTCGTTTAATTTTAGACCCGATAACTGTTAAATTTTTAGGCCAATTCTATCATTAATTCACTTTGCAATACCTGTTGCCCAACTTTAACGTGAACGGCGCTTACCGTGCCTGCTTGTTCCGAAGTAATATTATTTTCCATTTTCATGGCCTCAAGAACCAGCAATCTGTCTCCAACTTTTATGGTGTCTCCAACTTTTATATCAATTGATAAAATGATGCCGGGGATGGGCGATAATATTTTAGTTTTTACAGATCCGGGATTAAACTGCAAGGGCACTGCAGGTTTTCTTGCTTTCGACAGCACCAGTGTTGGCGTTTTGGGAAGTACATTTCCCTCTTTCATTTTTACGGAATAAGGGGTTCCGTTTACTTCTAACTCAATAATGTCTTCTTCGTGTGAAATAATTTTGACGTTGTAATTATTTTCGTGTATTCTGAATCTAAAATTTTTCATTGTGTGGTTTGTTTCTTGTTGCTGATTATCTTAAAAAATCGAGTAACAAATAATCCATAATCAGTTAAAGTCTATTTTGTGTGCCGTATATTTTTGAACTCCAGGGCGAGTATAATTTTCGCGCTTGCTTAATGGTCAATATCGCATTTTCTGTATCATGTTGTTTATGCAGATACAAGTGAATGGCCGTTGCGATGGCTGCGGCAATTTCTCCGGTAAATTCTTCATCCACAGCGATTGAAATATCCTTAATTTTTTTATCTCTTCCTTTGGTGACTATTTTATAGACATACAGCAAAACGGGTACGCCAAATTTAAATAACAAGGTCAGTACAAGCAATGAGGTAAAAACAATGAGCATCCCTGTGATCAAAATAACGTATCCTTCGCTTAATTGATCGATGTATAATAGTTTAGCTGTCATTATAGTGGAATATTTGAGTGTTTTTTAGGCGGATTCACCACTTTTTTATTGGCAAGCAATTCCAAAGCCCTCACAATTCTGAAACGCGTATTTCTTGGTTCAATCACATCATCAATAAAGCCATATTTAGCGGCCACATAAGGGTTGGCGAACTTAACGGTGTACTCTTCCTCTTTCTTCTCTATGTACAGTTGTTTTTCATCTGCATCTTTTATTTTATTGATATTGGATCCTTCCAGTACTTCTACAGCGCCTTTGGCGCCCATAACGGCAATTTCTGCCGTTGGCCAGGCATAATTTAAGTCGCCACGCAATTGTTTGCAGCTCATCACATCGTGTGCGCCACCATAAGATTTGCGCAGGGTAATGGTCACTTTTGGAACGGTTGCTTCTCCGTAAGCAAACAATAATTTTGCGCCGTGAAGTATAATTCCTCCATATTCTTGTCCGGTTCCCGGCAAAAATCCCGGCACATCAACCAAGGTTACCAGAGGAATATTGAAAGCATCGCAAAAGCGGACAAATCTTGCAGCTTTTCTGGAGGACTCACAATCTAAAACACCTGCATAATATTTTGGCTGATTGGCCACAATACCAACAGAACGGCCATTGAACCGTGCAAATCCCACCACAATATTTCGGGCATAGTTTCTGTGGACTTCCGTAAATTCACCATTGTCGATAATGGTGGTGATCACATCAATCATATCATAAGGCTGATTGGGATTTTCGGGAATGATTTCATTTAAGGCATCTTCCAGCCGATCAACAGGGTCATCGCATTTAATGCTTGGCGGGTCTTCCAAATTATTTGATGGAAGGTAACTCAATAATTTTCTGATGAGCAACAGATTTTCTTCATCATTTTCAGCAAGAAAATGCGAAACACCCGATTTTGTGGAATGAATTTGTGCACCTCCCAATTCTTCGGCACTTACAATCTCTCCGGTGACTGCTTGCACCACTTTTGGCCCCGTAACAAACATATAACTTGTTTTGTCTGTCATGATGGTAAAATCAGTCAGCGCCGGAGAATATACCGCACCACCGGCGCAAGGGCCTAAAATGGAAGAAATTTGGGGAATTACGCCGGAAGCCATAATGTTTCTTTGGAAAATTTCCGCGTAACCGGCCAATGATCGTACGCCTTCTTGAATACGGGCGCCGCCACTGTCGTTTAAGCCAATCACCGGAACGCCAATTTTCATGGCCATATCCATAATCTTGCATATTTTTAATGCGTAAGTTTCCGACAATGATCCGCCAAAAACGGTAAAATCTTGGGAGAATACATAAACGATTCTGCCGTCAATGGTGCCATGGCCCGTAATAACGCCGTCGGAAAGATAAATTTCTTTGTCAAGTCCGAATGATTTTGTCCTGTGGGTCACAAACATGTCAAACTCTTCAAAACTTTTTTCGTCCAAAAGAATGTCTATTCGTTCTCGTGCGGTTAATTTTCCTTTTGCATGTTGCGCTTCAATGCGTTTTTCACCGCCGCCCAGTCTTGCTTGAACTCTTTTTTCAATGAGTTCATCAACTTTATCTTGATTTGCCATTATGATTTAATTTTCTTGTATTTTTTTTGATTATTTTTTTCACCACCATTTAAATTTGGCAATATTGATTGGAATTATTTTTTTGTTGAACAAAGTTCCGTGAGTACGCCATCAGTAGATTTTGGATGCAAAAAACCAATATCCAATCCTTCAGCGCCTTTGCGCGATTCCTTGTCAATTAGCGTAACGCCTCGTTCTTCGGCTAATTTTAAAGCTTCGGAAGCGTTGTTAACGGCAAAAGCAATGTGGTGGATTCCTGGTCCTTTTTTAGCGATGAATTTGCCAATGGGACCATCGGGCGAAGTGCTTTCCAACAATTCAATTTTTGTGGCACCGACCAAAAAAAAGGCTGTTTTCACCTTTTGGTCAACAACCTCTTCCACAGCGTAGCATTTTAAGCCCAATACTTCTTCATAGCATTTAATGGATTCTTGTAAGTTTTCCACAGCAATGCCAATGTGTTCAATTTGTGAGATATTCATAAAAACAGTATTTTTATAGATCTAATTTTAATTAATCATAAAATAGAGGGAGTATTTTTGAATAATTATAAATTATGAGTAAAATTATAGAATAGTTAAATCTAAAAAGATGACAGTTATCATATAATGGATTAAATGGCCAAAATATTTCGGTAATTTTTTATGGTTTTGGCCTTTTCAAATAATAGGAAAGTCAATGAAGAAATCCGTAATTCATTTTCTGGAATGAATTTAATGATGCAAAAAAAATCATATAAAAAAGCCCCGAAATTTATTTTGGGGCTTTTTTAAAGGGATAATTAAGGATTATAATGCATCGTATTTAATCTGCAAATTCTTCAGCATGCTGTCAGATATTTTCTCTAAATCAAAGTTGTGTTTCCAGCCCCAGTCTTTTCTGGCTTCAGAATCATCAATACTGCTTGGCCAGCTGTCGGCAATGGATTGCCTGAAATCTGAATGATAAGAAATGCCAAATTCGGGAATAAAATTTTTGATTTCCTCGGCAATTTCTTTGGGCGTAAAACTGATGGCCGCCAAATTATAGGAAGATCTTATTTTTATGTTTTCGGCAGGCGCTTCCATTATTTTTAAAGTGGCGTCAATCGCGTCGTCCATATACATCATGGGCAATTTGGTGTCTTTGTTTAAAAACGAATCATAATTGCCGTCGAGCAGCGCTTTATGGTAAATTTCAATGGCGTAATCGGTTGTTCCGCCGCCCGGACTTGTTTTCCAGCTGATGATTCCCGGATAACGCATACTTCTCACATCAACCCCATATTTATCGAAGTAATATTCACACCAGCGTTCACCGGCCAGTTTGCTTATTCCGTAAACGGTGGTTGGTTCCATCACGGTTTTTTGGGGCGTATTTTCTTTTGGCGTTGTTGGGCCGAATACGGCTATGGAACTTGGCCAAAATACTTTTTTAATTTTTCCTTCTTTTGCCAAATTAAGGACATTTAATAAGGAATTCATATTGAGATCCCAGGCTTTCGCAGGGAATTTTTCGCCGATTGCAGAAAGCATGGCAGCCATTAAATACACTTCAGTAATCGCATATTTATCAATAACGGCAGCAATTTGTCCGTAATCCAGCGCATTGATGAACTCAAATGGACCAGACGCCATTAATTCTTCATTTCCTTCGCTGATATCTGAGGCAATTACGGCGTTTTTTCCATAATTTTTGCGTAATTTTAGCGTCAGTTCTGTACCGATCTGACCGCAGGCACCAATAATTAATATGCTTTTATTCATAGGGCTAATATCCTTGTTATTACGGTTGCAAATATACTGAAAATTAAAATTTTAGTTTATTTTGAATCGTTTTTTATCAAATTATTAATTTTATTATAAAATAGTGTAATAATTAGTATTTTTGGCGTTAATAAGTTTTACTATGAAGTATATATATCCTTTTTTATTAATTATTTTATTGCTGAGTTTTTCGTGCAACAAAAATAAAGAGACGGCGCAGGTTTCAGAAAAAGCCGATTCCTTAAAATTGGATGCAAATCGCATAGAAAACAGGATAGGCGAAACATTGATTCCTGAGGCAAAAGCGGAAATGGATAATTGGAAAGAATACCAACTTGTTGATGAACTGCTGTTGAAATATTACAGCATCACCACTTTGGAAGCGCTTACCAATGCAGAGGAACTTTCCCGATTGGTGAAGATGATGAAAGATTCCATAAAAATAGAGAAATTGAAAAAACCGAATATCATAGCGCGTATCAATGTGTTGGAAAATGAAACGTTGCGGTTGGCCGATATGGCAACCATTCCTTCAATTTCGAAAGAAGAAGTAAAAGAGGAGGTGAGCAATATTGTGGCAATTTATTCCGCAATGAATTCAAAGATAAACACCATTTATCAGGCGGAAGGTATTCAAAACAGCTTGGAGTTTGATACGGAAACGCCAATAGAAATCATGGAAACCACCACGCCGCCGGCTTACAGAAATTATGAGCGGGAAAGGCCTTTAAATAAAATCAATAAGCAATGATCAAAAAAATAGGCTTACTTATTTTCATCGCGGTGTTTTCTTCCTGTGAAAATAAACCATCGAATACCAGAGAATTAAAGGAAGCTTCTGAAAAAGAAGCCATAAATACGATGCTTGATGCGTGGCATAAAAGCGCTTCCGAGGCAAAGTACGATGCCTATTTTAATGCGATGTCCAATACCAGTGTTTTTATTGGAACCGACGCTTCCGAAAATTGGAACAATAAAGATTTTAAAGTTTTCAGCAAACCATTTTTTGATCTTGGCAAAGCATGGAATTTTAAGCCGGTAAAACGAAATATTTATATTTCCGCTGAAGGAAATTTTGCTTGGTTTGATGAACTTTTGGATACCTGGATGGGCGTTAGCAGAGGTTCGGGAGTTTTGAGTAAAACCGAAGGCGTCTGGAAAATTGAACATTATGTGCTTTCGGTAACCATCCCAAATGAAAATATTACCGAGGTTATTGCTCTAAACAAAGAAAAGGATTCCATCTTTTTAAGCAGGTTAAAAAAGTAAGGAATTCACCTAAATCAAACCGTTTACCACTTCATAAATAAGTTCGGATTCATATCCTTTTGAACTCAAATACGTTAAAAGTTTGCTTCTTTTTTTGAAAGCATTGGGCTCTTTAATTACCGCCGCTTTTTTTTCGGCAACTTTTTGAAGTGTTTTTAAATAATCGTCCTCGTCAATTTCTTTTAAGGCAGTTTTAATGTTGTAGGGTGAAATATTCCTGAATTTCAGTTCATTCACAATCCTTATTCTGCCCCAGTTTTTTATGGAGAATTTGCCTCTTGCAAAAGCTTTTGAAAATCGTTCTTCGTTTAAAAAATTATGCTGTAACAAATGGAGCGTTATTTTTTCCCTTGCTTCAGGAATCATATTTAAATCGTACAGTTTTTGCGCAACTTCTTTATGGCAGCGTTCCTGATAGGCACAAAAGTTCTCCATTAATTTGGTTGCTTCAGTTACCGTATAAGATTTTTCGTTTTTCATTACCCACAAATTAAATAAAAAAAGCGACTCAGAAGGAATCGCTTTTGATTAAATTACTGTTTTCTGTCCAGCTTAAACTTAAAGTTGTTCAGCAATTGATACATCACCGGAACAATGATCAGCGTTAAGAAAGTCGCAAAGGTCAACCCGAAAATAATGGTCCAGGACATTGGTCCCCAAAAGGCCACGTTTTCACCGCCAATGTAAAATTCCGGGTCAAACTCTGTAAATAAAGTCATAAAATTAATGTTAATTCCCAACGCCAACGGCATCAATCCTAAAATGGTGGTAATTGCCGTTAACAATACAGGCCTTAAACGCGTTTTACCGCCTTCAACAATGCTTTCATTAATGATTTCTTTGGTTAAAACGCCTTCATCCAATCCTTCTTCCAATCGTTTGCGCACTATGACTAAGTTGGTGTAATCAATTAGCACAATGGCGTTATTCACCACAATACCCGCCAGTGAAATAATTCCAATCATAGTCATCATAACCACAAATTCCATTCTGAAGACAATCAATCCAAGTAAAACGCCAATTAAACTCAATAAAACTGTTAATGAAATAATGATTGGTGTTGAGGTTGAATTAAACTGCGCCACCAATATCAAGAAAATGAAAAATACCGCAATTAACAAAGCTTTGCTTAAAAATGCCATTTCTTCGGCCTGCGATTCTTGTTCACCGGTAAAGGATATGCTTGTGTTTTTTGGCAAATTGTAATTTTTCAATTCGGTTTTAATTTGTTCATTTATTTCATTGGCATTGTAACCTTCCAAAACATTGGACGCAATGGTAATTACACGGTCTAAGTCTTTTCTTTTGACCGAACTAAATGTTGAGGAAGCTTCAGTATGCGCAATTGATGAAATTGGAACCTGAACAATTTTGCCGCTGCTCTGATTTCTAAAGGTGATTTTTTGGTTGATCAGGGCCTCTTTATCATAACGATATTTATCCGTCAAACGCATATTTATCGGATAATCATCCTCGCCATCTTTATAAGTGGAGATTTCTTTTCCGAACAAGGAAGTTCTTAGCGCATCACCAATTTGGCCGGTTGAAACATTCAAACGACCTGCTTTTTGTCGGTCGATAATGATTGGCAACTCTGGTTTTCCCTGTTCAACATCTAATTTCAATTCTTCAACACCTAAAATGTTTTTATTTTTGATGAATTGTTTGATGTCTTCGGCGGTTGCCAGTAACGCTTCGTAATCATCTCCTGAAACTTCAATATTGATTGGCGATCCCGCTGGCGGGCCATTGGCAGGCCTGTCAACAATGATGTCAACGCCAGGAATATCCTTCAGTAATTCTCTAATTTCAATTAAAACATCTTCTGTATCTATGCTTCCTCGCTCAATAAATTTAACAAAATCTACTATAATACGCGCTTTATTAGGGGTAGTTCCTCCATCTTGCCCGCGATTTGGGTCGCTGGCTCCTTCACCAACCTGACCAATGACCGAAGTGATTAAAACGTTTTTTCCGTCAACTTCATATTTTTTCAGGTGATTTTGAATTCTGTTTTCAACATCTATTGAAAGTTTATTGGTAACTTCTATATCGGTTCCAATAGGATATTCCAAATATACATACACTTGCTTTGGTGGCGTTTCCGGGAAGAAAAGTACTTTTGGAGGAAATGCCATAAAAAGCAGAATAGACAAAAACAACAAACCAAATGTTCCTAAAAAGAACCATTTTGGTCTTTTTCCTCTCAAGGAATATTGCAAAGTGCGTTCATAAAAATTTTCTAATTTTGGTAAAAAATTATTTTGAAACCATTCCGTGCCGGGCGCTAATAATTTTGTGTTTATAACCCGAAGCAATCCTGCAAACATGAACAACATTCCGGCAGCATTCAGCCATTTTATTTCTAAAGACAATCCTGCAATAATTAAAATAACACCGACAGAAAATAAAATGGAACTAAAAATCACTATTTTTTTAAAATTAACTTCATCTTCCTTTATTTTCATATAAACTGCCGTCAACATTGGGTTTATTACCAATGCAATAAATAAAGATGACAATAAAACAATGATTAAAGTAATTGGCAAATAGCGCATAAATTCACCCATCATTCCTGGCCAAAAAGCCAATGGAAAAAAGGCGGCCAGCGTTGTTGCCGTTGAGGCGATAATAGGAATGGCAACTTCGCCAACGCCATACTTGGCGGCATCAATTTTTGAATAACCTTCATCCAGCAGCCTGTAAATATTTTCAACAACAACAATCCCGTTATCCACCAGCATTCCCAATGCGATCACCAAAGAAAATAATACCATGGTGTTTAAGGTGACGCCCATAGCATTCAAAATAATGAATGACATAAACATAGACAATGGAATTGCAATACCGACAAAAAGTGCATTTCTGATGCCAAGGAAGAAAAGCAGCACTACCACCACTAAAATAATCCCCAAAATAATGCTGTTTTCCAAGTCGGAAACCATGGTTTTTGTGTCGTTGGTTTGGTCGTTGGTTTTAGAAATGTATAAATTTGACGGAAAGTAGCTTTCTTTGGCTTTGGCAATAATCGCATCAATTTGGGTGGAAGCATTGATTAAATTTTCACCGCCACGTTTGGTCACGTCAAGCATCACCACCGGTTGTGAAAATTCACGGGCGTAGCTTTGTTTTTCCTGCTCTTTAAAGGTAACGGTTGCGATATCGCGCAAGTAAACAATATCTTCGTTTTCTTGTTTTATAATGAGGTCGGCAATTTCTTCAGCCGATTTAAATTCTCCCAGAACACGAACATTCCTTCGCAATCCGTTTTCCAACAAATCACCGCCGGAAACCGTCATGTTTTCATTTTGAATGGCTTGTGAAATGTCGTTAAAGCTGATTTTGGAAATTTCCATTTTGTATAAATCAACGCTGATCTCCATTTCCTTGTCTTGGATACCGCGGATTTCTACCTTTGAAATTTCAGGTACTTTTTCAATTTCTTCTTCCAAATATTCGCCGTATTCTTTAAGCTCATCCATAGAAAAATCACCCGACAAATTGATGTTCATAATGGGCATCAATTCGGCAAAGTTCAATTCTTTTACGGTAGGATCTGAAGGCAAATCTTTTGGAAAATCCTTATCGGATTTTGCGGCATCAACTTTGTCTTTCACTTTTCGCAAAGCTTCCGTTGGCGTAACGCTAAAATCGAAAGTCACTTTTATGGATGAAAATCCTTCGATGGAAGTGGAGGTGATTTCATCAACGCCAGATATTCCGTTGATTTCTTTTTCGAGCGGACGCGTAATTAATTTCTCAATATCGATTGCGGAGTTTCCTGGATAGGCGGTGGACACGAATATTTCGGGAACCACAATTTCCGGAAAAGCTTCTCTTGGCATACTTTGGTAAGAGAAAATTCCTGCCAAAAAAATCATTCCAATCACCACAAACACGGTCATTTTATTATTTATGGACCAAGTTGAAAGTTTGAATTCTTTTAATACTTTACTCATTTTAATGCTTTTAGAAGTGTTGTAGCCGAATTAATTTTTACCAATTTTAACTTTATCTCCATCTTTCACAAATCTTGCGCCGGCATTTACCAACGTGTCATTTTCTTTCAATCCGGAGCTAACATAAACTTCATGATTGTATTCTTTGGCAATGGTAATGATATTTTTAACCGCTTTTTGTTCGTTGTTTTCTGTAACCACCGTAAACACATAATTATTGCCGGTTTGGTCTTGTTGCACCAAAGTGGCCGGAATGATGATTCCCTTTGTTTCAAAATCAACAATTTTTAGGTCGGCCAATAAATTAGGTTTGATGCTTTGGTCTTTATTGTCAATGTTTATTCTGATTTTAAAACTTCGGTTTGCCGGATTGATGTAATTCCCGACTTGCGAAATTTTTGAATTCATTTCTTTGCTGATGGAGGCAAAACGCACAACCGTTTCTGTGCCTTCTTTAATGATTGGCAAATAAGTTTCCGTTACGTCGGCTTCCACATAAACCTTGTCTAAATTTAACAGTCTAACTATTGGCATTTGCGGACTGGTAAGTTCTCCTAATTTTGGGAAAATTTCATCAACAACGCCTGCGAAAGGTGCCGTAATTCTCATTTTTCTGGCTTGGGTTCTTAATGATGATAAATTGTTTTCCAAACTTTCTTTTTGGGCTTTTGCCTGAAGATATTGCATTTCCGAGCCAATTTTTTGCTTCCAAAGTCGTTCCTGGCGTTCAAAAGTTGTTTTGGCCAAACTTAATTGGGTATTTAATTCACTGATGCTGTTTCTTATGGATGAATCATCCAGTTGAATTAAGGTTTGTCCTGAAACCACTTTTTGACCTTCTTTTACCAAAATGGCAGTTACGTTTCCGCCCATTTCCGGACTGATTTCTATGTTTTTGTTGGCCATCGCAACCCCTTGAATTTCAAGAAAGTGTTTAAAAACATCATTTTTGACTGGAATTACGGTTACTGTTTGAATATTTTTATTGGAATCTAATTTGGAGATTTCTTCTTCAACAGATTTTAGCGCGGTGTTTAAACTGTCTATTTTAGTTATTATGGTTGCCTTTTGCGCATTTAATTCTTCCAAAGAAGATTTTTTTGCTTCTTTTCCACAAGAGATCATAAGTGTGGCAGCAATAAATAGGATGGATATTTTTTTCATTGTATTCATTTTCTAGTTGTTGATTGGTGTGTTTAGTGCGTTGTCTAATGTTGCTTTATTGGCGATAACATTTAACATCGCCTGTAAATAATTTTGTTGCATTGCGTATAATTGTCTTTGCGCTTCCAGCAAGTCAAAACTTGTTGAAATTCCTTCAAAAAATTTGATTTGTTGCTTGTTTTCAATGCGCTCGGCCAACGATAAATTTTGTTTCGAGGTTTCATATTCTTCTATGCTGAAATTGTAGTTTGTTTTGGCCGATTCCAACATCAGAAACAGTTTTTGTTCGGTTTCGGTTAAGTTGGTTCTCGATTTTTCGAGTTCAATTTTAGCCTGTTGCGTTCTTGAACTTCGGGCCAGACTGCTAAAAATAGGAATGTCTAAACTTATGCCCAACATAGAAGAATCGAACCATTTTTGTTCTTTTTTCATAAAATCAAATTCCTGTCCGTAACCGGCATAACCAAAATTCACAAAACTTTTTAAGGTAGGCAATGCTTTGCTTTGCTCCAGTTTCACAAACAATTCATTCGCTGTTTCGGTATTTTTGGCAATTTTAAAATCGATATGGTTTTCAATGGTCAAATCCGAAGAAAGCAATTCCAGTTTTATATTTTCTTTGGCCAAATTTTCTAAGGAATCTGTCAAAATTACGGCTGAGTTAATGTCCAATCCCAACGTAATGTTTAACATTTTATAGGCAATCGTTTTTAAATTTTTGGTTTTTGAAAGCTGGCTTTTAACCGATGACAAAGTGATTTTAAGTTGTTCCACATTTTCTTCTTCAATAAAACCGTTTAGAAAAATTTGGCTGGTTTCTTCCAGATTTTTTTCCAGTGTTTTGATGTTTTTTTCAATAATCAAAATGCTTTCTTCGCTCAACAGCACATTTCCGTAGGCGTTAATTACCGCTTCTCTGATGCCTAGTTCGGTTTTTTCCTTGGCGTTTTCAGAAATTTTCAAATAGGTTTTCGCCGATTGCAATCCCACCAAATAAGATCCGTCGAAAATAAGCTGATTTAAAGTGGCGGTGGCATTCATATTGTGTTTGGTTCCAAAGGAGATTTCTTCAAATTCGCCCGGATTGCCTCCAAAAAACTCAGCAGGAAGTAACGAAATCTGTTGCTTGATCCAGTTTTGATAATCGATTTTCGCGCTTATTTGCGGCAAACCAATGGTGGTGGTTTCCCATTTTTTCTTTTTGGCAATTTCTACATCCCTGTTTGCATTTTGGCTTGCGTAACTATTTTTTAGGGCGTAATCAATGGCTTGTTGCAATGATAAGGTGATGTTTTCTTGGGCATTAACAGTAAAACTGAATAGGATTGAAATACCTATAATGATTATTTTCTTCATGCTTAAATTTCCTTTTTTTCTAATTGTTCTTCTAAAATTTGTAATCCTTTTTCGGTGGCAATAGCTCTTGTGTGGTATTCCAGCACATGCATTTCCAGTTGGTTCATCGTGTTTTTATTATAGGTGTATAAACTTGAATCGTGAACACTCAACATCAACGAAAAATAAAATTTTGCGGAAAGTTCCATGTTGATGTTTTTTCTGTAAAGCCCTTCTTGTATTCCTTTTGCCAAGTTGTTTGTGATATATTCTTTATAAATGAAAAGCTCATTCGAAATAATTTTTTTATAGATTTTAGGATAGTATTTTTTTAACTGATAAACGGGTGAATCATCAGAACTTTTGAACATATCCTTAAAAGTTTTTTTTATTTCAAAATTTTCTTGGATGGCATTGTATCCAACGCCGCAAATATTTGTAATGGTTTTATGCATTCCTTCATGAAAATAAGAAACGGCTTCATCAACAAGCTCCACCTTATTTTTATAATACTTATAAATTGTTTTTTTAGAAATGCCCAAATCATTGGCAATATCATCCATCGTAACACTTTTAAATCCGTATTTCAAAAATATTTCTCCTGCTTTTTTTAAAATGGTTTCCTTCATGTTAGATTCCTTTTTTATTTGAGGGTGCAAATATACGAACGGAAACTTTAAAAACAACAAAAGTTTCCAAAGTTTTTTGATTTATTGTGTAATTTCATTTGGCGTTTTTTAAATTTGCTTCGAAAAGCTGTATTTTTACAGCAAATTTCTATTCAAAATGAAGAAAATTGAAACTTATAAAGAAGATTTTGTTGATTTTTTAAACGAGAAAATTGGCGTAAAAGAGCCCGCAAATTTATATGGACCCATTCATTATATTCTTCAAATTGGCGGAAAACGCTTGCGTCCGGTATTGACTTTAATGACTTGTGAAATTTTTAACGGCGATGTGCAGGAGGCTTATGATGCTGCGTTGGCTATAGAAATTTTCCACAATTTTACTTTGGTGCACGATGATATTATGGACAGCGCGCCCATCAGAAGAGGTTTTGAAACCGTCCATAAAAAATGGGATGTCAATACCGGAATTTTGTCGGGTGATGCCATGTTGATTATGGCGTATCAATGCTTTGAAAATTATGAGCCTGTTGTTTATCAAAAATTGATGAAACTTTTCAGCAAAACTGCGTTGGAAGTTTGCGAAGGCCAGCAACTGGATGTCGATTTTGAAAGCAGAAACGACGTGACCATTCCAGGGTATTTAAAAATGATCACCTATAAAACGTCGGTTTTGTTGGCAACAGCGATGAAAATGGGCGCTATTATTGCAAATGTTGAGGATGCTGAATCCGAACTCATTTACGATTTCGGACTCAACCTTGGCATCGCTTTCCAATTGCAGGACGATTATTTGGATACTTTTGGCGATGAAGCGCTCTTCGGAAAACAAATAGGCGGCGATATTTACGAAAACAAAAAGACGTTTTTGTATTTAAAAGCCATTGAAGTCTGCGCTATTGCCGATAAAGAAAAATTGATGAATTTATACGCTGCCGAAACCAATAGCGAAAATAAGCGAAAGGAAGTTACTCAAATTTTTGAAAGCAGCCATATTCCAGAAATCACCATTCAGGAAATAGAAAGCTACACCAACAAATCATTTGAAATTTTGGAAAAATTGTCCATTTCCGATGAAAAAAAGGCAATTCTTAAAAATTTCGGAAACAGTTTAATGAAACGCACCATTTAATGTTACCCGCAAAAAATTCCCTGGAACTGCTAAAATCAATCGAAGCTGAAAATTTATATGGGCAATTGATTGCGCAGTTAAATAAGGATTTTCAGTTGGCAAATGTTGCCGTAAGTTTTGATATCACGAATTCGCCAGTTCAGTTAAAAAAACAATTGTTTGCTGTTTTATTGAATTTAATAACCAATCAATATGATGATTATTTAAATTTATTGTACCGAATTGATGTGCCCGAAAGCGAATTGGCCAAACTGCTGAACGATAATTTAACCGCCAGCATGGAAGAAATAACCTATCTGGTTTTAAAAAGAGAATATCAAAAAGTGTGGTTTAAACAAAATTTTGATAAAATTTAAGTCATTTAAAATGGCGTTAATCTAATATTCAGCCGATTAGATCGGATTTAAAAAATTTATGAAATGATGCATCAAGCATTTAAAAATTGTTTAAAATTATTGTGCATAAACGAAAATAGTGGTAATATTGCAAACCAGTTTTAGGTCCCATAGCTCAGCTGGTTAGAGTACCTGACTCATAATCAGGGTGTCCTTGGTTCGAGCCCAAGTGGGACCACAAAAGAGAGAAGATTTACATTTAATGTAGATCTTTTTTTATTTACGGAAACAGGCGAGAAGTTTATCCCGAGCCAGCCTGTACGCTAGGCAGGCGTAGTCGAGGGAAGCCCCAAGTGGGACCACAATTTAAAATTATAAAGCCTTGTGAATCTCAGATTTACGAGGCTTTTTTTATTCTATGAGATTAATGATTGCTTTTTGGCTTCTTATTTGACAAAATTAAATTGTGTATGGTGATTTTTGTCATCTCACATTGTTATTAAACTGTTTATTTTTGGGCAATTAAAGAATGATATACATGATGTACGCTTATCAATTAATGTACGAAAAAGTGCAAAGATTTGAAGTGCCCGACGCTTCAAGCATCATGTCGTTTCTTACAGCTTAAAAAGAAACCGCATTTCCTAATTGGTCAATCAGCAAATTTACATGTAACCTTTCGTGATTTTTTTAAGGCCTTTGGTCTTAATTTTATTCAAAAACCAGTTTGTATGGAAGCGAAAAAAGATAATTTAACAAATTCAACACAAAAATTCCGTGGATTCCCGGAATATTTTGATAGCGCAACCTGACAGTTAGTTTTGGGGGTTCCTGCTTTTTAATTATATAAAGCAACCTTTTTTAATATTTCTCCTAATTATTTAATAATTACAGACATCCTTATTATTATAAATTCAAAAATTAGATTTAAATTTGCTAAAAATATATTAAAAATGTATTTAAATTAAAAAAAATAATAGTCAATTTACAAATATAACAAAATATAACAATATGTTAAAATCGATGATTAGATTGCGAATGAGTTCACATGATGCTCATTATGGAGGAAACCTTGTTGACGGCGCAAGAATGCTTCAGTTATTTGGTGATGTTGCCACAGAACTTCTTATTTTAAGAGATGGTGATGAGGGTTTGTTTAAAGCGTATGATATGGTTGAGTTTATGGCGCCTGTTTATGCGGGTGACTTTATTGAAGCTGTTGGTGAAATAATTGAAGAAGGAAACTCTAGCAGAAGAATGAAATTTGAAGCCCGCAAGGTGATAGCGCCACGTCCTGATATTTCAGATTCAGCCTGTGATTTTCTTGAAGAGCCGATTATTGTTTGTCGTGCAACTGGAACCTGTGTTACCCCAAAAGCAAGTCAGCGTAAATAGATGTTGATATGGCAAAATTAATTATCACAGCCGCAATTTCGGGTGCGGAAGTTACCAAGGAACAAAATCCCGCAGTGCCTTATACCATGGAAGAATGTGTTCGTGAAGCAAGTTTGGCTTATCTGGCCGGTGCAAGCATTATTCATTTGCACGTTCGTAAAGACGATGGCACGCCCACTCAAGACAAGAACCGTTTTAAAGAAGTGATGGATGCCATTAGGTTAAAATGTCCCGATGCAATTATTCAGCCTTCAACTGGTGGTGCGGTTGGGATGAAAAATGATGAAAGGTTACAGCCAACGGAGCTTAATCCGGAAATGGCAACGTTGGATTGCGGCACCTTAAACTTTGGTGGTGACGAGATATTTGAAAACACCGAAAATACCATCATATATTTTGGAGAGCGAATGATTGAAAAAAACATAAAACCGGAATTGGAGGTTTTCGACAAATCTATGATTGATATGGCCTTGCGTCTTCATCAAAAGGGATATATAAAATCCCCAATGCATTTTGATTTTGTAATGGGCGTTAACGGAGGTATTTCGGGAACCTTGAGAGACTTTGTTTTCTTGCGCAACAGCATTCCCGATGATGCCACTTACACGGTTGCAGGCGTTGGGAGATTCGAATTTCCGTTGGCTGCCGCAGCAATTATTGATGGCGGCCATGTGAGGGTTGGTTTGGAAGATAATTTATATATATCTAAAGGTGTTTTAGCCAAATCGAATGGGGAATTGGTGGAGAAAGTGGTACGATTGGCTAAGGAACTTGGTCGTGAAATAGCAACTCCGGATGAAGCAAGAGAAATTTTAGGATTAAAAAAACAGTAAAACTGTTAAATTAAATGATAAAAAAAGGAAATAAATACGGAACTCACAGGGTTATTGAACCCTTGGGCGTTTTACCGCAGCCTGCAACGAAAGTTGACAATAATGTTACTGAAATTTACGATAACGAAATCTTGGTTGATGTTGATATTCTGAATATCGATTCAGCCAGTTTTACCCAAATTAAAGAACAGGCAGGCGGAGATATCAAGAAAATAAAAGAAATTATTTTGGAGATCGTTGCCACTCAGGGCAAAATGAAAAATCCGGTGACAGGATCTGGCGGCATGTTCATCGGAACAGTTTTAAAAATAGGGGATGCATTGAAAGGCAAAAGAGATTTAAAAGTGGGAGATAAAATTGCAAGCCTTGTTTCTTTATCATTAACGCCTTTAAAAATTGAAGAGATTGTAGCGGTTAAAGAAAATATAGACCAAGTTATTGTAAAAGCAAAAGCTATTTTGTTTGAAACCGGTTTATATTCAAAATTACCGACTGATATGCCCGATTCATTGGCGCTTGCGGTACTAGACGTATGTGGCGCTCCTGCACAAACAGCCCGTTTGGTAAAATCTGGAGACACTGTTGTCATTATCGGTGCCAGCGGAAAATCCGGTATGCTGTGCTGTTACGAAGCAAAAAGAAGGGCTGGCGTTAATGGGAAAGTAATTGGTGTTGATTTTAGCGACAAAGGTTTAGAAGCCTTAAGAAAATTAAATATCTGCGACGAAATAATTAAGCTTGATGCAACAAATGCACTTAGCTGTTATGATGCCATATCAAAAGTAACCAATGATGAACTTGCCGATGTAGTTATTAACAATGTAAACATCCAAAACACAGAAATGGGTTCCATCTTAATGTGCAAGGATAGAGGCGTGGTTTACTTCTTCAGTATGGCTACCTCATTCACAAAAGCGGCTTTAGGAGCTGAAGGTGTTGGTAAAGATATTGACATGATTGTTGGCAATGGCTACGCAAAAGACCATGCAGAAATAACATTAAATATATTAAGAGAACATAAAGGAATAAGGGATTTATATGAAAGCCTTTATGCATAATTAAGTTTTTTGAATAACTGAAATTTAAAAAAAATGAAAACAGCGTATAAAAAAGTAGCTTATAAACACATCCCTTTATTTAAGGATGTATCTCAAGAAGATTGGAATGATTGGAGATGGCAATTAAGACATGCCATTAGAGAAATTCCTACACTGGAAAAAGTAATTATTTTAACCGAAGAAGAAAAGGAAAATCTTTCTAAAACCTTAAAAAAGTTTAAAATGGCAATTACGCCATATTATGCGGCTTTAATGGACAAGGAAGATAAAAATTGTCCGGTAAGAATGCTGGCAGTTCCTGTTCTTAATGAATTGTTTGTTGACCCTTCTGATTTGGATGATCCGTTGCATGAAGATGTGGATTCTCCGGTTCCGGGACTAACGCACCGTTATCCGGACAGAGCCTTACTTCTTGTTACCCATGAATGCTCCATGTATTGTCGCCATTGTACCCGAAGAAGAATTGTTGGTGATTCTAGCGAAAAAATGGACAATAAACATCTTGAACAGGCATTCGAATACATCAGAAATACGCCGCAACTTAGGGATATTGTTATTTCCGGCGGTGATCCATTAATTTTAAGCGACGAAAAATTGGATTATATTCTTACAGAATTAAGAAAAATAGAACATATCGAGATTATCCGTATCGGCAGTCGCATGCCTGTGGTGCTTCCTCAAAGAATTACGGATGAATTCTGTGAAATGCTTAAAAAGCACCATCCAATTTATGTGAATACGCATTTTAATCACCCAAAAGAAGTCACTGAAGAGGCTAAAATTGCTTGTGAAAAATTAGCAAATGCAGGCGTTAATGTTGGAAACCAGTCGGTGCTGCTCAAAGGAATCAATGATTGCTCCAATATCATGAAAAAGTTGGTGCATGAACTTTTAAGAATTCGGGTAAGACCTTATTATATATACCAATGTGATCTTTCCGAAGGAATTTCTCACTTTAGAACCACCATTTCAAAAGGCATTGAAATCATTGAAAACTTACGCGGACATACTTCTGGTTTGGCGGTTCCTACTTTTGTGGTGGACGCTCCAGGCGGCGGCGGTAAAATTCCGGTAATGCCAACTTACTTAATATCCCAAAACGAAAAAAGAGTGGTATTAAGAAATTATGAAGGTGTGATAACGACTTATACCCAACCAACTCATGGAGAGGAACATGATACTGAAAATTGTGAATTCTGTAAAGACGAGAATTTGGTTGCTAAAACTGGTGTGGCCATGTTATTAAACAATGACGGACTTTCTCTTCAGCCCGAAAATTTGAAAAGAAAAATCAGACAATTCGTAGAATAAAGGAACAAATACGATCCGTATTAAGATGAACAGCATTATTACAGAACAACTGCTTAATAAAACGACCTTCTTAGTAGGGAATAAAAAGAATGCGGGTAAAACAACTTTTCTGAATTATGCGCTTGCGCAACTTAGAGAAGTTGTTCGGCCTGCTTTTTTTACGATTGGGATTGATGGTGAAGCAAGTGATTTAATATTTGACACGCCCAAACCAAAGATTTATACGGAAACAGGAGATTATGTGGTCACTTCGAATTTAATGATCAACAAAAGTGATGCATTGTTTGAAATTATTCATGTGTTTCCATACAAAACTGTTTTAGGAAGGCTTGTTCTGGCAAAAACATTGCGAAGCGGAAATATAGAGCTTGTCGGCTCTGAAGACAACAAACAGCTCGCTGAAATTGTGGCGTATCTCAGAAATGAGGAGCACATAAATACCATTATCATTGATGGTGCCGCAAGTCGGGTAACGCAAGTGGCTTCCATTAAAAACAGCTGCTTTTACTATATTATTAAGCTCGACCAAAAAAGTTTAAATTCGGATATCAATAAATTAAGGACCATTGCATTCATCAGTAAATTTAGAGGGTTTGACAAAATTAAGGACATAGAAAATAAAAGGATATTCGAGATAAAAGGCGCTTTAACAGCATCTAAACTTTCAACGATTCCTGAAGATTGCGATATTTTGCTGCTCAATGATTTTACAAAAATATTCCTTGATTTTTCCCAAGTAACCGAGCTAACCAAAAAACTTGAAATTGCCTATAAAATACCTTATCAATTAGTCTCTTTTGTAGTCATTCTAAAAGATATTATGAAGGAAGATTTTGTGAAAATATTAAAAAGCCATAACCTGGAAGAACCAATTTTATACAATCCATATGAATATTAAAGAGACCATGCAATTTGTGGAATTTAACACATTCTATTCGGAGTATGCGCCTTTAACTCCTTATGGATTGCTGGATAAAAACAAATACCGTGTTTTTACGGATGAAAAATTGCTTTTTTCTGTTTATGATTCCATAGGCAAAATAGCTGTCTTTATCAATGAAAATTCTTTTCAGTCTGATAAAATTGAACACCATTTTAAAAGAATTTCCCATTTAAATACTTTAGAAAGAAAAACCTTTGATTCTTCAGAGGTTTTTCTGGTGAAAAAATTGTTGGTGAACTTTAAAAGCATCGTTAAACTGTTGAATGATTCGGTAAAAGAAGATTTACAAATCAACTTTTTATCAGAAGAATTATTGAATTTTTTGTCGCTTGATGGAATGAATAAAGAAACATTTTATTTAAGTGCACAATACAATCCCGAGCTGGCAGAAATCCGAAAAAAAATAGCGGAAACAGACAAAGTTTTGGCTGAAATAAAAAAAGAACGGCTTCATGAGATTTTAAAACAACACGACCTTGATTTCAGATTTCGTGATTTTATCATTGCTTCAGAAAATATCACAAACAATTTTAATCCGGAACTTATTTATAAAGAAGTATACGATAAAACTTCCTTATTGCTGAAGCCAATGCTTCCGAAGGAATATTTCGATTTGCACAAAAAAAGGGAAGCGTTATTGCTGGAAGAAAATAAGTTGGAACAAGAAGTTCTTATTACAATAGCTGAAAAAATAATTGCGGAGAAAGAGCTAATAAAAAACTATATCGATAAAATTGTTTTACTCGACACCCTTTTTGCAAAATCAAGAATGGCGATTAAATATAAAATGACAGCTCCTGTTTTAATGGATAAAAAAGCAACTATGGAAGTTGTAAACGGCCAATACCTGCCGCTGGCAAACAAATGCGCGAAAACGGGTGCCATTTACACGCCTTTAAATGCGGAGTTTGACAATAAAACCTGCGTTATTACAGGTTCAAATATGGGCGGAAAAACAGTGCTTTTAAAAACAATTGGATTTATGCAGCTGCTAACCCAAATGGGTTTTTGGGTTCCTGCGGAAAAGTTTAAAACATCTCTATTTGAAAATATCCATTATATTGGCGAAGACCTTTCCGAAAAAGTGGAAGGCCTTAGCAGTTTCGGATTTGAAATACACAATCTTACAAATGCCATAAATGATTTTGGAACTAATACATTGCTTTTAATTGACGAGTTTGCAAAAACAACAAACGCTACCGAAGCAAAAGCAATTATTGCAGCGATGCTAAAAAGTTTTTCCCAAAAAGAGACCGTTTGCAGCTTTTTGTCAACACACTTTATGGAATTGCCTGAATTTGAAAAAGTGTCATTTTATAAAATGAAAGGGCTGGATTATTCATCATACAAGAAATATTACAACAAAGAGAAACAATATTCATTGCGTGAAAGGATTAAGCTGATCAATACTTTTATGTGTTATGAAATTATAAAAACGGACAATAAAGACAGGACGTATGACGCCATAAAAATTGCGGATATATTAGGGTTAAACGATGAAATTATTAAATATACAAAAGCGTATTTAAGTGAGAATTATGATTAAATCAAAATTAAATCTCGACACAAGTAAGATTGCGAAAGCCCGAGAACTTTCAAAACAAATAACTGCCCCGGTACAGAAATATATAGAAAAACACACAACTGTTGCCATTGAGAGAACAACACTTAGAATGATGGGCGCAGATGGCGTTGACAGTATTGGTGTTCCAATTCCAAATATGGTTGTTGACCAAATAGGCGATCATATTTGCTACGGTGCCGCAAAGTATTATATCAATGCCTTGCTTAAAAAAGGTTTAACTCCTGAAGAACTGAATAATGAAATTGCAAATGGTTTAAATATTGCAAAAATTGATTTTGTTGACTTTTCTTATATTGAAGAAAAAGCGCAGGAATTGGTTGAAGTTTTTGCCACAAAAGTGAAAGCGAATGTGGCTTATAGAGAAGAAAAAATCAATAAATATAAAGAGAAAGAGAATTCCCCGTTATTGTATCTTATTGTTGCAACAGGCAATATCTATGAAGATGTAAAACAAGCGCAAGCCGCCGCCAAACAAGGCGCTGATATAATTGCTGTTATTAGAACCACAGGTCAAAGTTTATTGGATTTTGTTCCTTTTGGGCCTACAACTGAAGGTTTCGGCGGAACCTATGCCACGCAGGAAAATTTCAAAATAATGCGTAAAGCATTGGATGAAACTGGGGAAGAAATTGGGAAGTATATTCGATTGGTTAATTACTGTTCGGGTTTATGTATGCCTGAAATAGCCGTTATGGGCGCTTTGGAAAGGCTGGATATGATGTTAAACGATTCAATGTACGGCATTTTGTTTAGGGACATAAATATGTACAGAACTTTTGTTGATCAGAAATTCTCAAGAATGATCAATTCATTTGCCGGGATTGTAATCAACTCTGGCGAGGATAATTACTTAACGACTTCAGATGCTGTTGAAAAGGCTTACTCGGTGACCGCATCTCAGTTTATTAACGAAAGATTTGCTTATGAATCAGGCTTGCCTGCCAAATTAATGGGCTTGGGCCACGCTTTTGAAATGAATCCGGATATTAAAAATGGGTTCCTTTTAGAAATGGCACAAGCGCAAATGGCACGTGAAATATTTCCTGAAGCACCATTAAAATATATGCCGCCCACAAAATATATGACAGGTGATATTTTTAAAGGACTGGCAATGAACACTTTGTTTAACTTTATCGCAAAATCTACAAATCAAGGAATTTTATTGCTCGGTATGCTAACGGAAGCCATTCATACGCCGTTTATGCAAGACCGGTTTTTAGGCGTTGCCAACGCTAAATATGTTTTGAATAATATTGCCGATTTCTCTGATGATATTGAATTCAAAAAAGATGGAATTATGCAAACCAGGGCAAAAGTTGTGCTGGATGAAACGATTGAGTTTCTTGAAGAAATTAATAAAACGGACTTATTTAATGCCATTGAGACTAAAATGTTTGCAGAAGTAAGCCGACCGAAAAACGGAGGTAAAGGATTAAGTGGCGTAGCTGAAAAGGCCAAGGATTATTACAATCCTTTCTACACGTATCTTGAAAACGAATTAAATATTGTAAAAGAAGGAAATTAGTTATGATGATAAGACCTTACGGAGACACATTAAACGACGGAGCCGTTCAAATGTCATTTACACTGCCTGTAGCGCATTCCGCCAAAGCAGACGAAGCTGCAATTTTATTTGGAAAAAAGTTGGGATTTAAAGAGGTTGAGGTAGTTCACTCAAATCCGCTTTCCGACGAATTTACATTTTTTGTGGTTTACGGAAAAACAGAAATAAGCATCGATTATGATAAAGTTGTCGTTGAAGAGGTTGAAAAATCTTTGGATTTTTATGGCGTTAACAATTTTATCAAAGAAAATATAAAAAGAAAAATAGTGGTCGTAGGCGCTTGTTCCGGTACTGATGCGCATACCGTGGGAATCGACGCAATTATGAATATGAAAGGCTTCGACCAGCATTATGGCCTTGAAAGATATCCTATGATTGAAGCCTTCAACCTTGGTGCGCAAGTCCCTAACGAAGACCTTATTAAAAAAGCGGTGGAATTGAAAGCTGATGCTATTTTAATTTCACAGATTGTAACACAAAAAGATGTCCATATCCAAAACCTTACCGAATTTATTGAGTTACTTGAGGCAGAAGGGCTTAGATCTAAAATGGTAGTGTGCGCCGGAGGACCCAGAATTGGTAACAAATTGGCTTTGGAACTTGGCTACGATGCAGGTTTTGGCCGAGGCACGTATCCTGAAAATGTAGCTTCTTTTATTGTTGAAAAAATGCACGAAAGAGGGGTGAAATAACTTTTTTTATTGAATTTGATTGCCAAACTGTCTGTTGAGGTTGTTTGGCTTTTTTTATGCACAAAACTTGCCTAATGGCATTCATTGCGTTTTACTGAAAATTGCCAAAAAACTGTTAAAAACTACATTTTAAGTTGAAAACCTTCAAGTGGTAGGGTTATTGAAGTATTGCTTGTTATATAGAATGAAAGGTGCTTGTTTATGTATAAATGGTATAAAAATCCAAAAATAAATATGTGAATTATACAATTTTTTTCGAAAGTTGTGTAACACATTTGTTTATTTAACTGAGCAACTTTGCATAGGTATAATTAAATTCAGATTACAATAATTTAAAACTAAAAAAGATGAGATTAAAAAAAATTTATTTTGTGGCAGTTGCAGCGATGATTGTAATGCTTGGATTTCAAAGTTGCGAGAGCGATGACGAAGGCAATACCGCTAGAGTTCAATTAAAATTGGTTGATGCGCCAGGAGATTATTCAGAAGTGAATGTTGAAATTGTGGATATTCAATATAACAATAGCGACAGTGAAACTGGTTGGGTGAGTTTTGGAACTCCGGAAGATTATCCCATTAATGTTGATTTAACAACACTTATTGCCGGGAACAGCCTTTTATTGGCAGATCAAATAATTCCTTCAGGAATGTTAAAACAAATTAGATTGATATTGGGCGACGGAAATACGCTTAAACTGGAAGGACAAGCCGGAATGATGGCCCTTAATACGCCAAGCGCTATGCAATCAGGTTTAAAATTAAATCTGAATACCGCATTGGATGCAGGTTTTACCTATACATTTATACTTGACTGGGATGTGCAAAAATCAGTTGTAATGGCAGGCGCAGGCATGTATAATTTAAAACCTGTAATTAGGGTGAATGCAGAAGTAAATTCTGGGTCAATTGAAGGCAATGTATCAGGAGAATTTTTAGTGAACGGATTAAGCGTTTTTAACGATTTGGAAAATGCCATGGTTCAGGTTTATACAGCCAATGGTGTTTATGTAACAGAAACCGGCACAAATGCAGCAGGCGACTTTTTAATTCAAGGACTTGCCGCAGGCGACTACAAATTGAAAATAGTGAATCAGGAAACTTACGATGATTATGAATCGGCTTTAATCACGGTAAGTGTTGGGACAGTAATTAAGATTGCACCAATAGTGTTGGAAATTCCAACGATTTAAAAGACAAATTCGGTATTTTTTAATATCGAAGCAAATAATTTTAAAACCCACTTAAGCAATTAGGCGGGTTTTTAATTTATTGCTTAAAATTGTCAATATGATTAAACCATTTGTCAGAAAAAAAGCGCATTTTGTTTATTTAATTTTATTTTTACCTGCAAATGAGATTATAAATATATATTTGCTGCAAAATAAAGGATGCAATGAGATGTGAAAGGCGAATGCAATATGATTTTTTTGACCAGGATTATTTATTGAAAAATGATACTAAGTCAAATGCTTTTAGCCCACAATAATGTTTATGGTGTTGCGTTTTAAGACTTAGTAAATGTTAAAATGTATAATTTATTCACTCAATTTTTTTAAGTTTGCAGCATATTCAACCCCAAAATGAATAGAAAAAAAGTTAAAATAGTTTTATTGTGTTTTAGTTTTATGCTCTTTAGTTTAGGAGTATATTCTCAACCTCCTCCTCCTGGAAATGAATTACCGATCGACGGTGGCCTGTCTCTTTTGTTGGCTTCCGGTGTAGTTTATGGTATTTACTCCTTAAAAAGAAAAAAATAATTATTTTTCCAGCAATCTGGCTACATACTTGCCAATCACATCAAATTCTACATTAACCATGGTTCCCTTTTTAAACGCATGAAAATTCGTATTATCGTATGTATAAGGAATAATCGCCACAGAAAAACTGTTTTTTTCGGAATTTACAACCGTTAAACTTACGCCATTTATGGTGATGGAGCCTTTTTCAATGGTAATATTATTGTAAGTGTTGTCATATTCAAAACTAAATACCCAACTTCCATTTTCTTCGGTAATATTTGTGCAAACAGCGGTTTGGTCCACGTGGCCCTGAACAATATGTCCATCCAATCTGGCGCCAAGAATCATAGCGCGTTCCAAATTTATTTCATCGCCAATGTCCACAAATTTCAAATTCGATTTGTCAAGCGTTTCTTTTATGGCGGTAACCGTATATGCATTGCCGTCAATATTCACAATGGTCAAACAAACGCCGTTATGCGCAATACTTTGGTCTATTTTTAACTCGTTGGTGAATTTGCTTTCAATGGTGATATGAAGATTTTCTTTTTCCTGCTTCAGGTTTTTAACAAACCCCACACTTTCTATGATGCCGGTAAACATATTTTTTTCAATTTAATTGACTACTTTTGATGATTCAAAATTAAGTATAATAAACCTGAATTATGGAGAAATCTGAAAAAATAATAGTGGGAATTTCTATTGGGGATTTTAATGGCGTTGGCATAGAAATTATTTTGAAAACCTTTTTGGATAAACGGATGTTTGATTTTTGTACGCCAATATTATTTGGTTCAGCCAAATTAATCACGGCCTATAAAAAAAACATGGATATTAATTTGATTTTTAATGGCATACGGCAAGTTGACGCCGCCATCCAAGGCAAGTTCAATGTGTTGAATCTATGGAAAGAAGAATTTGAAGTCAATTTGGGAGCACCAACGGCAGAGTCTGGAAAATACGCATTTTTATCTCTTGAAGCAGCAACCAATGCCTTGGCCAAAGGAGAAATTGATTTGTTGGTGACAGCGCCCATAAATAAAGACAATATTCAATCGGAAGAGTTCCATTTTCCGGGGCATACAGAATATTTGGAATCTAAATTGAAAGGCGAAAGCTTAATGATTTTAATGGCCGACAGTTTAAGAATAGGATTAATTACAGGCCACATTCCGGTTTCAAAAGTCGCTACGTCAATCACGCCCGATTTAATAAAGAAAAAAGTGGCCATATTATACAAAACATTGGTGCAGGATTTTGCCATTTCAAAACCTAAAATTGCCATATTGGGATTAAATCCGCATTGTGGCGATCACGGCGTTATTGGTACTGAGGATGATGAAATAATACGGCCAACTATTGCCGAAATACAAAATGAAGGGAAATTGGTCTATGGGCCGTATGCTGCCGATGGATTTTTTGGTTCAGAAAATTACAAAAATTTTGACGCCATTTTAGCCATGTATCACGACCAGGGTTTGGCGCCATTTAAAGCGTTATCATTTGGTGAAGGCGTGAACTTTACGGCTGGTTTAAACAAAGTCAGAACCTCGCCAGATCACGGTACAGCCTATGATATTGCTGGGAAAGACGCGGCGAACATCAACTCGTTTAAAGAAGCTGTTTTTAGCGGAATTCAAATTTTTAAAAATAGGTCAGAATATAAGAGTTTGACTGAAAACGCTTTAAAAAGTACCCAACCAAAAGAAAATAGATAAATATTCAAAATTTATTTTAGATATATTTTATAATTTTATATCTTTGCACGCTCAAATTGAAGTTTGAAATGAAAGATTTAAAGGAGTTTGATATTTCTTTTATTGGTTTAAAAGAAGGAATACACCAATTTGAATATACAATTGACAAGAAGTTCTTTGATTTTTTTAATTATGATGAGTTTTACGATGCAAACGTAAAAGTAATGCTGTCATTTTTAAAAAACACAACAATTTTTGAATTGGATTTTGTTTTTTCCGGCTGGGTTGAAGTGGCTTGTGATGTAACCACAGAGTTATTTCATCAACCTATAGAGGCTGAGATTCATTTAATTGTGAAATTTGGGGACGAATATAATGATGAAAACGAAGAGTTGTTAATCATCCCGCATTCTGAAAATAAAATGAATGTTGCCCAATACATTTATGAAGCAATTGTGTTGGCGGTGCCAATAAAAAGAGTCCATCCGGGCGTAATTGATGGATCACTTCACTCAGAAGTTTTGGAAAAGTTAAAAGAATTTGAAATAAAAGACGAAGATCAAGAAGAAGAACAACAAGAGAATAAAACCAAGGAAATAGACCCGAGGTGGAATAAATTAAAAAATATACAAATAGAAAAAAATAAGAGTAATGGCACATCCTAAGAGAAAAATATCAAAAACAAGAAGAGATAAAAGAAGAACTCATTACAAAGCGGTAGCTCCCCAGATAGCTATTGACCCAACAACCGGTGAGGCACATTTGTACCACAGAGCACATTGGCATGAAGGAAAATTGTATTACAGAGGTCAAATAGTAATTGATTCAGCAGAAGTGATTCAAGCTTAATCATTTTCATGTAAATAATCATAAAAACTCTCATTTTGAGAGTTTTTTTTTACTTTTTAGGGTAAAATCGATCAAAATTGTTGAAAAGCACTAAAAAATCAAAATAAATTTCATTCCTTTGAGACGCTGTTTTGATGAAAAGAAAGCAAATTATGACGAAAATTACGGCAATTATAACTGCAGTTGGAAAATATGTTCCTGAGGATGTTCTAACAAATAAAATGTTAGAAAAAATGGTGGATACCCACGATGAATGGATTATCACAAGAACAGGAATTAAAGAACGAAGAATTTTAAAAGGAGAAGGTAAAGGAACTTCTTTTATGGCAATAAAAGCGGCCCAACAGCTGCTTGACAAGAAAAAATTAGATCCTAAAGAAATTGAATTGGTCATTGTGGCAACCGCTACGCCAGATATGCAGGCAGCCTCAACAGCTGTTTATGTCGCAACAGAAATTGGCGCAACAAACGCTTTTGGTTTCGATTTGGAAGCGGCCTGTTCAAGTTTTTTATTTGGAATGTCTGTAGCCGCAAAATATATTGAATCTGGAAGATACAAAAAAGTGCTGCTTATTGGTGCCGACAAATGTTCTTCCATGATTGATTATACAGATCGAGCAACTTGTATTATATTTGGAGATGGCGCCGGCGCAGTTTTATTTGAACCAAATGAAGAAGGTTTGGGATTGCAGGATGAATATTTGAGAAGCGATGGTGCAGGGAGAGAATTTTTACGCGTGAAGGCAGGTGGATCTATGTATCCGATGACTAAGGAAGCGATAGACAGAAAAGAAAATTTTGTATTTCAAGACGGTAAAACTGTATTTAAAAATGCAGTGTTTAATATGGCCGACGCAACGGTTAAAATTATGGAGCGCAATAATTTAACAAATGACGACATAAATTGGCTTGCCGCCCATCAGGCAAACAAACGCATTATTGAAGCAACAGCCAACAGAATTGAATTGGACAGTTCAAAAGTAATGATGAACATTCAAAACTACGGCAACACAACATCGGCAACATTGCCATTGCTTTTGGCCGATTATGAGCAACAACTTAAAAAAGGAGACAATATAATTTTCGCAGCATTTGGAGGCGGTTTCACTTGGGGATCAATTTACTTTAAATGGGCATACAATTCTTAACCAATTAACAATTTAAAAACCAAAGGAATATGGATTTAAAAGATATTCAAAATTTGATAAAATTTGTGGCCAAATCTGGCGCAAGTGAAGTTAAGTTAGAAATGGAAGATATTAAAATCACCATTAAAACCGGAACCGAAAGAACTGAAACCACCATACTTCAACAAGCACCATCAGGTGTTTCGCAAATGACAGCCGCAAGTGGGCAACCAATACTTGCACAAGCTCCTGCACAAACTGCAAGCGCAGATTCAGAAAGCAAAGAAGTTGCCACAAAATACATAGAAATTACTTCGCCTATAATTGGTACTTTTTATAGAAGACCGGCTCCAGACAAACCAGTTTTTGTTGAAGTTGGTGATGTAGTTAGTCCCCATACCGTAGTGTGTATGGTTGAAGCGATGAAATTATTTAATGAAATTGAATCAGAAGTTTCAGGAAAAATAGTGAAAATATTAGTGGAAGACGGAACTCCGGTAGAATACGGACAACCAATATTTTTGGTTGACCCATCATAATTTTAATTCCAATTTGCATGAGGATCTAAGTTTCAAAAAATCTTTTTGATGTTGATCGTCGTCTATAATAATTTGAAAACAGTATGTTTAAAAAAATATTAATTGCAAACAGAGGCGAAATAGCTTTAAGAGTTATACGAACCTGCAGAGAAATGGGCGTTAAAACTGTGGCTGTATATTCAACTGCTGATGCAGAAAGTTTACACGTACGTTTTGCCGATGAAGCAGTATGCATTGGTCCGCCTCCAAGTAGTCAATCCTACCTAAAAATGTCGGCAATATTGGCAGCTGCCGAAATAACAAATGCCGACGCCATTCACCCCGGATATGGGTTTTTGTCTGAAAATGCCAAATTTTCAAAATTATGTGAGGAACATGGCATAAAATTTATTGGAGCAACTTCAGAAATGATCAGCAGAATGGGCGATAAGGCATCAGCCCGTGCCACGATGAAAGAAGCTGGAGTGCCAACAATTCCGGGTTCAGATGGTTTATTGGATTTTTATGAAGACGCCGAAAAGTTGGCCGATGAAATGAAATATCCTGTAATGCTTAAAGCCACCGCCGGTGGTGGAGGAAAAGGAATGAGAGCCGTTTATAATAAAAGCGATCTTAGAAACGCTTGGGATGCAGCCCGTCAAGAAGCATTTGCCTGTTTTGGAAATGACGGAATGTACATGGAAAAATTGATTGAAGAACCCCGCCATATTGAAATTCAAATTATAGGTGATGCCTACGGGAAAGCCTGCCATTTGTCGGAAAGAGACTGTTCTATTCAACGACGTCACCAAAAGCTTACTGAAGAATCACCTTCGCCGTTTATGACCACGCAATTGCGAAAAAAAATGGGTGAAGCAGCCGTAAAAGCGGCAGAATATATATCTTATGAAGGCGCTGGCACCATCGAATTTTTAGTGGATAAGCATCGAAATTTCTATTTTATGGAAATGAATACGCGTATCCAGGTGGAGCACCCAATTACAGAGCAGGTAATTGATTACGATTTAATTTTTGAGCAAATTAAAGTAGCTGCAGGAATTCCTATTTCAGGAAAAAACTATTTTCCAAAATTACATTCCATAGAATGTAGAATAAATGCGGAAGATCCTTATAAAGATTTCAGGCCTTCACCGGGTAAAATTACCACATTGCACATTCCGGGAGGACATGGGATTCGAGTAGATACGCATGTTTATGCTGGCTATACGATTCCGCCAAACTATGATTCCATGATTGCCAAATTAATTACTACGGCCCAAACCCGTGAAGAAGCCATCAGTAAAATGAAAAGAGCGTTGGATGAGTTTGTGATTGAAGGAATAAAAACGACAATACCTTTCCACAGACAATTAATGGATCATCCGGATTATATTGCCGGTAATTACACCACTAAGTTTATGGAGGATTTTGAAATTCAACCTGAAGAAAATAAATAAAATTTCAAATTAAAATAAAAATAAAGGATCCCGATGGCTATCAGGATCCTTTATTTTTTTAAATTTACTTACAGTTTTTAAAGGATGAAACGAGCATTACAAATTTTGATAAACAATGGAATGATTAAAGGCGAACAGCAGCTGTTACCAATAAAAAATAAATTTAAACAGATGAAAATTTAAACAGATGAAAGAAAAAGAGCTACACTTCGACGGCATTGATAAAATTATTTTGAAACATTTAATGGAAGATGCCCGAACGCCAATTTTAAGCATTGCCCGTGAAATTGGCATATCAGGCGCGGCAATCCATCAAAGGTTGCGAAAATTGGAAGCTTCAGGTTTAATCGTTGGCTCTAAATTTATCATTAATCCAAAAGTATTGGGTTATAAAACCCTGGCTTTTGTTGGAATTTTCCTGGACTCTGCCAGTAAATATTCCGCAGCGATTATTCGGCTAAAAGAAATCCCGGAAGTCATTGAAAGTCATTACACAACAGGAAATTATGCCATCTTCATAAAAATTATGTGCAAAGACAATGAGCACCTTATGAAATTGCTCAATCTGGAAATTCAATCCATTAAAGGCGTGGCCAGAACAGAAACCTTTATTTCGCTCGACCAGCAAATTGACCGTCAAATTAAATTATAAAAAAAGCCGTTAAAAACGGCTTTTTTATTTGTTTCAATTATTCTTAATCTCTGGATCCAAAAATAGTTAAACCCCAATAAAGCAACATGGCCAAGGATCCCACAGCTGCAACCAAGTAAGTCCTTGCGGCCCAGGTTAAAGCATCTTTTGCGGCATCTTGTTCCCTGTTTGTTAACATATTATTTGTTTTAAGCCAAGACAATGCCCTGTTGCTGGCATCATACTCAACCGGCAAGGTGATAAAGCTAAACAAAGTTGCAAGCGCCATCATGCCAAGTCCGATAACGGCGATGGTAAAACCAATGCCTGTATCACCCGAAACTGCTCCCAAAATTAATCCGCCAATAACCAGCCATTGTGAAAATTTAGAAGAAATATTCACTGCAGGCACTAAAGATGAACGCATTTGCAACCATTGGTAGGCTTGCGCATGTTGAACCGCGTGCCCAACTTCATGAGCGGCAACGCAGGCTGAGGCGGCATTTCGTTGTTCATAAACCGATTCGCTTAAATTTACGGTTTTGGTTTGCGGATTGTAATGATCTGTTAATTGCCCTGGTGTTGATATAATTTTTACATCATAAATGCCATTGTCATTTAACATTTTTTCGGCAATTTCCCTTCCGCTTAAACTGTTTTCTAACTGAACTTCCGAGTAATACTTAAATTTGCTTTTCAACTTTTGGCTCACCAACCAGCTAATTAATGACACCAAACCTATAATAATATAAAATCCCATATTTTTCTTTTTTTAGTTAATGTACTTTTTTTTGGTAAATTTACATCATAAATTATTCCAAAATCCAGGAACAGACAAAATGACAAAAATCCCTCATATTCTTTTAATTTATACTGGCGGAACCATAGGTATGGTTAAAGATTACAAAACCGGCGCTTTAAAAATATTCAATTTTGACAAACTTTTGAAACATATTCCGGAACTTAATCAATTAAATTGCACCATACACAGTATTTCACTTGAAGAACCCATAGATTCTTCAAACATGAACCCTGATAATTGGGTTTTTATTGCTGAAATAATTGAAAAAAATTACGAAAAGTTCGACGGGTTTGTGATATTGCACGGTTCAGACACGATGTCCTATACCGCATCAGCAATAAGTTTTATGTTTGAAAATCTATCAAAACCTGTAATTTTTACGGGTTCACAATTGCCAATAGGCGATTTGCGAACCGATGCCAAGGAAAATTTAATCACCTCTATCGAAATTGCGGCGGCCCAAGAAAATGGAGAACCAATAGTTTCCGAAGTCTGTTTGTATTTCGAATACAAATTATATAGGGCAAACAGAACCACAAAAATTAACGCCGAACATTTTGAAGCATTTACCTCACCCAATTTCCCTCCATTGGGAGAAAGCGGGGTTCATTTAAAATTTTATAAGCAGTTAATTTATAAACCAAAAGAAATTAAACCCTTTAAGGTAAGAAAGCGATTAGACAATAATATAGTGATCTTAAAAATTTTTCCGGGAATCACCGAAAAAGTGGTTGGAGGTATTTTAGGTATTGAAGGATTGAAAGGTGTGATATTAGAAACATTTGGATCGGGAAACGCGCCCACCGATAAATGGTTTGTTAATTTATTGAAAGAAACAATCGCTAAAGGAGTTCATATAATAAATGTAACCCAATGTATAGGAGGAAATGTAATTATGGGGCAATATGAAACCAGTATTGAGTTAAAAAAGGTCGGAATTATTAATGGAGGTGATATAACAACGGAATCGGCTTTGGCAAAACTGATGTATTTATTGGGGGAAAATATTCCAAAAAATGAATTTAAAGCAATTTTCGAAACCCAACTTAGAGGAGAAATAAGTGCCTTTGAGTAATTTTTTTATAATATAACAGGTTTTTATTGATTAATTTTTAATATTTTAGCTTAAATCACGTTATTTTTTGCCAATTCTAAAAAAAAATTAAAAATAAAAAAAATCATTTTAAAAGCGCAATTAAATTTTTGCAACTCAACATTTTTTTGTTACTTGCCATACGCAAAAGATGTCTAAACGTAGAGGTATTAGATAAGTTAAAGACTTTAAAATCTTTCTCTTCGATGACTTGTTTGTTTTGTGAAAATTATTATATATTTAACCCGTGAAATTAATAAATTAACTATTAGACAATGAAAAGAGTATTTACTATCCTTGCAATTACAGGATTATTGTTATTTGGAGCAGCACCTAAAGCTTTTGCACAAGATGCAGCGAACACTGAACAAGTTGCTGACGCAACCGAATCAAAAACATTTCATCAAGAATTAAAACAACGTTTTATTGAAGGTGGGCCATTCTTTATGGGAATTGTATTGGTAACCTTAATTTTAGGGTTGGCAATTGCAATCGAAAGAATTATTTACCTTAACATGGCGACTACTAACACTAAAAAATTAGTAAGCGAAATTGATGGAGCATTATCTTCAGGTGGAGTTGAAGCAGCAAAAGAAGTTTGCAGAAACACTAAAGGGCCTGTTGCATCAATATTTTATCAAGGATTAGACAGAATGGATGAAGGCGTAGAAGCAGCTGAAAAAGCAGTTGTGGCTTATGGTGGCGTTCAAATGGGTCTATTGGAAAAAAACATTTCTTGGTTATCTTTATTTATTGCTTTGGCGCCAATGCTTGGTTTCTTGGGTACTGTAATCGGTATGATTGGTGCTTTTGACTCAATTCAAGCTGCCGGGGATATTTCTCCAACTGTTGTTGCGGGTGGTATTAAAGTGGCCTTGTTAACAACCGTATTTGGTTTAGTTGTTGCCATGATTCTTCAAGTTTTTTACAATTACATCATCGCTAAAGTTGATAGTATTGTAAACAATATGGAAGATGCTTCAATTTCACTAGTTGACCTTTTGATTAGACTGAAAAAATAGTAATTATGGATGATAAAAAATCAAAAATATTAACTTACATTACTGGTTTTATTGGATTGATAGGATTCTATTTTTTCGTTAGAATTATAATGGAAGGTGATACAGTTTTAACAGAAGATGTGGATGCACAAAACAGCGTTTTGTCTCCATTTATTACATACTCAATATTTTTATTGATTGCTACTTCAGCAATTGCGGTAGTTTTTTCATTGATAAATTTAACCAAGAATCCAGAAGTGTTAAAAAGAACTATGTTGGGAGTTGTCGCTATGGCTATTCTGTTAGTGATTGCTTATGTATTTGCTTCTGATGCAGCGACTACTGACGCTATGGGTAAAGTAATCCTTGATGGCGAAGCAGGAAGTGTTTCTAAATGGGTGAGTACTTTAATTAACTATACCTTTATTTTAGGAGCTATAGGCTTGGGATTCTTCTCATTTGACTTTGTTAAATCACTTGTAAAAAATTAATTAAATTATGGCAAGAAGAGAAGCTGGGGAGTTTAGTGCTAGTTCAATGGCAGACATTGCGTTCTTGCTTTTAATATTTTTCTTAGTGACTACCACTATGGATGTTGATTCAGGTATTGCCCGAAAATTACCGGAAAAAACTGATCAACAATCAGATGTAATTGTTAAAGAAAAAAACGTTTTGGATATCGTTGTTAACAGAAACAACCAACTGTTAGTTGAAAATGAATATGTAAAAGTAACTGACATTAAACGTTTGGCAATGAAGTTTATTGACAACGGAGGCGGATTGAGCACTCCAGTTGATAATAAACCAGGAGAACCTTGTGATTATTGTGGAGGAGCTAAAGATCCAAATTCTTCAGATCATCCAACAAAGGCTATTATATCTTTGCAAAGCGATAGGGGTACTACTTATGGTATGTATGTGTCAATTCAAAATGAAATTGAAGCGGCATACAATCAGTTGAGAAATGATTTGGCCACTAAAAGATATGGAAGATCATATGACGCGTTGCTTCAAGATTATGATGATAATCCTACAGAAAGTTTAAAAGTGAAAATTGATGATTTGAAAGATAAATATCCTCAAATTATCACTGAACCTGAACCGTTAAAATAATATCAGATTATGAGTAAATTTAAAATGAGAAAAAAAGGGATGCCTGCTATTTCTACGGCATCTTTACCTGATATTGTATTTATGTTGTTATTCTTTTTTATGGTATCCACCACAATGAGGGAAACTGATTTGTTAATAAAGAAACCAGCACTTCCGGTGGCAAGTGAAGTGAAAAAGTTGGAGCATAAAAGTTTGGTAAGCACTATTTATGTGGGTAAATCAAAGGACGCTAGAATAGCCGGAGATAAAATTCAGGTAAATGATAAAATTATCGAAGTAAAAGATGTTCCTAGTTTTATTTATGCTGAAAGAGCTTTAAGAAAAGAAGATGAAGTTAAATTTATGACAACTTCTATTAAAGCCGATAAAGAAGCTAGTGTAGGTACAGTTTTAGATATTAAAGAACAATTAAGAGATATTGATGCGCTTAAAATTAGTTTTTCGACTTCAAGAGGTACCGATTTATCAAAGAATTACGAATAATTATTGGCGTTTATAACACTAATAAAAATAAAAAAGGCAATCATATAAATTTGATTGCCTTTTTTACTTTTATAAAGTATCTTTGTTACTATGGGTAAGTATTGCTTAATATTTTTTTTTCTGATTGGCTTTGCGAAAATGCAGGCCCAGGTTAGCAACGATTCAATACTCGATTTAAAATATTTAGAAGATCAGTTATATCTGTCTGTTTCCTATTCTATTTTGAATAACAAACCAGCCACAATTTCTCAAAATGGATTTTCCGGTGGATTTTCAATGGGATTCATAAAAGATATTCCTCTGAATGAACAAAGAAACATCGGACTTGCCATTGGGGCGGGATATGCCTACAATGTTTATGTTCAAAATTTAAAAATATCAAGGAACAATCAAACAACATTGTTTGAACCGGCGGAAGAATACAAAACGAATAGATTGGGAATTAATGCCATAGAAATGCCCATTGAATTCAGGTGGAGAACTTCAACACCGGAAAAATATAGTTTTTGGAGAGTTTATGGAGGTATAAAAATAGCGTATCTAATGACCGCGAAAACAAAATTCGTGGATTCCGAAGTTCAAATTACCACCAAAAACATACCCGAAATCAATAAAATTCAATATGGCGTTATATTGGCGGCAGGTTACAGTACTTGGAACCTGTACTTTTATTATGGTTTAAGCCCATTATTTAAGAATGCTGAATTTAATGAGAAGGAGCTAGATTTAAAAGACATAAATATTGGTTTAAAATTTTACATCATGTAAACAAAATAAACAATAAACTGCGACGCAAACCCAACAACAGACCCCAATATAACTTCATTTAACTGATGCGCATGCAACCTTAACCTCGCGGATGCCATCAAACCTCCCAAAGCAAATAATAGCGCCATAAGCGGTATTAAATTTACTTTGTAGAAATAACTAAAATAAATTAAAAATCCTATTAAGCCTGAAATTGCCAGAGCATGCAGACTTATTTTTAGCTTTAGGTATAAAAAAAGTGATGTGCATATTAAACTTAAACCATACCCGAAAAATAGGAGTGCCAATATATCAACTATTAATGATTTGTATAGCCAGTTTCCAATTATAAAAGAAATTGAAATAAATAGCAATGTGGGAAATTTTCGCTCTTCAATAGTAATCATTTGATAACTATTTATCATTCCAAATCGTTTTAAAAGCCATAAAAGTATAATTGGAAATAAATAAGTGCCAATAAAGATAACAGCTAAGATGGTGTATTCTTGTGGTTTAAAAATAAATTTCGGGATAAAAAGAAAAAATAAAACGGTGCCAATTATCGGGAAATTTATGGGATGAAAAAAATAGGAAATAAATTTTGAGAATTTCATAGTCATTTTTAGGCCTTTTGCTAAAATATTTTTCGTAATCGAGCAACCGGAATATCCAACTGTTCTCTATATTTTGCTATTGTTCTTCTGGCAATAGGATATCCTTTTTCTTTTAGAATTATCGCCAATTTATCATCCGTTAATGGCTTCTTTTTATCTTCTTCTTTAATAACGGTTTCCAAAATGTTTTTAATTTCTCTGGTTGAAACATCTTCTCCCTGGTCATTTTTCATTGATTCAGAGAAAAACTCTTTAATTAATTTTGTGCCATAAGGTGTTGACACATATTTACTGCTGGCAACCCGTGAAACGGTTGAAACATCCATATCTATCACATCCGCGATATCCTTTAGTATCATGGGTTTTAATTTGCGCTCATCACCGGTTAAAAAATATTCTTTTTGATGTTGCATTATGGCATTCATATTTAAAAGCAATGTTTGCTGACGCTGTTTTATGGCATCAATAAACCACTTTGCTGCATCTAATTTATGCTTTATAAACATGACAGCTTCTTTTTGGGATTTCGATTTTTCGCTGGAATCCTTATAGCCATGCATTAAATTGTTATATTCATTTGAAACATGAAGTTCGGGTGCATTTCTTGAATTTAGGGTGAGTTCCAGCTCGCCTTCAACAATTCTAATGGTAAAATCGGGCACAATTTGTTCTGTTACTTTACTGTTCCCAACAAAGGAACCGCCCGGTTTTGGATTTAATTTTTCAATTTGTTTGATTGCCTCTTTTAATTCTTCTTCCGATACGTGAAATCTTTGCAATAATTTTGTGTAATGCTTTTTGACAAAATGTTCAAAACCATTTTCTAAAATATCAATAGCCAGTTTTACGCTGGGCTTTTCGTCTTTTCGTTTTAATTGAATGATTAAAGATTCCTTTAAATCACGAGCGCCAACCCCGGCTGGATCCAATTGTTGAACCATCTTAAGCAATCGTTCCAATTCTTTTTTTGTGGTAAAAATATTTTCTGTAAAAGCCAAATCATCCAAAATATCAACCAAATCACGGCGAATATAACCACTGTCGTCAATGCTTCCTATCAGAAAATCGGTAATAATTTCTTCTTCTTCGTTTAAACGATAGGTATTCATTTGATTTTTTAAATGTTGCGTAAACGAAGGGCCGGAAGCAAACGGAATGTCCTTTTCTTCATCATCTGTAGAATAGTTGTTGGCTTGCGTTTTATAATTTGGAATTTCATCGTCACTTAAATATTCATCAATATTTATGTCCTCGGTGTTTATGCTTTCATTCCCGGTATCATCATACTCATCATAGGTGTCGCTTAATTGCGAATTATCGTAGTCCTCAGCATTTTCATCCTCAATTTCCAGCGCCGGATTTTCCTCTAATTCTTGCTTTAGGCGTTGTTCAAATTCTTGCGTAGGCAATTGAATCAACTTCATGAGTTGAATTTGTTGCGGCGATAATTTTTGCGATAATTTGAATTGTAAACCTTGTTTCAGCATAAATTAAAATAGCTTTTTATAAAAATACGAAAAAAACTCAGCATTTATTGAATGATGATTTTTTTGGCAATAATTAATTAGAATTCTGCATTTTGCGGAGTTCTTGGGTAAGGGATCACATCCCGAATATTTCCCATTCCTGTTGTAAATTGAACCAAACGTTCAAATCCCAGCCCAAATCCGCTATGAACGGCAGTTCCAAATTTTCGGGTATCCAAATACCACCATAATTCTTTTTCATCAATTCCAAGATCCGACATTTTTTGTTGTAAAACATCTAAGCGTTCTTCACGTTGGCTGCCCCCAACAATTTCGCCAATTCCCGGGAATAATACATCCATGGCCCTTACGGTTTTTCCGTCATCATTCAAACGCATATAAAACGCCTTTATTTTGGCTGGATAATCATATAAAATTACCGGACATTTAAAGTGTTTTTCAACCAAATAACGTTCATGTTCGCTCTGAAGATCGGTGCCCCATTCATTGATTAGATATTGAAATTTTTTCTTTTTGTTTGGCGTTGAATTCTTTAAAATATCAATGGCTTCCGTGTAACTGACACGAATAAAATTATTTTCAATGATGAATTTCAGTTTTTCAATAAGCGACATTTCGCTGCGTTCCAAAGCTGGTTTCAATTTTTCTTCCTGGGCCAACCTGTCGTCTAAAAATGACAAATCATCTTTACAATTTTTTAAAACATAGGAAATAACCGATTTTATAAAATCTTCCGCCAAGTCCATATTGTCATCTAAATTATTGAAAGCCACTTCTGGTTCAATCATCCAAAATTCGGCCAAATGGCGTGTTGTATTTGAGTTTTCAGCCCTAAAAGTTGGTCCGAAAGTATATACTTTTCCTAAAGCCATGGCATAAGTTTCAGCTTCTAACTGACCCGACACGGTTAAATTCGTCAGTTTTCCGAAGAAATCTTTGGAATAGTCAATTTTTCCTGCTTCATTTCTTGGCGGATTGTTGGCGTCAAGCGTGGTAACATTAAACATTTCTCCGGCGCCTTCCGCATCAGAACCAGTTATTATTGGCGCATGAAAATTGTAAAATCCGTTTTTGATAAAATATTTATGCACGGCAAAAGACAACGCAGATCGTACGCGCATTACGGCACTAAAAGTATTTGTTCTTATGCGTAAATGTGCATTTTCACGTAAAAATTCAAAACTGTGTTTTTTTGGTTGAATGGGATATTCTTCAGGATTTGAGTCTCCTAAAATTTTAATTTCAGATACTTGAATTTCAACTTGTTGCCCTTTTCCAAGGCTTTCTATTAAGGTGCCTTTTATTGATATTGCAGCGCCTGTTGTTATGCGTTTTAGAATGCGTTCATCGGTATTCTCAAAATCAACAATACATTGAATGGTATTAATTGTAGATCCATCATTTAAGGCAATAAAACGATTTGCCCTAAATGTTCTAACCCAACCTTTAAGGTTTACTTCTTGTGAAAAATTGGTTGATTTTAAAAGTTCAGCCACGTTGCTTCTTGTCATATTCTAAATTTTTAACCTTGCAAAGATACGGTTTCAATTGATAATTAAAAAGTCAAAAGTTAAAAAGCGCCCTAGGTCCCGAACGGGGAATTTATATTGAAATTTCAAAAGTTTTGAAAATAAGTTTATGTGAAATTTGCCCTATTGGAATTGTTAAAAACCTAAATTACCAACCACAAATTAATTGTTCTGGGGGTTTTTTCACTCTAATTTATCGCCATTTTCATCCTCGGGATCAAGTATGGAAAGAGTTGGTTCTTTAAAATCCTCTTTGTTCGCAATTATTTTTTCTAATGAAAGCAATAATGATGGCAGTAATAACAAGTTTGATGCCATAGCAAATAAGAGGGTTATGGAAACCAAACCACCTAAGGCAATAGTTCCTCCAAAACTTGAAACGGTAAACACTAAAAATCCGAAAAACAATACGATGGAAGTATAAAACATGCTTACGCCAGTTTCATGCAAGGCCTTGTAAACGGATATTTTTATCCGCCAATTGTTTGCCTTTAATTCTTGCCTGTATTTGGCCAAAAAGTGAATGGTATCGTCCACCGAAATACCAAAGGCAATACTAAACACCAAAATAGTTGAAGGTTTCAACGGAATTCCTAAATAGCCCATTAAACCTGCAGTTATCAATAAAGGAAACATGTTGGGAATTAATGAAATTAAAATCATTTTGAATGACCGAAACATAAATGCCATGAATCCTGCAATAAGAAAAATAGCCAGGGCAAGGGAAATGATTAAATTATTGATTAAATAATTGGTGCCTTTTAAAAATACCAATGCTTTACCGGTAATGGTTACACTGTAATTTTCATTAGGAAATTCTTTGTTGATTTTTTGTTGTAATCGCTCTTCAATAATTTCCATTTTATCGGTGCCAATATCCTTCATAAATGTTGTTATTCGTGCATATCTGCCAGTGGAATCAACATAACTATTTAGTAAATTGGTGTTGGTGGTTGCATTTTTGGTATAAGCCAATATCCAATTTTTCTCTTGATTGGTAGGTAACTGATAGAATTTCGGATTGCCTCCGTAAAAAGCTTGTTTTGAGTATTTTACAATATTAAGAACAGAAATTGGTTTTGAGAGTTGGGGAATTTCATCAATGGTTTCTTCGAGTTTATCCATTCGCTTAAGTGTCCCCAAATTCATAACACCTTTTTCTTTTTTGGTGTCAATGATGATTTCTAAGGGCATAATACCGCCAAATTCTTCTTCAAAAAATACAATGTCTTTAAAGAATTGTTCGCCTTTTGGCATATCTTCAATAATACTCCCTGAAACTTTTATCATAAAAACGCCAATCATACTCACAATAATCAATACAATTGTTGTTGCATAAACGGCAATTCTATGATTTCTGACAATAGATTCTATTCTTTTTACAAGTGCTTCAATCCATCTTCGTTCTAAATGTTTTAAGTGTTTTTCTTTTGGCAAAGGCAGAAAACTATAAACAATGGGGATAAGGAATAAAGCAACCAGAAAAATTCCTATAATATTGATGGAAGCGACAATCCCAAACTCCCGTAAAAGTTGACTTTTAGTAAATATAAAAGTACCGAACCCAAAAGCTGTGGTCACATTGGTCATTAATGTGGCATTTCCTACTTTTGAAATAACACGTTGCAATGATTTTGCCTGATTCCCATGTTTTTTTACTTCTTGTTGGTATTTGTTGATTAAAAATATGGAATTGGGAACACCAATTACAATAATTAATGGTGGGATTAAAGCCATTAAAACCGAAATTTCATAGCGGAACAAGCCAATAAATCCAAATGCCCATATAACGCAAATACTCACGACCAACAGCGTAATCATAGTTGCTCTTACAGAACGGAAAAAGAAAAAGAAAATTAAGGCCGTAACTGCCAAAGCCAAACCAATAAAAATCCCAATTTCATCAATTATATTTTGGGCGTTCATAGTCCGAATGTAAGGCATTCCGGAAACACGGACATCAATGTTATTTTCTGATTCAAATTTCGCAATGGCAGGATTTAAAATATTGAAAATAAAATCTTTTCGGGCAGCAGTATTTACAATATCTTTCTTTAAATAGATAACAGATCTTATAGTGCCAGTTTTTTTATTGAATAAGATGTTGTCGTAAAATGGCAGATTTTCAAAAAGTTCGGTTTTAATTTTTATAATTTCTTCCTGATTTTTTGGGTCATTTTTATAAAGTGGTTCAAAATCGAATTTTTCTTCCTCAGCATTTTTTTTCAGTTCTTTAATATCGCCAATGGCAACCGTAAAATCTACTTCCGGAAAATGATTTAAATTTTTAGTTAAGTTATTCCAATCGTTGAATTTTTTTGGCGTAAATAAAGTTGAATCTTCAACTGCCAAAATGATTAGATTGCCTTCTTCGCCAAAAAGTTTAAGAAAGTTATCGTATTCGATATTAACTTTATGGTTTTTGGGAAGTAAATTTGCTTCTGTATATGAGAAACGCATATACTTCATTTGAGAAGCTAAAAAAATAGTGATGGCGGCTATTGCAACTAAGATAATATATCTTCTTTTTAAAATAAACCGAGAGAGCCTTGACCAAAAATCCATTCAAAAAAATTTCTGCAAAGGTATAAAAATAGTTTGTGCTAAAAGTATTTGATTCTTAAAATCTTAGTTTGATATTATAGCTTATTTTTACAGCCAAATTGTCGCTCCATTCCGGGTTTTTATAGGCGCCATACCTGTAAAATGCACTTAGGCCAAATCCTTTAAACATATTTGTAAACTCTAAACCACTTTCTAAATACCCTTTTTTTAAACTTTTAAAAACCAATCCGTTATGATAAGAGGGATTATGAATGTCGCCAATAGCAGCCCTGGTTACAAATATTAATTGTGGTTTAAATTTTTTGCCGAATTCAAACGGTTTTAGTTCATGTTTTAAGTGAATTGCCGCAAACCTGTCTGAAATAAATTCATTATAGCCCATGGTTTCAAAACTCATGGTACCGGCCAAAGTGATGCGTTTTGCCCAAGGATTTTTATAGGTATAATTGGGTGTTGAATTAAATAGATGCGAGATTGGCGCATCGCCAAAAACAATGCCGCCTTCCATTAAAATTGAAGTTTTGGCTTTTAGAAGACGTTTTATTTCGTGAATCGCCCTAAAATTTAGCTGGGTAAAATCGAAATCGCTGTTTAACACATTTTCGAAACTTCTCGTCATTTGAAACGTAAATTGCGGGAATTTATTTTTGATGGTCAATTTACCAATTGGAGAATTCATATACTCACTTTTGGGATTGTATTGAAAACCAAAAATGGCTGTTGACAAAATATATCCTGATACATTTTTATCGGGAGAAATAAATTGATAATCAAACGTATTTTTGTAATCACCTGTGCTTAATTGAAGCACTGCTTCTAAATTGGAACGGATGTCATGTTTTAAAAATGCACTTACCGTATTATAATTGTAAAACTGATCAATATTTACATTTCTTGGGTTTAGTGGTGAAAATGATGCGTTTTTAGCAATAAAATTTAAAGATCCAGCTTCTGTTAAATCATTTGTGTAAGCTGCACCAATCCAGGTATTTGTATTTTTGGCCAGTCGAAAGGAGGGCGCAATGTGATACTTAAAATCTTGGTCTTTTGTTCCGTAGGCCAGGTAAGATTCCAACTTAAGGGTACTGGAAAAGTTCGAATTTGTTTCACCGCCAAAACCAAATCTTAACCCTTCATAATTATTAAAATTAATCACTTTTCCCAAACTAATATTGAAGTATTTTGTAGGAAACACGCCTTTTAACAAATTTCTGGCAAAATTAACTTTTTTGTCAACTTTTTCAATTTCCGCTACGCTGTCTATCATTTTGTAAGTATTCTCGCCTCTTTTTGTTAAAGAATCCGTTCTGTACTTGTTCCAAAAATCATCTTGTTTTTTGTAGGCGTCATCGCTAAATTGGATGGTTGGCGCTGTGTTTTTTATTTTAATTGGTTTATTTATTTCAATATTTGAATTAATGGCTTTTGAAATAAAATAAACAAGATCTCCCTCACTTTTTGTTTTGGTGGATATGATGGAATCATTTTTTTTGGATTCACCAAATTTTACGGAGCCACCAAATCCAAATAAAGAAACCGGCAAATTATTGTCACCCTTTTTCAAAACAATATCCATATCTTGGGGAAACCAAAGGTTGTTAGATTTGATATAGCTGTAATTTTGGGTTGCTTTCACATTTACAGCACCTTTTAGTTCGGCGATGGCTTTTGTAAGTGCAAAATTTTGATTGTCAATATATAAAACACCTTCAATTCCTAAAGTTTCTTTAAGTTCTTTCGGTTTAAAATAAATAAGAATTGAATTTCCTGACTCCGTTTTTACGGTATCCAATATTTTGTAATTGTAATGTTTTAGGGCGTTATCGGCAATCGGATTGATATATTTTGTTCCGGCAAGGACGTAGAATTCATTGTAAAATGAAAAATCCTGAAATGTAATCGCCAAAAATTCATAGATCGGTTGCTTTAAACCTGCCATTCTTGAAGCCAAAACCACTTCCGTTTTGTTTTTTCCTTTTTCAAATTGAAATTCAGAAATTTTTTCTGAAATGTATAAGTGCTGTTTGTCGATTTCTTTTTTGAATTTATAATTGGAAGAATCCAAATTTTTAAATTCTTTTTGGCCATCTTTTAAAACAAAAACAGTATCAATATTGCCGCTGATAGAATCGGGATTGGCGGTAACCAAAATTTTGGTGTAGGTGTTAAATTTGAAGGAATTCAGCGATTTTTCAATATTATTTTTTGATTTATTTCTTATGGTATTCCTGATAATTTGTAAGGCAGGGTTTTCTTTGGCAACTATTTGAACCTCTTTTAAGCTTTCAATTTTTGGAGTTAATGATATTTTTATAAACTTCTCATTTTTGGAAATTGGAACAATAACAGATTCATAACCAACATATGAAATGCTGATTTGGGTTACTTTTTTTTCGGATTTTACTGTAAATTTTCCGTCAATATCGGTCAGTGTTCCAAAATTTGAAGAAGTTGTGATCGTGGCAAACGGCAATGGCTGGTTGTTTTTGCTGTCCAATACAATTCCCTGTATTTGATTTTGTGAAATAGCCATAAAAGGAATGAGTAAAAATAAAAATAGGAGCTTCTTCATTTAAATTTTTTTTCGATATGCGAAAACAAATATATGTTAATAAAAAAGCACTCGGTGAGTGCTTTTATTTTTTTTGATAAGTTTAACTTTTATGAAAAAATTAAACTTTCATGATTTCTTGATCCTTAATTTTAAAGTGATTGTCAACTTGCGCGATAAAGGAATCCGTTAATTTTTGAACGCTGGCTTCAGCAGTTGTTTTCTCGTCTTCAGAAGCTTCTGCTTTTTTAATTTCGCCCATCGCTTCCCTGCGGCCATTTCTGATGCTCACCTTTGCAAATTCAGTGGCAACTTTTGCTTGTTTGGAAAGCTCTTTTCGCCTTTCTTCCGTTAAAACTGGCACATTGATAATAATAATATCTCCGTTATTCATAGGATTAAATCCTAAATTGGCCAACATAATAGCTTTTTCAATGGGGTGCAACATTTGTTTTTCCCATGGTTGCACAGTAATGGTGTGTGCGTCCATGGTGCTTACGTTGGCAATTTGCGACAATGGTGTTTGCGAACCGTAATAATCAACATTCACATTCCCCAACATGGCCGGACTTGCTTTTCCTGCCCTGATATTTCTGAACTCTTTTTCTAAATGCACAATTGAATTTTCCATTAATTCTTTTGTGCCGTCTATAATAAAGTCTAATTCCTCATTCATAATTGCTTAAAATAAATTATACGTTTATTTATCAACTTTTGTTCCTATATTTTCTCCGGAAATCACTTTTTCCAGATTTCCTGCCACATTCATATCAAAAACAATAATGGGTAAATTATTTTCCTGACTTAGTGTAAATGCTGTCATGTCCATCACTTTTAAGCCTTTATCCATCACATCTTGATATGAAATGCTGTCAAATTTGATGGCGTCTTTGTTTAATTCAGGGTCTGAGGTGTAAATTCCATCAACACGTGTTCCTTTTAAAATTACATCGGCACTAATTTCTATCGCTCTTAAAACGGCAGCAGTATCTGTAGTAAAATACGGATTTCCTGTACCTCCTCCAAATATCACAACGCGACCTTTTTCCAAATGGCGAACTGCCCTTCTTTTGATAAAAGGTTCTGCAACTTGTTCCATTTTTATGGCGGTAAGCAATCTTGTTTTTATGCCAATTGCTTCAATGGCACTTTGCAAGGCCAATCCGTTAATAATGGTGGCCAGCATCCCCATATAATCTCCCTGAACCCTGTCAATGCCGTTACTGGCGCCGGAAACACCTCTGAAAATATTTCCGCCTCCGATCACTATGGCGACTTCAATGCCGTTGTCCACAATTTTTTTGATTTCTTCAGCATAGGCCGATAAACGTTTTGGATCTATACCGTATTGGCGATCACCCATAAGTGCTTCACCACTTAGTTTTAATAGAATTCTTTTATAAGCCATTATTTCATTTGAATTTATGCAAATATAAGAAATACTTTATAAGTAAAAAGGCAATGTTACCATGGTAATAAAAACAACAAAAATTATAAAAAATTATTTATTTTCCATTAATACTGGTGCGTTAATTTTATTTTTTTGTTTGCAAGGTATTGATTTATATAAGCATATAGACGTTCTTTGATTTGATTTGAAAGTTTATGATTTCACATTTAAAAGTGTAAAATTATGAATTCAGGTAAATATATTTTTTCCCAATTATTAGATTTTGTAAATAAATATGAGTTTGAAAAAATTGTGAAAAAGTACAATGGTAATTATCGGGTACGAGAACTTAATTGTTGGAATCAATTTATTCAGTTGTTTTTTGGAGAAAAACCCTTGTTCAGACTTCAAATATAGGCTTTAGCGGACCAGTCCCCGCTACTACAAAGAGAACTTAGAAATAAGTTCTCTTTTTTTTGATAAAACGAATCTCTATTTCTTACCTGGAATATAATCAGGAATATAAATAGGCGTATAAATTTGTATTTTAAATCGTCCAAAAAATTTGACAGACAATAATTTGGTATATTTTACCACAGTATCTATAATGCTTATTTAACTATAAGTATTTAAGATCATAAAAATTTAATGCAAACGCCCATATTGTTTAAATTTACACTTTAAAAGTTAAACAGAAGAGTTTAATTTTATTATGGAGTTATTAAGAATAGCCATTTCAAATGGACAAATAGGTAATAATATTCAGATTGATATTCTTAATAAACCTTTAAAAAATAGTCAATTACAGCATTATTTAAAATAAAAACATATGGAATTAGTACAAAACGCCTTAGAATTTGAACAACGTAAAATGATCTTAAAAACAACGAATGAACGTATTTTGGCTTCAAGAGAAGTTAAATCGTTAATTTTAAGTTTAAATGAAGTTTATAAGACAACAAAAAATCCGGAATTAATGGATTTGATGAAAAGGTTGACGGTAATCAAACAGAAAATTGAAAAACGATTAAACTTGCGGTTATCAATTTAAAAAATGAAAATAGCTTTAACTTTAGTCACTGCAATAAGTTTGTTTTTCGTCACATTTTTAACAACGCCCAATTCACAAATTATGAATTCTAAGCCATCTATTTATGATATTTCCATCACCGGTTTAATGGGTGAAAAAATAGATTTATCAACTTTTAAAGGAAAAAAAATACTGATTGTGAACACGGCGTCAGAATGCGGATTTACAAAACAATTTGCCGATTTGCAGAAATTGCACGAAAAATATCAGGATAAATTGGTCATTATTGGCGTTCCGTGTAATCAGTTTGGCGGACAAGAACCCGGAAATGCGCAAGAAATTCAATCGTTTTGCCAAGTAAATTACGGCGTTACCTTTTTAATGACCGAGAAAGTTGATGTAAAAGGTGACAATCAACATCCATTATATCAATGGCTTACAAAAAAGGAATTGAACGGCGTTAAAAGCAGTTCGGTAAAATGGAATTTCCAAAAATATTTGATTGATGAACAAGGAAATTTTATTGATTATTATTTTTCTTTAACAAATCCTATGAGTTCTAAAATCACAAAACAACTTTAGTGAAAAAAGCGCTTTGGTTATTGGTTTTTTTAGCGCTTAATTTTGGCGCTTTAGGAATTGGGGTTTTGTTGATGAACAACGGGCCGCAAGACAGTTGGTATGCAGCGCTTAATAAAGCGCCTTGGACGCCGCCAGGCTGGTTTTTTGGCGTGGCTTGGACCACTATTATGATTGCTTTTTCGATTTATATGGCTTATTTAATTCAGGCAAAATCCACCACCAATATATTGCTGCTGTTTTTTGTGCAATTCATTTTAAATACTTCCTGGAATTACATTTTTTTTAATCAGCATATGGTTTTATTGGGATTGATGGTGATTGTGTTGTTAACGGTTGTGGTAGGTTATTTTTTGCTGAATTTCAGAAATGTCATGAAACAAAAAACCTGGTTAATTGTTCCTTATTTTATTTGGCTCATTGTGGCGAGCTCTTTAAATGCCTATGTTTATCTGAACAATTAAATTTTCAAATGAATTTTAGATACAATGGTTTTAACGCATTTAATTTTAATGGTTTCAATGGCAATAAACAGCAGTATGGTAATATTTGATTTTAACAAAGAAAGTGATATTTCCGATTGGAAAATTGTGAACGATGCAGTGATGGGTGGCCAATCCAGCAGCAAATTTTATTTAAATGAGGAAGGCCTTGGTATTTTTACAGGAACAGTTTCTTTGGAAAATAACGGTGGTTTTGCATCTTTAAAACATCGTCTTAAGCGGATGAATATTGAAGATTACAAAAAAGTAATCATACACTTGAAGGGCGACGGAAAGCGCTATCAGTTTAGGTTGAAATCAACTAAAGAAGATCAGCAGGCGTATATTTCCTATTTTGAAACTACTGGAGAATGGCAAACTATTGTAATAATGCTTTCTGCGCTTGAACCAACTTTTAGGGGAAGAAAATTAAATATGCCTAATTTTCCTGCAGAAGAATTGGAAGAAGTTGGGTTTATGATCAGAAACAAAGTGAATGAAAATTTTGAAATGGTTATTGATAAAATTGTCTTGGAATAATATAATTATCAGTAAATTTACTGAGCTAATTCGGCCTCTAGCTCAGCTGGCAGAGCAACTGACTCTTAATCAGTAGGTCGTGGGTTCGAAACCCACGGGGCCGACAAAAAAAGGCGATTTAATTTTTAAAATTAAATCGCCTTTTTTTGTAAATAAAACCTATACAACGCTCCATATAAAATTAAGGCCATATATGAGGATTTCTTTAATTTTAGTTTTTTTAAGTTCTTTTATTGTTTTAAATTTCAAAATGACCGTCTTTTTGTTGTTTTTTTACCCACACAAAAACACAAAATGTTAAACTTTTTTTAAATTTATGGGATAAATTGGCAACTCAATTATAAAGCCCTAAATTGCGCCTTCTTAAAGTTTAATATTAAACCTAATGATTTACAATGATTTATAAAACAATATCCTTATTGTTAATCGGATTCTTTTCCTTTACAATTAGCTCCGAATTTTCGCATAAACCTGAAAACACAAAATTAACCGAAACTACTGTCAATAACAGTATTGAAGCCAAAGCAGAAGCCGTTTACAACAATTTGGCCACCAATAACTTTATGCTTCCGCCAAAGAAAAGCTTCACTAAAGCGATGGAAGGCTATTTTCAATTTAAGGAAAATGGAATTATCCAAAAAGATATTTTAACCCTTGTTGATTATACTTTGTCTTCAAAAGAAAATAGGTTGTGGGTCATCGACCTAAAAAACAAAATTATTTTATTTCAGTCGTTGGTTTCTCATGGAAGAAATTCCGGAAATGAATTTGCGGCCAAATTTTCCGATAAACCGGAATCTTATCAAAGCAGCCTGGGATTTTTTGTAACCGGTGAAACTTATTTTGGCAAACATGGTTATTCATTGCGATTGGACGGTTTGGAAAAAGGAGTGAACAGCAACGCACGGGCGAGAGCCATTGTTGTGCACGGCGCAGATTATGTTTCTGAAAAATTTGCCCAACAAAACGGAAGATTGGGCAGAAGTTTGGGTTGTTTGGCCTTAAAACAAGGTCTTACAAAAGAAGTTATCAATACCATTAAAGACAAATCTTGCTTATTTGTTTATTATCCTTCATCATAAAATTCTTACTTTTTTTGCAATAACAAGGAGTGCCTAAAGTTGGGAGTGCCTAGAGTGCCTAAAGTTTTTTATAACTCTTTAACTTTATGTTTTTCTTTTTAAGTTAAAGTTTTATTCTTGTTTTACTTGCCCATATTTAAACTGTGCTCAAATCAAAAAAAGAAACAGACAACACCATTTATTAATTTTTTTAACTCTAAGTACTCCAAACTCTAGGCACTTTAAGTACTAAAATTTCAATCAATCCAATTTTTTGTACAAATCCATATCCAAATTGTAAAGGTCATCTCTAAATTGCAGACTTCCATTTTCACTCCAGGCTGTCCAATATAAAATATGGATAAACACTTCCTTTTCTATTGGCACCTGTGATGTTTTGCCGGTGTTTATGGTTTCCATAATTTTTTCCAAATTCCATTTTTCCGGATCATCCAATAAATATTCTGTTAGCACAAAGGGATTATCAACCCGAATGCAGCCCGAACTTAATGCGCGAATATCCTTTTCAAAAAAACCTTTGGTATTGGTGTCGTGAAGATAAACGGTAAATCGGTTTGGAAAATTAAATTTCACCAAGCCAAGCGAGTTTGTGGCGCCCGGACTTTGAACATAATGGTAACTTCTCGACCTGCCGGCGTTCCATTGCCAAGGACTTACAACACGATTATTGGAATCATAAATGGTAATATTTTTATTGCTGAAATAATTTCGGTTTTTAATGGCGGCAGGCACCACATCTTTTCTTAAAATGGTTGGCGGAACTGTCCAAGTTGGATTGAAAATTAAATGCGTTAGTTTTGACGACAATACTGGTGTTTTTCTTGATGGCCTGCCAATAATTACTTTGTGAACCCTTAAAGTATCCGCATTTTTTACAACGCGCAAAGAATAATCGGGAATGTTGATGATGAGATATTCCGGCTCAAATGTTCTTGGAAACCAGCGCCATCGTTCCATATTTGCGATAATTTGCCTTTTCCGTTGTTCTTTGGTGAAGTTTAAAGCCTGCAAAGTGCCGCCACCAATAACGCCGTCAACCCCAAGTCCGTGGCGCATTTGAAATTTTTTTACAGCCAATTCCGTCGCTTCATCATAAATGGCAGTTATGGAATCTAAAGGTTTCAAATCTTCCCAATAGATTAATTTTTTTTTGATCTCAACCATTGCCGGATTGGAGTCGTTTAAAACAATTTTATTTTTACTCTCAATCTTTTTAACAGGTTCTTTTGGCAACGCATTTATAATTTCAAGGGCGGTTTTTAATCGTTTGTAAACAATGTGATTTGGCGGTGCCGCATTTACCGCATAATTAAAAGAATCTTTTTTCTGAAAATTGAGCAGCAATTTTTTAAAGTCGATTTTGTTTTCTTTTAACTCCCAATTTCTGTAAAGTTTATTCGAATTTAAACTTCCTTTTGAAACTTTTTGAACATAGCGGCTTAAATTTTCTGTGAGTAAAATATCATAATCCATCAATTTCTGGTTCGATAAATTTTCAAAGTTTTCTTCAGAATTTTCTATTTTTTTTAGGTCGAAATCCTTCGGGAACAAACCTTCTTGTTCTACATTGTTGAAAAGATCCGTGATGTTTTTTCGATTGGAATCTGTTATCCAAAAAGTGTTGTTTTTGGTGGCTTCATAAAAAGCAATAACGATAGAATCTTTAATTTTCGCAATCATAGCGGAATCAATGGGGATAATTTTGCCGGCCTCCGTAATTTCAACTTTAGGAAGCAACACAACTTTAGGTGGCTGCACTTTTTCTTCGCAGGAAATAAGAAGCATGAAAATAAAAAGTTCAGAAATTAATTTCATGGCGTTTTTGTTAATTTCACCTTAAAGGTAGGAATTTCGGCAATCGAAAGCAAAATTATCATCAAGGATTTTAATTGAAAACCATCTTTAAAATAAGAACAAATGGTTAAATAAATCTGATGCTGTTTGGTGCTATTTTATGATAATTATTGCTAAAATATGTAAATAAATGCAAGCTTCATTTTTTGGATGTCGTAGTATTTTATCATAAAAAAGGAAGGTCATTTAGAAAATTTGTTGCGATTTTTGTCAAATTGGCACTTAAAAAAATCATTTTTAAAATTATAAACAGAAACAAATGCTACTAATTATTCAATAAAATTTGATTTTTATTGAATAATGACTAATATTTTTGCTTCTTTTCAGAAATAAATCAGCAATTAAATAATCGAATATGTAAATGTCAATTTGCCTGCAAACAACATCAAAAAAAATTAAAATAAAATCAGAACATTCCAGATAAATCACAAATCATTAAAACCAAATTAAAAGTTATGCAAAAACCAGTTTGGGTATCGTAGTTTGTAAATATTCAGATTGACACTTTTATTGTTTTTTATAAATTTGCACCCGTTCTTGCAACCATAAATATTTAATTTGGCCACAAATAAGAAATTGACTAAAAAAAAAAGTAAAAATGAGTACTACATTATTTGATAAAGTTTGGGATTCACATGTAATCCGAAAAATTAACGACGGACCGGATGTGTTGTTTATCGATCGCCATTTGATTCATGAAGTTACGAGTCCGGTAGCATTTTTGGGATTAAAAAGCAGAAATAACGCAGTGTTGTATCCTAACAGAACTTTCGCAACCGCCGACCATAATACGCCAACCATCAACCAACATTTGCCGGTTGAAGATCCTTTATCCGCAAATCAATTGAAAGCATTGTCGGAAAACGCTGCCGAATGGGGAATTACGCATTGGGGATTGGGTCATCAAAAAAACGGAATTGTCCATGTGGTTGGACCGGAAAACGGAATTACGCTTCCCGGCGCAACCATTGTTTGCGGCGATTCGCATACTTCAACCCACGGTGCTTTTGGCGCGGTTGCTTTTGGCATTGGAACTTCGGAAGTTGAAATGGTGCTGTCTTCACAATGCATTATGCAGCCAAAACCCAAAAAAATGCGGATCAATGTGAACGGAAAACTGGGTTTTGGGGTTACGCCAAAAGACGTGGCTTTGTTCCTTATTTCTAAACTTTCAGCATCGGGCGCCACAGGTTATTTTGTGGAATATGCCGGTGATGTGTTTAAAAATATGAGTATGGAAGGCCGAATGACCGTGTGTAATTTAAGCATTGAAATGGGTGCCCGAGGCGGGATTATTGCCCCTGATGAAAAAACTTTCAGTTATGTGGAAGGAAGATTGTTTACCCCAAAAGGTGCTGCCTGGGACAAAGCGATGGATTATTGGAAAACGCTTAAAAGCGATGAAGATGCCGTTTTTGATGAAGAAATCAATTTTTTGGCCAGCGATATTGAACCGATGATTACTTACGGAACAAATCCGGGCATGGGAACAAGCATTTCAAACTATATTCCAAAAGCAGAATCCGTTGAAGGCGGCGTTGCATCTTATAGAAAATCCTTAGAATATATGGGATTTCATGAAGGGGACAAAATGATTGGGAAAAAAGTGGATTTTGTGTTTCTGGGAAGTTGCACCAACGGAAGAATTGAAGATTTTAGGGCGTTTGCATCTATTGTGAAAGGAAGAAAAAAAGCGGATAATATTACCGCTTGGCTGGTTCCCGGCTCACATGATGTGGAAGCGAAAATAAAAGAAGAAGGTTTGCTTGACATTATCACCACAGCTGGATTTGAATTGCGCGAGCCCGGCTGTTCTGCCTGTTTGGCGATGAACGACGATAAAGTTCCTGCCGGAAAATGGGCGGTAAGCACGTCAAACAGAAATTTTGAAGGACGACAAGGTCCCGGTTCAAGAACCATGTTGGCAAGTCCATTGGTAGCAGCGGCAACCGCAGTTACAGGTGTTTTAACAGATCCGAGAACTTTATTATAAAAGCCCCCTAACCCCTGCCTTGCTGGCAGGCAGGCTCGAAGGGGGAATTATTAAGGGAACGGAAAATGATTTTTTGAAAATTCAATAATTATAAAATATTGTCAAATTCGGTCAACGTTATTTAGGCATTGACAACTTGAAACTTGAAACCTGAAACTTGAAACCTGAAACCTGAAACTTGAAACTTGAAACTTGAAACTTGAAACCTGAAACTTGAAACTTGAAACTTGAAACCTGAAACCTGAAACTTGAAACCTGAAACAAAATCAACAACATATAACTCATAACGTACAACACATAACAAATAAACAAGATGGCTTACGATAAATTTGAAATATTAAAAAGCACCGCAGTGCCTTTACCGGTTGAAAATGTGGATACCGACCAAATTATTCCGGCACGTTTTTTAAAGGCGACGGAGCGTGTAGGTTTTGGCGACAATCTTTTTAGGGATTGGAGATACAATCCTGACAATTCGCCAAAAGCGGATTTTGTGCTGAACAATCCCGTTTATAAAGGAAAAATCTTGGTGGGCGGCAAAAATTTCGGATCGGGTTCTTCAAGGGAACACGCCGTTTGGGCAATTTACGATTACGGATTCCGATGCGTGGTTTCAAGCTTTTTTGCCGATATTTTTAGGGGAAATTGTTTAAATATTGGGGTATTGCCGGTGCAGGTGAGCGCCGAATTTTTAGACAAAATTTTTAAGGCGATTGAAGCAAATCCAGATACGGAAATTGAAGTGAATCTGCCAAAACAAACCATTACTTTATTGGAAAGCGGAGATCAGGAATCATTTGAGATCAATTCCTACAAAAAGGAAAATATGCTGAATGGCTATGACGACATTGATTATTTAACAAAAATGAAAGCGGAAATTCAGGAGTTTGCGGAAGCAAGGCCTTTTTAAATCAATAATTTATAAACTAAGTGAATTCCCGTTATTTTTCATCCGCAGTAAAAATGGCCACAAATATGATTCGACATGAAAAAAAGAAAAATTGAGATCATGGATACCACACTTCGCGATGGGGAACAAACCTGCGGAGTTTCTTTTTCGGCATCAGAAAAGTTGACCATTGCAAAGCTTTTACTGGAAGAACTTCATGTGGACAGAATTGAAATTGCTTCGGCAAGAGTTTCAGAAGGAGAATTTCAGGCGGTAAAAAACATTACGGAATGGGCAAATAATCATGGTTATATAGATAAGGTTGAAGTTTTAACTTTTGTTGATGGCGGACAATCAATAGATTGGATGAAAAGAGCCGGCGCAAAGGTCCAAAATTTATTGACAAAAGGCTCCTTAAATCACCTTACGCACCAGCTTAAAAAAACACCGGAGCAACATTTTTCGGAAATAAAAGAAACGATTGCATTGGCGCAAAAAGAAGGAATCGCCACCAATGTGTATTTGGAAGATTGGAGCAACGGAATGCGAAATTCACAAGAATATGTTTTTCAATATTTGGCATTTTTAGCCACACAACCCATCGCCAGAATTTTATTGCCGGATACGCTTGGCGTTTTAACGCCCAAAGAAACTTACCAGTATTTTTCAAAAATAACGGAAAAATATCCAAAGTTGCATTTCGATTTTCACGCGCATAACGATTATGATTTAAGTGTGGCAAATGTTATGCAAGCCATCGACGCCGGCGCAAAAGGATTGCACCTTACCGTGAACGGAATGGGTGAACGTGCCGGAAATGCACCGTTGGCAAGCGTTGTTGCGGTCATCAACGACTTCTATAAAAATGAGGTTAAAATTTCGGTGAAAGAAACTTCTTTGTATTCTGTCAGCAAATTGATTGAGGCTTTTTCGGGCATTCGGGTTCCTTCAAACAAGCCGATTGTAGGCGAAAATGTGTTTACCCAAACTGCCGGAATTCACGCTGACGGCGACAATAAAAATAATTTATATTTCAACGATTTGTTGCCTGAGCGCTTCGGAAGAAAACGCGCTTATGCCTTGGGGAAAACTTCGGGAAAAGCGAATATTGAGAAGAATTTACAGGAATTGGGGCTCGAACTCAACCAGGAAGATTTAAAAAAAGTGACCCAGCGCATTATTGAACTGGGCGACCAAAAGGAACTGGTTTCCAAAGAAGATTTGCCTTATATCATTTCCGATGTGTTGAACAGCAATCTGTATCAGGAAAAAATTATCATAGAATCCTATGTTCTAACACATTCCAAAGGCTTAAAACCTTCCACCACAATTGCCGTAAAAATGGACGGAAAATTGTATGAAGAGCACGCGTATGGCGACGGGCAGTTTGACGCATTTATGAATGCGCTCCACAAAATATACAAAAGAAAGAAAAAAGCATTGCCAAAATTGGTGGATTATGCCGTTAGGATTCCGCCGGGAAGCACTTCCGATGCCTTGTGCGAAACCATTATCACTTGGGAAAACAAGGAAAAAAGGTTTATTACAAGAGGATTGGATTCAGACCAAACGGTTTCGGCAATTAAAGCCACCCAAAAAATGTTGAATGTTTAAAACAATAAAAGTTTGGGCCTGCCCGCCTTTTTTTGGTGGGCGTTCCCCTGCGGGTCAGGCTTTCGCTACTCGCAATTTTTAGCGATGAAAAATCGCTAAAAATTGCTCAAACATGCCGCTCTATCCTTAACGCGGGTTGAGTTAATAATTAAAAATTAATGATGAATAATTTAAATTGGATAATGATTTTTTTAGCGCACTTTGCGGTTTTACCTTTGCGAACTTTGCATTTAAATAATTCAAAATTTGTCACCCTGAGCAAGTCGAAGGGCAAAATTTATAATTTCTCAAAAAAAATAAAGATCTATTTATGAAATTAACAATAGCACTTTTAGCCGGCGACGGAATTGGTCCGGAAGTAATCGCGCAGGCCGTAAAAGTTTGTGATGCGGTTGCGGTTAAATTCAACCATGAAATAACTTGGAAACCTGCCCTTACCGGCGCTGCGGCCATTGATGCCGTTGGCGATCCGTATCCCGATGAAACGCATGAAATTTGCCTAAACGCCGATGCGGTGCTTTTTGGCGCCATCGGACATCCGAAATACGACAATGATCCATCCGCAAAAGTGCGTCCGGAACAGGGCTTGCTTAAAATGCGCAAAAAATTGGGATTGTTCGCGAACATCAGACCCACATTTACTTTTCCTTCATTGATAGACAATTCTCCTTTAAAAAGAGAACGCATTGAAGGCACCGATTTGGTTTTTCTGCGTGAATTGACCGGTGGCATTTATTTTGGGGAAAAAGGAAGAAAAGACGCAGGGGAAACCGCATTTGACACCTGCACTTACACCCGGGAAGAAGTAATCCGACTGGCAAAAAAAGGCTTCGAATTGGCGATGACACGCACCAAAAAACTGTGTTGTGTGGACAAGGCAAATGTGATGGAAACTTCAAGATTATGGAGAGAAACCGTACAGTCCATGGAAAAAGATTATCCGGAAGTCACCGTTTCCTACGAGTTTGTTGACGCGGTTGCCATGCGTTTGGTGCAATGGCCAAATTCTTACGACGTTTTGATCACCGAAAATTTATTTGGAGATATTTTAACCGATGAAGCTTCCGTAATTTCTGGCTCTATGGGCTTGATGCCTTCGGCTTCCGTAGGAGAAAAAAACGCCTTGTATGAGCCAATACACGGTTCTTATCCGCAGGCAGCAGGAAAAGATATTGCAAATCCGCTGGCAACAGTTTTATCAGCTGCCATGATGTTTGAAGACACCTTTCAGCTAAAAGAAGAAGCAAAAGCAATCAGGGAAGTTGTCAACAAATCTTTGGAGCAGGGCATCGTGACGGAAGATTTATCAGAAAAAAACAAGGCCTATAAAACAAGTGAAGTAGGGAATTGGCTGGTGGCGAATTTGTAAGGCACAAAATTAGAGTTTAGGACACGCTTTATCATAATAAATAAAAAAAACACTTTCCGGTAAAATGGAAAGTGTTTTTTTTCAATTATAGCGATCGTATCTTAAAATATTTGCCAAATAAGTATACCTATTTATCAAGCTTCAAATTTCTCAAACGCAAGGCATTTGCAATCACCGAAACAGAGCTAAAACTCATCGCTAATGCGGCAATAATGGGCGACAATAGCAATCCAAATATTGGGAATAAAACCCCTGCGGCAATTGGTACGCCCAAAACATTATAAACAAAGGAGAAAAACAGATTTTGTTTGATGTTTTTCATCACGGCGTGACTTAAATTTTTTGCTTTGACTATTCCCTGTAAATCGCCTTTAACCAAGGTGATTGCGGCACTTTCAATGGCTACATCAGTTCCCGTTCCCATGGCAATGCCAACGTTTGATTGGGCAAGCGCAGGCGCATCATTGATGCCGTCGCCGGCCATAGCGACTATTTTGCCTTCGGCCTGCAATTTTTTAATAAATTCTAGTTTGTCTTCAGGCAAAAAACCCGCTTTAAAGTTGGTTAAATGCAATTTGTCGGCAACCGCTTTCGCGGTATTTTCATTATCGCCAGTGAGCATGATAACTTCAACGCCTTGATCCATTAAAGTTTTAACGGCTGCGATACTGGTTTTTTTAATGGCATCTGTAATACTCACATAACCCAAGGCTTTATTGCCAATGGAAATATAGGAAACTGTTTTTCCCAATTTTTGTTCCGCTAAAATTTGGGTTTTCAAATCTTTTGGAATTGATACTTTTGTTTTTTCCATCAATTTTTTGTTGCCCAAAGCCACTTTAGATCCGGCAACAGTGCCTGTAACACCCATTCCGGCAACCGCCTCAAAATCATCAACTTTAGTCAGTGCTGTTTTCTTTTCTTTGGCATAATTCACAACGGCTTGCGCCAATGGATGCTCGCTGTATTGGTTTAAAGAAGCGATTTGCTGCAATAAATCATTTGAATCTCCTTCCAAAGCAACAACTTTTTCTACGGAAGGTTTTCCTTCGGTAAGCGTTCCGGTTTTGTCTGTTATTAAAACATTTACCTTGTTCATGGTTTCAAGCGCTTCGGCATTTTTGATTAAAATTCCGCTTTGGGCTCCTTTGCCAACACCAACCATCACCGACATAGGCGTGGCCAGTCCCAAGGCGCACGGACAAGCGATAATCAATACGGCAACGGCATTCACAAAAGCATAAACCATCGCAGGTTCAGGTCCGAAATATGCCCAAACAACAAAGGTTATGATGGAAACTCCCACAACTATTGGCACAAAATATTTTGAAATGGTATCCGCCAATTTTTGGATAGGCGCTCTGGACCGACTTGCATCGCTCACCATTTTAATAATTTGGGATAAAAGGGTTTCCGAGCCCACGCGTTCCGCTTTCATCACAAATGATTTTGTGCCGTTGATGGTTCCCGAACTTACTTTATCACCAACAGTTTTGTCAACAGGAATAGGTTCTCCGGAAATCATGGATTCATCAATGCTGCTGTTTCCTTCGACAATTACACCATCAACAGGAATTTTTTCTCCCGGTTTTACGCGCAATAAATCGTCTTTTTTTATGGAATTTATCGATACAATTTTATCCTTGCCATCCACCACCAAAGTTGCTTCCGAAGGTGCCAGTTTCAACAATTCCTTAATGGCACCGCTGGTTTTGCTGTGTGCGCGCGCTTCCAGCAATTGTCCCAATAAAACCAAAGTCAAAATAACCGCCGTTGCTTCAAAATACAGGTCAACTCCACCCATGTCGCTTTTAAATTCCTGCGGAAAAACATTGGGGAATAGAAGTCCGACAATGCTAAACAAAAAGGCAGCCGCGGTACCAATTCCCACCAACGTAAACATATTTAGATTCCAGGTAATAATTGATTTCCATGCTCTTTCATAAAACATCCAACAAGTATAAAAAACAATAGGAAGCGTTAATATAAATTGTGACCAATCCCAATAAATTTGTGGCATTAGCTTCATAAGCGGATTTGAAGGAAGATGCATACTCATTGAAATAATAAAAACGGGAACCGCAAAAATGAGCGACAGTTTCATTTTTTTGAGCAATTTCAGATAGGTTTTATCTTCTTCGCTTTCTGTTGGCTTCATCGGCACCAAATCCATTCCGCAAATTGGGCATGAGCCCGGTGCATCTTTTATAATTTCGGGATGCATCGGACAAGTATATTGTGTTGCCTGATTGGCTTTTGGCTGCTCAATTAAATCCATGCCGCAAACGGGACAATCGCCTGCCTTGTCGTACGTTTTTTCGCCTTCACAATGCATAGGGCAATAAAATACGCCGTTTCCGTCTTTTATTGGTTTAATGGGGATGGGTTTTTCTGTTTTTTTATTGTCGCTGTTTGGGTCAAAATCAGCAATGGTATAATGCAGCCCGGCTTTTAAAAATTCTTGCTGAAGCGATTCTGTTGAAATATGATGTGCCATTTCAACTTCTGCTTTTCCTTCCTCTAAATTAACAGTGGCTTTAATGATGCCTTTTATGTTATTTAAGGTGTTTTCGGCATTGGTTCTGCAACCATTGCAGGTCATTCCGGATATTTTATAGGTGTGCTTCATAATTATTTATATTATAATTAAAAATTATTTTTTTGAATCCTTTTTATCATCCATTCTCAACTGTATTTTTTCATATCTTTCAATAGGAGTTAGACTGAAAAGTCTCCAAAAATTTAACTTGTTAAATGCTGTGATTTAAGTTAATATTCATTGTGTTTTTTAAAATCTGGCTGAAAGTCCTCCTCCGGCTCCAAAGCGAGTGTCATAACTTCCCATTAATGAAAAGTTTTTTGATACTATATATTCTATTCCGGCACTCCAAGTCACGTCTTTTTTAAAGTTATCTCCCTGTGGCAAACCATCTACCCAACCAAAATCGGCCTGATATTCATATCTTCCAAAGATGACTGTTCTTGGAAAAATAGTTATGGCTCGGCTCAAACTTATTTGCGGACGCAGTTTACTGTCAGCTCGCACATCTAAATTAAACATAAAAGGGGTGAAATATCGAATTCCGGCAATTGCTGTAGTATTGATTTGATCCATACTATCTTCAACTTCATTTTCCATATTTACCCCGCCAAATACCCGAAACCAGTCGTTGAGATAATATTCATAGCTCATTTCCACCTCTATATTTTGATTCCAGCCATATTCGGCAGAAAGATTAAATTGATTTCTGATATTGGAAGAAACTAGGTTTAGGCCTGTCATGTGAGAAGCAACCTCTGCCATTCCCCAGGTATAGAATTGATTGGTTTCCTTAATTAAGTTTGACACAGGATATTCTTTTAACCTAGGTTCCCTGGGAGTATCATAACTCAAAACCCTCGCCATTCCGCCCATCATATGATACAAAATATGACAATGAAAAAACCAATCTCCATACTCGTTTCCATAAAACTCAATGGTTATTTCCTGCATTGGCGGAACATTTACCGTGTGCTTCAACGGAGAATATTCGCCGTTTTTATTAATCACCCTAAAGAAATGACCATGAAGGTGCATTGGATGGTGCATCATGGTAAGATTATTGAAAGTAATCCTTGTAACTTGATTTCCTTTGATTTTGATTTTATCGGTTTCAGATAAGGGGATCCCGTTTAAACTCCAGATATATCTTGACATATTCCCGGTGAGATTTAAAAGGATCTCATTTACTGGAATATCCTCGTCATAAGTGGTCTTCACTGGGGATCTTAAATAATCATAATTGTATTCAGTAAACAGATCCATCCCCTGCATTGCATCGTCATTCTTTTTTATTTTATGTGTTTCTTCCATTTCAGGGTTCATTATAGAATGATTCATCTCTTTAGTTTTTGTGGAATCGACCGGCATTTCCATTTTGGAATGATCCATCCCTTCCATACCATCCTTTTTGGGGACTTCTGGGGTTTGGTTCATTCCTTCGGTATCTTCCATCTTCATTCCTTTCTCCATCTTCATTCCCCATTTCTCTTTCATTTTATAGGGTTCATCTTTCTTTGGATTAAACTTTAATGCTGGTGCGCCCATCTTCATATTCATCTTTGCCATTTTTTGCATCATGGCTATCTTATCCGGTTTTGGAACTGTGGGTGCAGCGATAATATCCCCGCTGCCAAGATATGCCGAAGCTGTACCCGAGCCGTCCTGGGCGGTAATCCGAAATTCCATCTTTCCATTTTGCGGAATTGTCACTATAAAATCATAAGTTTCTGCAACCCCAATAAATGTTTTATTTTTTTTAACCGGAACCACGTCTTTTCCATCTGCCGAAATCAGGTTAGGAGTTTCGCCTCCAAAAGTCATCCAGAAAGAAGTCGAGGCTGCGCCGTCTATGATTCTCAGCCTGATTTTTTCTCCGGGCTTAAAATCGGGATATTCCATGGTTTGTTGGCCGTTAATGAGAAAAGCGGGGTAATAAATATCGGCAATATCGGCACCTTCCATTCGCTGTCTCCAAAAATCGAGTTGTGCGCGGAAAGCTCCCCGGGCGATAACCTGATTTAATGGCGTAGCGGTTCCTTTTTTAATATTATACCACTCTGTACCTCGTTTTAAAAACCGAAGGACATCCGTTGGTTTTTCGTTGGTACAGTCAGAAAGCATCAAGACCAATTCCTTGTCATAGTCCAGGGTTTTTTCCTTTGGCTGGATTACAATGGAACCAAATACGCCACTTTGTTCCTGAAGCATGGTATGGGAATGGTACCAATACGTTCCATTTTGTTTTATGGCAAATTCATATTTAAGGGTTTTTCCGGGCGCTATGGGTGGTGTGGAAAGATAAGGCACGCCATCATAAAAATTGGGCAATAATATTCCATGCCAGTGAATGGAAGTTTCCACATCCATATTGTTTTTTACGTGAATTACTGCATATTCCCCTTCATTAAATTCCAGGGTAGGTCCGGGGATGCTTCCGTTAACGGTCATTCCCATCACATCTTTACCGGCTTTGTTCACCATTTCTTCGTTAATCTCCAGCGTGTATTCATGAACTGGCAGATTGTCAATATTTCCTTCTATAGACGGTTCCGTTTGAGCTTTTAAGCTGACATTTAAAACCAAAAAGGATATAAAAAACAGAAGTGCGTTTTTCATTATAAATTTATTTATGTTAGTATTCATTTGAATTATTAAAGCCTTCTTGTACGCTTACTCTGGTTCCAAATTATTTGATATAGCTTTTTGTTAAAGAAAATATTTTTGGCATATCGAAGTTTTATGCTATAAAGCTTTAATTACCTTTTGTAACTTGGCTCTTATCTCATTGGCAATAGCTTGCAAATCTTTGTTTTCTATCGCTTGCATAGATGCGGCAGGATCAACTGCAGAAACCTCCACGTAGCCTGCTTCTTTTTCCTGCACAATTACATTGCAAGGCAACATTGTGCCAATTTTATCTTCAGCCAATAAAGCTTTGTAGGCAAATGGCGGATTGCATGCGCCAAGGATTTTGTAATTATAAAAATCCACATCCAGTTTTTTCTTTAGGGTAGCTTTAATGTCAATTTCTGTCAATATGCCAAAGCCTTCTTCTTTTAATGATTCCGTAACTTTTTGAATGGCTTCATCAAAGGTTACGTTTATGAGTGATTTTGAGAAATAGTAATTCATATTTTTAATTTTTAGTTTTAGTAAAAAATGTTTCTATCAAAAGTATCTATTCTAATAATATTTTATGGTACACTATTTAGTTAAAAAGTTATAAGATTCACATATCCCAATACTATAATTATCGGCTTTTAATAATGCTGAATTAAGATGATCTAAAGTAACAGAATCAGCTTTTTCAATAATAGCTTCTGGTGGATTCAGGCTCACTTGCAATGAACTGACGCCATCTACAACAAGTAAAGCTTTTTCTACAGTTTGCCAGCAGCTGCCGCAAGACATACCATTAATTTTAAATGTTTGTTTCATAATTTTAGGGTTTTTACTATTATTTTGGGTTTTTTATTTTTCTTTTTTCATCTCCATTTTTTTTTCTTTGAGATCCATTCCGCATTTTGAACAAGTGCCTGGTTTGTCGCTTTTAATATCGGCATGCATTGGGCAAGAATACGCTTTATCCATTTTATCATGGTTCATGTCGCATTCCGTTTTCATTCCGGCACAACATGCTGGTTTTTTAGCATTTTCCACTTTTTTTAAGTCCATTTTGCATTTCGGACAAGAACCTGTTTTTTCGTAAGTTTTTTCACCTTCACATTGCATTGGACAGGCAAAAGCTGCTTTTTCCATTTGTTCAACTTTCATTTTTGGTTTCTCTTGGGCTTTAACGGTTGACATTGTAAATAGTCCTATTGACAGCACTGCAATTAAAATTTTTGTTTTCATAATGATATTATTTTTTAAAAGTTATGTATAGTGCCTGCGTAAGAAAAAGGAATGAAATTAAAAATAATTAGTTAGGAGAATCATTATTAACGGGGTACATTCCTTTTTCTTAACATCAGGACTTTTTATTAATTTATTGATGTTTATGTTTTTTTGGGATATCTTTTTCTTTAACATCTGTTTTTTTTAAGTCCATTCCGCATTTTGGGCATTTTCCCTTATTGTCACTTACTTCGGTGGGATGCATATCGCAAAAATAGGTTTCAACAACTTTAGCATGTTTCGATTTTATTGAATTATTTTTCAAATTCATTTGTTTTGTCACTAAAGTCTTGCCACATTTTGAGCATTCACCCGGTTTGTCACCTACTTCGTCTGAATGCATCGGGCAAGTATAAGCCTTGGCCATTTTCATAGAGTCATGTTTCATTTCCATTTTAGAATGATCCATTTTCATATCCATCATTTCCATTTTAGAATGATCCATATTCATTTTCATGGAATCTTTTTTCATTTCTATCTTTTTTAAGTCCATTCCGCATTTTGGACAAGTACCAGGTTTATCACTTTTTATATCTCCATGCATTGGGCAAGTGTACATGCTGTCAATTTCCATGAGCTCATGTTTTATTTCCATTTCCTTATTTTTATCCATCATTTTACTATGATCTATTTTCATGGTATCTTGTTTCATTTTCATTGTTTTTTCTTGTGCTTTTACGGTTGATACTGTAAAAACGCCCACTGTTAAAATTGCAATTAAAATTTTTGTTTTCATTTTTGTTGTTTTTAAAATTATTTATTAATATGCTAATATTTTGTTTATCCAGTCTTCTATGTCTTTTTTTTCATTTTCTGAAAGTTTTGCATCCCTGTGGATCCATGCATAAGAGGCTAGAGGCATTTCACCGTCTTTTACTTGACTTAAAATTGACTTAAACTTGCTTTTCTTTTTTCTTCCAGAATAGGAACCAAACTCACTAAAATTTAATACTTCTTTTCCTTTTTTTATGTGGCCTTGCATAATCCAACTTACAGGCTGGATATTATTGTACCACGGATAAGCGGTATTGTTGCTGTGGCAATCATAACAGGATGTTTTAAAAATCACTTCCACTTTCTCAGGAACATTGTAAAACTCCATTAAATCTGTAGCAGGCACAATATCGCTCTGGTTGCGGTTTGTGGGAATAAACTGAATTCCCGCAAAAACCAACAACATTATTAATAGTATGATTTTTAAAACCTTCATGTATTATTGAATTTCTTTTTGAACTGAACCGCAAGTCATCATTTTGCTTCCAAAATAAGGGTTTTTAATTTCCTCGGTTTCGCTCAACCATATTGCGCCTTTTTTGTTATTGTACATTGGGCAAAAGGTTTGATAAAGCTTCCTGTCAGTTCCGGTTATGGCTATTAGATCTTTAATATCCTTGCTAATTATCTCAAAATGCTCCCTTTGGTGTTCCATTTTCCCGCTGTTTCCTGAAATATGCTCAGCGTGTTCAAGGGCATCGTCAATAATTTCAGTTACCTCCTGTTTTTGCGCCTCATCAATGGAAGAGCTATCAAATTGGGCAAAAGCATCATATAATCTTTTACCGGCCGTTGCGGCCTTTTCACTGTCGTCTGCCACCAAAGCATTTTTTAGCTGTAAATAATTATCTAAAATTGCAGTGGTTTTTGAGGTTTTTTGATCTCCATCCATCATTTCATCATTTTGCATGTTTTGATGGTTCATTTCCATGTTTTCATCGCCTGAGCGGTTCATGGAGTCATTGTTCATTTCCATGTGGTTTTCATTTTTTTGGACATCATTTTTTTCAGTGTTTTTGCAAGAATATGCGGTCAGGCTTAATAGTCCCATTGAAACTATTGCCAAAGTTATTTTTAAATTTTTCATTTTTAAATTATTTTAAGTTATTAATTTTTAAGTGTTAAATAATTGGTTAAGTACTGCTCCAATAACGATTAGCGCAATAATACCCCAAAGCGCTCTTTTTGCCCAGATTTCTATTTTTGAGCGTGATTCTGATCCTGTTTTGCAGCAATCTTTCATTTTATGGTTGTTTTAGTTTCTCCACAAGTAAACATTGCTTTGCCGAAATATGGATTTTTTATTTCTTTTGAAAGGCTTAACCAATAAGCGCCTTTATTATCGTTGGCCATCGGACAAAATTGTTCATAGACTTCTTGACCTACGCCAAATAATTTTACGGCTTTTATTAGTTGATCTGACAAAATTTTGAAGTGATTTCGTTGAACTGCGATATCTGAAGTTTTATAAATGGAAGTTGCAGAAGCAGATATTTCTTTGCTAATCAACATCCAATGATTATGTGCTCCTTGATTGGTTAACAATTTCATATCAATCTTTGCCATATTATTCACCAGTATAGAAGCAAATTTTTGGGTCGCTTTGTTATCATCATTTGTCAAGGCATCTTTTAGAAGTAGATATTGCTCAAACACTTTTTTTAATTGATTCTGAAAGGTATTAGAAACGGCAATTCTTTTTTCCATTTTGGAATGGTTGGTGTTATTTTTTGTTTTGGGTGCATCCATGTTTTTCATTTCTTCATCGCTCATTTTCTTTTTGTCATCGCCCATATCCATTCCTTCATGGCCGGTTACAACTACTCCTCCTTTGGGATTCATCATACTTGGTTTTCCTTCAAGTTGAGCTGCTGCATCAACACTAAATGCACCCTCCGTAACGATTTCCTCACCTTCTGTTAAGCCTTTTGAAACAACATAACTATTTCCAAGCATTGGGCCTATTTCAATTTCTCTAATTTTAAATATTGGTTCATCACCTGGTTTTTTGACATAAACAATGGAGCGTTTACCTGTCCACATTACCGCTGATTTAGGAATTACCATTTTGTTTTGGTATTGGTCAAGATTGGCTTTCACAAAACCAGTGGCAAACATTTCCGGTTTTAATTTTCCTTCTTGGTTGTTTATTTCTATACGAACTTTAGCGACACGGGTAATTGGGTCAATTATAGGATCAATAAAACTGATAATTCCATTAAATTCTGAATCTGGGATTGCTTGGATTGTAAAATCCATTTTACTTCCTTTTTTAAGAAAATGAAGATCGCTTTCATAGGCATCAAACATTAGCCAAACACGTGAAAGATCGGAAACTTCAAACAACACGGTACCTTGTCCAACATAATCTCCTGCATTAACTTGTTTGGTTGTAACAATACCGCTAGAAGTTGCATAAATTTCTACATTTGATTTCACTTTTTTCGAACTTTCTATCGTTGCAATTTGGTTAGGGCTTAATTTCCATTGCAATAATTTTTCTTTTGCTGCCTCATAAATTTCGGGATATGCTTGTTTTGTTTTAACAGTCTCTAATAATTCTTGTTGGGCAGTAATTAAATCTGGAGAATAAATGAGGGCCAATATCTGACCTTTTCGCACACTTTCACCCGTAAAATTGATGTATAATTTTTCTATTCGACCAGGAATATAGGCAACCTGACTTTGCAACAATCGTTCATCTGCCTGAACTTTCCCATATAGACGTATCTCTTTAATTGGCTGTTGCTTTGAAACGACAGAAGTCATAACATTGGCCAATTGTGCAGCTTCTTTGGTAAAATAAATGGCATCCGGATCCATTCCTACGGATGAATTTTGGTTAAGCAGAATTAAATCCATACCACAAATTGGACATTTACCCGGTTTGTCCATTCTTATTTGAGGGTGCATAGAACAGGTCCAAATTTCCGTTTTATGTTCATCTGCCGAATGATTTTGTTTATTCTCAGCAGTAGTGGATGAGTGGAAAAAGAGCCATCCAAAAAACAGGCCAATAACCACAAATAGGCTGTAACGGATATTTTGTTTTGAAAATATTTTCATCATTTTAGTTTTTATTGAATTTGTAAATTAGCCATTAATCTTTGCAATTTTGCAATTGCCGTATTAAAATCTGCAACAGCTTGTACTTGTTTTAATTCGTAATCAAGTGTTTGTTGCTGGACCATTAAGATGTCAGTTAAACCAACACTGGAAGCCGAAAAACTTTTTATTAGAATCCTTAACGATTGATTTGCCAAACTATATTGTTTCGCATAAAGTGAAATTTTACGCTGGGCATCCTCATAATTTTGAACAGTTTCATAATACTCATTCTTAAGCGAATTCGATGTTACCTGAATTTCTTGTACGGTTGCCGTTTTTAACTTATCTACTTCAGTTTTCATTGCTTTGTACTTCTTTCTGTAAATTGGAAGCGTAAGGGTAACCATTGGCATAATCATATCATTGCCATTCATTTCTAAATTGGACATTGGATTTTTTCCAATTAAGGAATAATTAAGACCCAATCCAATCATTGGGTAACCCATTAGGGTCACCATTTCTTTTCTTGCATCAAGCGATTGTTTTTCATAATTTAACATAGCCAGCATAGGATTTTGAACCAAAATACTGTCGGCAACCGATAATAAAGGCATATTTAAAGCATTGGATTTTATGGTATCAGGAATTTTTACAGTCTCCTGCACAGGTCTGTTTAAAACATTATTGAATCGGGCAACAACAGTATTTTTCTGATCATTTAAAAAAGCGATGTTATTTTCTAAGTCACTAATCTCAATTTGAATTCTATATAAATCCGTTAATCCACTTCCTCCCGGTGAATTCATAGCTTTATTTTGCATAGAACCAGAAGTTTGCCCTGCATTGTTATTGCTATTGGCAGAATTTCCTCCCATTGTCTGCATTCCAGAAGAACCTGATGAGCTGTTTTGGGAAACGTTATTCTTCATATTACTGGCTGATGAAGAACTGCTTGTTCCACTAATGGATGCCGACTTAAATTTGATAAGGGAAAGTCGTTCAAGCGTATTTAAAATTTCAATATTTTTTTGTGATATTTCAATTGCTTGCTGAACTTTATACAGCTCAAACCAAGTTTGTTGCACCTCAAAAAACACTTGTAGTTTTGCGTCACGAAATGATTCATATTTGGCTTTTGCCATCAAGCTCATTTCATCTTTTGCCGCTTTTAAGGTTCCAAACCAAGGAAACATTTGCATCAAACGAAAATCCGCCAATTGATTGCCTCCTATTTGTTCCATTGGGCTTAAAAAAACTCCGGCACTTAATTCTGGATCTGGCAAACTCCCAACTTGTGGCACTTTTTGCAAAGCGGCTTCATATTCTGCATATTTCTGCAAAACAGTTGGATTGTTTTTTGCGGCAACTCCCAGATAAAACATCAAGGAATCTTTTTCTTGGCCAAAAGCTGTTGTATAACTATAAAGTGCCAAAAACAATAACGCTATTTTTTTATATATGTCCATCATACTATGTATTTTCAATTATTTGAATTTCTTTATTGGGTTCGCGCGTAACAGCCCATTCTCTCCACATTGCCTGAAATAAAGGGACAACAAATACGGTCATTACTTGAATAATCATCCCACCGAATGTTGGGATTGCCATTGGAATCATAATGTCCGCTCCTTTTCCCGTTGAGGACAATACAGGCAGTAAAGCTATAATTGCTACAGCAGCCGTCATCATTGCGGGTCTAACACGTTTTTTGCCTGCTTCAACTACAGCTTCTCGAACGTCATGAACCGTTGACGGTTTCTTTTCTTCAAATGTTTGATGAATGTAGGTTCCCATCATCACACCATCATCTGTTGCAATTCCAAACAATGCTATAAAACCAACCCATACCGCGACACTTAAATTAATTGGATGTATCTGAAACATGTCCCGAAGATTGATTCCTGATACCTCAAAATTTAAAAACCAGTCTTGTCCATAAAGCCAAATCATGATAAAACCGCCGGCAAATGCCACAAATACCCCAGAAAAATGAATTAGTGATGCAATGACGGTTTTAAATTGAAAATATAACAGCAGTAATATTAAAAGTAAACTTATAGGAATTACTATCGCCAGTCTTTTGCTGGCCCTCACTTGTTGTTCATAATTTCCCGCAAATTTATAGGTAACACCTTTAGGGAGCACTAGCGCTCCAGATGCTATTTTTTCTTCTAAAATTTTAGCGGCATCTTCCACCACATCCACTTCTGCTTTCCCATCCTGTTTGTCAAAAATAACATAGCCTAAAAGAAATGTGTTTTCACTTCTAATCATTTGTGCATCTTTGGTGTAGGAGATATCGGCGATTTCTTCTAAAGGAATTTGAACTCCGTTCATTGAAGGAATAAGGATTCTTTTAAGATCTTCAGGATTATCTCTCAATTCACGTGCATAACGTACTCGTATTGGGAAACGTTCACGTCCTTCAACAGAATTGCTTAAAGTCATTCCGCCCACGGCAACTTGCAACACTTCCTGAACATCGCTAACCCTCATGCCATAACGCGCCATTGCTTCGCGATTGAGCTTTATTTCGAGATAAGGCGCTCCCACCGCACGGTCATAAAACACCGTGGAAGCTTTAACGGTTGGAACATCTTTTAATGCTTTCTCAAACTCTAGACCAGCCGTTTCTATAGTTGAAAGATTAGGCCCGTATACTTTTAAACCCATGGGCGCACGCATTCCTGTTGAAAGCATTACCAAACGAGCTTCAATAGGCTGTAATTTTGGGGCTGAAGTTAATCCAGGAATGTTGGTTACTTTAACAATTTCGTTCCAAATATCATTGGTGTTTTTTATTTCAGGCCGCCACTGACGAAAATATTCTCCATTTGAATCCGCAATCAAGCTGTCTTTTGAAATAATCCTGAATGCTTCTTTATTAGGATTGTATTTTTTGCCGTTTCTTAAAATAAAGCTATCCTCTTTATCTACTTTAAATTGTTGTTTATGGCCATCTTCGTCCAAAATATACTCAGAACGATAATTGATGGTATTCTCAAACATTTGGACAGGAGCTGGGTCAAGCGCAGAATTTACGCGTCCCCATTTCCCAACAGCAATCTCAATTTCGGGAATTACCGACAACCTTTTATCAAGCGTTTCAATGTATTTAAGATTTTGTTCAATGCTTGTATGTGGCATACTGGTTGGCATCAGAAGAAAAGACCCCTCATTTAACGAAGGCATAAATTCTTTGCCGATTCCTGGAAATTTATTGACGCTTGCTTGCCAAAAACTTGTTTGCCTAACGGACTTCCATCCAATTTTTTCAAATCCATTTCCCACAAAACCAAAAGTCTGGTCAAAACCAATCCAAATTAAAAATCCAAAGAGTAGCGTAAATACAGGAAGTAACAAAAATTTCTTTTTGTTGCCCAAAGCCCATCGCAAAATAGGCTCATAGAAATAAACCATGGACATCAAAGCTCCAAGAATAACAGAAATGATTGTGGCGACAAATAAGAAATTAATAAAAAGACTGTTTTGTGCACCTAATGGAAGCCATTCTTCCGATAAGAAAAATACGGCAACCAAAACAGTGATGGCAACATTGATATAGTTGGTAAACTCCTTTTTGTTTTCTGGCCAACGATGCGCGTTTAAATTATTTATGCCGATTGCAATTAAGGCAAATGCAGGCCAATAGAACCAAAAAACAAGAATTAAGATCCCTGAAATCATAAGGGCCCAATTCCAAATTTTCTTTATTTTTTTGGCATCAAATCTTATGTTGAATAGGATATGCACCAAGGTTGGCAACACCACAATACCGAGTATAAATGCTGATAATAACGCAAAGGTTTTTGTTAGGGCAAGCGGATGAAAAAGCTTGCCTTCTGCAGCTTCCATCGCAAATACAGGCAAGAAACTTACAATAGTGGTTGCCATTGATGTTACAATGGCGTCTCTTACTTCTGTAGTTGCATTATAAATTACCATCATTAATTTTTTTCCGCGAACGCCTTTATTTTCTGGCATCTCCAAATGCCGGAGAATGTTTTCAACATCAATAATCCCAACATCAATCATCACACCGATAGCAATCGCAATACCCGACAGGGCAACTACATTGGCATCAACCCCGAAAAAATGCATCATAATAAAGGTCATCAACACACCTATGGGCAGTAAACCAGCCACTATAAATGAAGCTTTTAGGTTCATAACAAGTATAATAACTACGATGATACTAATCAATATTTCGTGCGAGAGTGCCGATTCAAGTGTGCCTATTGTTTCTTTGATTAAACCGGTACGGTCGTAAAAAGGCACAATGGTAACCTTTGAAACACTGCCGTCTGCCAATGTTTTTTGAGGTAACCCCGGTTCAATTTCTTTAATTTTTTCTTTTAAATTATTAATCACTTCCATCGGATTGGATCCAAAACGAGTAACCACAACGGCTCCAACCGCTTCGACACCCGATTTATCTAAGCCACCACGCCTTGTTGCAGGGCCAAATGAAACTGTGGACACGTCTTTTATGCGAACGGGAACATTATTACGTGCAGAAATTACTGAATTCTCTATGTCACTTAGATTTTTGACATAACCTAAACCTCGAATAATATATTCAACTTTATTCAATTCTATAGTTTCTGCCCCAATATCTAAATTGCTTTTGCTTACGGCATTCATGACATCCATCACCGTAACACCATAAGCTTTCAGTGCCTCAGGATTAAGATCTATTTGATATTCTTTGATGAATCCTCCTATTGATGCCACTTCAGAAACTCCTTTAGCAGTAGCTAGTCCATATTTTACATAGAAATCTTGAACAGTTCTTAATTCATGAGGATTCCAACCTCCATTTGGTTCTCCAGTTTCCGGATTACGCCCTTCAAGAGTATACCAATAGATTTGCCCTAAGGCTGTTGCATCCGGTCCTAAGGCAGGTTGGACCCCTTGTGGCAAAGTTCCTCTGGGTAAAGAATTTAGTTTTTCAAGTATTCTAGATCGGCTCCAATAAAATTCCACATCATCATCAAAAATGATATAAATGAATGACATTCCAAACATGGAGGTGCTACGTATATTTTGCACACCGGGAATTCCCAACAAAGCTGTTGTTAATGGATAGGTAATCTGATCCTGAATATCTTTGGGTGATCGCCCCATCCATTCTGTTGCTATAATTTGTTGATTATCACCAATATCTGGAATAGCATCTACAGGAATTGGATTACGTGGTAAAAAGCCTGTTTCAGTATTAAAAGGCATTACAACCATTCCATATACCACAAAAGTTATAAGGAAGATGAAAGTTATGAGCCTGTTTTCGAGAAAAAATTTTACAAGTCTGTTAAACATTTTTTTGATTATTTTATAAGTTGATTTTAAAAAAGACATACAGAAATGATTTAAAAAAATCATAACAATGCTTTAACGCCTAAAGTTGAGGACTTTGGCGATTAAAAAAATCATTAAATAATCAAATAAGGAAAACTTGGTACAGAACGTGTATGTCCGTGACCAGCAATGGCGGAGTATAATATTTAAAAGGAATAATGTTTACCGCAAATCCTTCAAATAAATTAATATAAGAGTAAGCAAAAGAAGCAACAAATACCTGTTGTTCAAAATTTAAGGCGGAAAAGCTGGTGTTTAATTCGTTTTGCCCAGTGAATTGTTTAACTTCATCTTTGCAGCAATCGCTTTTTTTAAGTTCACAATCATTGTAGGAAGAAGGTTTTTGTAACTCCATTCCACATGATTCAGCTTTAGAAAACAATCCAATATCAACCAATTGATGACCACAATAGTGCTCACTCACAGTAAATGACATGGTAGACAGCAACACTACAAATGCCATAACAATTGCCGATATTTTCCTTAATAATTGCTTCATAATGAGTTACAAAGATACAAATATTTTAAAGTGCTCAATTAATATTTTGTTAAAACAGCAAAAACGCCCTTTTGGATGAACAAAAAGATATCAAGACACACTACATTTTTTAGTTTTGCTTACAATAAAATGTTGATCAATACATTTATTAGCTATAATTATGATATATTTGAGATTATTTTTTTTATCAATGAAAACACTTAAAATAGTTGTTTTAATTTTATTTTTTAGCGTTCCAAGTATAGTAAAATCACAGGAAACACTTCCAATTTATTCCGATTATTTATCGGATAATGTATATCTGGTGCATCCTGCGGCTGCAGGCATTGGAAATTGCGGAAAATTAAGGCTTACCGCCAGAAGCCAATGGGCAGGAATAGAAGACGCACCTTCCTTACAAACGTTGAGTGCGCATACAAGAATTGGTGAAAGTATGGGCGTTGGCATCATTCTTTTCAATGATAAAAACGGTTATCATTCCCAACAAGGCGTTCAGGGCACCTATGCCTATCATTTGAACTTCGGAAGAATGGAAGAAGTAAATCAATTGTCGTTCGGACTTTCCTTAATGGCAGTCAATAATAGTGTGGACGAAAGCTCTTTTGTGATTCCTGATCCAGTAATTTCTCAAATTATTCAAAGCGAGAGTTATTTCAATGCCGATTTTGGGGCGGCCTACCATGTGGGCGGATTTTTCTCTTATTTTACGGCAAAAAATATTATGCTCACCGCCAGAAATTTGTATAATGATCGCTATGAATCATTGAATTTAAGAAGGTATCTGGTAACATTGGGCTATTATTATGGCGAAGCGAAAAGTTTGCAGTTGGAACCTTCTGTAATGATGCAAACGATTGAAAGAACAGGGGAGAAGTTTGTGGATTTTAACTTAAAAGTTTATAAAGATGTTGCGGACGCACAGCTTTGGGCGGCTTTTTCATACAGAAAAGGTTTTGACAACGCAGATACGGAAGAACTCAACTATTTAACGCCAATCGTTGGTGTTAATTACAAAAATATGATGGTTTCTTATACCTATACCAAACAATCAGGTGAAATTTTATTTGATGATGCCGGATACCATCAAATTTCTTTGGGGCTCAATTTTGGTTGCAGAGCGCCAAAAAGAGGCGGTTGCCCTAACATAAACGGCGCATTCTAATTTTACGAGTTAGAATTTAAGAATTACGAATTTTAGGTTTTCAAAAAATTACAAACCAATTTGCTACGGATTTTTAAAATAACAAACAAAAATGATTATTAGAGAATTAAACGGAATAAAACCAATTTTTGGGGAGGATTGTTTTATCGCTGAGACTGCCGTAATTATTGGGGAAGTGATTATGGGTAACCAATGCAGCATTTGGTACAATGCCGTTATTAGAGGTGATGTGCATTACATAAAAATGGGCAATAAGGTGAATGTGCAAGATGGAGCCGTAATTCACGCCACCTTTAAAAAATCACCAACAAATATTGGGAACAACGTTTCCATTGGCCACAATGCGATGGTTCATGGCTGCACTATTCACGACAATGTGTTGGTAGGAATGGGTGCCATTATTATGGACGACTGCATAGTGGAAAGCAATTCGATTATTGCGGCCGGCGCGGTTGTCACAAAAGGAACACACATTAAATCGGGAAGTATTTATGCGGGAATGCCTGCGAAAAAAATTAAGGACATCAGCGAGGAATTAATTTCGGGCGAAATAAACAGAATTGCCGATAACTATGTTACTTATGCCGGTTGGTATAAAGCCCCCTAACCCCCGAAGGGGGAATTTCCAGAAAGTTACAAGTTGTACATTATAGGTTGTACTTCCCTGATTGATATAGGTAAAAAATTCAGAAATCGTAAATCTTATATCGTAAATCAAAAATCCATCTTTTCAACAGTAAACTTAACAGAAACATCGCTTAAAATTTCTTTTAAAACTTTTGTTTCGGAATTGGTATAAAATTGATGATGGCTTTTGGTTGTTGAAGCTGAAAGCAAGTTGTGTTTCTCTAAAATGGCTTTGGTTTGTTTTGCAACCGCTTCGCCAGAATCAATAATGGTAATGTCTTTACCAATTATTTTTTTGATTTGGGGAATTAAATAGGGGTAATGCGTACAACCCAACACCAAATGATCAATATTAAAATTTAGCATTGGTTTTAAATAGGTTGAAAGCAACTGATTAATTTCAGGAGAATTTAATTTACCTTCTTCAATTAAAGGAACCAATCCTTCGCCATCCTGCTCAATCGTCGTGATATTTTTGGTATATTCCTTGGTCGTTTTTTCAAACAGTTTACTTGAGAGCGTTCCTTTTGTGGCCAAAATGCCAATGGCGCCTGTTTTACTTAAAAGGGCTGCGGGTTTAATGGCAGGTTCAATGCCAATAAACGGAACCGCGTAATTTTTTCTTAAATAATCAATGGCGTTGGTGGTGGCAGTATTGCAGGCAACAATGATTAATTTGCATCCTTTTGAAAGCAGGAATTCGGTATTTTTAATGCTTAAAGCAATAATTTCTTCGGAAGACTTTTCGCCGTAAGGCGCATTTTTGCTGTCGGCCAAATAAATGGTATTTTCATTCGGAAGCAGTTTAACAACTTCCTTCCAAATAGAAGTGCCGCCAATACCAGAATCAAATAAACCGATGGGTTTGTTTTTCATAATAGTAAAAAAAGAGAGCTCAAAATTTTCAACATTTAATTTATTGGGAAAAACTGGCCTTTGTTTTTTAATTGCCCATTATGGGTCTTTCATTAAGATAAAAGTAAAAAAAATCCCGCGATTGCGGGATTTTTTTTGAGCTAATTATTTTTTTATTATTTAAGGCCTAATTTTGTTTTCACTGCTGGCAATAAATCTGTTCCATTGGCTACAATTAAAGTAGAAGCTTCTAAAACATAAGTAAAACCTTGTGCTGTGGCAACATCCTCAATTGCTTTTTTTGCTTTTTCTAAAATAGGTTTTAAGATTTCATTTCTTCTTTTAGTAATGTCTTCTCTTGCAACTTGAGATGCCTGATATAAATTTTGTTGGTCTTTTTGAACTTCAGCACTTCTTTGTTGGTTCACTTCATCAGTTTGAGAAGCGGCTTCAGCATCATATTTTTTTAATTTTGCTTCCAATTTTGTTTCTTCAGCTTTTAACTCAGTTTCATAAGTTTTGCTTAATTTTTCAATCTCGGCGTTTAAAGCGATGGTTTCTGGCATAAGGCTAATTAATAAATCGGTACTGATGTGGCCAATTTTTTGTTGCGCCTGCATAGTGTTGAATCCTAAAGTAACTATTGCGATTAATAATAAGGTTCTAAAATGTTTCATTTTTTTGTTTTTTGTTTAAATTAATTATTTTGTTTTTTTTCTTCAAGGGCTTTTTTGGCCTCTTCAATTTCTTTTATTCTTTGTTGTTTTTTTTCTTCAATAGCTTTTTTTTGTTCTTCTCTTTTCTTTAATTTTTCTGCTTTTTGATCTTCAATTTTCTTTTTTAAGGCTTCTTTTTTTGCTTCACGGCCATCTGCTTTTTCTTGCAAAGCCTCATTGTTGATTTCGGTATTTACTTCAACATTTTCATCTGTATTTATATCAACCTTGTCTTCTTTCTTACTTTGTTTTTCCTTTACGGCATCTTCTTTTTTTGATCTTGTAATGCTGTTTAATACCAACTCGCTAATGTCAAATTCTTTATTGGTGTACAACATCAGCAATGAACTCGATTTATCCATCACAAAATCATATTTTCTTTTTGTTGCAATATCCTGAATTGCATTATACACAATATCTTGAACCGGTTTTACCAATTGTTGCCTTAAAAAGAACAAATCACCATTCGTGCCAAAATGCGCAATTTGTAAATTTTTTAAATCCAGTTCCTTAATTTGTATATCTTCCTCTTTTTCTTCAATTAACGCTTTTGTCAAGAGCGCTTTTTCATTATTTAATCCAGCTCTTAAAGCTTCAATTTCTTTTTTCTGCTGTTCAATATCATTTTGCCAACTTACCGCTTTGGCATTAATCTTTGTTTGGGCTTCCATATATTCGGGAATATTTTCTAAAATATATTCCAAATCAACAAAACCGATTTTTTGAGCTTTTTGTGCTATTGAAGAAAAACCCAAAATTAAAAACGCAAATAAAAAGATCTTCTTTGTCATAACTTATATGTATTTAGAAAAAATCGTGCCACTAATTATTCATACACAAATATAACTGATTTTGGTTAAAATTGTTGCCCAATTATGAAGTGCGTTTGCCAACCTGATTTTACCATTTCTCCTGGCAATGGATCAAATCCGTGTGCAAAGTCAATTCCCAACAATCCGAAGGCAGGCATAAAAATTCTCAAACCAAGTCCGGCAGAGCGTTTTAATACAAAAGGGTTAAAGTTTTTAAATCCTTCATACGAATTACCGGCTTCTAAAAATCCTAAAACATAAATAGATGCAGAAGGTTTTAAAGTGATGGGATATCTCAATTCCATTTGAAATTTATTGTAAACGGTACCGCCGTCTATTGTTGACAATCGTCCGTTTTCGTAACCTCTTAAAGCGATAGTTTCCCTTCCGTCCAATTGGTAAGAAGCCATTCCGTCTCCACCAACAAAATATCTTTCAAAAGGAGAGTCGCCTAATTTTTTATTATAATTTCCCAAGAAGCCAAACTCGGCATTTGACATGATCACCAAATCTTTTGTTAATGCGGTGTACCATTTCCCTTTAAAGCTGGCTTTGTAATACTCCAGCCACTTGTATTTTTCAGCAAGTTCAATTGTTGAATAATCCTTGGTTTCTAACAAAGAGTAAGGGAATGTTAATTTGGCGCCAATGCTAAAATCAGAACCATAAGTTGGGAAAACCGGATTTGAACCCGCCGAACTTCTTCCCAAAGTAATGTTGTAAGATAAGTTGTTTAAATTACCGTTGCTTAAAGTTAAGTTCCCAATTCTCATTCCATATTCCTTCAAATCATATAATTGATAGCTGATGCTTTGTGACAAAGTAAAATAATTGTCTGGCCATTTTAAACGTTTTCCCAAACCAACAGTGGCGCCAATAATGTTCAAGCGTTGGTCCTTGTCAACTTTATTGGTAGTGTAATCGTATCTAAATTGTTTAGAGTTGTATATTGAGAACGACAATGATTGTGGTTTTTTGCCACCCAACCAAGGCTCGGTAAACGAAAAGCTGGAAGTTGTATAATACCTGCTTTTTTGAAGTCGTAACGCTAAGGTTTGACCATCACCCATTGGAAGCGGCTTATAGGCTTTTGGGTTAAATATATTTTTGGCTGAAAAGTTATTGAATGACAATCCCAATGTTCCGATAAAGGAGCCACCGCCATAACCACCTTGCAATTCTATTTGGCTTGAACCTTTTTCTGCAACAGTATAATCTATGTCAACTGTTTTGTCCTGGTAATTTGGATTTAAATCTGGCGTAATTGCTTCCGCATCAAAAAATCCTAATTGCCCAATTTCCCTGATGGTTCTGATAATATCGCTTTTGCTGTATAAATAACCTGGTTTGGTTCTAATTTCTCTATAAATTACGTGGTCATTGGTTCTTTCATTTCCATTAACGGTAACTTTTTTAATACGTGTTGGCGCATCTTCATAAATTCTGATTTCAACATCGATTGAATCGTTGTTTATTCTAGTTTCTACAGGCAACACTCTTGAAAAAAGATATCCGTTATCTTGGTATAAGGTAGTGATATCGTCAGAATCCGGTTTTCCGGTACCCGAAACTCTCTCTTTTAATACTTTTCCGTTATAGGTATCTCCTTTTTCTATTCTTAAAATACTTTGAAGTTGATCGGCTGTATATCTGGTGTTTCCTAAAAATCGGATATCACCAAAAATGTATTTTTTTCCTTCTTCAACCTTAATGTCTAAACTTATGGTGTTGTCATCATTAAAAGTTAATGAATGATCAAGAACTCGGGCATCTCTATAACCTTTTTCACTATAAGCAGTTACAATATTTTCAAGATCGGAATTGAAATCAGCTTCAATATATTTTGATTTTTTCCAAAATTTTCCAAACATTGCTTTTTTGGTTTTTTTCATCGACTTTCTAAGTCTATGATCACTAAAAGCTTCATTGCCCTCAAAATTGATGTCTTTTATTTTTATTTTTTCTCCTTTGTCGATAAAAACCAACATATTTACGGTATTTACGCCTGAGGTATCTGGTTTGGTGTCTAAGGTAACTTTGGCTTTTAAATAACCTTTTTCCTGATATTTCTTTTTAAAATAATTTTTTGAAGTCACCATTAAGTTATCGGTCAACATGGCGCCTTTTTTAAGTTCGGCATCTTTTTGCAAATCTTTTGCCTTGCTTTTTTTAACGCCTTCTATGGTAACATTGTTCAATTGCGGCAATTCCAGAACTTCAAATTCCAAATAGGCTACATTCCCGTCAATTTTGGAAACATACACTTCCACATTGCTAAATTGTTTGGTTTCATACAATTTTTTAATGGCGCTGGTCAATTTGTCTCCGGGAAGTTTAATTTCTTGTCCAACAACCAAACCGGTAAATACTTTAACGGTTTCTTCTTCAAATTTTTGAAGTCCTTTAACGGTAATTCCGCCAAGTTCGTAATTGGTTTCCTTAACAAAAACATTGTTTGTTTTTAGGGGAATAATAGTGTCGTTAACAATGACATCCTTAATTATGGTATCATTTTTTATTTGGATATTTTCTGAATTATTTTTTGGCAGTTCTTGCGCTGTTGCGGCATTAGATGATAAAATAATTGTAAAAAGTAATAGCGCTATTTTAAATTTAGTCATTGATTTTTTCAATTTGTTGGCTGGTTTTACCAAATCGTCTTTCTCTTTGTTGATAATCTACTATGGCATTAAACAAATTTTCTTTCCTGAAATCGGGCCAAAGCGTATTGGTAAAATACAATTCGGCATAAGCAATTTGCCATAATAAAAAATTGCTGATTCTTTTTTCGCCACTCGTTCGAATCAATAAATCAACGTCCGGCAAAGAAAACGTATATAAATGATTATTAATAATATTTTCGTTAATTTCTTCAATGGCAATTTGATTATTAACAACTTTTTTTGATATATTTCTGATAACATTAACAATTTCTTCCCTTGATCCGTAACTTAAAGCAAGCGTTAATGTTAATGAGGTATTATTTTTCGTTTTTTCAACAACTTCCGCAAGTTCCGCTTGCGCTTTTTCCGGAAGGTTTTCTATGTTGCCGATGGTGTTTAATTTGATGTTGTTTTTTACCAGCGTATTTAATTCTTTTCGTAAAGAAGACACCAACAAAGCCATCAAAGTTCTTACTTCCAGTTTTGGCCTGTTCCAGTTTTCGGTCGAAAAGGCATAAAGCGTTAAATAGTTGACGCCAATTTCTCGGCAGCCTTCAATAACATCTTTTACGGAGGTTACGCCGTTTTTATGTCCGAAAACTCTTGGTCTTCCTTTCAGTTGGGCCCAACGGCCATTTCCGTCCATAATGATTGCAATATGGTTTGGGAGATTGTCTGCATTTATTTGGGATTTAAAATCTTCCATTAATTGGGGTTTGCGTAGCAAGGTGGACGGCCAAAAGAGTAAACAAGCGATATGCCGGTTAACATATACCAATCGTTGCTGTCCGGATTTCCAAATTTTAGTGAATCTATTTCTTGATTGTTGTAATCTATATCGTCTACAAAAGTATAGCGTGCCCTAATTTCCAGTGCGATGGCGAAATCGTTAACCAGCTTTGTTTTATAGCCTATTCCAAAAGGAATGGCATAGGATGTTTTTGATTCATAATTGTATTGAAATGGTGCGGTTTCTTTTGAAACTACATTGTAATTAAAAGCAGCAAATTCCACCAGTAAATAAGGTGTTTTCGTTTTTCGGTAATCGTCTAAGTTGTATTCAAAATAATTGAATTCAACGCCAACCGCCAATTCTTTTATGCTGTTTGTAAACCGCATTCCCCTGTTAAAACGTGCTTTATTTGTGGCGTCGGCATCATCAGAAGAAATATTTGTTAAGGTAAATGTTCCCCTTAAAGCGATTCTGGGATTCAAATTCCATTTATAAATAACGCCGCCCATAATATTATTGGGATTTATATAATATTCCGGACCAATGTCGCCAATATAATTGCTGCCGCCGACAAACAATCCAACTTCATTAATCTGAGCTTTGGAAGTCATTGTGATAAAGATGATTGCAGTGAATAGAACAAATTTTTTCATAAATAAAATAGCCAGCAAATATAAAAAATTATAGTTGCTTATTAGGGTTTAGCAACGTCTTTTTTGATTAACTGATTTTAAATGAAATTATTGCAGGTTTAATTCCCCATTTATTTTGTGATTTGGCCGGTTGCCTAATTCCTGACATCCTGGCCCCAAAGTAATTTATCACGCAGGGTTTTAAGGAAAGTTTGTTTATTAATTTCTACCATTTTTAAGGTAAAACTCGATTTTTCTATAAAAATTTCCGTTTTGCTGTTAATGGTTGTGATTCTTGAATCGAGTGACAAGAAAAATTTATCTTCCCGGCCGCTCACCATCAATTTAATCTTGGTTTCATCGGGAATTACCAAAGGCCTTGCGTTTAAATTATGGGGTGCAATTGGCGTTATCACAAAACTTTTTGCCTGAGGTATCAATATTGGCCCGCCACAGCTCAAAGAATAACCGGTTGAGCCTGTTGGTGTTGAAATAATTAAACCGTCGGCCCAATAAGAAGTTAAATATTCTTCATCTAAATAAGTTTCAATGGTAATCATGGAGGCCGTATTTTTTCTGCTTACGGAAACTTCGTTCAAAGCAAAGTTAAGGGAAGCCAAGCCAACATTTGTGGGTGTTGTGGTAACGCTTAATAAAGTGCGTTTATGAATTAAGTATTTTTTTTGCAGAATCAATTCAATTGCTGTAGCTATTTCTTCTTTTTTTACGGTGGCCAAAAAACCCAATCGGCCTGTATTTATGCCGACTATTGGAATATTGGAGTCTCTGATATAGGTTACGGCCCTTAATATTGTTCCGTCTCCGCCAATGGTAAACATAAAATCAAAAGTGGTGTCCAATTCTGTATTTGAAGAAAAAGTTTTGGCATTTATTGCAGGAATGTGTTTTTTTAACCCTACATAATAATTTTGTTCAATCACAAATTCAATCTCATGAATTTTTAATGCCTGCAACAATTCTTCAACGTATATTTTATCTTCAGGCTTGTAATATTGTCCGTAAATAGCAATTTTCATCTGTTTAAATTTTATTTTTTAATTGTAACAGATGCTGTTCGCCATTAATCATTTCTTTGTGTATCAAAATTTGTAATGCTCGTTTCATCCTTAAATGTTTAGGTATTTTTGAAGGTAATTAGAGCGTTCTTTTAAATCTTCCAAATAAAAATCTTCCTTGTGTTTAGAAAGCACTTTGTAGTTGTATCTTCTGAAGGATTGAATAATTTCATTCACATCTTGCGCAAAAAACTTAATCGTAATTTCTACGGATGTTGGGTCGGATTCTGAAATAAAAATACCCAATACACTGCCGTTATTGGATTCCACAATTTGACAAATTTCGCTAAAAGAATATTCATTCACATTTTTTTCAATGTCTAAAACGGTGCCTTCATTTTTTAAAAATGACGTGTTGTTGTACACATGTAAAATATCAACCAAATCACAATAACCTAAATATTCTTTTTTATTGTTAATTACCGGTATTAAATTTGTTTCGTTTGCGGCAAAAATTTTCAGAATTTCCAATAAATTGCTGTATTCTTCCGTGAAAAAAAATTGAAATAAATATTGAAAATTGCCAAGTTCCTTCTCGTCTTCAAAAATAGTTCGGATGTCAATTTCAGCTATCAATCCTAATAAATGGCCTTTTTCAACAATAGGGAAATGAGAATAAGCACTTTCACTGAAAAGCAATTTTACGTCTGCAATTTTTGTGTGCGTTGAAAATGCTTGAAATTCTTTTAAAATATAAGGGGTTGTTTCCATGTTGTTTGCCGTTACGCCACAAAATTAATCAAAAATAAATCCAAAAACAGCTTCTTACTTCGTAAATTTGTGCCATCAAATAAATTTTAAAGGTTTTTCAAGAATGACAAAATTAAGTGTAAATGTAAATAAAATTGCCACGTTACGAAATTCGCGCGGTGGAGATTATCCAAATGTTGTAAAAGTGGCTTCCGATATTCAAGATTTTGGCGCAGAAGGAATTACCATTCACCCAAGACCGGACGAGCGACATATTCGTTATCAGGACGCTTTCGATTTAAAAAAAATTGTGACCACCGAGTTTAATATTGAAGGAAATCCCATTCAGCAATTTATTGATATGGTATTGGAAATTCGCCCCACACAAGTTACTTTGGTGCCCGATGCCATTGATGCCATTACTTCAAATGCCGGTTGGGATACCATAAAACACCATGCTTTTTTAAAGGAAATTGTGGATGAATTTCATTTGAAAGGCATTAGAACTTCCATATTTATTGATGCAGATTTAAAAATGATTGAAGCCGCCGCAAAAACCGGAACAGACAGAATTGAACTATATACCGAAGAATTTGCCAAACAATATGGCTTGGGAAATAAAAATGGCATAAAACCCTATGTTGAAAGCGCTGTTTTGGCAAATAAAATAGGCTTGGGAATTAACGCCGGCCACGATTTAAGTTTACAGAATATTCAGTTTTTTGCCCAAAACATTCCAAATTTATTGGAAGTTTCCATAGGTCACGCCTTAATCACGGAATCTTTGTATTTGGGCCTGGAAAATGTGGTGAATATGTATAAAAATAAATTAAAAAGCCCCCTAACCCCTACTTCGACTCCGCTCAGTACAGGCTCGGAAGGGGGAATTAATTCTTATTAGCTGAAAATTCTTTATTCTTAAAAATCTAATTAATGAAATTACTCCATTCAACAATTTTGGGAAGCGGACAGCCATTGCTAATTCTGCATGGTTATTTTGGAATGAGCGACAACTGGAAATCGTTGGGCGCCAGATTCTCCGAAAATTTTGAGGTGCATTTAATTGACCAGCGCAATCACGGACGAAGTTTTCATTCCGATGAATTTGACTATGAATTGCTGGTGGAAGATTTGTACAACTATGTTCAGCACCATCATTTGGAATATTTAATATTGCTTGGGCATTCAATGGGCGGAAAAGTGGCCATGCAATTTGCGGTTACCTATCCAGAATTGGTCGATAAATTAATGGTTGCGGATATAAGTCCGAGGTTTTACAAACCCCACCACGAAGATATTTTGGCTGCATTGAACGCGGTTAATTTTTCGCTTCACAACACCCGAAAAAAAGTGGAGGACGTATTAAGAATTTACATAAAAGACGAAAGTGTTTTGCAATTTTTGCTCAAAAATGTTTACTGGAAATCAAAAGGGGAATTGGCCTACCGCTTCAATTTGCAAAGTTTGATGGAACATAACAGCGAAGTGGGCGAGGCGCTGCTTTCTTTTACCCATTTTGAGGGAAAAACACTGTTTTTGAAAGGCGAAAAATCAAATTATATTACGGAAAATGACATTCCTCTAATTGAAGCTCATTTTCCGAATTCAAAAATTGTAACCATAAAAAATGCCGGCCATTGGCTTCACGCCGAGAATCCTGATCAGTTTTATGAGGAGGTCATCAACTTTTTAACCTAATTAGTTTGTTGGCATAATTTTAGTTAATTTTATAATTCACTTAAAACATAAATCCATGAACTTCATTTTAAAAATAGTGTTAACCGCAGTTGCCGTATTGGTAATTGCCCATTTTTTGCCGGGAGTTTCGGTGGTAAATTTCACCAGTGCCGTGATTGTGGCAGTTGTTTTGGCATTGTTGAGAGTTACCATAAAACCGCTGCTTATTATTTTAACATTACCGGTAACCATCGTAACTTTTGGTTTGTTTTTACTGGTTATCAACGCCTTAATTATTTTGTTGGCCGACAATCTTATTGATGGTTTTAATGTAACTGGCTTTTGGATTGCCTTATTATTTAGTCTCATACTCTCCATATTTGAATCTATTTTATTTTCATTTTTAGACGAATAGAAAGAAAATAGTTGAATTTGAACGGATTAAATATTTGTTAGATGCGCAAAAAATAGTACTTTTGCACCCAATTTTGAATGATTTAAGATAAAAACAGCATAAAATGAATATTACAAAAGAAAATATTGATGCGTTAAATGCAGTGGTGAAGGTTGAAATTACAGCCGCCGATTACCAAGAAAAAGTAGCGAAAATTTTACAGGATTACCGTAAAAAAGCGGATGTTCCCGGATTTAGAAAAGGGCAAGTGCCAATGGGAATGGTTAAAAAGCAGTACGGAAAATCTATTATGATTGATGAAGTCAACAAACTGTTGCAAGAAGCTTTAAACAATTTTTTAATCGAAGAAAAATTAGATATTTTGGGAAATCCATTGCCTAAAATGGAAGAGGAATTTTCTTGGGATAAAGAAGATTATACCTTTGAATTTGAATTGGGGCTGGCTCCAGAATTTGAGGTGAATCTTGACGCAAAAAATAAAGTTACCCAATACAATATTGTTGCAGACAAAGAATTGTTAAAAAAAGAAGTTGAAAATATAAGAAAGCGTTTTGGAAAATTGGTTCCTAAAGAAACCGTTGAAGAAGGCGTGAATATTGCAGGAACTTTTGTGAATGAAGAAAAAGAAATCAACAAAAAATCTACCATTGCTTTAGAATCAGTAAAAGGAAAAGCAAACCAACAAAAATTTCTTGGAAAAAAAGTTGGGGATGTTGTTGAATTAAATACCAAAGGTTTGTTTGATGACGACCATAAATTAATGGGCGCTTTAGGTTTAAGCCACGATGAAATTCACGGGATTGAAATTCCGGTAACTTTTACCATTGAAGAAATTAACGCCAATGAACTTGCGGAAATTAACCAGGAATTGTTCGATAAAATTTTTGGTGCCGATGTGGTGAAATCTGAAGCAGAGTTAAAAGCCAAAATAAAAGAAGACGCCGAAAAACAATTTCAAACCCAAGCCGATCAACAATTATTGAACGCGGTAACCGAATATTTAGTTGAAAACACAAAATTCGATTTGCCTGCTGAATTTCTGAAAAAATGGATGGTTGTTGCCGGTGAAAAACCAATGACTCCGGAAGATGCCTCAGAAGAATATGAAAAATCGGAAAAAGGCTTGCGTTATCAATTAATTGAAGGCAAAATTTTAAAAGACAACAACCTTTTCGTAACTTTTGACGAATTGAAAGATTTTACCAAAGGTTTTGTGAAAGTTCAAATGGCGCAATACGGACAATTCAATCCGGAAGAAAATGAATTGGATGACATTGTTCAACGCGTTTTAACCAACAAAGATGAAGCAAAACGTTTGCAAGAGCAATTGGTAAGCCAAAAATTACTGAATTTCTACAAAGAAAAAATTACTTTTAAAACAAAAGAAGTGAACTATGAAGAGTTTGTAAAAGAAGTTTACAAATAAAAGTTTTCAAAATAGTACTGGTGCGTTAATTTTATTTTTTTGTTTGCAAGGTATTGATTTATATAAGCATATAGACGTTCTTTGATTTTTTGATTTGATTTGAAAGTTTAT